>Ga0209415_10012707_pt1 | contig 13991 bp, 13 predicted proteins | sample PeaSoiSIISIP2007_FD_187696 | JGI IMG/M metagenome (GOLD analysis project Ga0209415, IMG submission 187696) | Peat soil microbial communities from Weissenstadt, Germany - SII-SIP-2007 (SPAdes) (version 2) | ecosystem: Environmental > Terrestrial > Soil > Wetlands > Peat | place: Germany... | reverse complement strand
CCAGCCACAGCCCCGCCCCGAGCGCCGTGAGCATGGCCAGCAGCAGAAACAGCGGCACAAACGCCAGCCACGGCCCCGGCGTCACCCGGTAGTAAAACCCCATGCCGATCAGCAGAACGAACGCGATTGCAAAATCCAGCAGCCCGGAAAACACCGACGAAATCGGCAGCAGCACCCGCGGGAAATACACCTTCGTGATCACGCGCTGGTTTTCCACCACGCTGCCCGTCGCGCCCGTGAGCGCGCCGGCAAAATACATCCAAGGCAGCAGCGCAGTGTAGAAGAAGAGAGGATAGGGCAGACCGCCCGAGGGAATTTTTGCCAACTTCCCGAAAAACAGGCTGAACACCACCATCGTGGCGAGCGGCTGCAGCACCGCCCATCCCGCGCCGATTATGGTTTGCTTGTAGCGGACTTTGATTTCGCGCCACACCAGGAAATAGAGGAGTTCGCGATAGTCCGCCAGTTCTTTCAGGTTCCAGGCGAACCAACGGCCTGCCGGAACGATGCGTTTCACCAGCGGCGCCGCGGCCGCCTCGGGCGTCCCCACCGGCGCCAAAGCATCCCGCTCGGCGGGACCGCGCACTGCCAACGTCTCCCCTACCGGATTTGTTTTCGCGCCCATCGCTCCGCTACACCGGTATGACTTCGTACCCTGCCAATTCCACTGCCACGGCTTGCCGGATCGCATCTACCGCAATCACCAGCCGGTCCTGCTTCCGGATGCGCACCAGGATTCCCTCCACGCCCGCGAGCGCGCCGCTTGCTACTTTCACGCGCTGTCCGATACGCAGGTAGCGGTGGGAATGGAGCAGTGCGCCATCTTCGGCCACTCGTCGCAACGATTCGATCTGCTCCGCGGGCACTTCCGCATCCTTCTGGCCGAATCCTACAATGCGCACCACGCCCGCGGTTCGCAGAACCGCCGTGCGGTCGGGCGAATTCGGGGAGAACTGCGCGAACAGATAGCCGCGGAACATCGGCACTTCGACTTTCTGGTAGCGGTCCTGCCAGCGGTGCATTTCCATCCGCAGCGGCAGAAACACGGGCATGCGTTTGCGTTCCAGTTGTTCGGCCACCTGTTTTTCGAACCGCGACCGCGTGTACAGCGCAAACCACGGGAGCGTCGCATCCGCGGCTGTGTGCAGGCTGGCGGCGATTGGGCTCGCCGTGGCACCAGCGATATTCACTTCATGGATGGAAGGCACAGCTCCGCCCTTTCGGTTACATAGCAAAAACGCCGCAACCGACACAAAACAAAACTCTTACGACTCGTCCCAGTCCCGCGTTGCTGCTACCGCGGCCAGAACGGCGAAACTCGAGGCATTGGCCGGGATATGAAAGTTGAAGTCCAGCCAGCCATGCGCCAGAAATCCGATGCACCCCGCGGCCATCGCCGCGAGCAGCGCGCCCGTGGCCGTCCCGCTGGTGCGCCGCAGATTGCGCGCGACCTCGCGCCCGCCGGCCACAAACATCCAAAGGGCCAGCGCCCCGCCGATCGCTCCTGCCTCGGCAAGGAACTGCAAAATGTCATTGTGCGCGTGCGTCCAAATCAGGTCGGTGGCAAATGAACGCGCCGCCGGGAACCGCGTGGCAAAGGTATCGAGCCCGCTACCCGCCACCGGCGTCTGGCGGATCAGCGTGAGCGTGTCCTTCCAGGCCGCAAAGCGGTAGGCCGCCGCGTCCTCCTGCTGGAATTGGTGCGGCCGCAGCACGGCCTGGTAACGCTCCAGAAGTTCCCCGCGATCCAGCGCCAGAACCGTGCCGCCGGTCACGAACATGGCCGCCAAAATCCACAGGACCACGCGTTTCCCGCCGCGCTGCCCCGCGATGAGCAGCGCGAACGCCACCACTGCCACGCCGAGCGCGAGCGTTCCCCCGCGCGATCCGGAGAGCACAACGGCCCCGCCCATCACCACCGCCAGCGCGCTCCAAAGCCATTGCCGCCCCAACCGCTGTCCAGGCACAAGCGCCATACCCAGCGCCATCGGGCACCACAATTCCATCAGCCCGGCAAAGTGGTTACGGTTCACATACGGCCCGAACATGCGCCCGCCGCTTTCCAGCTTCCACACCCAGTACAGCCGGCCTTCCGCCGTCAGGTACTGCGCGATACCCATCGCGGCAATCAGAAATCCCGCCACCGCGAGTACGGCGCAAAACGTGCGCAGCCGCAGCGGCGAATCCACTGTCCCCGCCGCGGCGATGGCTAGCGCCACGTATCCCACCCAGCGTAGCCATTCCATCTCGCTGGCCACGGGAGCCGGAGAAATCCCCGTGGCCCAGTGCACGGCCGAGAAAGCGAGAAGGGCGATCGCCGGCAGGGCCATCGGGTGGCCCATCACCGGCACGCGTCCCCGCAAAATGCCGCGGAGCAACCAGGCGAAAAATAAACCCCAAGAAGCCGCCACCAGCACCAGCGCCGCAATCCTCGATGTGGAGCCGAACGCCAGCGGCGCAACGATGAGCGCGGCGCAAACTCCACCGGCCACCAGCCGTCCGGCCAGCGTGCTCTCCGCGCTCTCTTCGCGCGCCGTCCACGCTTCGGCGCGGCTGATGAGCACGCTCATCGCGCCACCCCGCGGGCGCCTGGGGCTGCGGCTTTGTCTTCAGTCACGCGCAAGTGCTTCCACTCCACTCCCGCCAGGCACACCTGACCGCTCGCTGGCGGCTCTTCGGGGCCGACGCCGGGACGCGCCAACACGATCTGCGCGAGGTGTGTCTCAGGACCGGCCGCAAATTCGGTGGACACTTCCTCCCATCCCGTGCTGCCAACCACCCGGCCCGTTGTTGCCGGCTGCTGGCCGACGGCGCCGATTCCGGAGACGGAGAGAAACGCCCCGGTGCGCGTGGCCAAATGGCGGACGCGCAGCTTTGCCGTGAGCAAATAGCGCTCGCCGGGTTCCACGAGCACCGGGTGCGAAACCTGGGCAAAATCGGCCCGCGCCCGGTCCGAGAAATCCGCACACAGGCACGGCTCCCCCGGCTGCGGACCTTCATCGCTCACCCACACCGAGGTTTCTTCCTGCGGGATCACCTTCCAATCGAACCCGAAACCCAGCATGGGCCGCCGAAAATCGCTGTTGTAGAGCTGTGCGTCCATCCCCCCCGGATCTCCTTCGATCCAGCCGCGCCGCACCGAATCCGTCCACACGCGCGATGCCAGTTCTCCATGGCCCTGGGCGATCAGCGAGTCGAGGAACAGCCGAAGATAAAAAATCGAGGGCGGGAGACTGGTCGCCAGCGCCCGGTTCCACAGCGCCGATGCCGATTTCACCTCGATCTGATTGGATAGATAGCCGGCCATGACGTCCATGGCCCCCTGGTCGGCCGGCAGAACAGTTCCAATCAGCGTGCTCATGTCCGCCACTTCCACCAATTGCGGCAGCACCCGGCCCGTGTACGGCGGCGCAGCTGCCAGCAGATCGCGCCCCAACTCCAGCGCGCGCTGCGGCTGATTGTTCCGCAGCGCGAAGCTCATGGCCTGCCAGAGGATCACGGGAGTCCGGGGTTCCGCGGCCCGGGCACGCGCCAAATCCTGAGCGGCACCCTCCACGTCGCCGGCACTCTCCCGCGCCTGGGCCAGATCCGCCCAATAGGCGCCGGCACGGGGGTCGAGTTTCGTGGCGCGATCGAGCGCCGAAACCGCGGCCGAGGGATTGCCGGATTCCGAGAAGAGTTCCAGCCGGCCCGCGCGCCAGTACAGCTCGGCGTTGCGAGGCTCGAGCTGCTCCGCATGCTCCAGGCTCGCCAGGCTTCCTTCTTGCGCCAGCCAGCTGGCTTCCAGATGCTTCCACAATTCGAGAGACAGGGCTGCGGTTGCCGCCACCGCAACGACCGCGGCAAGGATTCTGCTGGGCCAGCGTTCCAGGACCAGTTCCATGTTTCGTCAGCGGTTTCCGTCCCCGCCTCCTTCCCTGCGCAGTGCCGGGCCGGGCGGTGTGCGGGCCCTAGGACCGGGCTCTGGTTTCCCCGCGAGCTTCGCGGTCCTCTCCGTAGCCATACCCCTGCCCTTCGAGCATGTGACGGTAGTAGTCCCCATAGTAATTCATGTAGTAATACTTGTAATCGACGGAGCGCACGTCCACGTTGTTCAGCACGATGCCCAGGATGCGCGCATTCACGCTGTTCATCAGTTTCGTCGTGTGTTTCAGCGTCTCCCGCGTGGTCACTCCGCCGTGCACCACCAGCATCACCCCGTCCGCGTGGGCCGCCAGGATCATGCTGTCCGCCACGCTGATGGCCGGAGGAGAGTCGAGCACGATGAAATCGAAATGGCGCCGCAATTCCGCGAACAGGGCTTCCAGCGGCTCCGAACTCAAAAGCTCCGCTGGATTCGGCGGCGTCGGCCCCGAGGTGATCACGAACAGATTGGGCACCTGGCGCACGGGCCGCGCCAGCTCTTCCGGGGTCGCCTGGCTGGTCAGAAACGTGCTCAGCCCGCGGTCGTTCGTCATTTGGAACGAACGGTGAATCCGTGGGCGGCGCAGGTCCGTGTCAATCAGCACCACCCGGTCTCCGCGTTGCGCCAGCGTAATCGCCAGATTCAGCGCCGTGGTGGTTTTCCCCTCGCGCGGCTGGCCGCTGGAAATAAGAATCAACTGCGGCGCGTGCCGCGACGTGGATAGCAGGATCGACGTGCGCAGCGCCCGGTAGGCTTCCGATACCACCGACTGTGGCTGCGCCACCGTGGCCAGTTCTGAGGTCATCCCGGTGGAAGCCACGGCACGAGGCAGCGGCTTCCGCCTGGCCGCGTACGACATGACGCTCGACACCGCGGGGATGATGCCCAACACCGGCAGGTTGACCAGTTGCTCGACGTCTTCCGGAACCTTTACCGAGTTGTCCAAGTACTCGTTGAAGAGCGCCAGCGCGCACCCCAGCGCTAGGCCCACGATCAGGCTCAGCATCATGTTCAGCGACTTCCGCGGCCGCACGGGATTGATGGGCGGCCGCGCGCGGTCCACCACGTTGATATTGCTCGAACGCAGCCCCGAGGAAATGCCCGCCTCTTTCAGCCGCTGCAGCAGGCCTTCGTAGAGTTGCTGGTTGGTTTCGTAGTCTCGCCGCAGCAGGCTGTATTCCACCAGCTTCGAATTGAGCGAATTCGCCTCGTTTTTCTGCTGTTCGAACGCACGCCGCAGCAAATTCTCGCGATTCAGCGCGGCCTGGTAATCGCTCTCGACGCGCCCCGCCGCCACCTTCATCTGCGCGTCCATCTGGCTATCCAGCTCCTGGAGTTGGCGCTCGAACTGCATCACTTTCGGGTGTTTCGGTCCCAGCGTGGCGCGCGCCTCAGCCAGCGAATTGGCCACCTGCGAGCGCTGCCGCTGTAGCTCCTGGAGCAGCGGGTTCTGCATCACCGTGGCCAGGTCGTCCAGCCGGTGCGTCTTCACCAGTTCATATTGGGATTCCTTGGCGATTCGGTCGGCCTCGGCCTCGGTCAGGTCCCGGTTCAGATCACCCAGCTTGGTCACAGTCACATTCTGTCCCTGGTCCAGCGCGAAGATCTGGTTGTCCCGCTCGTACTTCACCAGCGCTTCGTGCGACTCTTCCATCTTCACTTTCAGCTCGCGCATCTGCCCCGCCATCCAGTCGCTCGCCTGCATCACCGACTCGTATTTCTTCCGGAAATTGTTCTCCACGTAGAGATCCGCCAGCGTGTTCACCGCGTCGGCGGCCACTTTCGGCGAGATGCTCTCGAACTTCGCTTCCACCAGGCGGCTCGAGCGCACCACGCTGACGGTCAGATGCGTGTGGAAAGCTTCGATCAGGCGCAGTTCCTCGGTCGACGTAAACGGCGCGTTTGCGCTGCCGCCCGGCGGCCGCACCGCAAATTGCGGGTCCTCATACAGCCGCAGCGCGCGCACCGTCTGCATAGCCAGATCGTCACTCTGCAGGATGCGCACCTGCGTCTGCACGTAGTCCTCGGTCGTGGGCATTTGCAGGAAGAGTTCGCGCAGGTTGCTCAGGTCCGGCGTCTCACCGTTGATTTCAATCCGCGCGGCGGCCTCGTACACCGGTTTGATGCGGTAGGTCACCACCCCAACCACCAGCACCATCACGCTCACCACCGCGAGGATCATTAGCCGGTGTTTGTGCAGGATGCGCAGCAGTTCCCGCAGCGGCAGCGCTGCGGTCAGATGGTCCGGGACCACCGCAATCGGGGACCCGCGCCAGCTTCCCGCATCGGCCACCATCGCCGACGGGCCCCCGCGCGAGGGCCGTTCCAACGCCGCGCCAGGCTTGCGCTCTGCCCCTTCCCCGTTTCCTTTTCCAGGCCCCATGGGCCGCGTAGGTTCCATCCCCTGATCCCCCCAGCGGCCTCCCGAAGCTTCGGGACACGGCCGCGGCGGTTCTCGTCAAATCCCCTAGTGCACCACGCCGAACAACGCGACACCCACGGCGATCTGGACGGCCGCCTCCAAGCCCCGCGAGAACGCCCTCTTCGCCGTGCTGTCCGGCACGAACAGCACGTCGTTCGGCCGCACGGGGATGTCCGGCTCTTGTTGCGCCCGAATCTTCGACAAATCCACCGGGATCTGCTCGACCTCGTTGCTCGAATTCTTCTTCCGGATCAGCACTGCATGCGCCGGTTTCGCCGTCCGCGTGAGGTCTGACGCCAGCGCCAGCACGTTCAGCACCGAGGTCTCTTGCGTATCCGACGGAAGCAGGATGCGTCCCGGTTTGTTCACCGCTCCGATCACATAGACTGATCCGGCGGGCACCACGTTCACAGTGTCGCCGCCCCGCACCGCCACGTTCGCCTCCGTGCGTCCCAGCCGTAGATCCTCGACCTTTACCTCCGTGACGGTCTCCGCACCCGAGTTGTTTTCCCGGATCACCTGCACCGTCTTGCCGGCATCCTCGCTCAGCCCTCCGGCCATGCTGACCAGCCGCATCAGCCGCACCTGCCCGCTCACCTGAAAAACGCCGGGCTGACGCACCGAACCGATCACCGTCACCGGTTTGCTCTCCAACTCCTTCAAACTGATGCTGATGTTCGGGTCATTCAGGATCCCGCCCTCCTGATACTTTTTCTTCAGCAGGGCCTCCGCCTGGGCCAGCGATAGCCCCGCCACGTGCACGTGCTCGGCCAGCATCGGCAAACCGATCGTCCCGTCCGCGGCCACACGCACCTCCCGCGTAAGGTCCGTGGATTCCAGCACGGAAATGGAAAGCAAATCGTCCGGCCCGATCAGGTATTCGCCCAGAACATCTCCAGGCGTGGAGGACATAATCGTCGCCGTCTGTGCTCCGCGCGCACCCGGTATCGCAGGGCCTGGCGCTGTCGCGGGTTGCTGCGCTCTCGCAGTGGCCGCCACGCACACCAGTGCCAATAGCGCAGCGAACGTGGCAGAGACAAACCGATGGCAACGGCTGGAATGTGGACACACCTGCCGCGAGAAAACGCGGCCGAAGTCAATCGCGAGTCGCGTCAAAGTCCCTCAAGAATAGGGTTCAGACCCAGAATGAGTCTGAGAGCCGTTCCGAATCCTGTCAAGACTATATCGGCACTCGTTGTCGAAGAGATTCTCTTGGAGTACCACTTCGGAACAGTCGGCTGTCGGGGTCTCTCATCGCTAATTCTGGCATTTTCCCCACTAGCTCCGCTCCCACCCGCCCCAAGCACTCCGCTCATTCTCCTTTCCCGCTTCTCTTGCCTTCCGCGAACCCGTTAGCGGCACGCCTTTCGACTCGTCTGCGAGGTTCCCCGCCCGCGCCTCCGCGGGCGCCCCCCCACGGTACCGAGCCCATACTCTGGAGCGGCACAAGGATCCACACGATCTGGCTAGGCTATCCGCCCGGAACTCAGCGTTGACGCCGCTTCCCATGACCTCATATAATGTTGGTTTCGCTTTCTCCCCTGGAGGCTCCATGTATGCCCTGATTCGCGCCGGAGGGAAGCAGTACCGCGTCTCCCCAGGCGACCGGATTGAAGTGGAATCGTTGCCGGGTAAAGCCGGTGACGCCGTCGAATTCAGCGACGTGGTCGCCGTGCGCACCGACGACAAAATGGTCACCGGGCGCGCCGCGGCGCAGGCCAGTGTCTCCGGCCGCATCCTGGGGCAAGTGCGCGGTCCCAAGCTCCGCGTGCTGAAATACAAGACAGGCGGCCAGTACAAGATCCAGCGTGGCCATCGCCAGAACCTCACTTCCGTCGAGGTGGGCGAAATCAAACTCTGAGGTTCCTCTATGGCGCACAAAAAAGGCGGCGGTTCCTCGGTCAACGGGCGCGACTCCCACGGCCAGCGGCTGGGTATCAAGCGCTTCGGTGGACAATTCGTGAGCGGTGGGTCCATCCTCGTCCGGCAGCGCGGCACCAAGTACAAGCCGGGAGTCAACGTGGGCCGTGGCAAGGACGATACCCTGTTCGCCAAGGTCGCCGGCTTCGTCAAGTTCGAGGACAAAGGCCGCATGGGCCGCTTCATCAGTATCCAACCGGCCCCGGTCGAAGCCGCGGCAAATTAGCTCCGGCTGTAGCCCAGGGCGGACAGCTCCACCGTGACCCATTCCGCTCAACACGTAAGCCCTGCGGCCTTTCTTTCTCTCGGCCTCACGCCCGGCCTCCGGGCGGCCGCGCGGCAACTCCGAGACGAGCCCCGGGGGCCGCGGTTCTCTGTTTTTTCAGACTCATGTCATAGTCTTTTCGCGAATAAGCAGACCATCCTCCGTGTTCGTTGACGAAGCCCGCATCTACGTGAAGGCTGGAGACGGTGGCCGAGGTTGCATGGCCTTCCGCCGGGAGAAATTCGTGCCGCGGGGCGGCCCTTCCGGCGGCGACGGCGGCAATGGCGGCAGCATCGCCATCGTTTCCAATCCAAACGACAACACTCTCCTGCGCTACCGCTTCAATCGCGAGTTCCGCGCCGATTCCGGGCGCCACGGCCAGGGCTCCAACTGCCACGGGAAAGCAGGCGCCGACACCATCCTCCAGGTCCCCGTCGGCACTCTGGTCTACGACGACGAATCCGGCGAGCTGTTGTGCGACTTCACCGAACCGGGTGTGCGCTTTCTGGCCGTCGAGGGCGGGCGCGGCGGCCGCGGCAACCAGCACTTCGCAAAACCCTGGCACCAGGCGCCCCGCGAGTTCGAGGACGGGCAGCCCGGCCAGGAGCGCCACCTGCGCCTCGAACTGCGATTGCTCGCGGACGTCGGCCTCGTCGGCCTTCCCAACGCCGGCAAATCCACGTTGATCTCGCGCATCTCCGCGGCGCGCCCCAAGATTGCCGATTATCCGTTCACCACTCTCGAGCCGCACCTCGGCGTCGTTTCCGTAGACGGCCCGCGTCCCGGCGTGGGACGCAGCTTTGTTGTCGCCGATCTGCCCGGCCTGATCGAGGGCGCGCACCTTGGCGCCGGCCTGGGCTCGCGTTTTCTGCGACACATCGAACGCACTCGCCTCATCACGCATCTGGTGGACGCGAGCGGCGCTACCCCTGGCGACCCGGTGCGCGATTTTGAGGTCGTGCGGCACGAACTGGAGGCCTCCAGCGCCTCGCTCGCCGCCAAACCTTTCCTCGTCGCCGCCACCAAACTCGACGCCACCACCGATCGCACCGCGCTCCAGGCCCTGAGCGCTCATTGCGCCGCGCATCACTATCCGTTCTTCGCCATTTCCTCGGCCACCGGCGAAGGCGTGCAGGCGCTCGTCCACGCCATGGCCGATGCGCTCGATGCGCTCCCCCGATCTGCCGAGCCGCCCAGCGCCGCCGGCGAATCCTCCGCCGCGGAGAATTCGTTGGCCGCGCCACGGCCACGGGCGCAATCCGGAGGGCGCGACAAGTGAGCGACGTGTTCCCCTGCCCACCCCTTCGCGTCCGCTCGCTGGCGCTTTTCGGCGGCACGTTTGACCCGGTGCACTGCGGCCATCTGGCCGCGGCCCGCGCCGCTCGCGACCTCTTTCACCTGGACGCGGTACATTTTGTTGTGGCCGGATGCCCGCCCCACAAACGACGCACGCCCCTTAGTCCCTACCCGCACCGCTGCGCCATGGTAGCGCTGGCCTGCGCCGGACAGCCGCGTCTCCTCCCTTCGCTGGCGGAAGCGGGCCCGGATTTTTCCGGCCGCTCAACGTCCTACTCCGTGAACCTCGTCCGCGCCTACCGGAAACGCCTGCCCCGCGCCGCGCATCTGTACTTCTTGATTGGTGCGGACGCATTCCTGGAGATCGGCGCGTGGCGCGAGCCGCAAGCCCTGCTGGACTCCTGCGACTTCCTCGTGGTGAGCCGTCCCGGGTTTGCGGTGGACAAATTGCGCGTCGCGCTTCCACCGGGGATGCTCGCTGCAGGCCGCTCCGGGGCGCGCCGCTCGAAGCCGCACGCACTTCGTTTGCGCCGCTCCACTGTTCATCTGATTTCCAGCGTCCAGGTGGACGTATCTTCAACCGCCGTCCGCGGCCTCGCCTCGCGCGGCCGTTCCATCCGCGGGCTGGTGCCCGTCTCCGTGGAGGATTACATTTGCAAACAGGCGCTCTACCGCTGATGGAGCAACGTCCGGAACTCCGCGCCGCCGTCGAGGCGGCGCAGGCCCGGAAGGCCGCAGGCATTACCCTGCTCGATCTCTCCGGCCTCGGCGCTTTCACCGGCGCCTTTGTGATCTGCACGGGCTTCAGTTCGCGCCAGGTGCAGGCCATTTCCGACGGCATCGAAGAGGCGCTCCGCCGCTCCGGCGTCCGCCTGCTGCATCGCGAAGGCTACGACTCTGCGGAATGGGTGCTGCTCGACTACGGCAGCTTCGTCATCCACGTGTTCGCCGAGCGCGCCCGCCTGTTCTACGACATCGAGCGACTCTGGCGCCGCGCCCCGCGCCTCGATCTTCCCGACCTGCCGGAATGGCGGGACGATCCCGCTGCGCGGGGCGGGGCGGCCTCCGCATGAGCGACCCTCGCGTCGAATGGGTGGCCGAGGATCCGGCCTCGCGCCGCGTCCTCGACCTCGCCGAGCGCGTCGCTTCCGCCTCCACGAATCTGCTCATCACCGGAGAAAGCGGCACGGGCAAGGACCAGCTCGCCCGCTACATCCACGAAAGCGGCCCTCGCCACGACGCGCCCTATCAGAAAATCGATTGCGCCAGCCTCCCGCCCGAACTCGTCGAATCCGAGCTGTTCGGCCACGAGCGCGGCGCCTTCACCGGCGCCGACGAAGCCAAGCGCGGGCGCCTGGAGATCGCCGGCCGCGGCACCCTGGTGCTCGATGAAGTCGCCGCGCTCGCCCTCCCGGTCCAGGCCAAGCTCCTGCGCGTGCTCGAAGAACGCCGCTTCGAGCATCTGGGCGGCACAGAATCGCTGCGCATGGAGGCGCGCGTCATCGCGCTGACCAATGCGAATCTCGAACGCGCCGTCGCGGAACATCGCTTCCGAGAAGACCTGTTCTTCCGGCTGAATGTGCTGGCCATCCAGGTGCCGCCCCTGCGCGATCGCCCCGGCGATCTCCTCCCGCTGGCCGCGCATCTGCTCCGCCGCCTCGGGCCGGTCCATGGCCGTGCCGAGGCGCGCCTCGATGCGGAGGCTCAGGGCGCGCTCAGCGTTTATCCCTGGCCGGGCAACGTCCGCGAGCTCAAAAACGCTCTCGAACGCGCTCTCGTCTTCGCTCAGCACGACGTGCTCGGCCTGGCCGACCTGCCCGAATCCGTTCGCGTCGCGAGTGCCTCCGGCCGCTGGGCCACGCCCGGCAATCTTCGCTCCCTCGAAGAAATCGAAAAAGAAGCCATCGCGGCCACTCTCGAAGCCACGCACTACAAAATCACGCGCGCCGCCGAAATACTCGGTATCAGCCGCAAAACCCTCCTCGAAAAACGCAAAAAGTTCGGCCTGCTGTAGGACGGCCTTTTAGGCTGTCCTCCGATTCCGCCCCTCCCCCATGTAGCGGCGGCTTGACGCCGCCATCCTCGTCCGACTCGCACCACACCCCTGGCGGCCCGCCGCGGCGGCCCGCCATCTATAGCCACCACCCCGCCGCGTGGTAAAACTGGATCTGCATCTCATGACCCTCCACTTCCTCTTCCTCTACCGCACCCGCCGGACCGAATGCCGTTTTCTCTTCGAAGACTACGCCGCCCGCATTCGCCGCTCCGCCGATGTCCGCGTCACCGAACTCCGCGAGCCCACCGAATCCTCACTCGCCCGCGTCAAGACCGATTCCGCCGCGCGCTGGATCCTCCTGGACGCCGCCGGCCGTCAATACACCTCGCCGGAATTCGCCCGCTGGCTCGGGAAATTGCGCGACCGCGGTGCCCGCGAGCTGGTCTTCCTCTGCGGCGGCGACACCGGTTTTCCGGATTCTTTCCGAGCACGCGCCCACGAATCCATCTCTCTCTCCCCGCTCACCATGCCCCACGAGCTGGCCCGAGTGGTTCTCGCCGAGCAGCTCTACCGCGCCTTCGCCATCCTGTCCGGCCACCCCTATGCCAAATAGGCGGTAGCCACAGTCAGCGCTTTTCTGACCGTGGGCCTTTCTCAAATGCGTGGCAAAATATCATCCGGCCATGTCCATCAAAATCACTCCCGACACCAACACGCCCACCGCCTCCGTCGAACTCGCCATCACTCTCCCTCTCCCCGACTACGATCTCGAAGAAGTCGAAAAATCCACGCCGCGCCAAATCGACGAAATCCTGGTCTCTCAAGGCTTTCGCGATCTGGTGGACGACGCGCGCTCCGCCCTCAACGCCGCCGCCCCGGACTCTGGACTCGTTGTCCTGCATTTCACTGGCGCCATCTGCCCGGCCGAAGGCATCTTCCGCCCCGGCCTCTGGATCGTCTTCCAGGAATCAGCCGCCACCCACGGCTCCTCGATGTCCCCCGCTGCGTGCGACCAAGTAACCCGGCTCGCCGAGATGCTGCGCGGTCGCTTCGGCCTCTCTTGAGTCCGAGTAGCACAGACAATCCTGTCTGTGCTCCACGTTCCCCCGAAAGAGATCTACCCGAGTAACGCGCCGTGACGCAATTGCACACGAATCCCTCTCTTCCCCGAGAAACTCCCGTGTAGGGCTAAACTGATACTCCCCGTGGCTGGCCGGGTTGGTCGCCACGGCGTTGGGCAATGACTCGAACCGTCACTTTCGGCATTGCAGGTGGCTACGGCTCCGCCGGAAGAATCGTAGCCTCCGAGCTCGTGAAGTCCTCCGCCGGAGAGATCCTGATCGGTGGGCGCGACCTGGCCAGGGGGAAGGCAGTGGCGGCGGAGCTCGGAAGCCGGGTGTCCGCGGCGAATCTTGATGTCCTCGATGCCCACTCGCTGGACAACTTTTGCAGCCGCTGCTCCATCATCGTCAACTGCGCTGGGCCCGTGATGGTCTTGCAGGATAGCGTCGCGCAAGCCGCATATCGAAACCGGTGTCACTACATTGACGCGGCGGACTTGACGTTTGTAAAAGAACGCATGCTTCCCCATAGCCGGGAGATGGAGGATTTGGGACTGTCGTTCGTCATCTCGGCGGGCTGGATGCCCGGCCTCAGTGAACTCGTGCCCGTTTACGCCGAAACGCAGGCCAGGACGAGGATGGACACGATCGAGTCCTTGAGCGTGTACTTCGGCGATTCCGGCGAATGGTCCGCCAACGCCTTGCGCGACGCTGCCTGGTTTCTGCATCATACCGGACTCCGCCGCGCGGGCTACTTTCACAGGGGCGAGTGGACGCACGCCAAATCGTCGGAAGCCTTGCGACGGATCGATTTGGGTAGCCCCGTCGGCTCTCGCCGCTTCGCTCTCTATTCGACTCCCGAGCTTGCCGAGATCGGCCGCCGCCTCAAGGACTGCGACGTCTTTATCTATCCCTACCTCTCGGGCTTTCGGACTGCCGTGGCCACAACCCTCATGGCCCTCTTCCCTCTCCCCGAAGGATTAAGTGTTCGCTTGTTCCGAAACGTGTTTCGCAGAAACCGTCTGCCCGTCGATGGTTTTGCCGCGGCTCGGGTTCTGGGGCGTTCTCAAGGATGCCGGCAGACCCTGACCGTTCAGGTCACTTACAGGGAGCGCCGCGATTATTGG
>Ga0209415_10012706_pt1 | contig 13991 bp, 10 predicted proteins | sample PeaSoiSIISIP2007_FD_187696 | JGI IMG/M metagenome (GOLD analysis project Ga0209415, IMG submission 187696) | Peat soil microbial communities from Weissenstadt, Germany - SII-SIP-2007 (SPAdes) (version 2) | ecosystem: Environmental > Terrestrial > Soil > Wetlands > Peat | place: Germany... | reverse complement strand
TGTCGGCGGTATAGCTCAGTTGGTTAGAGCGAGGGAATCATAATCCCTGCGTCCGCGGTTCAAGTCCGTGTACCGCCATTCCGGTCGAGTTTGACAAAAATCGTCTTCATCGGCGCCCCCTTCGGTCTTCCGGGAGACGGCCTCCGGTCTGCACCGACCGCCGGTTTCGATGCTCCGAAGGTCTGTTGGGAGGAGTCTGCCGGTGCAGATTCCTCCTTCGACAGGTCCGAGCTGCATTTCAAACATGTGGGTGCGACACGGACAACAACAGGATTGTCCCCACAAACCTTGTCTTATAGGCAAGGAAAACGAGCGGATGTTTTTATGTGTTGATAACTTTGGTTTTCCTTCTCTCTCAAACCGGTGTGGATAAGCTGTTTTGGCTGTATTTTGGTGTGTTCCTGCCTATCCACACACTAACTGCAAATACAACTTTTATTATCTAATAACATATTATGTATGGTTGTTAACCCTGCAAAGAAACAACTTGGTTCTGATAGGATTGAGATGACTATATTTTGTCCAGGAAGATCATAGAGAAAACCAGGTTGTACTAAAACTCCTTTCGATAGAAGATTCCAGCAAATTGTCAATTCATCTGATTCAATCAATCGTAGGATACGCGACCATCCACCTCCAGAAGGAAGTAATTCAATTCTTTCATTTGAAAAGTTTGAAAGAAGACGGAGATTTTCAAGGCACCTCATTTGTATTGGAGCGTGGAGACGTTTTTCCATTTCCAATAATTCATCCAGAGCGAATTGCATGATTGTGGAGGCAGAGAGAAGACTGTCGTTGAGGCGACTCAGACGTTCCATGGATATTTCCAACAGGTTTTGCGGGCCTGAGGCATGGATCCAGCCCAATTTGAATTGGGGAAGGCCCAATGATTTCGATAGCCCTCCAAGAACAAAGGTCAATGCGGAATCTTCATTGTGAAGCGATAAAAAACCATCTTTATGAAGATCCTCGGAAAACACTTCATCGCAAATCAACGCCTTCCTGTGTGTTCTACACAACGACAAGACCTTTTCCCGTTCGTTTGTTGATAACCACCAACCTGTTGGATTGCCAGGTTGAATAAGAACAAGCGCTCGAACTGCTGGATCCTTTAGATGCTTTTCTACCCATCCGATGTCGAGTTGCCACCTTGAATCGGCCCAATGCAATGGAATATCCACAAGTGATAAACCGCCATGCCTTGCCAAATCATCGAGAAGAGGATAACTGGGTCTGCAAACGGCAATCCGTTCTCCGGGATTCGCCAAAAGTTGAAAAAGCAGGGAATAACCCTCACTCGTGCTTGCGCAGAGAGTCCAATGGTCCGGACTTCCGCCGAATCGCCGCGAAAGAGCCTCACGAGCCGAAAGTAAACCCGTGGGTTGGGGATCGTAATGGCGCCCCGCTTCGCCGGCGAGCAGCGAAAGCGCATCGCGCTCCAGGTCGGCGCGTTCGACCCAACCTGTCGGATCCGTGCAGGTGAGGTCGTGGAGGATCTTTCCGCTTCGCCGGTGTTCCTCCATGGCCAGCACCAAGGACGAGGAGGCTCCGGCGGGATTCGAACTGCGCCGGGAGAACTCGATCGGCGACCCGTCGGCCTCGGCCAGCACGTTCACGCCTCGGCCAGGCACCGATGCAGGAGCCGGGCGATGTCGCCCGTCTGGAAGGGCTTGGGAATGAATGCCGCGATGTGGCCGGGACCCGGATTTTCCCCTTCATCGAAGGTTTCGTACCCGCTGGTGAGGAGAACGGGAATGTTCGGTTCGATCTTTTGGATCTCCAAGGCGAGTTCCTTCCCGGTCAAACCCGGCATCGTGAAGTCGGAGATCACGGCCGACCACGATCCGGGGTCGCGACGAAATTCGTCCAAAGCCTCGCTCGGACGGGTGAAGGCCTTGCAGTCGTAGCCGAGGATCTGCAGCAGATGGGAAAGGATCTCCGCGATCGCCGGTTCGTCGTCCACGACCAGGATCCGTTCACCCTTGCCGCGGGGCATCCTGTCCGCTTCGGGGGATCGATCTTCCTTGCCCGGTACCTGCACCGGCAGTTCGATCGTGAACGTGGTTCCCTGCCCGACCGCGCTTCGGACCGCGATGGTGCCGCGATGGTTGCGCACGATTCCATGGACCACCGAGAGACCCAGTCCGGTCCCCTTGTCGGGTCCCTTGGTCGTGAAGAAGGGTTCGAAGATCCGCTGGATGTTGCCCGATGGGATGCCCGTGCCGGTATCCGACACCTCCATGCGGATCCACGCGTCCGAGATGCGCTCCACGCGGACCTTCAGGAGCCCGCCGCTCCCCTGCATCGCGTGGACGGAATTCGTGCAGAGATTGACCAGGACCTGCAGTATCTGACCCGAATCCCCCAGCACCGGAGGCGCCGTGGAGTCCACCTCCGCTTCCATGCGCACGGTCGCCGGTGCCCACGCCCGGAGCAGCTTGAACGTCTCCTCTACCAGCTCGTCCAGGTGCACGGTCTGGGTCACGGGGTCCTGCCTGCGACCGAAGAGCAGGATTTGTCGAGCAAGGTCGCGGGCGCGGCGGCAACCGCCCATGATCCCGCGGACGGATTCGGATCCCGGCGAATCCGGGAACCACATCTCGAGGAGCTGTGCGTGGCCCCAGATGGAGGTGAGGATGTTGTTGATGTCGTGGGCGATCCCGCCGGCGAAGGTTCCCAGCGCCTCGAGCTTCTCGGCATGCACCAATTTCTGTTCCACTTCGCGCCGTTTCCTGTCGGACTCGATGCGGTCAAGTTCGGCGCCCGCGCGAGCGGCGAAGATGGAAAGGATGTCGTGGGTCAGCTGGGACTCTTCGGCGGGTTTGTCGTCCACCACCATGAGGAGGCCCCTCGGTTCGCCGTCCCTCGAGTCCAGGCGGATCCCCGACATCGAACGGATTCCCGACCTTGCCAGATGGGCGCAATCCTCGAAATGGAGGAAGTCGGCTCCCTGGGCGGAAGCATTTCGCCTGACCAGGATTTCCTCGCTGAACGAACCGGCCAAGGGATATTCCATCCGATCGGTGTCCAATCCGTAGTTCGCCAGGATCCTGCAGATGTTGGACTCGGGATCGAACTCGGCGACGAGGGCGCCCTTGAAATCGAGCGCCTTCGCCAAGGAACCGACCAGGGAGCGGAAGAAGCCCACTCCCCATTCCCTGGAAGTGACGTCCCGTATCGCCTGGAGGGCGCTTTCCAGGGCACGTTGGTGTTCCTCTCCCTGTCGGCGCGCCTTGCGCTCCGCGGATTCCAGGAGTTCGCGCCGGATGGCCGGACCGAGTCGCGCGAGGTTGTCCTTCAGGATGTAGTCGCGGGCCCCCGCCCGCATCGCCTCCACCGCCGTGTGTTCGCCGATCGCTCCGGACACGAGGATGAACGGGATGTCGAATTCCGTCGTTCCCAGGATTTCCAGGGCGGCCAATCCGGAAAACCCAGGCAGGTGGAAGTCCGAGAGCACCAGGTCCCAAGGACCCTTGGACAGCGCCTCGCGGAATCCCGAGGGATCGTCCACCCGCAGGATCTCGGATTGGAACCCGTCCTGGCGGAGATGACGGGCCAGCAGGAAGGCGTCGTCCTCGTTGTCTTCGACCAGAAGCAGGCGCAGCGGGGTCATTCGCGGTGCCTTTCGCCGAGATGGAACCGGAAAACGGCGCCCTTGCCGGTTTCTCCTTCGGCGGCGACCGCGCCCCCGTGCCGGGAGACGATCCTCTTCACGGTGGCCAGACCGATGCCGGTACCCGGAAAGTCGTTCTCGTCCAACCGCTGGAAGGTCCCGAAGAGTTGGCCCACGTGCCTCATGTCGAATCCGATCCCGTTGTCCCGGACGGCGAACCATTCCTGTCCGTCCAGCGTTTCCTTCCCCACCTGGATCCGTCCGTTTTCCGTCCGGGAGGTGTATTTCCACGCGTTGCCCAGGAGATTCTCCATGACCGAACGAAGCAGGCCGGGATCTCCCCAGACGTCGAGATCCTCCTCGACCGTCCAGATCACGCGACGCCCGCTTTCCTGGTCCTGCAACCTGGACAGGATCTCGCGGGCGAGCGAGGCGATGTCCGTCTTCTGGGGAGACAGCGGGACCTTGGCGGAGCGGGAGAAGAAGAGCAGGGCGTCGATGAGCTCGGACATCCTCCGGGCCGCCTGGCGGATGCGGCGCAGGACATCGCGCCCCTGCTCGTCGAGCTGCTCCGAGTGGTCCTCCGCCAGGGCCCGTGCGAATCCGTCGATCCCTCGCAGCGGAGCCCGGAGGTCGTGGGACACCATGTAGTTGAAGGCCTCGATCTCGGAGGTCCTCTCCTCGACGCGGCGCTCGAGATCCGAGGCGAGGTCGCGGTACCTGGTTTCGCTTTCGCGAAGGGCCTCTTCCGCCCTGGTCTGGACATCGACGTCTTCGAGCAGCCCCAGGAACGCCGGGATCCCCTCGTACTCGATGGGTTGCACGGAATGGGACACGTGCAAAGCGGTCCCGTCCATCCGACGCACGTGCGTTCGCAGATTGGCCAGGCCCAGGGGTCCCAGATCCTTGAGCCGTTCCAGGCGACGGATTCCATCCGAACCCCACATCCCGAGTTCCAAGGTCGTCTTGCCGACCACGGCTTCGCCGGAGAGCGCACCCACGATGTCGGCGAACCGCTTGTTGGCCAGGAGGATCTCCCCGTCGGAAGCGCGGGTGATGAGGCAGGCGTGCGGATTCTGGTGGAAGAGGATCTGGAAGGTTTCCTGGCGCGCCTTGAGCTCCGCGCGCACGGCCTGCGACCGCAGGACGTCCCGCAGCAAGGAGCTGCCCAGCAGGATGGAGATCAGGAAAAACCCCGGTTCCGCCAGGTAGGGCCACGGAAAATGCAGGGTGACGGCCAAGAAGTCGTGGAGGAAGCAGACGAAAAGGACGACGACGGAGTAGGACAGGAACCGAGCCTGGAAGCTGTCGGCTCCCGCCCTTCTCGCCGACCAGATGCAGCAGGCGGTGACCGCGATTCCCGCCAGGTAGAACGCGATCAGCGCCAAGCCGATCGTGTTCGCCTCCCGATCCAGCAGTTGGATGTGGCCGAGCCCGCCCAGGAGAGGACTGGTGTAGATTCCCCGGATGCGACCCGTCCATTCCTGGTCGAACAGCCTCACGATGCCCACTGCCGCCCAGAAGAGCGCGAGGCCGTGCGTCGCCAACGCGTGGTGAAGCCGCGGTCGGGGATGGAGCGCGTAGCCGAGTTCGAGCATGCTGACCAGCACCAGGGAGGTGAACAGGGGTTGCGGGCGGTACACGGCGAGGTATTCGGCGAACGAGGAGGACTGGTATTCGAGCACGGAACAAGTGACGTATCCGGCGCAACCGATCCCCAGCAGGGAAGTCCAACCGTACTCGGGATTCCGGTCGTGTCGATACCACATCCACAGGTAGACGCACGCGGGCATGAGGCATGCTCCCGCCAGTAGCTGCAGCGCGGTGAGGAGAGGGTCGCTCACTTTCCCACTTTACCTTTCGGGGTACCGTTGCGCTAGTGTTTGGGCGCGGCCTGCCCGAATCCGGGAACCACCCGGGCGGATTCGTCCGCGTGGTAGGAACTCCGCACCATGGGTCCGGAGGCCACGGATTCGAACCCGATTCCTTCCGCGAAGGTTTTCCAATCCGCGAACTCCTCCGGAGTCACCCAGCGATCGACCGGAAGATATTGCTTTCCCGGCTGCAGGTACTGTCCAAGCGTCAGGATGCGAACTCCGGCCTCGCGCAGCCGCCGCAAGCTGTCGGCGATCTCGGTTCGCCTCTCCCCGATTCCCAGCATCAGTCCGGACTTGGTCAGCGCACCTCGTTCGGCAGCCCAGGAGAGAACACGCAGGGAACGCTCGTAGCTCGCCTGGGGGCGGACCGCGCGGCTCATGCGTTCCACCGTCTCCAGGTTGTGGTTGTAGATGTCGGGTCCTGCGCGGAGCACTTGATCGAGGTGCTCCCGGCGACCCTTGAAGTCGCCGGTCAAAGTCTCCAAGGTGAGCGATGGAGATGCCGCTTTCACGGCTTGGATGGTCAGGGCCCAGATCGTGGCTCCGCCATCGGAAAGCTCGTCGCGGTTGACGCTGGTGATGACGCAGTGCCGAAGCCGCATCAGGGCGACGGCTTCCGCCACCCGCCTGGGCTCGTCGAGATCCAGCTCTGTGGGAAGCCCCGTGGCAACGGCGCAGAATCCGCATGCCCGGGTGCAGACGTTGCCTAGGATCATGAATGTCGCGGTGCCGCGGGCCCAGCATTCGCCCATGTTGGGACATTCCGCCGACTGGCAGACGGTGTGGAGACCGTGTCCTTCCACGATGTCGCGCACCTCGGCGAAAACCGGCCCTCCGGGGAGGCGGGATCGGATCCAGGATGGTTTGCGACTCGTTGGTTGGATGGTATCTTCCATTGGGAGCACTGCAAAGTACTCGACCTCGGAAATACGCGTGGATCCGGGATTTGCGCGAATCCCGGGACCGGCTATATTCTCCCAGGATCTTCGGCATCGAAGGTCTGCGTGGAAAGCGCACCATTCAACGTCAAAAGAAGGAGCATTCCGTGGCCAAGGCTCAGGACGCGAAGAAAGAGACCAAGAAGAAGCCGGAAAAGACCTTGAAGGAAAAGCGCATCGAGAAGCAGGCGAAGAAGTCCTCCAAGGCGGGATAGTCGCCGGGTTCCCCGCAGGGGGGATCCGACCGAACCGGACCGGAGGAGTCTCCTCCGGTCGCCGGGTCTTCGGGTGCGGGATCGTCAAAGTTTCGGTAGCCGACCTTGGGGGTATCGGAAATTCCCTAATTTGGATACCGTGAACACCGTCTTCCGCTCCGCCTTGATCCTTCCCGGAATTCTGGCCGCCGCCCCACTCGTGCCGACGTCGTTCGGAGTGGCCGACCCCGACGGGATCCTCTCCCTGCAGACCAACCCCGCCGGCTTGGCCCGGATGGGTGCGATGGAACTCGGGCTCGAATCGGGTGGAGGCCAGATCCAGAGCCAGGAGGCGATCGAGGGGGGATGGCGGGGGCTCGGTGCCGGATGGGACCGGGTTCCCGGTCCGATGGACCCTTCGGTGCGCGAATCGGATCTCCGACTGGGGTACGGGCTCGATCTGGGCAGGAACCTCTACGCAGGCCTCGCAGGTGTGCGCCACGAGATCGGTGGCACGTCCACCGGCTGGAGCGCCGACCTGGGATTGCTCTGGCAGCCATCCGAGTACTTGTCCCTTGGTTGGCTGATGCCCAACCTGCAAGGCCAGGATGCCACCCGATCCACTGGAAGCGCATTGGGGTTTTCCATCCGACCCACGGCCTCGTTGGACCTGCAGGTGGGCATGGAAGCTTGGCTCGAAGGTGCCGCCTGGATCCGTCCTTCCTGGGACAATCCCACGTGGGAGGCCACGGCCCGCATCCGGCCCATCCCCTGGCTGGCGCTCGACGGTCGCGTGGATCCCGAACATCCCGGGCGATGGGGTTTCGGCGTGTCCGCGCAGGCAACCCCCGATCTGAGCCTCTTCACCCGCTCGGCGCCCGCCCCCGGAGGAACGGAGTTCCAGACCTTCGGTGTCCATTGGATCCGGCAGACCCGCCCTTCCATCGGCGTCCTCTCGCCGGTCCTGATCTACCACCTTCCCGGATCGCTGGAGGAATCCCTCGAATGGGGATGCGTCGGCGGAATGGGGAAGGTCCGAGACGATTTCCGGCAGATGGAAGGCCTGGAACGACTCTCGAAGGTGGTTCTCGACCTCGGATCCACGCGGATTTCCCCTTCTTCCGCCGGCGAATTGCGCCGGATGGTGCTGGATCTGCGCGCTCGCGGGATCAAGGTCTACGCCTGGGCCCACGATCTGGACATGGGAAACGTCTATGTCCTGTCCGCCGCCGACCGCGCCGCCATCGATCCCGATGGAACGGTTCGAGCCCACGGACTGGCGCTGGACCAGCTCTACTTCGGCAAGGTCCTGCGACGCCACGGGGTGGAAGTCCAAGTGGTGAAGACCGGTCCTTGGAAATCCGCGATGGAACCCTTCGAATCCGATCGCATGTCCGATGCCGCCCGGGAGGACGCCCAACGGCTCCTCATGGATCTGGATTCCAGCATCCTGTCCGGCGTGGTGGCCGGTCGGGGGGTCGATCCGGCGTCTCTCGTGGCCTACGTGGACACCGGTTCCCTGCTGGCGCGATCCGCTGTATCCGAACATCTGGTGGATACCCTGCTGGAGGAGTCCGATCTGGGGAACTGGGCCCAAGCGCCACGTCGAGGAACATCGTCGATGCCGCTGGCGGGCGCCGAGCGCGAGGCGTGGGGCGATGGAAAGAGGGTCGAAGTCGTCCTGCTGGAAGGACAGATCGTCGACCACGACGGGGAAACCGGGATGGTTCCCTGGGAGAAGGGGATCGCGGCGGATCGCGCGTCGGAGCAGTTGGACCGGCTTCGCGCGGATCCCTCGGTGGGGGCGGTGGTGCTGCGGATCAACTCGCCGGGGGGCTCGGTCTCCGGTTCCGAGCGCTTGCGCAGGGCCGTGGAGAGGCTTTCGGCGACCAAGCCTGTCGTGGCCAGTTTCGGCGCGACGGCGGCTTCGGGGGCGTACCTCATGTCGCTTCCGGCGGCTCGCATCTTCGCCGAGCCGCTGGGCGTCGTGGGTTCCATCGGAGCCTTCGCCGCGAAAGCCTCCGTGCAGGGGTTGATGGATTCGCTCGGCATCGGCGTGGAGAGGGTGAAGACGGCGCCGCACGCGGGTGCCTCGAGTCCATTCACGGGCCTGGACTCCCTGGAGGTCGCCCGGTTGACGGAATTCGTTAGCGACGCCCATCTCGAATTCGCGACCCAGGTGAGGCGTTGGCGCAAGCTCGATTCCGCCGCCTTCGACCGGGTGGACGGAGGCAGGGTCTTCTCCGGCAGCCGATCGGTGGACCTGGGATTGGCGGATGCCTCCGGGGGGTTGGACGATGCCGTGCGCTGGGTCCGCCAGCGCGCGAAGCTTCCCTCCGACGCCGAGGTGCGATGGACCCGGCCCGGCCCTGCGGGATTCGGAGCCGCGCTGGATCGGGCTTCCCTGATCGCGTCCCGGGCGCTGGAATCCGAAAATCCCGTCGATCGGTTGCAGGAGTTCCTCCCCGCTTCCGGCGTCGGAGTGTGGGCCCAGGCGCCCTGGGATCCCCGCTGGGAATGATCCCATCTCCTTCTCCCGCGCCGGGTCGCCGACGCCGGGTCGTCGTCCTTTTCCTGGCGGCGGCGCCATTCCTCACCGGATGCCTCTGGCTGAACACCCTGTTCAACGCCCGCAAGGCCTGGGAGCTGGCGGAGATCTCGCGCGACCGTCGGTTCCGGAAGAATCCGCTGGACACAGTCCAGATCTCCGCGGACGAGAAGGCCCTCTACCTCCGCGCCATCGCCAAGGGATCCAAGGTCCTGGAGCTTTGGCCACAAGACAGTTCCTGGCATCCCGAAGCCCTCATCGTGATCGCCAGGAGCCAGCAAAGGCTGTCGGATTTCGACATGGCCCTGAGGACCTATTCCGACATCGTGGAGCACTATCCGGCGAGTCCGAGGTACATGCCCGCCGTCCAGGGCGAGGTCGAGTGCTTCCTCGCCCTGGGCCGCTACGCCGAGGCGGCGGACTGGATGAAGAGGCTGGACAGCCTGCGCATCGATGGCGGGCCGGCGGGGTTGGCCTGGTTGAGGGCGCAACTGGACCTGGGCAGGTTGGATACGACCGGGGCGCGGCGGGAACTCGGGCGGATCCTGGCCAACCCGAAGGCACCCGCGGATCGCAGGGCCCAGGCGGCCTGGCTGGCCGGAAACCTGGCCTGGGCTCAAATGGACTGGCCGGACGCGCGGGTGAACTTCCTGCGTCCCGAAATCCTCCATCTCCCCTATCTGGAGCGGTTCCGCAGCCGCCTCCTGGCCAGTCTGGCCTTGGACCGGGAGGGCTCCGGCAAGGAGGCCGTGCGAGAACTGCGCGAGCTTCCCGGGAAGGGATTCCAGAGATCGGAATCGGAAATCACCTTGGAGCTCGGGCGTCTCGAACTTTCCCACGGATGGTACACCGATGGCCTCAAGGACCTCGGTCGTATGGAATCCATGATCGATCCCCCCGAAACGGTCGCCGAAGGTCTGGTGCTTCTGGGAGACGACGCGCGTCTGCGCCGCATCGACGTACGCGAAGCGTTGCGCGTCTACCTGATCGGATCGCGCGTCGGCGGATCCACCTACTGGGGACTGCGCGCCAAATCCCTCGCCGACGCCCTGGGCGATCTGGCCAAGCTTCGGGAACGCCGGATCGCGGACTCCACGCGTGCGGATTGGAATTTCGATCTGGCCGAACTCTATCTGCTTCGACTGGACAGCCGCGACAGCGCCGTGGTGGCCTACCGTCGGATCCTGGCGGACACGTCCGCCAAGCTCCTGCAGCGTGCCCGCGCCAGCTACGCGCTGGCTTGGATCGCGGACGACGAGAGAAGGGATTCCAGTGCTTCCCGCGTGGATTCCGGGTCGAATTCCGCCAGGGGCGGGAATCCCTGGCTGGCCGTGGCTCGGGAATTTCCCGGCACCGAGTACGCCAAGGTGGCGCAGCGCAATGCCGGGGTCCCCGTGACCACGGTGACGGCGGAGGATTCCGCCGAGGCCCTCTACCGGCGAGGCGAAATCCTCTGGATGGACCAGTCCGACGTGCCCGACGCCATCTCGCGGTTCCAGGAGCTTTCCAAGCGGCGGGGGACCCTCGCGGGTCGGCGGGCGCTTTGGGCCGTCGCCTGGCTGTACGACAACGTCCTGCACGACAGCGCCAAGGCCGCTCCGGCCTACCGCCACGTCGTGGACAGCTTGCCCGGCACCGTATGGGCCCTGAAGGCGGCGGCCATCCTCAAGGGGCAGCCGCGCGACTTCCTGGGTGGAGCGGTTCCGGCCCACGTCTACGAGGACGATTTCGTGGAAGGCGTGGAGAAGATCGACACCACCCGCTACCGGCTGGGGCCGCGCAAGCCGAAGTCGGGAGGTTTCCTCCCGCCCGACGTGCCCGAGCCGATCCCGCCGAAACCTGAAGACCAATTCCTGACACCGGACGATTTCTACTGATGCGGACGGGCTTGGATCCGCGGGCAATCCTGCGTTGGAGCTGGCCGCTCCTCCTCTGCTCCTGCGCCGCGAATTTTCCCGTGCGCACCGGGTACGACCGGGCCATCGGAACCTGGAGGACCTCGCGCTCCGCGGGGTCTTCGGACACCTCCGGGAGGGAGCCGGCCGGGACCGTCCTGACGGGACAAGCGAGCTTCTACGGGGCGGAGCTCTCCGGTCACCCCACGTCCAGCGGCGAGAACTTCGATCCATCCGACCACACGTGCGCGCACCGGACATTGCCTTTCGGCACCCGGCTGAAGGTGACCTACACGAAGAAAGGAACCTCGACCGTGGTCCGGGTGAACGACCGGGGACCGCATGTTCCGGATCGGATCCTGGATCTTTCCCGGGCCGCCGCGGACGATTTGGGACTGACGGTCGACGGAGTGGGGACGGTGCAGGCCGAGGTCCTGCCCTGAAGGAAGCGCATCCCCTCGACGGAGTGCCGGGGATGACCCCTCGGCGTCGCAAGGCCCTCGTGGAATCCGGGCTCGGGACGCCCCTTTCCCTGGCGGAACACCTGCCGAGGCGCTACATCGACCGCACCGTGGTGCGGAGCATCTCCGAGATACTGGATGGAGAAGAGGTGCTCCTGGACGTGCGTCTCGTTTCCGTGCGTCTGCTGCACGGGCGCCGCGAGCGGCTGACGGCCACGGCCCGCGACTCCACCGGTGGGATCGAACTCCTGTGGTTCGGGGGCGCGCGTTGGATCGCCAAACGCCTGGAATCGGGAATGCGGCTCCTGGTGTCGGGAACCGTCACGCGTTTCCGGACCCTGCAGATCGTGCATCCCGAGTTCGAAGTCCTAGCGGAGGGCGAAGAGGCGAAGGGATCGGTGATTCCGGTCTACCGGCTGACCCAGGCGCTGCGGGAGGCGAAAATCGACCACAGGGCGATGCAGCAGCTCGCGTTGGCCTCCCTCGCCCGAGCCGACATCGACGAGATCCTTCCCGACTGCCTCCGTTCGGGCGCCTCCCTCCCGCGCCGCGAACGGGTCCTGCGCATCCATCGGCCCGAGAACCTCGCGCAATCCCAGGCGTTGCTTCTCCACGAGCAGGCCGCCCAGTGGTTTCCGGTCCTGGTCCGGCTCCGCAAGCGGAGGCGGGATCTTTCCGGACGTGGTCGACGGTTCCCGGCATCCGCTCGGCTGCGGCCGGCCGTCGAGTCCGAGCTGCCTTTCCGACTGCACCAGAGCCAGGCGACGGCCGTGGACGTCCTGGAGGACAGGTTTTCGGGCGGAGACCAGGCCCATGTCCTGCTTCAAGGCGACGTGGGCTCGGGCAAGACCCTGGTCTGCCTGCTCGCCGCGTGTCCGGTGCTGGAAGGTGGCGCCCAGGTGGCCGTGCTGGCGCCCACCGAGGTGCTTGCCAGACAGCATCTGTCCACGTTCCGCAGGTGGCTGTCTCCCCTGGACGTTCCCGTCCTCTACTTCGCCGCCGCGCAGTCCCGGGAGGAACGGGTCCAGGCGCTTTCCCGTCTGGCGCACGGACGGGCCGCGGTGGCCGTGGGAACGCACGCGCTGCTTTCCGACGAGGTCGTCTTCCGGGACCTCGCTCTCGTGGTCTTCGACGAACAGCACCGGTTCGGTGTCGCGCAGAGACAAAAATTGGTGTCCAAGGGAGCGTTCCCCCACGTGGTCGCGGCGAGCGCGACTCCCATTCCCCGGACCCTCCTTCTGGGCGCCCACGGCGACATGGAGGTCCTGGAGGTGCGGGGTCGTCCCGGCAACAGGCTGCCCGTTCGTTGCCGGGTGGTTTCTCCGGAAAAGCATGCCGACATGCTCTCCTGGATCCGTGGGGAACTGGCTGGCGGACAGAAGCTGTTCTGGGTGGTCCCGCGGGTGGACGAGAGCGAAGAAGGGGCTTCGGTGGCCAGCGCCGCCGAACGCCTGCGTCTGTTCCTCGGGGAGGAACACGTCGGCGTCCTTCACGGTCGCATGGATGGACCCGAGCAGGTGGCGGCCATCGACGCCCTGCGCGACGGATCCATCCGCGCCCTGGTATGCACCACCGTGGTGGAGGTGGGGGTCGACATCCCCGACTGCGACCTGATGGTCATCGAGCATCCCGAATTCTTCGGACTGGCGCAACTCCACCAACTCAGGGGACGGGTGGGGCGAGGCGGCGGCCAGGGCTGGTGCTTCCTCCTGCCCGCGGACGAGGAGAAGGTGGAGAGGCTCAAGCGCTTCGCCGCCACGGAGGACGGATTCGAGATCGCGGACATCGATCTGGAAGAACGAGGAGCCGGAGATCTGGAGGGATCGGTGCAATCGGGGGGAGGTCTTGGACGCGCAGGTCTGCTCCAGGAGCACATCGGGCTCCTGGAGCGCTGGAGGGACGGGGTGGACCGGATTCTCTCCGGAAGTCTCCCCTTGGACGACGCGGAGAAGAAGCGGATGGACATCTGGCTTTCGGACGAGAAACTGGGGGAGGCGCTGACCGGTTGAGGGGCGTGCGCGTTCGTTTCCTGTACCTTGCACTCCCCGTCCCCACGAACCCATGAACGAGGAGTTCCGGAATGGACAAGGCCACGGTGCTGGACGAAACCCAAATCGCGGATCTGCTGTCGGAAATGCCCCACTGGAGGGTGGTGGACGGCGCGCTGCGGCGGGAACTCCGCTACGAGAACTTCTCGCAGGCCTTCGGGTTCATGACCCGCGTGGCGCTGGCGTCGGAAACCCTGGGCCACCATCCCGACTGGTCCAATTCCTGGAACCACGTCACGATCTCCATTCTGCACCACGATGTCGGTCGCCTCTCCAGCTTGGACGCCAAGCTGGCCCGCGAAGTGGAACGAATTCGCGCCGAATCCGGGCACCGCGACGCGGCCGCGGATTCCCGCGCCGTGGCGAGCTAGATTCCCCGAGGATGGACCCGCGAGGACCCATTCTGCTGGCCAGCCC
>Ga0209415_10012705_pt1 | contig 13992 bp, 9 predicted proteins | sample PeaSoiSIISIP2007_FD_187696 | JGI IMG/M metagenome (GOLD analysis project Ga0209415, IMG submission 187696) | Peat soil microbial communities from Weissenstadt, Germany - SII-SIP-2007 (SPAdes) (version 2) | ecosystem: Environmental > Terrestrial > Soil > Wetlands > Peat | place: Germany... | reverse complement strand
ACGGACGCAAATGTGACCAGCAGGGTGGACCAGAATCTCATAGTCACCGAGTATAGCGGGAACGGAACCAAGTCCATCCAACCTGGATTGGCCCGGGAGCGCCACGCACCACCTTGAATGGCATGATGCGGAAGCTCGGGATCGCGCGCAAGGATTATTGATGACGCGGAATTCGCGAGCATGCAAACGCAATCATTGCGCCCGCGGCTTCCCGCGGCACGCTTCCTCGCCGAAGAGGCAGATTCCGGGGGGAGGATGACGCTGAATGCAACACACATGCTGTTCCTTCGGGATTTGAAAATCAGCGTCGAAACGGTGGCGGAGAAAGGTTAAGCAGGTTTGCCCGCGGCTTCCGATTCCGCGGGTTCTTGCTGGGACCGGACGAATTCCAAAATATCGTAGCGGTGGAATTCCCGGCCCGGAAAAAAGCTGTTGATTGCATCTTGATCCGTCTTGAATACCTCGAAAATGTTGGCTACCTTCGCTTCCAATAGCAGCTTGATATGCGATGGCTTCAAGTTAACGAGCGCCAGGCCTCCTCCGGCCTTCCGGAGCTTCGCCACGGCAAATAGCAGCGTACCCAACCCTGTGGTGTCAATTTCATTCACATCGTTGAGATTCAATACTACGCTGCTTTTTCCAGAACGGACCAGTTTGTCAAGTTCACTTCGGAAATCAGCTTCTGCCTCGCCCAACGTAAGATGTCCTTTCAGATCGATAATCACAATTCCTTCCTGCTCCCGCTGGACGATTTCAAGCGACATGCTTCGGTTATGAACCTCCGTTATCTCTACTTGCTTGGAGCCAGATGCTTCGATACTGGCAGCCCGATGGCGACGTCGCTCTATGGAGCATTGGCGACCTGATGCGACACCTCTTTTGATGCAGTCTGCGATGGTGTGGGAAGCTGCGCGGCCTCCCATCCGCCCCCCAGGGCCTGGATCAACTGAACCGCCGCCGTCATCTCGCTCACGCGCAGAGTCACCTCGGTTTGCTGATCGCTCAACAGGGTAAGCTGGGCAGTCATCACGTTGAGGTACGGATCAAGACCCGTTTGGTACCGCCCCGTAGCGATCTCCACGTATCGTCGCGCAGCTTCCACCGCTGCATCTTGACGGACGATCTGTTCAGAGAGCACACGCACAGTGGCGATGTAGTCTTCCACCTGCTGAAACGCCGTGAGGACGGTCTGCTTATAGGCGGCGACGCCGGCATTATAGGTCGCGGTGTACTGAGCCACTGTGGCTTTGCGGAGACCTGCATCGAAGATCGTCTCGGCGGCCGACGCCCCGAGCGACCAGAACAGCGCCGGAAGCGAAACCAACTTCGCGAGGCTGGAGGACTGGAGGCCGCCGCTTCCGGTCAGGCTTAGCGTCGGATAATAAGCCGCCTTCTCAACTCCGATGATCGCGTTGGCCTGCGCCATGGTGCGTTCTGCCGCGGCGATATCCGGACGCCGCTGGAGCAGTTCGGAAGGGACGCCGACGGGGATCGCGGGAACCGGCGTCGTCAATATTTTCACCGGCATGGAAAAGGTTGATGCGGGCTTGCCAATGAGCGTCGCGATGGCATGCTCGTACAAGGCGCGGTTGGTGGCGATGCCGATTCCCGCCGCTTGCGCATTTTCGAGCGTCACTTCTGCCTCAACGACGGCCTCCTGATTGTCGATACCCGTTTCAAACAGACCGCGCGTCAGCTCCAGCGACTGTCGATCAGCCTCGATGGTGCGGTTATACAAATCCTGCAGTGCATCTTGCCCGCGGAGCTCGAAGTAATACGCCGCGAGGTCGGCCTGCTCCGTGAGACGCTCATTTTCGAGATCCGCTGCGCTCACCTGGGCAGCGTATTGATACTCGCGAACCGTGTTACGGATGCGGCCCCATAGATCCGGCTCCCACGAAACATCAATCGGCAGCGAGATACTGGTCGCAGTGGTCGAGGCAACGCCTCTGCTGGCGCCGGTTCCGGTACCTGTCCCGCTCGAGACGGCTGCGGCGGCAGATGCCCCCCCCGTCCCACCCTTTGTGAACGCAGGATTCACCGTCACCGTCGGAAAGTAGCCCGCACGCGCCTCGCTCACTTGCGCACGCGCCGCCATGAAGTTCTGGAAGTATTGCGCGATGTTCTGGTTGTTGATGTTCAACTGTTCTTCGAGCACGCTGAGTTCGGGCTCGTTGAGCATCTCCCACCATTTCCCCTTGAGCACCGCGTGCTGTGGTTTCGCGGGCTGCCAGGCGCCCGGGGGAGCAGCGCTGTAAGCCGCGGGGGACGATTCCTTGAAAGCCGGCGGGGCGGGGATGGCGGGCGCGATGTATCGGGGGCCAACATTGCATCCGCTTAGCAGCGCGATGCAGATCGCCGCGGCAATGGCCAGCCTCGGCATTGCGAAACTTCGATTAGCGACGCCCGCCGCCACGAGATCCTCCGCCGCCAGCTGACTGTCTCTGCTGCATCTGCTGCACCTGCTGCACGTGTCCTTGGTGCATTTGCTGGGTCTGTTGCTGGTGCCGCTGCTCTACTTGTTGCATTCTCCCCGGATCGGCGTTCTGTCTCGTCAGCTGCTCATGTTCCTTGTCCTGCGTCTGCTGGAGCTTTTGCCGATCCTGGTTTTGCTTGGCGATTAGGTTGTCCTGCTGCTTCTGGTATTTCTGGTCAACCTTCGCGTTTCCCGTGTTGGGAGCAGCGGGGCGTTCGATGGGCGGCAGGTCTTTAGGATGGCTCGCAATGTTGGGGCGAGGAGTCGCAGCGACTGGCGGCGCGCCGCGGTTCGCAGAAAACCGTTGCTGGGGGTTGTTGCGGGCAGACCACGCATGTTGGGTCTGAGCGGATACAGGCCCAATATGTCTGGCATGAGCAGCAGCCTCTTCTTCAGAGGTAGCGCGCGCATCGATTCCGCCGTTACCGCCGTTGTAGCTGACGCGATTAGGCGTCTCGTTCCCCCTTGCGTTGTAAACGTTGTGGACGACGTTGGCGTCGATCCGATTCAGCGCAGTGTTGTAGAAAAAGTGCCCGTTTTGCCAGCGTCCGCCTTCATAACCATGGCCGAAATATCCAAAGCCATAGTCGATCCCGCCATAGAAACCTACGGACAGGCCCCAGTAGCCTTCATTGAAAAAAAATCCGGAGCCGCCCCAACCCCAATAGCCCGGAGTCCAGAGGAACCCGACTTCGGGGGGCAGCACCCATGTCCCTGGTACCCAGTAATACTCACCGTTCCAAGCCCAATACCCTGGCGTCCAGATATAACCGTCGCCGGGACAAAGAGGTTGCTCGTAGGCAGGCAGCTCAGGCGGAGCGATTGTGACGGATACGCCGACTTGCGCGAAAGACGCCCTCGACAGCAATAGCATTCCTCCCGCCAACAACAGCGAACGAATGAATCGAACATGCATTGCGTCTCCTCTCGCCGATTTCCATCGGCTATCGGCAATGGCCGATACCTTCTCTTTGGGCAACCTAAGTGCCATATCCTCAGCTTCCGAAAGCTGACGGCAGGCAGTCACGTGATGCTCGCAGCTTGGGTAGGACCAATGACCATATTTGGTCGCATGACTTCCAGTGGTCGCGGCGGCCGGCCGCCAAGTTCCATACCTGCCAGGAGGACGACGTTTTGGTCGTTCGCGTGCCAATCATAGGCGAATGCCCGAAATTGGGGAGCCAAATGGAAACTCCGGAAGAGCATTCCTACATCGGCCCTGAACATCAAATCGAGGCACGGGCGCGTCCCCGGCATAGGGCCTTGCGAATGGTCCTGTGGATTCTGCTGCCGCTGGCGTTGTTGCTCGCGTTCGTGCTGTTCTGGCGTCATCGCGATGCTGCCGAGAAAGCGGCTGCTGCTGCCGCGGCACACCCTAAGGTGGTCGGGATCACCATTACGAGTGCGGCGGCGCAAAAGGGCAACATCGGCGTGTACCTGGACGCAATCGGCACGGTCACTCCGGAATATACGGATTCGATTACCAGCCAGGTGGATGGCCTGGTCGTTGCCGTGAATTTCCGGGAGGGTCAACGCGTTCTAAAGGGCGATCCATTGATTGACATCGATCCACGTCCTTACCGCGCAACACTGTTACAGGCGCAGGGCGCGCTGGAACGAGACGAAAATGTGCTGGCGCAAGCACAGATGGACCTGCAACGCTACCGCGCCGCGTGGGACCGCAACGGCATTGCAAAACAAATCGTGGATGACCAGGAAAAGCTTGTGCTCCAGGACAACGGCACCGTAAAGAACGACCAGGGAACGGTGCAATACGACCAGGTGCAAGTCGACTTCTGCCACATCACCGCTCCCATCGCCGGCCAAGTGGGTTTACGGCTGGTGGATCCCGGCAACGTGGTGCAGGCTACTGGAGCCACAACCCTTGCAGTTATTACTCAGTTAGAGCCCATCACTGTAATTTTCACAATTCCGGAGGACAGTCTGGGCCAAGTGGAAGCTCGCCTGCGCCAGGGAGCCAAACTTGCCGTCGATGCCTTCGATCGCGCCGCACAGAAGAAAATCGCAAGCGGGACGCTGTTAACGCTCGACAACCAGATTGACACTACAACGGGGACGGTAAAAGGGCGAGCTGTCTTCGACAACAAAAACGATGCGCTCTTCCCCAACCGTTTGTAAACACGCGCCTGCTGGTGAATACGTTGCAGGGTGTGACGCTGATTCCGGCATCGGCCATTCAGCAGAATGGGCAAGCATCGTTCGTGTATTTGATTCAAGGCAACATCGCTCACATGCGCAGCATCAAGGCGGGTGTTACAAACGGCGGGCTAACGCAAGTTACAGGCATCGGTCCTGGAGACGTTGTCGCCAACAGCAGCTTCGATAAGTTGCAGGACAACTCCGTGGTCGTCATTTCGAATAAGCCTGTCCCGGCCAGTACGAGCGGGAGCGCCGGGCCGTGAATCCATCGCGCGCTTTTATTTTGCGGCCGGTGGCCACCGCTTTGTTGATGGCCGCCATCCTCCTGGTTGGTATTGTCGGCTATACGCAGCTCCCCGTCTCCGCATTGCCCGAAGTGGATTATCCGACCATTCAGGTGCTCACGTTTTATCCGGGCGCAAGCCCGAACGTGATGGCGACCACGGTAACGGCGCCGCTGGAGCGTCAATTCGGCGAACTGCAGGGCTTAAGCCAGATGACCTCCACCAGTTCCGGAGGCACTTCCGTCATTGTGCTGCAGTTTAATCTCACTCTTGCGATCGATGTAGCCGAGGAGGAGGTGCAGTCCGCCATCAACGCGTCGCAAAGTCTTTTGCCATCCATCCTGCCAGCGCCGCCGATTTACAGCAAGACCAATCCAGCCGACGCCCCAGTGCTCACGCTGGCCATCACTTCCAATGCCATGCCTCTTTCGCAGGTGGAGGATCTGGTGGATACGCGCCTTGCGCCAAAGATTTCGCAGCTCAACGGCGTCGGTTTGGTAACTATCAGCGGCGGCCAAAAGCCCGCGGTCCGCATTCAAGCCAACCCGACGGCGTTGTCTTCCTACGGCATCAACATGGAAGACCTGCGCACTGCGCTGACCCAGGCCAGTGTGAACGCCGCCAAAGGGAACTTCGATGGGCCAAGCCAGGATTACCAGATCGACGCCAACGATCAACTGGTCTCCAGCGGAGATTATCGGAGCGTCGTCGTTGCGTACCGCAACGGTGCGCCGGTGATGCTGACCGACGTAGCACGCATCGTGAATGGCGTGGAGAACAACAATCAAGCCGCCTGGATGAATCAGACGCCCGCGGTGATCCTGAATGTGCAGCGCCAGCCCGGGGCCAACACCATCGCGGTAGTCAAGAGCATCAAGGGACTCATGCCGCAGCTTGAGAGCAACCTGCCCACAGGCATTGTGGTGACCACGCTTACCGATCTGACAACCGCTATTGAAGCATCTGTTTCCGACGTTGAGTTCGAATTGCTGTTGACGGTCGGACTAGTAGTCCTTGTGATCTTCCTCTTCTTGCGGAGTATCTACGCCACCATAATCCCGGCCGTGGCGGTGCCTCTGTCGCTGATCGGCACCCTTGCTGCGATGTATGTCCTGGGTTACAGCCTGGATAACTTATCGATGATGGCGCTGACCATTTCCACGGGTTTCGTTGTCGACGACGCGATCGTGATGATCGAAAACATTTCGCGGTATCTGGAGGAGGGCAAGACCCCGCTTGATGCAGCGCTGCTTGGCTCCTCGCAGATCGGCTTTACCATTCTCTCGCTGACCGTGTCGCTCATTGCCGTACTGATTCCACTGTTATTCATGGGCGACGTGGTGGGACGCCTGTTTCGCGAGTTTGCCGTGACACTGGCCGTGACGATCATTCTTTCGGCGGTCGTTTCCCTTACGCTCACGCCGATGATGAGTGCACGAATTTTGCGGCACCAGCCAAAAGAGCAGCAGGGGCGCGTCTATCGAGCAACGGAGCGTGCTTTCGAGGGGATGATCGCGTTCTACGGCCGGACGCTCAAGGTTGTCCTTCGATTCCAGACCATCGCGCTGTTAGTGGCTGCGGCTACGCTGCTGCTTACGGTTTATCTGTATATCATCATCCCCAAAGGTTTTTTCCCGATCCAGGACACCGGTGTCATTCAGGGCATATCGCAGGCGCCGCCGGTCATCAGTTCGCAGGCCATGGCAGAGAAGCAGCTGACGCTTACCAAGGCAGTTCTGAGTGACCCGGCGGTTGAAAGCGTTTCGTCGTTTATCGGCGCGGATGGAACCAATACAACCACGAACAGCGGCAGGATGTCGATCAATTTGAAGCCGCTCGACCAGCGTAAGATCAGCGCGTCGAATGTAATCCGCAGGCTGAACTCCACACTGAACCAGGTAGAAGGAATCCAGTTGTTCATGGAGCCGGTGCAGGACATCAGCGTGGATGACCGGGTGAGCCGGACGCAATACCAGTACGCACTGGAGGATCCCGACGCCAATGAACTGAATGAGTGGACCAACCGCTTCATCGCACGTCTGAAGAAGTTGCCGGAGCTGGAAGACGTGGCCACTGATCAACAACCGGGAGGGCTGGCCGTGTCGCTCGTGATCGACCGGGTCACCGCTTCGCGCTTGGGCATCGCGCCTTCCACCATCGATAACACACTGTATGACGCCTTCGGCCAGCGGCAGATCAGCACCATGTACACGCAGGTGAATCAATACCACGTTGTTCTCGAGAGTCAGCCGCAGTTTCAGAAAGACCCCAACAAGCTCAACAAGCTTTACATCCAGTCCAATGCATCTTCGGGCGCAACCGGTGCGGGAGCTTCTTCTTCTTTTGCGGCTTCCGGATCGTCCTCGGCGGGATCCAACTCTCTAACCACCTCGGCGCAGTACACTCCGTCGGCGAATACCCTGTCTCCTCCCCCGAACGCGCTTTCGGCGAGCACGTCCACCGCGACGTCCAGCAAGGGAGCCACCTCCGCAGGTGCTACCAGTTCGGCCACCAGCAATGCCGTGCCACTCAGCGCCTTCGCGCACTTTGAGAACACCACGGAGCCGCTCGCCATCACGCACCAGGGCCAGTTTCCAGCCATCACGGTGTCGTTCAATCTCGCGGAGAACTCCTCGCTCGGGGCCGCCATCACCGCGGTCGACAAAGTGCAAAAAGACATGCACATGCCGCCCAGCCTGCAGGCAGGTTTTCAAGGCACCGCGGAATCCTTTACGGCTTCCCTGGCCAATGAGCCGCTGCTCATTCTCGCCGCACTGGTCACGGTGTACATCGTGCTTGGCGTTTTGTACGAAAGCTTTATTCATCCGATCACGATTCTGTCCACGCTGCCATCGGCCGGCGTCGGTGCATTCCTTGCGTTGATTCTTTTTCACCAGGATTTGAGCGTAGTTGCGATTATCGGCATCGTCCTGCTGATCGGCATCGTGAAAAAAAACGGCATCATGATGGTCGATTTCGCGCTGGAAGGCGAGCGTAAGCACGGCAAGAATGCGCAGGATGCGATCTACGAAGCGTGTCTGCTTCGCTTCCGCCCTATCATGATGACCACCATGGCCGCGCTTCTGGCCGGACTGCCGCTGGCGCTCGGAACTGGTTTCGGCTCCGAGTTGCGCAAGCCGCTGGGCATCGCGATGGTGGGCGGACTGCTGCTGAGCCAGGCGCTGACGCTTTACACCACCCCCGTCATCTACATTTTCTTTGACAATCTGGCGCACCGTTTTTCGCACAAATCGAACCAGCCACAAACCGGAACAGCGGGGCGACAGGTAGGGCCGGCGTGAACATCTCCGAACCGTTCATTCACCGGCCGGTGGCTACCACGCTGCTCACGGTGGCGGTTGCCCTAGCTGGGGCGATTGCGTTTGAAGTGCTTCCGGTATCGCCTCTGCCGGAGGTCGACTTCCCGACTATTTCCGTCAGTTCCAGCTTGCCTGGGGCCAGCGCCGACATCATGGCGTCGTCTGTCGCCACGCCTTTGGAGCGGCAGTTCGGTCACATCGCCGGCGTGACTGAGATGACCTCCGCGAGCACGCTGGGCAGCACATCCGTCACCATTCAGTTTGATCTCAGCCGGGACATTGATGGCGCGGCGCGCGATGTGGAGGCTGCCATCAACGCGGCGCGAACCTATCTCCCCGCAAACCTTCCGTCTAATCCCACCTATCGCAAGGTCAATCCTGCCGACGCGCCGATCATGATCCTCGGTCTTACATCGGACAAATACGGCCCGGACAAATTGTATGACGAAGCTTCCACGGTGGTCGAACAGAAACTGTCGCAGATCCAGGGTGTTGGGCAGGTGAGTGTCGGAGGCGGCGCGCTGCCGTCCGTGCGTGTGGACGCAAATCCCTCCCAATTGGCCAGCTATGGACTTACTCTTGCGAATTTGCAATCCGTGCTGAGCCTGCAGAACTCCGACCTGGCCAAGGGCCAGATTTCCGATGGCATCGTGACCGCGGACATCATCGCCAACGACCAGATTTCGCACGCGGCCGACTACCAGCCGCTGGTGGTCGGCTATAACCACGGTGCTGCGGTCCGCCTCTCCGATGTCGCCCAGGTGACCGACTCGGTGCAAAACATTCGCGTGGCCGGCTATTTGAACGGAAAGCGCGCGATTCCGATCATCATCTTTCGCCAGCCCGGCGCCAACATCATTAACACAGTGGACCGTATCCGCGCGCAACTTCCCTATATCAAGGCGTCCATTCCGCTTGGCATCGAGTCCACCATCGTTCTGGACCGCACCATCACCATCCGCGCCTCGGTCGGCGACGTCGAACGGACGCTGCTCATTTCCATCGGCCTGGTCATCTTGGTGGTGTTTGTCTTCCTGCGCAATGGCCGCGCCACGCTCATCCCCGGCGTCGCCGTGCCGGTCTCACTGATCGGCACGTTCGCGGTGATGTATGCGTTCGGATATAGCCTCGACAACCTCTCGCTGATGGCCATGACCATTTCAACGGGATTTGTGGTCGACGATGCCATCGTAGTGATGGAAAATATTACGCGCCATTTGGAAAACGGCCTGAAGCCCTTTGCCGCGGCGCTGAAGGGCGCTCAAGAGATCGGCTTCACCGTCTTCACCATCAGCATTTCGCTGATTGCCGTCTTTATCCCGCTCCTGTTGATGGGCGGCATCGTTGGCCGTCTCTTCCGCGAGTTTGCCGTCACTCTCTCCGCTTCGATTCTAGTGTCCATGATGGTCTCGCTCACCACCACGCCGATGATGTGTGCCTACCTGTTGAAGGACGAGCGCGCGGAAAGACATGGCCGCCTTTACATGGCCAGCGAAAAATGTTTTGACTCAGTGCTGACGTTGTATGGTAAAACCCTGCATTGGGTGCTCGCCAATCCTACTCCCACCCTTGTCGTACTCTTCCTCACCATAGCGCTCAATGTCCTGCTGATCGTCAAGATACCGAAAGGCTTTTTTCCAGTGGAGGACACCGGGGCGATCTCCGGCGGAGTGCAAGGTCCGCAGGATTCATCCTTCCCGGCGATGAACGACGCCGCTCAGCAGATCGGAGCGGTCATCAAGAAAGACCCAGGCGTCGACAATGTGATTGCGTTTACCGGCGGCAGTGGGGCCACCAACACCGGCTCGCTCTTCGTTGCTCTCAAGCCGCTGGGCTCGCGCACGGCCAGTGCGTCTCAGATCATCAACCGCCTGCGCCCGCAGTTGAACCGTCTGCCGGTGGCTTCCGCGTTTCTGCAAGCCGTGCAGGATCTGCGCATCGGAGGGCGGTCCAGTAATGCGATGTATCAGTACACCATCCAAGCCAACAATGTACAGGATCTTTCCAAGTGGGGGCCGGTCCTGCTGGCTGCGATGAAGAAATTGCCCGGCCTGCAGGACCTAAGCTCCGACCAGCAGAATGGCGGCCTGGATGAGCTGATGACCTACGATCGCGTCACCATGGCCAAGCTGGGCTTGACCGTGCAGTCGCTGGACTCGGCGTTATACAGCGCATTTGGCCAATCGGAAGTATCCATCATTTACACCCAGCAAAACCAGTATTACGTCGTGCTAGAAGTTGCTCCGCAGTATTGGCAAAACCCCGAAGGATTGAAAGACATCTACCTTCTCTCGTCCAGCGGCAAGAACATTCCGCTGCTCGCCGTGGCCCAGGGCCAAGCCAATACAACACCACTGGCCGTCAACCACACCGGCTTATTTCCTTCGGTCACAGTGTCCTTCAACCTCGCGCCGAACGTCTCTTTGAGCGATGCCACAACGAGCATTAACCAGATGCAAAAGCAGCTCGGCGCGCCTTCCACATTGCAAGGCTTTTTTGCCGGCACGCTGCTGGCCTACCAGCAATCCTTGAGCACCGAGCCCGTGCTGATTCTGACGGCGCTGCTGGCGGTGTACATCGTTCTCGGTATTCTGTACGAAAGCCTGGTCCATCCACTGACCATCATCTCCACTCTGCCATCGGCAAGCGTGGGCGCCATGCTCGCGCTGATGCTCTTTAAACAGGATCTGAACATCATCTCCATCATCGGCATTGTGCTGCTGATTGGAATCGTGAAAAAGAACGCCATCATGATGATCGATTTCGCTCTTCAGGCCCAGCGCGAGGAGGGAAAGAGCACCACTGACGCCATTTTTGAAGCGTGTATGTTGCGCTTCCGTCCGATCCTCATGACGACAATGGCTGCGTTATTGGGTGCTCTGCCATTGGCCCTTGGGACCGGCACGGGGTATGAGCTCCGCCGTCCTCTTGGCGTCACGATTGTGGGTGGGCTGATCTTGAGCCAGTTGCTCACGCTTTATACAACGCCTGTGGTTTACCTGGCGTTCGACCGGCTGCGGCTACGCATGCAGGGAAAGCAGCCCCACATCCTTCGGGATGGGGCCGGACCTGCGCCCAGCACGGCAGTTTAGTCGGAGCAAAATAGGAAGTGCAAGGAGGATGGGCATGTGAGACTGCTCACGCCGAGCGAAACTGCAAATCAGAGTGCACGGTGCGGGACGCGCTCGTGCAGTGCGTCGGAAATAGTAGCCAGTATATCTCCGGCTACGTCCATACGGCGCACCACTATGGCAGTACCACCAACAATTCGATCTTGGCGTCGGCGATCTCGGATGGCACATGAAGGCTGATATTTCGTGATTGTGTGATCTTCTCCCAAAGACGGCCTGTTTGATTCATGCTGAAGTATTGATTATCCAGCTTAAAACTGATCGCCGACGGCGGGCTAGGGGCGTGCCGCAAGGTGATTCCCGGCAGAGAGAGACGGATCAGATTCTGAATCTCATCACTCGAAGATATTTTGACTAGCTGCGGAACGCGTTTGATCAGGTCGTCGACGCCTATCTTTGCACCAACCGCTAGAAAGAACTGTGAGTCGTGCAGATATTCTTCGTTGGTCACAGTGCCGGCCCAGATTGTTTTCTCTATCAGCCGCAGGGGAATCGAGACACACTTGGATTTAATGACGGTCTCGAGCAAGTTTCGGATTTTCTCGTCGAGCAAACGGAAGCAGCGCCCCAGGTTGTCGTGGTCATAGTCCGGGAGCTCTCGAGCTTTAGCATCGAGGGAGAAAGTCGCTAGAGCCCCGGCCAGCCGCAACATAGCAACATAAAGCATTTCCGGGTGTCCCCGGCGGACTGCCCAGATATGTTTTAATTCCGGCAAGCAAGAGTTTACCGTGTGCAGGAACCAGAAATGGGCCGTTTCGCTCACGCTAAAATCCGCTAAGTCTTGCCCCTTCTGCCGGCGATTTGCGTTTAGCGACTCACTCTTCGTCATGAGAATTTCAATCAGCCTGCGAACCAGCATCATAAGCTGCTCGCTGGAGGATAAGTCGATACAGGGCGCAATAAAATCAGGATCGAGCGCATAAGCGCCGTCTCTTCGGTTAATGCGAGCGATCCGCAGCGTTGTAAAACCCTCCATGTTTTGGCCCTCCAGCAGGAGGCGGAAGTTTTTCCGCCCGATCTGGATGGTCTTCTGTTCGTGGCTGCTGCTCTCGTCGTTGACCTCGATGCTTTCCACGGCATATCGGGTCGCGATTCCTCCGGAGGTGTCCGCGACGTCGGCAGAGCTAAAGTTCACGCTTTGAGGATGGTGCTCAGGGATGGCGAGGTATACGTCCATCGCGTCTTGCATAGGACCAAAATATTCCGCAATGGGCCGGCCAGCCGGCGCCGCATCGGAATCAGGAAAGCTAAAGGAAAGTCCATCAGGGAGAATCCCACGGCCATGGTGCAAGGTGAAGGTTCCATTGGCCAGGGCCTCCTGGTCGATCCTAAGACTGGTTATTCCCCAGTTAGCAAACAAGGAAGCGGCGAACCGGAATTGCAGGCTATCTTCAATGAATTTGTCGTGGACCTGGAAGTGCTGCGGAGTAAGGAACATTCCCTTAGACCACACAACACGCCGCAGATTCTTCATGGCTCCCTCACCTTACAAGATATCTGGAACGTACCCGATGGCTCAAGAATGCAGTAACAGCTGGGGCTCTGTCACCCTCCGATGATTACCGTTGGACACCCCAGGACAATGACGCCGCCATGGACAGTCGGATCACCCAACCTGGCTGCCGGCTGACCCCCGATGATGACGCTGCTGGAACCCATTGCGATGGTGTCCGGTGGACCGACGCACGTCAACAAATCCCCAACTCGCGCGGCGGGGAGCATGCCGATGAGAACCGTGGGACAGCAGGGCGGAAGGATCGGTCCCCCGACGTGCGGCACAATCCCTGTCACCATGGGGCAGGTATGCATGTCCGTCATTCTCGCAGCGAGAGGCACGCGGCAAGCTCCTTTTCAATCTTCCTTGGGTTCGTCCGTCATCTGATTCAGCACCCGGACGATGGGGTGAAACCAAGCGGCGAGCACTCAGCCATCATACACTAGGATTCCTCGGTCCGTGATCTTAGATGAAGTTAGAAGGCCGGTACCCCGGCGGGAGGCGGCTCCCAACGAGAAACGGAAGCGCACTACTTGACTTCCAGATAGGCGAGTGGATTATCGAAATCGAAGCCAAACAGGCGTGGATTCTCGCCAATGACGGCTGCCGAGGCGATGTAGAACACGTAGTCAAAAGTCTCCTGAGGAATCTTTTCCCGATATGCAGAAAGCAACCGCCAAAAATTTCGCTCTTTGGGATTAGCGGGCATGCTGCGAATCAGCGGAAGGACCTGGTCTTCTCCCCAATTGTAGGAAGCCATCACTAAGAAGCCCGACGCCTGGGCGTCGGTCCGATAAAGATCCTTCAAATATCTCGCGGCCGCGCTCGTTTCTCTGTCCCAGTGGTCGCGATCATCGGCCGGGTCGGGGCGTCGGAGATCCACCAGAGGCCCAATCCGCAGGCCATACTTAACGGCTGTTTCGGGGATAAACTGCCACATTCCCTTGGCAATACCCTTTCTCGTGTTGGGCCCGCTGACGTAAGGATCGAAGTTGCTCTCCTGAAGCGCAAGGTAGAGAAATTGGGGTGGTAGATCCTGGGCCAGCAGTTCTTCCGTGATCTTAGCTGTATAGCCGTTATCTTTCGCGGCTCGGATAGCTTTGGCCAGCCGGTCGGAGGATTGCCA
>Ga0209415_10012703_pt1 | contig 13993 bp, 12 predicted proteins | sample PeaSoiSIISIP2007_FD_187696 | JGI IMG/M metagenome (GOLD analysis project Ga0209415, IMG submission 187696) | Peat soil microbial communities from Weissenstadt, Germany - SII-SIP-2007 (SPAdes) (version 2) | ecosystem: Environmental > Terrestrial > Soil > Wetlands > Peat | place: Germany... | reverse complement strand
CTCGAGCTCGACGTGGTCCCGAGCGGAGACGGCGGTCGGGTCGTCGAGGAGGCGCGAGCCTGCCTGGCGCCGCTGCTCGACGGGATGGAGCTCGCGGCGCGATCGGCCACGGCGATCCCGATCGAATCGAGCGGCAAGTTCCGAGTGGCGAAGAGGCACTTCCCGCTCGACCTCGCGCGCTGCTTCGATGGCTGCGAAGGGGCGGGCGCGTGAACGACCGCGAGGCGATCGACGGACTCGCCGGTCGCCTGCGCCCCGAGTTCCCCATGCTGGCCCGCACGATCGACGGGCAGGCGCTCGCCTTCCTGGACAGCGCGTCGACCACCCCCAAGCCGCGCGCGGTCATCGACGCCGTCCTCCACTACTACGAACAGTGCACGGCGAACGTGCACCGCGGCGTGCACGCGCTGGGACAGGAGGCCACGCAGCTCTATGACGCGGCGAGGCTCGAGGCGGCCGGGCTCATCGCGGCGGCGCCCGACGAGATCATCTTCGTGCGAGGGACCACCGAGGCCATCAACCTCGTCGGTCACGCGCTCTCGCTCGGCGAGAGCGACGAGGTCGTCTTTCCCGCCAGCGAGCACCACGCGAACTGGCTTCCCTGGAGGGAGCGCGCGAGGCCGGTGCCGATGCCCATCGACGCCGACGGGGTCCCGCGCTGGGAGACGCTGGAGTCTCTCCTCACGCCGAGAACGCGGCTCGTCTCGATCGGGCACGTGTCGAACGTGACCGGCTGCATCGCTCCGGTCGGCGATGTCGTGCGCGCAGCGCACGCGCGCGGCATCCCGGTGCTCCTCGACGCCGCCCAGTCGCTATCTCACTTGCCGATCGACGTGAAGGCCCTCGACGTCGATTTTCTCGCGGCGAGCTCGCACAAGGCGTTCGGACCGAGCGGTGTCGGCATCCTTTACGGCAAGCGCGAGCGGCTGCGCGACTTCCCGCTCTACCAGGTGGGCGGCGGCATGGTGGCGGTCAACGAGGACATCGTCGGCACCGCCCCGAGCCACTTCTTGCCGCGCGACGTGCCGTTTCGCTTCGAGGCCGGCACGCCGGCCATCGAGGCGACGATCGGCTTCGGGGCGGCCGTCCGCTGGATGCGCGCCGTCGGGATGGAGACCCTGCGAGCGCACGACGTGCGCCTCGCGCGCTACCTGGTGTCGCGCCTTCGCGAGCTTCCCTCCGTGCGCGTCCTGGCCGCCGACGTCCCGCCCGAGGGGCGGATCGCCCTCGCCACGTTCGTGGTCGATGCGCCGGGGATGACGCAGGAGAACGTCGCGCGCGCGCTCTGCGACATGTTCGGAGTGTGTGTCTCGGGCGGATACCACTGCACCCACGTGCTTCACGCGCGGGCGCAGCTCGAGGGAACGGTGCGCGCGAGCCCGCACGTGTTCAACACGTGCGCGGAGATCGACCGACTCGTGGCGGGCGTAGGCGAGATCGTGTCCTGAGCTAACGCCAGCGCCCTTCGACGAAGACGCGACCGCGGCCGCGCACTTCCCAGTGAGCTGCCTCCCAGCGCGCGGCGGGATGGGGCCGGCGCTCGTAGCGGCCGGCCATCCACTCGTAGCGGCCCCCGACCCAGCGGTGGTAGCCCGGCACCCAGAAGAACTCGACGCCCGGAGAGGGCGGCATGACCTCCACCTGGGCGGCCGGCGGCGGGGGGGGCTCCCCCTCGACGACGACCTCGCCCTGTACCGGAGGGGGCGGCACGGGTCTCGCCTCGACGTAGCAGCCGCTGCCCGCCAGGGCGGCGAGCGCGGTCAAAGCGGGCAAGGACATGTGCGTTCGAATGGTCGAAATCATGGCCACAGGGGTATTCAATTCGCGCGGTCCGCGCAAGCGTCGGTCCTGCCGGACGCCCTCAAAACGTCCCCGCGACGCCTGCGACGCCACCGCCCGGAGCGGACCGGAACGTCGGCACGATCCGCAGAGAAGCTCTCGGGGTATCGGGCGCGCGCCGATCGTACGCGTGGGGGTCGTCGGAGGTGACCAGCAGCGTGACGCCCAGGACGATCGCGGTGGCGCCCACGCCGACGCCGCTCCACGCCGCGTAGTCGCGGGCGTTCGCGTCGTTCACCTTCGCCGAGGCGGCGTTCACCGGGTCCACGCAGTCGACCTGGTAGTTCAGGGACCCGGAGTCGCAGACCTTCTTGCTCCCGAGTCCGCCCTGGGCCAGCAGCGAGGCGATCGTGGCGTTGCCGTCGCTGCGTTGCTTGGCGTCGTAGATCGCGAGCCCCGCGCCCGCCGCTCCGACGACCGCACCCCCGATGATGCTGATGAGGCCCCAGGTGCGCTGGGAATGCGCGTGCGCCACGTACCGCGCCAGGTACTCCGGGGTCGGCTCGAGCCTTATGCCCACGTTGACCGTTTGGCCCGGGACGACGGCGACGTCGCGCTCGAAAGGCTCGAAGCTGCCTCGTTCGACGAGCAGGCGGTGCTGACCCGGCGCGAGGCGAAGTGGCTCCGCATACACGCCGCGCGGGCGGCCGTCCACGGTGACGACCGCCTGCGTCTGGTCGACGTCGAGCGCCAGCCTGCCTCCGGTCGAGGCCAGCGCAGCCGCGTCTTCCTCCGGCTCGAGCACGACCTCGCCGGCCGCCCCGTCGCCGAGCACGACGTCCGCCGCTGCGGTCGCGTAGCCCTGCCGGCGCATCTCGATGCGGTGATTGCCCGGGGCGAGCGGGACCGACGCCGCGAGCGGCGTCGTCCCGACGCGCTGGCCATCGGCGAACACCTCGGCGCCCGGCAGGTGCGTCTTGACCGCCACGTGGGCGAGGCGCCCCTGCATCGCGACGAGATCGATCTGGAGCGACTGCTTCTCGCCGCTGGCGATGGTCAGCTCCCTGCGCTGCGGCACGAACCCCGGGGCGATGACGCCGACGACGTGCGTGCCGCTCGTCACGCGCAGCGGCTGCGCGAGGGGCGTCTTGCCTTTTTCGACTCCGTCGATCTCCACCGAGGCACCCTCGACGCTCGTTGCGACCGCAATCTCCGCGATCCGGGCGGCCTGCTCGTCGTGCGTTCGCCTCGCGATCGCGAGGCGCTCGGGCGAGAGCGCCTCGGGGCTCTTCAGGACGCGATCGAGCGCGTCGGCCGCGTCGACCGATCGCCCCATCTGCGCGTACACCAGGCCGAGGTTGTAGAGCACGACGACGTTCGGGATGAGCTCGTAGGCGCGGCGGAACTCGGCCAGCGCACCCCCGGTGTCGCCGCTGTTGAAGAGGCGCAGTCCTCGATCGAAGCGCTCGGCGGCTTCGGCGCGATTGGCATCCGCCGTCGCCAGGGCCTGCGCGCGCGAAACGCAAGGCACCGAGCAGCACGCGAGCCCGATGGCGAGAGCGCTGGCACGGTGCTTCATCGAAACGGGTTTTCGCCCGCCAACCCGCTTTCGTCAACGCGAGTCTTCGCGGGCGGCGAGGCAGGCTGCGCGAGGGGCGCCGCCGACTCCGACGCGCCGACGAGCCCGGGGTGCACGTTCGGGGCAGCGGGACGAACGGAGCTCATTGGACGCGAGGCGCCGGAGTCCTGCGTCTCCGCGACAGACGTCTCGATGGGAGCGAGGACCGAGCGCACCGGGCTGGAAGCAGGGCGCTCCGGCTCGGAGGACACCGCGGCGGTCGCCGCGGACGGGCTCGGCGGCCGTGAAGAGCGGACGAGCGTCCAGGTGACGCCCGCCCCGACGAGGAGCATCAGTGCGCCGATGAACGGCAGCGCACGCGAGCGAACCGGCTTGGGGGGGTGAATGCTCCCCACCGTGTCGGCCAGGCCCGCGGCCGTGGTCTGGGCGATCGAGGCGCCGGTCCTCGCCTGTACAGCGGTGAAGTCACCGGCGGCCGAAGGCGCCGAAGACGGGCGGATGACCACGCGTGGCGGCGCGGAGCTCGCGCGCACCGCGGACGCGGCGACGGCCGCTCCGCGAAACGGCGCCAGCGCGTCCGCCAGCGCGCGCGCCGTCGGATAGCGCGCATCGCGGTCGACGGCCATCGCCCGGTGGACGACCTCGCAGAACGCCGGTGGCAACGAGGGCCGCTGCTCGGCGAGGGGCCGCGCCTTCCCCTCGTGAATGAGGATCGCGATCTGCCCGAACGCCGGGGCCTCGTACGGCCGCACGCCGCAGGCACACTCGTAGAGGATCACCCCGAGGGAATAGACATCGGCGCGCAGGTCGACCGAGGCCGCGCCTCGGACCTGCTCGGGCGGCATGTAGAACGGTGTCCCCATGAGCGCGTCCTCGGCGGTCACGCCCATCGAGCCGGTCCGCTCCGCGTCGAACTTCGAGATGCCGAAGTCGAGGACCTTGACGAACGGCAGGCCGTCCTTCGTCGTGATGAAGAGGTTCTCCGGTTTCAGATCGCGGTGCACGATCCCCGCGTCGTGCGCGGCCGCCACGCCTTCGCATGCTTGGCCGATGAGGTCCGCCAGCTCCTCCGGCTCGAGCACGCCGAGGCGCTGGAGGCGCCCGTCGAGTGTCTCGCCGCTGAGGATCTCCATCAGCAGGTACGGCTCGCCGGAGTCGAGGCGCCCCGCGTCGAACGTCTCGGCGATGTGCGGATTGCCGATGCGCGCCGCCGCCGAGGCCTCGCGGAGAAACCGGGCGACTATCGTCGGCGACTGCGCGATCCGCGGGTGCAGGATCTTGAGCGCGCGCCGGTGCTTGGTCAGCTCGTGCTCGACCTCGTACACCGCGCCCATGCCCCCCGTGCCGAGCAAGCGAACGACCCGCAGCTTGCCCGCGACGACCGTGCCCGGTGCGAGATCACGATCTTCGGACGTCGAAGACGACATGGACCGAATAAGACTAGACGCTCCGGGTCGCACCGGCCACGCAAAGCCCGGCGGATCCTAATGGCACCCGGATACCGCCAGCTGCGTGGAGTGCGTCGCGCTTCCGTAAACGGACACGGCGAAGCTGCCTCCGAAGTTCGAGATATTGGCCTGGTCGCCGGCCGCGTAGGTGTGCGCGATGACCGACGAAGCGGCGGAGTGGCTCACGCCGTCGGCGTTCACGTACGCGAAGCTGAGCCCGTCCGCGTAGAACAGCGCCACGCCGACGCCGCCGGCCCCCCCCGTGTCGTCGTTGACCGCGCGCCCGTCGATGGCGCGGATCGCGCCGGGAAAGGGGAACCCCGCGTAGGAGCTCGCGTCGCCGCCGTCGGGGATGCCCGCCGTCGCGCCGGCGTCCGCGGACGTCGGGACCCAGACTTCGTCGACGCCGGTCACGTCGTCGTAGAAGTAGACGACCCCCTGGCTGGTGGCGCCGACGGTCACCCAGGACCCGGCGACCGACGCAACCTGGACGGACCCTCCCACCTGGTTTCCGTTGGAGTCGAGAATGCTCAGCCAGGGGTATCCCCTCGTCGAGTCTTGAAAAGCCACGGCGAGCAGCCCGCCGAAGGAAGCGACGCTGCCCTGTTCCACGTCGCCCTGATCGGGGGCCCCGCTGGGAGTGTTCGTGGGCACGACGGCCGTGTCGCCGCCGGCTGCCTGGCCGTTCGGCAGGAAGTTCTTTACCCCGAGAAACCAGTCCGGGGACGTGTAGTATTCCCAGGAAATGACGAAGGCCTCCTTCGTCGGGGACCATACGGCGTGCGCTTGGCCGTACGTGACCGACGATGCCAGTTGAACGATCTGCTGGACTTGCAATCCAGTGCCTGCGTCGGCGGACGGGCTCAGGAATGCCGCGTAGAGCCCGTTCTGGCAATCGCCAATCGTGTACGTAGGCACGGCGTAATTGTAAAAGCCGTAGTAGCAGACGCTGCTGGTGGCTCCGGACGTCGCGTAGAAGCTGTAGATGACGACGATCTCGCCCGTCGGCGCGACGGAGGCGGTCTCCAGCCAGATGTTCGGAGCGTCGCCCGGTGCGGAGAAGAGCGGCGCCGCGGCGCCCAGCTTGTTCGCCGTCGTCGGATTGAAGGCCTGCACGTAGACGAGGTTGACCGTGCCGGCGTCCCCGGCGTCGGTCGCCGCGCCCGCGTCGGGGTCGGGCCCGGCGTAGCCGCTGAAGATGAGAAGCTTGTCGGCGGTGCGCACCCCGACCCCGGAAGTGAAATTGGGGTTCGAGTCCCCCTGGGCGGTGTTGCCGAACTGCGTCTGCGCGCTCGGGCACGAGTTGCTCTCGCTGACTGCGTCGCGTGAACCCGCGTCGGGCCCGCCGCCCGATCCGTCGGGCCCTATCCCTCCAGTGGCTCCATCCGCGAGGAGGGCGCCGTCGGCGCTGAGGATTCCGGCGGCGACGAGGGCGGGCTCGTCGGCTCCATTCGACGTCGCGTAACAGGCATCGCTCGATCCGCTCGGCAGGCAGAAGTCGCCTGCCGTGCACGAGGCCGTGGTAACGCATCTTGCGCGGCACTGCTGATCGGTCCCGCACACTTCGCCGCCCTGACACGCCGTCGTGCCCGTGCACGTGCTCTCGGCGGGCAACTGGCAGACGCCGAGCGTGCCGGACTGCACGCACCGCTCGCCCATGGGACAGTCGCTCGATGCCGCGCACTGGTTGTGGCAGCGCGCGAACGCGCAGATGAGCGGTGAGTCGCAGTCGCTGTTGATGGCGCAGCCGTCCGAGAGCGCCGCGGCGGATTTGCTGCTGCAGCTGGCGATGGTCCCGGCCAGCCCCGGCGCGAGGCCTGCGAGGACGATCATCCCCAAGACGTGACGGCGAAGCATGGCAGATGCAAGCCTCCGAAATCGGAGATTTATCACGCAGCTTCGCCTACGTGTCAACGCTGCCTCTCGACGACCTGCTCGGCGATCTGCACGGCGTTGAGCGCGGCGCCCTTGCGGAGGTTGTCACCGACGACGAAGAGGTTGATCGCGCCTGGAACGGCCAGGTCGTCGCGAACGCGTCCGACTTGGACGGCATCGGTTCCGGAGACCTGCAGCGGCTGCGGGTGCTTGCCGGGGCTGTAGGCGCCCTCCATGAGCGTGACCCCGGGCGCGGAGCGAAGGAGGTTTCTCGCCTCCTCGGCGCGCATCGGGCGGTGAAACTGGACATGGAGGGCCTCGGAGTGCCCGTTGACGACCGGGACGCGCACGGTCGTGGGCGAGACCCCGATGGACGCGTCGCCCATGATCTTGCGCGTCTCGAAGACCATCTTGGTCTCCTCCTCGGAGTAGTCGTTTTCCCCGGCCCTCCAGTCGCACAGCACGTTGAAGGCGATCGTCCCCGGGAAGACGCGCGCTTCCGGGGTGCGCCCGTCGAGCACGGCCCGGCTCTGCGCGAGGAGCTCTTCCACGGCCGCATGCCCCTTGCCGCTCGTGGCCTGGTAGGTCGACACCACGACGTGCTTGATGCGCGCGGCGTCGTGCAGCGGCTTGAGCGCGACCACCATCTGGATCGTCGAGCAGTTCGGGTTGGCGATGATCCCGCGCGGGCGCCGCGCGGCCGCGTCCATGTTCACCTCGGGCACCACCAGAGGAACCTCGGGGTCCGCGCGCCAGGCGCTCGAGTTGTCGATGACGACCGCTCCGGCCGCCGCCGCTACGGGACCGAACTCGCGCGCCACGGCCGCCCCGGCGCTGAACAGCGCGACCTCTACCCCGGCGAACGATCTCGACGTCAGCTCCTCGACCGTCACCTCGCCGCCGGCAAACGCGAGCTTCTGCCCGGCGCTGCGCTTGCTCGCGAGCGCCACGAGCCGCTTCACGGGGAAGCTCCTCTGCTCGAGGACCCTGAGCATCACGCGACCGACCGCACCGGTCGCGCCCACGACGGCGACGACGAACGACATGGGCAACATATGGCGCATCTCGGCCCGCCGATCCACCGCGGAGCTTCAGGTGGGCCTCCGAAGCGCCGCCGCCGCCATGAGCGCCAGCACCGGCGTGACCACCACGTGATACCGGTCTTCGCCGAAGAACACGGCGTGCGTCACGATCGTCGTGGCGAGGAGCGCCGTGGCGAGGCGCATGGCCTGCGAGCCCGGTGGCCGTCCGGGCACCGGCAGCCACGGCAAGACCGACGCGAACACGGCGAGGGGCCAGAACGCCGGCGAGGCGCCCGCGACGGCCAGCGTTCCGAGGATGGCCGCGACGACGAGCGCCGCGCCTTGCGCGGTCGAGCCGCGCAGCTTGCCCCCGAGCGGGAGCGCCACGCTGCCCAGCGCGGCCATCGCGAGCAGGAGGCGATGCGCCAGTGTGGTCGCCTCGCGGGCGCGGGCGCGCCGATCGTCGGGCCACGCCTCGGGGCGCGCCTCGTGCAGGTACTCGACCGCGAACGACTCGTGATCGAACGTGTAGCCGAGCTTCGCCGGGACGAGCGACAGCCAGTGCCATGGGCGTGCCGCGATCTGCCCCAGCCCGTACTCGAGCCAGCAGCGGTCCTGCTGCACCTGACCGGTGACGTCCCTGCAGCCGTCGCTCGAGCGCAGCGTCTCGAAGCGGCCGGTGGCCCGCGGGAACGAGCCGATCGCGAGATTCCACCCCGCGTTGGTGCTGACCAGTGCGCAGCCGTCCATCACGCGGCAGTTGCGCGCCGTCCACGGGAGCACCGGGAGGAGCGCGAGGGCGCATGCGGCGACGGCCGCGACCGCGCGGGCGCGCTTTTCGATCAAGAACGCGAAGAAGGGCGCGCACAGAAGCGCCTGTGGCCGGACGAGGGCCGCGACTCCGAGCGAGAGGGCGCCCGCCACGAGTCCCCGCCGAGGGCGCGGATCGCGCACGGCGAGGACGAACGCCGCGAGCGTGAGCAGCGCGGCGAGCGGCTCGCTCATGACCAGGGCCGCTTGAAGCACCAGGCCCGGATGGAAGGCCACGATCAACCCCGCGACTCGCGCGCGCGTGCCCGGGATCGCGTGTCGGGCGAGCAGCCACGTGACGACGGCGAGCGCCGCCCCTACGAGCGCGTTGGCGACGCCGGCTACCGAATGGCTCGGGCCGAGCACGCGGTAAAAAAACCCGAGAAACGCGCTGTAGCCGACGGGGTAGTGACACCAGGGGTGCCAGACGAGGTGGCCGTCGACGCTGCGATCGTCGGAGTAGCCGGCGCCATCGGCGATGCGCCGCGCGCCGAAGTCATAGTAATGCCCGTCCCACACCGGCTCCCCCCCCCAGGCGAGGGCGACCCACAGTCGGGGTGCCAGCGCGAGCACGAACAGCGCGGCGCCGAAGAGCGCCTCTCCCAGGGCTGGCCGGACGGGCGGGGCGGAAGGCCCGCCGCTCACGCAGGCTCCTTGCCGCGGGCGGCCATCTCCTCGCGCATCCGGCGCAGATAGGTCCGGTGCACGTGGGCGGGGTCGAGCCGCAGCTGCTTGGCGAGCTCGATGAGAAACCCGCGGGTGTAAACGAGCGCCGGCAGGGCATGGAAGCTCTCCTCCTCGATGGCCTGAAGGTGGGCGCGCGCGATCTTCGTCTTCGAGCTGATCTCGACGAGCTCGAGCCCCTGCGACTCTCGCACCTTGCGCAGGACACTTCCGGTGAACTCGGTCTCCGGTCCGATCTCGCGCTCGAGCTCCACCTGGAGCATCAGCTGCTCGGCGGCGAGCGCAGGTCGCGTGGTGCGCGCAGAGAGCACCTCGGCCTCCGGCTCCGCGAACGTCGAGAGATCGTATGCGCGGCGGCGAACGGTGTCGAGCAGCGTGTTGTGCGCCTCGTCCAGCTTGCGCTGCGCGGCCGCGAGCTGCCCGGGGTCGAGGAGCGAAACCGTGGCCAGCCCGCCGGTGGCGTAGGCCTCGCGCTGACGCTTGTACGCCCGCCGGATCTCCTCGTCGCTCGCCGAGCGCGTGATCCCGAGCGCGGCGTAGAGAGTCGGCTCGTCGAACGGGATCGGCGGCCGGCCCGCGTCGTCGGCCGGCTTTGCCGTGGCCAGCGCCAGGACGCGCCGCGCGATGCGCTCGACGTTGCGCGCGCTCTTGCTCGTGGGACTGTCCACGAGCAGAGGCTTGTTGCGCCGAACCGTCAGCCAGACCGTGTCGTCGTGCTCGACGTGCCCGAGCTCGTCGAGCGGGACGCCATAGTGGCGCGAGACCAGGCCGGACATCCAGGCACCGAGCTCCATGTCGGTGCGCACCCGGGTCTGGTTGACGACCAGCTGCACGCGCTGCGCGAGCGCCTCGGCCCACGCGAGCTCCGCCAGCGCCCGGTCCATCCTGGCCAGCTGGTGTACGAGGGCGATCGGGGCAGGGAGCTCGCCGAGGTGGACCAGTGCCCGCTCGAGGATTGCCGACCTGAGCTTGTCGCGGACGAGCACTCGCCGGAGCCGTCGCCGGAAGGCGGCGCGGATGAACCGGTACGTGGTCTCGATGGCGGGCGGCTCCGGGACGGTAACGGCGATGGGTACGTCCGCCGCGAGCATGAGATCGAGCGCGAGATCGCCGTGGCCGGGACCCACGTCGACGACGAGGTACTCCGCGGGCAACGCACGAAGGGCGGCGAGCCAGCGCATCTTGCGCCCCGCGCGGAGCGTCAGCCCTGGTGTTACCGCGTCGTGCGCGGCCGGGAGCAGGGCCAGCCCCGGCACGCTCGTCGGCACGAGCGCGGCGCGAATCGCCTGCGATCCGCCCTCCGCCAGATCCGGCTCCGATCGCGCGGCCCTGAGCCCGAAGTGGGAGTGCAGGTTCGCTCCGGCCGCGTCCGCGTCGACGAGGACGACGCCCTTGCCGAGCTGGGCGAAGTACACGGCAAGGTTGACGGCCACGAGGCTCTTGCCGACGCCCCCCCGCCCGCCGCCGACGGCGATGAACCGGCCGACGCTCTTCACGCCGAGCTCGATGGAAGTGTCGTGGCGCGTGGAGACTGGAGCCTGATCGCTCGGGTTCATGGACTGGGGCTGTTCCGTGAGGCGTGAGTTCGCTTCAAGAATCGGCGCTCTGTGTGACCATGCGCGCGCGCCTGAGCAAGCCGAAGATGCGCGCGCCGAGCTCCGGCGCCCGGAACGGCTTGACGACATAGTCGTCGGCGCCGCTCGCGAACGCCTCGACGACGTCCTGAGGCGCGGCGTGTGCCGTGAGAAAGAGCACCGGCAAGGTCGAGAGGTTCGGGTCCTTCCTTATGAGGCGGCATAGCTCGATGCCCGTCATTCCCGGCAGGTTCCAGTCCAAGACCACCAGATCGTAGCGCCGCCCCCGGGCCCACTCGAGAGCCTCCTCCGCGCTGGTCGCGGACTCGACGCGGAGACCCACGGCGTCGAGCATCGCGCCGACCACTTCCCGGATGTCGCGCTCGTCGTCGACGAGAAGCACGCGTGCGCCGCCGCCTCCGAACCCGGCGGACGACGGGCCGTCGGGGCTCCGGCGGGAGCGCGCGGGGGCTTGCGCCGACGGCCTGCCGGATCCGGCGGACGACGACGCCCGCCGATCGCGCCGCTTGACGCCGTCGTCGCGGAGCGAAGGCTTCGTGGGAGGATCCGCCGGCACCGCGACCGGGCGGGCCCCCGCGGCGCCCTCGCAGGCCATCCCGAACTCGACGATGCGCACCCAGTCGCGACGCTCGAACGAGAGAATCGCGGCGTCGTCGGGCCCTTCGCCTGCTCCGGCCTTCGCCGCGCCGGTCGGCCGCAAGCCGCGCGCCGCAGCGGCGGTCGTGCGCCGCGCCTCGCCGACCTCGAAGACGGCGAGCACCCACTCACCGTCCCCCACGGTTTCACCGGCGGGCAGAGGCAGCTCCTGATCGGCCTCGCCCAGGGCCTGCGCGAAGCGCATCGGGTCTGGAAAGCGAAAAACGATGTTGCGCAACGGAGTTCGCCCCAACCCTACTTCGCGCCAGACCGAGCGTCTATCTGGTGAAGCGCGCCGCGTTTGAGTAGTCACCAGGGCATGCGCGTCACCGTCCTCGGAGCCGGCTACATGGGCAGCGCGATCGCCTGCGTCGCGCGGCGGCGCGGCCACGAGGTGCGGCTATGGGGAACGTGGCTGGACGACCCGATGCTCGAGCCGTGCGAGCGAGGCGAGCCGCACCCGCGCCTCAGGCTACGGCTCGACGGGATAGCGCTGCTGCGGGCGCCTCGACTCGCGGAGGCGCTCGATGGCGCGGAGCTCATCGTGCATGCGGCGAACTCCGAGGGGGTGCTCCCCGTGCTGACCAGAGCCGCGCCGCACCTGCCGGACGTGCCTGTGCTGAGCGTGACCAAGGGGCTGCTCGAGGCGCCGAGCACGCGGCGCATGGACCGAATCGACGTCGTCGTCCAGGAGCGCCTCGGTCGCCCCGTGCGCTTCGTGCACGCGGCCGGCCCCGCCAAGGCCATGGAGGTCGCGCGGGGCGTCCTGACGTGGATGCACTTCGCCGGAAGGCCCGAGAACGCGACGGCCTGCGCTCAAGCCCTCCGCGGGGACGGCCTCATCGTGACCACGAGCGAGGACATCGCCGGGGCCGAGCTGTGCTCGGCGCTCAAGAACGCGTACGCAACGGGGCTCGGGCTGTGGGACGGCTTCGTGGGCGCGCAGGCTCACAACGCCCGTGCCGCGTGCTTCACGCAGGCGCTCGTAGAGATGCGCGCGCTCGTGACGGCCGGCGGCGGCACGATCGAGACCGTCTACGGTGCTGCCGGAGCAGGCGATCTGCACGTGACGGCCGCGGCCGGCCGCAACAGGGCCTTCGGCGAGCGTGTGGGTAGGGGCGTGGCCGCCGCACAGGTCGCCGCCGAGATGCTCGCCGCGGGCGAGCTGACCGAGGGCTATCCGGCGATCGCGACGGCGTGGCGCTTCGCCGGAGAACGGAGAGTGAGGAGCGTGCCTCTTCTCGATGCCCTGCACGCGATCGTGTGGCAGGGGGACGAGGTGGGGGCCGTGCTGAGGCGACTGTCGTTCTGATCTCCAAGAGGCGCGAGGCGGCGACGGCCCTTTACGGAGCTTTACGTGCCCGAGCGGAACGGGGGCGTTGCCCGGACCCTCTCGCTCGCGCACGATGCAGACCATGTCCGCCGCCTTTCGCACTACGGCGATCGCGACGGCGTTCGCGCAGCGCCGGTCCCCGTCCTGCCCCCTGCGGACCGGACGGGGCACGACAAGCCGCAGAAGCGCGGAAAGGCCGAGCAGCCGGACCCGCTGAGAAATTTAGAAGGGCGGGCCGCGAACTTGCGGGCGACCGGGCGCGTTCGCGCCTACGAAGATATCCTCTGGACTCTGCTCAACTCGAGCGAGTTCGTACTCAACCACTGAAGGGAGACGCGATGGACGCCCTCTCCCGCCGCACGCTGCTTCACGCCGGGGTCAGCTCCGTCTTCGGGGCCCTCGTCGCGCGATGCATCGCGCCTCGCGTGGCCAGGGCGGGCGTCGCCCGCGCTCCGAAGGCGCGCGCGTGCATTCTGCTGTGGCTGAACGGCGGTCCCAGCCACCTCGATACGTTCGATCCGAAGCCCGGTCGACCGACCGGCGGCCCCTTCAAGGCCATCAAGACGCGGGTGCCCGGCATGATGCTGAGCGAGCATCTGCCGCTCCTCGCCGAGCGGGCCGACAGGCTCGCGATCGTTCGAAGCATGAGCAGCAAGGAAGGAAACCATCCGCGCGCGCAGTACTACGTACATACCGGCTATGCGCCCAACCCGACGGTCGCCCATCCGTCGCTCGGAGCGTGGACGAGGTATCCGGGGCGGCGTGGCTCATGGCGCCACCGACGAGGACGGTGCCAAGGTCGCGGGCGATCCCACGCGCGTGCCGGACCTGCTCGCCACGATGGCGACGCTGCTGGGGCTCGATCCCGCGCACACCGAGATGTCGCCCGCGGGACGGCCCATCTCCGTCACCGACGACGGTACCCCCATGGCTTCGCTCCTGATCTAAGCCCGGCTTCACGAGCCGACGGCGCGCGCGAGGGCTTCGAGTTGATGCCCCCCGATTCGCTCGGCCACGGGCTTGACGAAGAAGCGGATCAGCGGTGCCAGGGCGCCCGACCACGTCTCGAGCGAGGTCACGTTGGTGCCGCCGCTTCCATCGGGCTCGAAGACGAAGCGATGGTCCGCGAAGAGGACGCCGGGGACGCCGCCTCGCCAGGCGATCTCTGCCGGCCGGCGCGTCTCCCGTGCTGAACGTCAGCCTGGAACTGGGCGCCACCAGCGAGACGGTTA
>Ga0209415_10012702_pt1 | contig 13994 bp, 11 predicted proteins | sample PeaSoiSIISIP2007_FD_187696 | JGI IMG/M metagenome (GOLD analysis project Ga0209415, IMG submission 187696) | Peat soil microbial communities from Weissenstadt, Germany - SII-SIP-2007 (SPAdes) (version 2) | ecosystem: Environmental > Terrestrial > Soil > Wetlands > Peat | place: Germany... | reverse complement strand
TTCTGCCTTGGAGGCCGGCGATCGCCGGCCTCCAAGGCAGAAGCGGCGTAGGCCCCCCTCCGGTCCAGCCACTCCAAACGGATGGATTGCAAAGGCTACGCCTTTGCTGGGGGTCCAGGGGGCAAAGCCCCCTGGCGGGTCCCAGGGCAGAGCCCTGGCCTTCCTTCGTTCCCCCGATTGACCGTTCACTGCACGCCGCGCGCCGCGACCCGCTCCAGTCGCTCCCGCAAGGCTGCACTTGCCTCGCCCTGCCCGGTCGGCTGGATCATCCGCACCAGTTCGGCCAGCATTGCCACGTCTTCGGGCCATGCCTCGGCCGAGGCCAGTGCCAGACGCGCCGCCTCGTCAGAGCGGCCGCCCAGCATGCACATGTCGATGCGCGAGAGACTGTCGCGGGGGCCGGGATTGCGAGCCGCTTCCTCCGCGATGCAGCGATATACCGCCTGGACCTCCTCATGCCGGAAGTCCAGGCGATGGTTCGACGGGTAGGTGTTCACGCCTCGGGTGAACACGATCATGTTGCGATGGAACGCCACGGCCTCGGTGATCGCCCCGTAAGCGTCCGCCGCCATCGGGTCGCCATCGGCTGCACGGAAGCCTTCCTGCGCATGCATGGCCCGCACGAGATGATTGGCGAGGTCGTAGATCGTGCCTCGGCCGCTCGACTCGCCACCGAACTTGGTAGTGAACGCGGTCTGGGTGTCCTCCACGATGTAGACGCCGCCGGGCGGCAACAGCCTGTAGAGGCAGCGGAACGAGGTAAGCACACCCGCTACGTGATGGCTGCCGTCGTCGATGACGATGTCGAACGGTCCGTGCGCCGCGACGATGCCCCGCAGCAGGTTCTCGTCGTTCTGCGAACCCTGCACGATGGTGACGCGCGGCGAGAGGTGCAGCCGCTTCGGATGGAAGTCGAGGCCGACGATGCGGCCGGCCGGGAAATACTCCGCCCACATGCGCAGGCTGGAGCCCCCGGCCTCGGGTACCGCGTAACCACCGACGCCGATCTCCAGCAGGCGAACCGGGCGGTCGCGCAGATGCTGGAACAGCCGGTGGTAGATTGGCGTGTAGAGATGGCCGCCGAACTTGTCCGAACCGTGGCGGATGGCGAGGCGGCTCAACGGGTCGAGGTCGTCGGGGGTCACGTCAAGCTCCTTCGAGATGCCGTCCGTCGCCGCACCCACGTCGGATCGCCGTCGCGGGGACTGACCCGTCGGCGCTGCACCCGCGTCATGACGGGCGGAGCATGCACCGGCGAAGGCCGAAGGCCCGCCATCCATGACTTTCCCGTGGGGCGCAGCAAGGTCGTGGATACCGACCCTTGGCCTTCGCCGGGGCATGCTTCGCCCGCCATGACGATGCAGGCGTCGTCCGGGAGTCAATCGTCAGGCCGGATGGTCTCACGCCGGCACAGCCGAGATGATCACCTGCGCGTAGGCATAAGGGTATTCATCCGTCATGGTCAGCGCCACTTCAGCCCGCATCCCGGGCGGGGTGATAGCGGCGAGCCGTTCGGCCGCGCCGCCGGTCATCTGCAGCGTCGGCTGCCCGCCCGGCAGGTTGACCACGCCGAGATTGCCGAAGAACACGCCACGCCGAAACCCGGTACCGAGCGCCTTTGCGGCGGCCTCCTTGGCGGCGAAGCGTTTGGCGAACGTCGCCGCACGGATCTTTTCCGTGCGGCGCATCGCCTTGGCGCGCTCGGTCTCGGTGAACACGCGTTGCAGGAAGCGGTCGCCGTGCCGCGCGATCGCCGCCTCGATGCGGCGAATATCGATGATGTCGGATCCGAGGCCGAGAATCATGTCTGTGGTCGGTGGTCATGCCGAGCGGCAAAAGGGTCGGCGCACGCACGCAGAGCATCAAGCAGCATGTCATTGCGAGGAGCGAAGCGACGAAGCAATCCCCTGCCTGACGAGGGGCCTCGGCTCGTCAGGCAGGGGATTGCTTCGTCGCTTCGCTCCTCGCAATGACATGGGTGTCGCGCAATTCGCCGCCAATGGGGAGCCATTCGGCCGCTTGGTGTCAGTATCGCGAACGGACGAGCACTCTCCGTCGCCCTGACCACTGACCCCTGACCACTGACCACTGCCTTATGCCTTGGCCCGCTCGACGCTCTTGATGCCGCGCACGCCGCGCAGGCCGGCGACGACCTTGGACAGATGCGACACGTCGCGTACCTCCACGTCCACCAGCGCCTCCATGAAGTCCTGCTGGCGATTGACGATTTTCAGATTGGCGATAGCGCCGTCCTGCTTGGAGATGGCATTTGTCAGGTTGGCCAACGCGGTGTCCTCATTGTCGGAGATCACGCTGATCCGCGCGGTGTGGCCCGGATGGTGCTTGGCGTCCGGCCGGTCCTTCGCCAGTACTTCGTAATTCCAGTCCACGTCGATGAAGCGCTCCGGCGTGGCGGCGAAGCCCTCCAGCGTCTGGCACTCGCGCGCATGGATCGTGACGCCCTTGCCGGTGGCGATGATGCCGACAATCTCGTCGCCCGGCACCGGATGGCAGCAGCCGGCGAAATGATACGCCATACCCGGCACCAGGCCGGCGATCGGCATGCCGAGGTCCGGCCGCACGCCCGCCCGTCCACGCGGCGGCAGAACCGGCACCACGCGCGGCGCGCGCGGCGACTGGCGTAGCTCGGGATAGGCCGCGTGCACCACGTCGCGCGCGCCGACATTGCCGTTGCCGACAGCGATGTAGAGATCGGTCAGGCTGGCCAGCTTGAGCGCCTTCAGCGCCGGCTCCAGCGCCCGTTCCGAACCATCCACCCCCGCCGAGCGGAACGCCTTGGTGAGTTCCGCGCGGCCGGCGTTGACGTGTTCTTCGCGCTGCTGCTGGTGGACAAAGCGGCGGATGCGCGCCCGCGCCTTGCCGGTGACGACGAACCGTTCCCATTGCGGCGACGGCGTGCCTCCGCGGGAGGTCATGATCTCCACCTGATCGCCGTTCTGCAACTGATAGCGTAGCGGCAGCAGACGGCCGTTCACCTTGGCGCCGACACAGGTGTCGCCCACCTGGCTGTGTACGGAATAGGCAAAATCCACCGGTGTCGCGCCGCGCGGCAACTGGATCAACTGCCCCTTCGGCGTGAAGCAGAACACCTGGTCGTCGTATAATTCGAGCTTGGTGTTCTCGAGGAATTCGTCTGGCGCGGAGGAATTCTCAAGGATCTCCAGCAGATCCTGCACCCAGCGAAACCGCTGCACATCCTTGCCGTCCAGCTTGGTGTCGGCCGTCTTGTACAGCCAGTGTGCCGCGACACCATTCTCCGCGATGTCGCTCATCTCTACGGTACGAATCTGAATTTCGATCTTCTGGTTGCGCGGCTCGCGCAGCGTCACCCCGGTGTGCAGGCCCTGGTAGCCGTTCGATTTCGGTGTAGAAATATAATCCTTGAACCGTCCGGCGATCACCTGGTACGCCGAGTGCACCGCGCCCAGCGCCATATAACAAGCCTCGCGCGTCGGCACCAAAATCCGGAATGCCATGATGTCGGATAGCTGTTCGAAGGCGACATTCCGCCGGTGCATCTTCTCCCAGATCGAGTAGGGCGACTTCTCCCGCCCGGTCACTTCGACCACCTCGATCCCGGCCTCCTCGCAGACCCGGCGCAGGTCGTGGCGTACTTCCTCGATGACGTCGGCGCCCTGGCCGCGCAAAAAATTCAGCCGCGCCTGGATGGTGGCGAACGCCTCCGGCTCCAGCTCGCGGAACGCCAGCGTCTGCAGCTCGGTCTTCACCGCGTCCATGCCGATGCGCTCGGCCAGCGGCGCGTAGATCTCCATCGTTTCCCGGGCGATGCGACGCCGCCGCTCCGGTTCACGCACGAAATGCAAGGTGCGCATGTTGTGCAGCCGGTCGGCGAGCTTCACCAGCAGCACGCGAATGTCGCGGCTCATCGCCAGCACCAGCTTGCGGAAATTCTCCGCCTGCTTGGTGCGGTCGGACTGCAGTTCCAACCGGGTCAGCTTGGTGACGCCGTCCACCAGCACGGCAATCTCATGGCCGAAGCGGCGATCGATTTCCGGCAGCTTGACCGGCGTGTCCTCGATCACGTCGTGCAGCAGGCCGGTGGCGATCGAAGCGGTGTCCAGCCGGTAGCCGGCCAGGATGTCAGCCACGGCGAGGGGATGGGTGACGTAAGGATCGCCGTTGTCGCGCCGCTGCGTGCCGTGCGCTTGCTCGGCCAGGGCATAGGCGTCGTCGATCAGGCCGATGTCGGCCTTTGGGTCGTAACTACGGACTTTCTCGGCGAGAGCCGACGGAAGCCGGGGCGCAGGCGGCGGCGCTGCCACCGCGACACCCTGCGTGGCACCGTCGGGCGCGAAGAAGGGGGACGGCTGGGACCGCGGCGTCGGACCGGCCTCGCCCCCCGGACGCATGTCGGCTTACCTGCGGCGGCCGCCGAGTTCTGCCTCGATGGCCGCTTCCATGTCCTCGGGGGACATCTCCTCGTTTTCCACCGGCAGGCCCGCGGTCTCCTCCTCGGCGCTGATGTCTTGCAGGCCGAAAATGTTCTGGTCGGTGGGAATGAGGTCGAGCACCTCCTCGTCCGCCGGCTCGGGCTCCGGCGCGCGCGACAGCGACTTCACCAGGTCCTGCTCGATCCGGTTCAGGTCGATGGTCTCGTCGGCAATTTCGCGCAGCGCGACGACGGGGTTCTTGTCGTTGTCGCGGTCGACCGACAGTTCCTCGCCGCGCGAGAGGTTGCGCGCCCGCTGGGCGGCGAGCAATACGAGTTCGAAGCGGTTGGGGACTTTCTGGACGCAGTCTTCGACGGTAACGCGCGCCATGCGCAAAGGCCTCCGGTAAACGCGGGGTGAACAGGTTACGTAGGCGAGCGGCGGGGTTTTTGCAAGCGCGAGCAAGTATAAGCGCGAGCCGGTATTACGGTGCTGGCGGAGCGGGGATTGGTAGTTGGTAGGGCGGAACAGCGAAGCGTATTCCGCCACCACACCGCGGCCCCACGCCACTCGCAAGAAACAAACTCCCCCTCCCTCGACGGGAGGAGGAGCGTCCTTCGCCCCCCGGCGGCATGGGCTCGACTTTTCCGCCCTACACCCTACGCCCCGCACAAGGCCCGCACCCGCTGCGACGGCAGGCCGGCAATCAGTGCCTCCACGCTCCGTCCGAGCACTGGGTGCACCCACCCGGGCACCAACTCAGCCAGCGGCACCAGGACGAACGCCCGTTCATGCGCGCGCGGATGCGGCAGCACCGGGTCGGGCGAGCGGCGCACCATGTCGCCGATCGCCACGATGTCCAGGTCCAGCACGCGCGGGGCATTCGGCTCGCCACGCACCCGTCCCGCTGCCGCTTCCAGCGCCATGAGGCGTTGCAGCAACACCGCCGGGTCGATTGCCTTGCCAGGCTCAACCAACAGGTGGGCCATGGCGTTCAGATAGGCGGGCTGTGCTGCCGGCGCAGGCGTCCCGGCGGGCAGCACGGGCGCCGTGACGAACCAGCGCGACAGGCCGCGCAGCCGCAGTCCCGGCACGGCGTCGAGCGCCGCCGCCGCCCGCCGGCACGTCTCCAGCGGTGGCGCACCGTCCGGCCCCGGCAGGTTGGCCCCGATGGAGACCAGGATCATTCGGCAAGAGTTTCCGATCACCCCGTTTCACTTTTTCGCCAGATGCGCGATGCTGCGGGAGTCTGCCGCCCCGGGCAGCCTGGTTCGTCCGGTCAGCGCAGCTTCAAGCCGCGGTTTCAAGCGTGGCCCCGCCCGTCTTCGTTTGCCAAGAGGTCAACCCCCATGCATTTCCTGCCCGACGAACGTGTCGCCCTGTTCATCGACGGCGCCAATCTCTACTCCGCCTCGCGCAACCTTGGTTTCGATGTGGACTACCGCAATCTGCTGGAGTTCTTCCGCAAGAGAGCCCACATCATCCGCGCCTACTATTATTCGGCGGTGCTGGAAACCGACGAATACTCGCCGCTGAAACCGTTGACCGACTGGCTCGCCTATAACGGCTATACGTTGGTGACCAAGCCGGCGAAGGAATTCACCGATTCTTCCGGTCGCCGTCGGATCAAGGGCAGCATGGATATCGAGGTCGCGGTGGACATGCTGGAGCTGGCCCCCCGGCTCGATCACGCGGTTTTGTTCAGCGGCGACTCGGATTTCCGCCGGCTGGTGGAGGCAGTGCAGCGCAAAGGCGTGCGGGTGTCGGTAATCTCCTCGATCCGCACGACGCCGCCGATGGTGGCCGACGAACTGCGCCGGCAGGCCGACCAGTTCGTCGAGCTGGCGGATATCGCGCCCGAGTTTACCCGCCGTCAGACCGAGCCGAGGGTGCGCACGGTGCCGGTGCGGCAAACGCCGGCCGAGCCCTTCGCCGACTCGCGCGACACGGTGTGACCGGCGCGTAACGCCACGCTTCGCGGTCCACGTCCGGCTGCCCACGCCCCGCCGTCCACGCCTTGCTGTCATTGCGAGGAGCATAGCGACGCGGCAATCCCCGCCTGAGGAGCCGCCGCTCGCCGAGCAGGGGATTGTTGCGTCGTTACGCTTCTCGCAATGGCAGTTCGTTCCCGCCACGGGACGCCGTTTCGCGGCGTCACACCTTGGTCGTTGGTTCCTTGGCCGCAGTGGCCGCCGCCAACTCCTGGCGCAAACGCTCCACCTCGGCCCGCAGCGAGGCGACCTCGTCGGCGGGTTCGCCGCCCGGCAGCCGGCCGGCCGGCCCCTCGCCGGTCGGGCGGTAGAACGGGGTGAACAGGCTGAACGCCCGTTCCAGCATGGCCATGTTCTGCCGGCTCACCTCTTCCATGTTGCCGAACGGGAACAGGGTGCCCACCGATCCCATCGTCTTTTGCATCGCCGCGCGCATCTGTTCCTGCTGCTGGGCAAACGCCGCCAACGCCTGTTCCAGGTATTTCGGTACCAGGCTCTGCATCTGGTCGCCATAGAAGCCGATGAGCTGACGCAGGAAGGCGGTCGGCAGCAGGCTGCGCCCTTTGCCCTCCTCCTCGACGATGATCTGGGTCAGCACGCCGCGAGTGATATCCTCGCCGGTCTTGGCGTCGTACACCACGAAATCGCGGCCCTCGCGCACCATCTCGGCCAGGTTGTCCAGCGTGATATAGCTGGAGCTGCGGGTGTCGTACAGCCGGCGGTTGGCGTATTTCTTCACCACCACCGGCGGCTCGGCCGTCTTGCTCGGTGGCACGGTCTGGACGGTGTCGGCCATGGTTTCCTCGTTGCGCGGCGGGGTCTTGCCTAACATGCCCCTCCACGCCGCGGTTGCGAAGGCCCCTTTTTGCATTGCAGCGCGGTTTGCCGTTCCGCGGGGCGCGCGGCGCCCCTATGGTTCGCGCCGCGCGAGGAGGGCGGATGAGGCATGAGCGACGGCTCGGGCCGGGACGAGGGCGCCGCGGGACCCGATCTGCGGAAGCTGGCACAGGACTGGATAACACTGTGGCAGAGCGAGCTGGCCGGCCTGGCGGTGGACCGCGAGGCGCAGGAAACCTGGCAGGCGATGCTGGGGCTATGGGCCGGGGCCGCCGCCGCCATGCTGCGGGCGATGCCGCGCGACGACCCCGCCGCGGGACGAGCGTGGTACGCCGCTCCTCCCTCAGCCCGCTCCACCCCCCAAGCCCCCGCGCACGGCGGGGAAGGCGCGGCGCATGAGCAATCGGGCGGAGGCGCCGGGACCGCTGCAACGGCGGGGGCCGCGTCCGCTGCTGCTGCACCTGACGCTCGCGATGCTGCGATCGACCGTCTCACGCGCCACATCGCGGAACTGGAAGCACGGCTGGCCGAACTCGAACGAGGCGATCGCGGCGGCGATCCGCGCCATCCTGGCGCCGAGCCCCAGCGGCGAGTTTCCCGCCGAGTTCCCCGGCGCGGTCCTGGCGGAGACGCTGCGCCAGGACGCGGCGCTGATTGAGGGCATCGCCGCCTATCGCCGCCACCCCTGGCGCCGCGACCTGCCCGATCCGCCGGCGATCTGGCAGGAGGGCGGCAGCCGCCTGCTCGACTACGGCGGCGAGGGGCCTGTGGCGCTGTTCGTCCCCAGCCTGGTGAACCGCGCCTATGTGCTGGACCTGGCGCCCGGCCACTCGATGCTGCGCTGGCTGGCGGCGCACGGCGTCCACCCGCTATTGCTCGACTGGGGCTGGCCGGGCGAGGCCGAGCGGCGCTTCACCATGACCGACTACGTCGCCGGGCGCATGGAGCGGGCGATGGCAGCTTCCGGCCCGGGCGCGGTGCTCGCCGGCTACTGCATGGGCGGCACGCTGGCAGTGGCGGCGGCGCAGCGCCGGCCGGACCTGCTGCGGGCGCTCGCCCTGCTGGCCGCGCCGTGGGATTTTCACGCGCCCGACCCGGCGCAAGCCGCGCAGGCCGCCGCGATGCTGCCGCTGCTGGAGCCGGCGCTGGCGTTCAACCACACCATGCCGGTCGACCTCCTGCAAGTCCTGTTCGCCCTGCTCGATCCCTGGGGGGTGGCCGACAAATACCGCGGCTTCGCCCGGCTCGATCCAACCAGCGAGCGCGCGACCTTGTTCGTCGCGCTGGAGGATTGGCTGAACGACGGCGTGCCGCTCGCCGCCCCGGTGGCGCGCGAGTGCCTGGCCGGATGGTACGGTGCCAACACACCGGCGCGTGGGGAGTGGCGGATCGCCGGCCTGCCGGTGGACCCCACCGCGCTGCGCCTGCGGACATTCGTCGCCACGCCGGGGCGCGACCGGATCGTGCCGCCCGAGTCCGCGCGCCCGCTGGTCGGGCTGATCGAAGGCGCCGTGCTGCACGAGCCGACGGCCGGGCATATCGGCATGGCCGCCGGCCACACCGCGGAGCGTGTGCTGTGGCGGCCGTTCCGGGACTGGCTGCTGGCGTTGTAACGCGCTTCGCCACAGTCAATGACCCAATCCGGGTGGCGCCCGCGATCGAGGTGACCGCACTGGCGGAAGTGCACCGGCCGGGCAGACCTGCGTCCGCCGGCTCTTGTCGTTGCGCCGGCACTGTCGCACCTTCCCGGAGCGGGGTAGGATGATGCCCCTCGGAATGGGAGAAACCGGACATGGACGACATCGTCATCGTCGCTGCAGCACGTACGCCCGTCGGTAGCTTCAACGGCACGCTCGGCACGCTGTCGGCGCACGCGCTGGGCGCCATCGCGTTGCAGGGCGTCCTCGAGCGTGCCGGCGTGGCGGCCGCCGACGTGGACGAGGTGATCCTCGGCCAGGTGCTGGCGGCCGCCGAGGGCCAGAACCCGACCCGCCAGGCCGCGCGCGCCGCCGGTGTGCCGGACTCCGCCACCGCCTTCGGCATCAACCAGGTGTGCGGCTCTGGCCTGCGCGCCGTGGCGCTCGGCGCGCAGCAGATCCGTACCGGCGAGAGCGCGGTGGTTGTCGCCGGCGGCATGGAGAGCATGAGCCTGTCGCAACACGCCGCGCACCTGCGCAACGGCCAGAAGATGGGCAACCTGGAATTCGTCGACACGATGCTGAAGGACGGGCTGTGGGATGCGTTCCACGGCTACCACATGGGCAACACGGCGGAGAACGTCGCCACCAAGTTCCAGATCACCCGCGAGCAGCAGGACCAGTTCGCGCTGGCGTCGCAGCAGAAGGCGAGCGCGGCGCAGAAGGCTGGGCGGTTCAAAGACGAGATCGTGCCGGTGACGATCAAGGGAAGGCGCGGCGACACGGTGGTGAGCGACGACGAATACATCCGCCATGACGCCAACCTGGAGACGATGGCCAAGCTGCGGCCGGCGTTCACCAAGGACGGCACGGTGACCGCGGCCAATGCCTCCGGCATCAATGACGGGGCAGCGGCGCTGGTGTTGATGTCCGCGACGGAAGCGGCGAAGCGTGGCCTGAAGCCGCTGGCGCGCATCGCCGCCTTCGCCACCGCCGGCGTCGACCCGGCGATTATGGGCACCGGCCCGATCCCTTCGACCCGCAAGGCGCTGGGCCGCGCCGGCTGGAAGGTGGACGACCTCGACCTGATCGAGGCCAACGAGGCGTTCGCGGCGCAAGCCCTGGCGGTGAACAAGGACCTGGGCTGGGACACCGCCAAGGTGAACGTGAACGGCGGGGCGATCGCCATCGGCCACCCGATCGGCGCCTCCGGCGCGCGCATCCTGGTGACGCTGCTGCACGAGATGCAGAAGCGCGACGCCAAGAAGGGCCTGGCCACGCTGTGCATCGGCGGTGGCATGGGCGTGGCGATGTGCCTGGAGCGGTAGAGCAGGCGATGGAGACAATGCCCCCCTCCCCTTGAGGGCTTGGGCAGCGACGCGGACCAAGGGTAGGGGGAGGGGTCGGTCGGAGGCTCGCACCGACCAACCCCTCGCTCCAACCCCGTGCCGCAGGGGGAAGGGGCGCTTGCGTGGGCAGGACCTGCTGATGTTCGACTGCGATGGCGTTCTGCCCGCCAGCGCGAGCGTAGCGCGCTTGGCAGCGGGCTTCGTCTCGCAGGCGTCTCGTTTCGCCATCTAAGAGACGGCGTCGCATGGCGTGAGAACGCGGCCGAAGCTGGACGGCCGGGTCTCCAGCGCGAGCGCAGCGCGCGTGGCGGCCGGTAGCGTCTCACGGGCGTCTCGTTTCGCCACGCAAGAGACGGCGGCGCGCGGTGTGAGAAGGCGGCCGAAGCAGACCGGCCGGTCTTTGGCACTCGGAACCCGATGACCGTGCCGCATGCAAGGTTGCAAGAAGGCAGCACACCCAGCCGGTTTTCACCCCTGACGCTGTGTCCGGTAACGGAGATTCGCCTCCCGGTCTCTGGCGTTGTCGATGACGCCTTGAAACCAGTTCCAGTAATCTTGGGTTAGGGCCGGAAAAGGACATCTGGGCGCCCGTTGCAATACGCTATCACGGTAGAACGAGCCGCATACCTCTCCGGCAAGATATCCCTGATGGTAAGGACTGATGGGCTTCATTCAGCGTTGCCTTGGGTAAGGACCGGATAAGCCTGGAAGCTTCTCTCTCGCGATGCCGCCGACAGGCCGTTGCCAAGGCGCTGACGCGTCGCTGCTCGATCCGCCTCGGCGCCAGGCCGAGGCGAAGTACGCTCATGTCATGGCGGCAGCCGGGCCATCGAGTGCGCGTAACGCCGGGCTGGTGCCGCTGACGATGAAAGGCACCAGCTCCGGCTCCGGCGGGCCGAAATCGCAGTCGTCCGGCACCCCGCCGCGTTGGCGGATCAAGGCGGCGCGGCGCGGGTTGACGATAGCGTAGCGTTCGGCCTCGGCGGCCGGATCGAACAACGGCTTGCCGTCCTCCACCGGCGCGGGCGGTAGCGATGGTTCCGCTGGCAGCGGCGCGGCAACCGGTGCGGTCATCGGCGGCAACGGCGCGGCGACCGGCGCGGGCTCGGGCGGCGGCGCGGCGGCCGGCGTGGACCGGTGCGCAACCGCCGGCACTGTCGGCTGTGCAACCTCCGGCCTGGGCGCCATCTGCTCAGCGATGGGCGCGGCCTCAGGAGCCGGCGGCGCAACGGCCGGCGCCGGCATGGGCGGCAGCAGCTCCGCGCCCGGCTCGGGTGCGACCTCAGCTTCGGGCGGCGGCGCGGCGACCGGCGCCGCTCGAGCGTAGCCCAACGCTTCGCTCATCAGCTCCAGGGCGATATGCTGGCTCCAGCCGTCCTGCTTGCAGGCGGCGTTGTCCTTCTCGGGCTGGTGCCGCTCCTTCTGCACGCGCAGCAGCAGCGACCGCGCGCCGCGGGCCTCGCGCATCGTGCTGCGGGCCCCGGCGCCCAGCTTCTTGGCGTCGGGAGTGCCGGGGCATTCCCGCATCAGGCGCAGGCAGTCCATGGCATAGGCGTAGGCGGCGACGTACTGGGTGGCGAGGGCGACTTCGTCGGCGTTGGCCGGGGAGAGCGAGCCGACCAGGTCGAGGGCGACATAGTCGCGGCGCTCGAATTCTTCCTGGGTGTCGGCCACTGGTGGGGCCAGCGTGGCGCGCAGGGTGTGGGCGGCCTGGCGGTAGAGGTTCCACAGGCGTTGCGCGTCGGTGGGCTGCTGTGGTGGTGGTTGCTGTTCCATAGTGAGAGTATATAACGCAACTCCGTTAGAGGAGTCAAGCGTTCGGTGCGGTTCGCGCTTTGGTGGTCCCTTCCTGGGTTGTGGCAGGTTGCGCTGGTTCCGTTAGGCGCATAATTTTGCCTTGCCTCTAATCGAGCACCACACCCGTGCCCGACCCGCCAGCAAAGGACGATCGGCCGGAACACCCGGAGCTGTTCATCAGCTACGCGTCGGGCGACCTCGCCCGCGCCGCCGCCCTGCAGGCGCGGCTGGTCGCCGAGGGCCACGCCGTCTGGTTCGACAAGGCCCGCCTGACTCCCGGGTGCGACTGGCACCAGGAGATCGAGGCCGGCTGCGACGCCGCCCGCATCATCCTGCCGCTGATCACGCCGCGATGGGCGAAGTCGGAATGGATGCGCTACGAGACCTATGCGCACGACGCCGTTATCCCGGTGCTGGCCGAGGGCAAGGCCGAGGCCGTGATGCCGCCGCCGCTGCGCCGCCGGAACGCCGTGGCGCTGGACCCGCTGGCGGCGGACGAGCCGGCCTGGCAGGCGCTGCTTGCCGCGATCCGTGCGAAGCTCGCCGAACCGGTGCCGGAGCAGACGCCGCGGATCGTCGATCTGCCCTATCCCGCCAACCCGTTCTTCACCGGCCGCGACGACGACCTGGTGCGCATCCATGAGGAGCTGCACGCGGCACCCGTCGCGGCGCTGACCCAGGGGCGGGTGCGGGCGCTGGCGGCGATGGGCGGCATCGGCAAGACCACGCTCGCCAATGAATACGCGCGGCGCTTCTGGCGGCTGTACCCGCAGATCCTGTGGGTGGATGCGCGCTCCGGGCTGGAGAGTGGTTTCGCGCTGTTGTTCGGGAAACTGTTCCCTGGCCGCTCGGACGCCGGGCTGCGGCAGCCCGACAAGGCCGCTTCGGTGTTGCAGGAACTGTCCGGCCGCGCCGAACGGCTGCTGGTGCTGGACAATGTGGAGGACGCAGAAAGCGTCCGTCCCTGGCTGGTGCGCGACCCGACCTCCGGCTGCCGCACGCTGATCACCTCCCGCTTCGCCGACTGGCCGGCAGCGGCGGGCATAAGGGCGATCCAGTTGTATGTGCTGGAACCCGGGCCGGCGCGGCAGTTCCTGCTGGCGCGCACCGGCCGGACGGCGGCGGGCGCCGAACTTGCGGCCTGCGACGATCTGGCGAAGGAGCTGGGCTATCTGCCGCTGGCGTTGGAGCAGGCGGCGGCGTACATCACCGCGCCTGGCGCGGGGGTGGATTTCGGGGGCTATCTGCGGCTGTACCACGCGGCGACGGCGGAGCTGCTGGCGCGCGGGGCGCTGGGATCGACCGAGTATCCGGATCCGGTGATCACCACCTGGCAGGCGACGGTGGCGAAACTGTCGGCGGAATCTCGCGCCGTGCTGCGGCTGTGCGCGTGGTACGCGGACACGCCGATCCCTCGGGCGTTGGTGATGGATCTGGGTCAGGCGGTGTCCGCGCTTGCGGTATCCTTCGGACGTTGGGCGTCCTGGTATCGCTGGCTTCCCGCAAGCCTCAAACGTATCGCCGCGAGATTTGCGGCCGCGACTGCGCTCGCCGACCCGGCCGCAGCGGAACTGCGGATGCGCGACGCGCTGACGGGGCTGGCGCGGTATTCGATGATCCTGGACGCCACCGATGCGACCTTCCGCGTGCATGGTCTCGTGCAGGCGGTGGAGCGGGTGCGCGCTGAGACTGACGGCGCGGCGGGTGAGGCACGCGACCGGGCGCTGATGCGACTGACCGAACTGTTTCCATACGCGTACAACGATCCGCCGCAATGGCCGCTGTGCCGGCTGCTGCTGCCGCATCAGCAGGTGCTGTTGACGCATGCGTTTCCGGAAAGCGCCACTAATCGAGCCGCCAGGTTGTTGAATCTGGCGGGTAACTTTCTACAGGCTAGCCCATCTTATTCATCGCATAGCAGGGATTCGCCGACGGGCATGGTACAACCGTCTGGAATCGCTTAGAGATTGG
>Ga0209415_10012701_pt1 | contig 13994 bp, 12 predicted proteins | sample PeaSoiSIISIP2007_FD_187696 | JGI IMG/M metagenome (GOLD analysis project Ga0209415, IMG submission 187696) | Peat soil microbial communities from Weissenstadt, Germany - SII-SIP-2007 (SPAdes) (version 2) | ecosystem: Environmental > Terrestrial > Soil > Wetlands > Peat | place: Germany... | reverse complement strand
GTTGGCCAGTTCGTTGATGTTGAGCACGGCCACGCCCTGCAACTGGGCGACTTTGTTGAGATTGAAGTCGTTGGTGAGAATTTTGCCTTCATAGAGCTTGGCCAGTTCGATGAGCTTCATATCGACTTCGCGGACGGTGGGGAAATCATCTTCCACGATCTGAATCTGTACCGACGCAGTTTTCTGGAGACGCTGGAGGATATCGAGGCCGCGACGTCCACGATTGCGTTTGAGGGAATCGGCGGAATCGGCCACCAGTTGCAGTTCGCGGAGCACAAACTGAGGGATCACAATCAGGCCGTCGAGGAAACCGGTCTCGGCGATGTCGGCGATGCGGCCGTCAATAATGACACTGGTATCGAGGATCTTGTAACTTTTCTTGCCGGTTTTTTCACCGCCGAAGACTCCGCCGAGTGCCGCCAGATTGAGCAGATCGCCTTTGTTGGCGCCAACGGTCAATCCCACGTAGGCCATGACCATCATGACCATGATCTGCAGGAAACTCTGGGTGGGGCTGGAAGGAATGCTGTTGCGAATCACGAGCGCAAACAGATACGCGCCAAAGATGCCGAGCACGCTACCGATGGCGGCTCCGATCAGGCGCCTCAAGCTCATAGCGCGCAACCGCCACTCAAACACGATGATAGCGAGGCCGATCAGCAGACCGACGCCTGCGGCTTCATTGGCGGGCAGGCTAAAAGGATGAATGAGGAAACAAATGACAGCGACGATGAGGACAAACAGAAGGCGTATGAGTACGACGTCCACGTCCAATACCTCTCTCGGGGAAGGCACCGCTCACGCGATTCCCGCCCCCGCCGTCCGTTCGGGGTGAATAATAGTAGGACCCCGGGGCCAGCGTTCTATTAACGGAGCTGTATGAAAATGAAAACGCTCCGTTCCCGGTCATAGCCGGGCAACCCAAAAGTACGGGAGCAGTATATACCCGGGCGAGAAGTGAGGCTAGGTGAGGGCGGCTGGCAATCAGTCTTACCTCGGCGAGTACAGCGGAAGAATGCAATTGACGAGGAAGAACGACCATCGGGGCTAAAGCCCGCTGACTACAGACGACTTACGCGGCCCTGAAGGGCCGCTCTTCCACGGCGATGCGGAGAGCAACATCGAGTTTCTCCGACGCCTTCGCAGTGCATAAGAAACTGTGGCTACGTTAGACTGTCGGGGTTATCTGGAGACACGCCTGTATGAACTGGCCTGGACAAGTCGTCCTGCTCATTGCCATTTGCGTTTCGGTGTATCTGTTCTGGCGGAAGTTTGGCGCTGCCGTGCGGACCATCCTGGCGTCGAAGCCGGACGCGGACTTCCAACTGCGGCCGATTGGGCCTCGCATTCGCAAGGTGCTCTGGGAGGTGGCCGCACAGGGGTTGGTGATTGCTCAAAGGCCGCTGCCTGGTCTGGCGCATGCCTTTGTGTTTTGGGGCTTCTGCGTTTTCGCTCTGGTGACGCTCAACCATTTCGCCGAAGGATTCGGGCTGGGCTTCCTGTCGTATGGCGGCTTTTCACGTTTTTACTTTCTGTTTGCGGGCGTGTTCGCCGTGGCCGTGGCGGTTTCGATTGCGGCGCTGGCTTTTCGCCGGTTTGTCATCCGTCCGAAATGGCTGGAGCCGCCGTCTCCGGAATCGGGCCTGATCGCCTTCCTGATTTTTGCGTTGATGATTACCTACCTGGCCAGGTTCTGGGTGCTGGAAGGCAGCGCGACGGCTTGGACGTGGTGGTGGGCGCACACGCTGGTGCTGCTGGCTTTTCTGCCGTTGATTCCGGGCACCAAGCACATGCACCTGGTGCTCAGCCCGTTGACGGTGTTTCTGGAACGCGACGGCTTCAGCAAGATCCCGCCGCTGGTAGGAGACGAAGATTTCGGCCTTGACACCGGTAAGGATTTGACGCGGATCGCCAGTTTGCAGGCCTACACCTGTGTGGAGTGTGGACGCTGCACCGAACATTGTCCGGCCAACAACACGGGGAAGATTCTGAATCCCAAAGAGATCATTTTGGGCACGCGGTATTACCTGCAAGAGTTCGGGCCGAAGAGCAGCGAACCGCTGCTGGGCAAGCACCTTTCCATGGAAGCGACGTTTCAATGCACGACGTGCGGAGCGTGCGAGTTCCAGTGCCCGGTGGGCATCCAGCACCTGCCGTTGATCGTGGGCCTGCGGCGGGGCGCGGTGAATACGGGCAAGTGGGACAACAGTCATGGCGGCGATCTGTTCAACACTCTGGAACGGCAGGGGAATGCGCTGGGCTTTCCGCCGTCCGAACGGGGAAAATTCATCGAGAAGAACGGCCTGCCGTACTTCGACGGAACCCAAGAATACTGCCTGTGGATGGGGTGCCTGGGATCGTTTGATCCAAATGGGCGGAAGATTCTACTGGCGCTGGTCGAGGTGCTGCGCTACCTGGGCATCAGCTTCGGCGTTCTGCGGCAGGAGAAGTGCAATGGCGATCCGGTGCGGCGGCTGGGCAACGATTATCTGTTCGGAGAATTGGCGCAGGGAAATCTGGAACAGATCCGCGACGCTGGAGTAAAGAAGATGGTTTCAATCTGCCCGCACTGCGTGCGCACGATGGGCGTGGATTGGAAGGAACACGGCGGCAGCGTTGACATCGAGCACCACAGCGAATTGCTGGCCCGCTACCAGGACAAATTGCCGAGAGATTCCGCGGCACAAAAGAGCATGGTGTTTCACGACGCCTGCTACCTGGGGAGATATCGCGGCGTGTATGACGAACCGCGCGAGGTGATCGCGCGTTTCGGGCAGGTGGTGGATCCGCCGCGAGCGCGCGAACGCGGTTTCTGCTGTGGCGGCGGCGGCGGCTTGATGTTTCTGGGCGAAGAGTCGGGCAAGCGGGTCAACCTGGAGAGGGCGCAGGAACTGGTGGCGACGGGCGCCAGCGTGGTCGCGGCGGCGTGTCCGTTCTGCAACTCGATGCTGCGCGACGGACTGGCGGCGGCTACGGACAATCCTCCGGAGTTGCTGGACGTGGCACAGATCGTGGCTGCGGCGATCGCGAGCGGCAGCGCGGAGAAGATCGCCGGCGGCGACTAGCCCTACAGCGAATGATACGGCGTGGACAACAGTAGCGTCGGCATCTTGCGGGCGAGGACGCCCGCCGGACAGCCGCCGGGACGGCGGCGCTACTCTTAGCGGGTCTCCGCGATTGCCTCACGAATCGCTTGCACCACTCCATCCATCTGGCTGGGCGTTCCTACGGTGATTCGGACGCAGCCTTCGCAGCCTGGGTTTGACGATGAATCGCGGACCAGGATGCCGTGCCGCTGCATCGACTCCACGAACACTTTCGCGGTGGTGCCGACTTGCACTAGAACGAAATTCGCCTGACTTGGCCAGCAGCGCAGGCCCAGCTCGGCGAACAACTCCTCCAGTTGTTCGCGGCCTTGTTTCACCTGCGCTACCTGATTGCGTACGAATGCCTGGTCGCCTAGCGCTTCTTCGAGGCAAGCCATCACAACGGAATTCACATTGAAGGGCGCGCTGTGCCTCCTTATATAGCCGATCTGCTCGGCAGTGCCAGTCAAGACACCCAGGCGCAGGCCGGCTAGTCCGTAGGCTTTGGACAACGTGCGCGCGACGAACAGGTTGGGATGGCTCGGCAAGTCCGGGAGCAGGGTGTCGCCGCAGAACTCGAAGTAGGCCTCGTCAATCAACACCGCCGCATCGGGCGCTGCTTCTGCAATTTTCAGCAAGTCCGCGCGCGATGCTGCCAGGCCGGTGGGGTTGTTGGGATTCGCGATCGTGATTGCCCGAGTGCGCGGCGAGATTCGAGACAGCGCGGCGGTAGTGGGGAAGGCCAGGTCTTTGCCCGATGGCACGCTCACCAACTTTGCTCCAAGGGCCTCGCCCAGCATGGGATACATTCCGAAGGTGGGATCGGCAAACAGAAGTTCATCACCGGGGGCGAGGTAGGTTGCAAAGAGCAGCGATAGCGCCTCATCTGCTCCATTGGTGAGCAAGACCTGCTCGGGCTGAATGCCCAGAAAATTCGCGACTATCCGCTCACCGGCTTCGCGTTCTGGATACAGCGACACGTCGGCCACCGAGAGCGAATGCAGGCGCGACAGGACGCGCGGCGAGCATCCGGCCATGCTCTCATTGAGATCGAGACTCAGCCCGGCGCGGCTCACGATGGGCGACTGGTAGGGGCTCATCCTGGCAATTGATTCTCGCGGCTTCAGCATGGGAGGTGGTCAAACCTGATGCGATGAGTTTACGACAGTCATTGTTCACGCTGCCTCAGATACTTCACCGCGACAAAGATCGCGGTGCAGATGGCGAAATCGACGACGAGGCCCCAGTCTTCCCGGAAGAGCCTGTGCCGCGCGATGGCGGGAAGATGGGGCATGAGCAGGAAATAGATGGCGTTGCCGGCGAGCACGGCCACGAGGGCATCGAGAAAATTCTTCATCATCATCATTGCTCACCACCGGAGCTCAGGTAAGTCTCCGGCCTCCAGCCGCAGCGCCTGAAGGCGCTTTCATAAGTAGCGCTGGCGGCATCGCTAAAGCGATGCCCTGATACGGACCCTGCTGCTAACATTCTTTGAGATGCTGGATCCTTCCACTGCAGTGCAGTATGTGAAAGGCGTCGGCCCGCGGCTGGCCGAGGTGCTTGCCGCCAAAGGTATTCGGACGGTGGACGACCTGCTGCACTATCTGCCCTTCCGCTACGAAGACCGGCTGAATCCCCGTTCGGTGGCCGAGCTGCGCGCCGGGGAGATGGCGACGGTGATTGCCGAAGTGCGCAACTCGGGACTGTTTCGCACGCGGCGGATGCCTATTTTCCAGCTCACGGTCGGTCAGGGCCGCAACCGTCTGAAGTGTATATGGTTTAACGCCACGTATCTGCAGGACCGCTTCCAGCCGGGACAGATGCTGGCACTCTACGGCAAGGTGGAAGAGGGCCGCGACGGCGAATTGCAGATTGTGCAGCCGCAATTTGAGATTCTTGGCGACATTAATGAGGAGGGCGGCGCCGACGAGGCCGAAAAGAAAGCGGCGGCTTCGCTGGAGATTGGGCGCATTGTTCCCATCTACGAATCGACCGGGCAGGGCAAACTTACGCCGCGCTGGTTCCGGCGCATTATTCGCGGGGCGCTGGAGAACCTGAACCCCGATATTCCCGATCCAATTCCGGCGGCGGTGCGTGGGCATTTGAGCCTGGCGTCTCCGCGGGAAGCGTTGTTTAAGGTTCACTGGCCGGATGCCGGCGAGAGCTTTGCCGATTTGCAATCGTCGCGCACGGCGGCGCATATTCGGCTGATTTTCGATGAACTATTTTTCATCGAGCTGGGGCTCGAACTTAAGCGCCGCGAGCAGAAGGCGCAAACTGGAGTCGCTTTTCAGCTGAACGATGGGGTTCGCGCGGCGATTAAGAAAATACTGCCGTTTCATCCAACGGCGGCCCAGAAGCGGGTGCTGAAAGAAATTGCCACCGACATGCAGACACCTTGCCCGATGCGGCGTTTGCTGCAGGGCGATGTGGGATCGGGCAAGACTATCGTGGCTTTCCAGGCCGCGATCATCGCCATCGAAAACGGCTATCAGGTGGCGTTGATGGCTCCGACGGAAATTCTGGCGCAGCAGCATTATTTTTCCGCGCGGCAGATTCTGGAACGTGCCGGATACCGCATCGTGCTGCTGACGGGCTCGCTGGAAGAGGATCGCAAACGCGACGTGCGGCGGCACATTGCGCAGGGGAATGCGCAACTCGTCATCGGGACGCATGCGCTGATTCAGGCTCGCGTTGAGTTTGAAAAGCTTGGCCTGGTCGTGGTGGACGAGCAGCATCGGTTTGGGGTGATGCAGCGGCTGAAGCTGATGAAGAAATCGGATGATGGCCGCGGGGCGGGCGAGTCGCCCGCCCCCACACGATCATCCGACGCGGAGCCGGATGTGCTGGTTATGACGGCTACTCCTATTCCTCGTACGCTGGCGCTTACTCTTTACGGCGATCTGGACGTTTCGGTTCTGGACGAACTTCCTCCGGGACGCACGCCGGTGGTCACTCGCTCTGTGGCGGACGAGCGCGCGCCTGAGGTTTGGGACTTTGTGCGCAAGCAGATTGGCGCTGGACATCAGGCCTATGTCGTTTATCCGGTGATCGAGGAAAACGAGGACCGGGAACTGAAGGCTGCCGAGCAGATGCACCGGCAGTTGCGCGAGAAGATCTTTCCTGACCTGCATGTCGGGTTGCTGCATGGGCGGCTGGATTCCGACGAAAAAGAACGTGTAATGCGCGAATTTCAAGCGGGCAAGATCGAAATTCTGGTCGCTACCACCGTGATTGAAGTTGGCGTCGACGTGCCCAACGCTACTGTTATGGTGGTCGAGCATGCCGACCGCTTTGGATTGGCGCAGCTCCACCAGTTGCGCGGTCGCATTGGGCGCGGTGCAGCGAAATCTTATTGCGTGCTGATGCGGGGCGGGAGGGTTTCCGAAGAAGGCGAACGGCGGCTTGACGCCATGGTGGGCTCGAACGACGGCTTCCAGATCGCGGAGCTTGATCTCGAACTGCGCGGGCCGGGCGAGTTTTTTGGGACCAAACAGGCGGGCGTTCCTAGCTTTCGCGTGGCTAACATCATCCGCGACCGGCAGTTGCTGGAGGTGGCCAAGCGCGAGGCTGCGTTTGTGATCTCGGGGCCAAACGCAGAAATATCGAAAGAAGAGATTGAGCGAGCGCTTCGGGAGATGCGGTCGCGCTGGGCGCTTAGTTATGGGCTGGTGGAGGTAGGGTAGCGGCCGCCGCGACTTGGCTGCGCCAGAGGTCTCCCTCCGCCGAGTCGCTTGGATCTGCGCGCGCAGGCTCAGGGTCTATCTCTGCCAAGTTTAGTTCCGTTTTCCGAATCATTCGCGACCACAGGGAATCCGGATCCGAATTGAAAACGGTTCCGGCATCCGCCCGAAAAATGAACCACGCGCCCAGGTCCACTTCTTTCTGCAGTTGATCCGGATTCCATCCGGCGTAACCCAGATAAACATGAAAAGTGTTTGGGTCAGGTCGAGCCGAGATGGTCTGTTCGAACAGGGCCTTCGTGGAAATCAGGTAAACCGCACCGACTATGTGCTGAGCTCCTTCGACTTTCGCCGGCGACTGGAGCAACGCAAACACCGAGGGAGTTTCGACCGGACCTCCGAGATAGACCTTATCGGAACGGTCTTTCGCCGCCTTGGGCTCCTTCAGCACTCGTGAAAGCGGGACTTCCGTGCGCCGGTTGAGGACCAATCCGACGACACCCTCTTCATCGTAGTGAACCAGCAGGATTACGGTTTCAGCGAAATTCGGATCGCCGAGGTCCCGGCTTGCCACCAGCAACTTTCCGACGCCCAGATCTTTGGCATTCTTGGATTGGACAGGAAGAAAAGCGGCCGGCGGGATTTCACTTTCGGCGCGGAACGCCCCGACGCCGTGCGATCGGCCTCGGTGGTTCGCCGGCTGGCCCATGTGCCAGAGCGACGCATCGGGTAGAAGCGTGTCGTGCGGCCGCGAATTCCGAGCCGGCACATCAAATTTGTTGATCGGAACGTTGAATCTTCTCACCGCAACGAAGGCAACAATCGTGGCCAGAATTGTGAAACAGCACAGTTTGCGCAGAGACATGCTGCTCTCCCCACCGGCTCGCTTGGTTGCGAATGCCCTGACCCCGAGTGGAATTATAGTCCGTGGGCGGAGGGGAGGTGCGTTTTCGGAAATCTCGAAAGACGAGATGGATCGGGCGCTTCGGGAGATGCGGGCGCGCCGGGCGCTTGAGCGACGTGCGTGGTCCGAAGGAAATGCCGGTCCCCCAACCTCTCTCGTCTCGCAGCACTCAACGTGTAGAATGGTGCCGATTGGAGGAGGAGTGTATGGATTCGAGATGTTCGTTAATTGCGGCCGCTGTTTTTCTCTGCACCCTCAGCCTGTGCAGTTCGCGCGCGGCGTATGCTGCGCCAGCGAGCGATCCTTGCTCTCTTCTAACGCAACAGCAGGTCGGCGCTGTTCTCGGCACAGACGTCGAGGCCGCGAACCGCAGCGCGCCCAAGTTGTGCGAATGGTCCGCGCCCAACCAACCGAACTCAATCAATGCGAAGAAAGTTGCGCTCACCATTTCAAACGAGCGAGCATTTGGCTATGCGAAGACGCCGCTCGTCAGCAGCGTCAAGACCATGCCTGCAAGTGGCATTTGTGATGATGCCGTCTATGCGGGAATTTCCGGCGTCACTGCCGGCCTAGGCACTTCTTTGTATGTGAAGAAAGGGAGTTCGTACTTCGTTGTTCATGTTTACGGCTTCCCGGAGCAGACCAAAACCATGGCAATGGAAAAGACGCTTGCCATCCAAGCCTGTTCGAAGCTATGAATACGCACGTAATCATTTCATGACTTAGCAGTGGGGCCGCGGAGAGCACACCAGGTGCGCGCAGGTACGACACACAATTGTAGGTAGCAGGCAGTTTCATCAACTAAGCGCAATTGCGCGCCGGTATTTCTAAAATCATCGTTTTCGAATTACCATCCATGCGATGACTTCTCGCCTCGCACAATGGCTGCGCGATCCTCTTTTTCTTTTGTGTCTGACGGCGGGGCTGCTTGCTTTTGTGGTGCAATCGGGCGAGTTGGGGACGTCCGACACGGCGCACCGGTTGCAAACCGCGCATTGGCTGTGGACTTCGGAGCCGCAGGTTTTTCCTTACGAGTATCCGGAGTTTGGGTTGCACGGGCGGGGTGGGCGGCTTTATAGCTGGTATGGCATCGGGCAGTCGCTGCTGATGCTGCCCTCCGATCTGCTGGGGACTTGGATTGCGCACTGGTCCGTTTTCTCGGAATACGAAGACGACCCGTCCGTGCGCAGCATTGTGGTCAGCTACAACACCAACATTCTGGTTAACGTGCTTACGGCGCTGGTCGCCTTCCGGTTCCTGCGCCAGTTGCGTTTTGGCATGACAGAGTCGGTGGCGGGCGTGCTGGCGTTGATGTGTTGCACCACCCATCTTCACTACACGCAGAACATGATGGAGAACAACTACATCATGTTGTTGACGCTGGCGGGATTTTCATTCCAGTACGAGTGGTTGCGAACCGGGAGCCGGCGCGCGCTTTTCTGGGGATGCTGCGCGCTGGGGCTGAACTTGCTTACTCGGCTTACCACGGGTTTGGATCTGATGGCGGCGGGAATGTTTCTCTTGCTGGTGCTTTGTTTTGAAGGAACACGCGGAGTTGGGCTATGGCGGCGTTTCCTCGCCTATTGCCAAGTCGGCGCCCCCGTATACGCAATCTTTCTCCTGGCCGACCGGGTCTACCACTTTTACCGCTTCGGGTCCTTCACCAATACCTATATAACGTTATTCGCCCGGGAACAGCGCCAGATCGATCCTACGCTGCCTGCGAACTTTCCCTGGAGCACGCCCTTTCATACGGGCGTTTTCGGCGCGCTGTTCCAGCCGGAGAAGTCTGTCTTTCTTTTCGATCCGCTGCTGGTGCTGGCTATTTTCCTCCTGGTGCTGCTGTGGAAGCGGCTGAGTCCGGTGGTGCGCGCCTATGGCGTGACCTCGCTTCTGCTTATGCTCGGCTATCTCTGCTTTTATGCGCGCTACACCTTTTGGAGCGGCGACTTTGCCTGGGGCGACCGCTATGTTTCTACCTCGGTGGAACTGGTGACACTGGTTGCCGTGCCGCTACTCATGCGCTATCGAGAGGTTCTGGGAAAAACGGTCTGGCGGGTGGGATGGGCGCTGGTCGCGGTCAGCCTGATGATTCAGGTGGCATCGCTTGCCTTCTGGTTGCCACTGGAAATTTACCAGATGGAAACGCTGGGGCATCCGACGTTTGTGATTGCGCTGCGTTTCAAGAACATCTTGGCCTTCGCCTCGGGCAAGATGGATGCGTGGGGATTGAACACCGTGGCCATGACCCAGGACCCTTGGGACTATGTTCACATCACGACTTGGAATTTTCTGCCGTTTGTGCTGCGCCGGGTGGGAGTGGCGCCGGGCTGGGTGGTGGATACGACGCTTGCCGTCTGGGTTGCGGGGATTGCGGCGCTGGGGGCGGCCTTGGTGCGGTTGCGAAGGAGTTTGCGGGCTGCTTTGTGAGGTCGTCCAAGTAGCTCAGGGTGCCGTCCCTTGCGGGACTCGATCTGTTTCAATTCCGGATAGTCGGCACTCAGCTTCTTGTTTCGCCGCTTCGCGGCTGGGGGATGCTCCAGTATGATTCTGCTATGATCGCGGATGGGCCGGGAAAACCGGCGGATTTCACCTTCTAAATGAGGAGTTTTTGTCATGGAAATGGCCGCTCTTCCTCTTGGCTCCCGCCGCAATGAAGACATCGCGCTTGACCTCATGAAATTCATCGCCATGACCACCGGTTACGGGAAGACTTCTGGAGCTGGCGTCGGCTTCCAGGGCGGAGGCGGGGCCGATAAGCCCGAGGAATATGCTGCCCATTTGCTGGAGCTCTATGGGCGGTGTTTGCAGTCGGTGGGGGGAAAGTAGGTCAAATCCTTCACCACAGGGACCACAGAGGTCCGCGGGGGAAACCCGCTTCAATCGATCTCCCCTGTGTTCCCCTGTGCCCCCTGTGGTTATCGAATTTCGTTCGGCTGGGCCGAGATGCCCCCGGTAACTCCTTGCCTTTGAACGGTAGTGGGTCAGTTTGGATTTGCACAGTCTCGCTTTAGCATCCCGCCTATGGCATCATTGTTCCGTGACTATCGGCAAAGGCAAACGTCCGCGTGATCCAAACCAGCTTGCGAAGTGGATTGTAGAGCAATCGACAAGCGACGCGCCAGAGTCTCAAGAGGTACAGCCCCCCACTGCAACGGCACCGGCTGACCTATCCGCATACATGGCCGCAATAGGGCGCAAGGGTGGTCAGATCGGTGGGAAGCGCCGTCTCAAGACCATGACCAAGGCGCAACGCTCCAAGGTTGCGGCAAGGGCTGCTAGGGCGCGGTGGAAGAAACGACCCTAGTCCGGGTTGGCTCCAAGAATTACTTCGCAACTTGGAACTCCATTAGCCCATTCAGACGCACCCGTGAAATTTAGCTTCCTCGTCATCAGCCTGTCTTTGATTGTGCTGCATAACGTGCCTGTCTTTGTGTCCAGTGCAAAGTATCCGTGCCAAGGGATTCCCTCAGTGAAAAAGCCATCTGTCGGAATTGGGACAAATCGCTGATAGTGCGGTTTCGCTGGCGGCGTCGTGCTCTGCGATTCACAGCCTGTCATCGCAATACCGATAGCGAGCACGGCCAAGGTCTGCGAGAACTTCATTTTTCCTCCGATGGTTGACAAGCATGATTTAATCACAAATAGAAAAGCCACAGCGGGAACTGTGGCTTATAACTGTTGTGTGACTACTCAAGCGCACATTAGCGCCGGAGTATGTCACATGTCAACAGCCGAATCAGGTAGCTCCAGAAATATCAGCTTGTCGCGTTCTGGAACCCGCAACGGTCCAGTCACCTGCTCTAGAGTAACGCGCAAAGGAAAAGCAACTCCAATCCCACCCAAGTCTCTCTCCGCAACAGTCAGCCTGTCCAAATCTCGCTCTGGCAGCTCGCGTCGTGTTGCGTACCAGAAAGCAGTATCCGCGAAGTCCAAGCGTAGTCCGAATTTTGCATCACCACGACGGGAAACAAACAAAAGGGATGTATCTGTCAGTTCAGTGATGCGACCAACCACATTCAACTCGCACACAGATAGCCTGAAAGAACAAAGCAACCATGCCTTATCGTCAAGCCATTTGCCAAACATCAGTCTCGCCTCTTCAAGAGCAATCATGGAAACAATCTCCCGTTTCGGCGCTCTTATGAGCGCAGATTTAGCGGTACAGGACACCAATTCTCTTGACATGCTAAAGCGGCTATGGTATAAAAGTCAATATGAATCGCCTAGACCAAACAACCCAAGCCAAAGTGATTAGCTGCTTGATTGAAGGCTGTTCGATTCGCGCCACGGTTCGCATGACCGGGGCGGCTAAGAATACGGTCGTAAAACTCCTTGCCGACATCGGCTGCGCCTGCGCTGACTACCACAATCGCGCCGTTCGCAATCTCAAGGTGCGCCGTTTACAAGCGGATGAAATTTGGTGCTTCGTTGGAGCGAAGGCGAAGAATGTCAGTAAGGAAAAGAAGCAAGAGGGCTGGGGCGATATTTGGACGTGGGTAGGAATCGACGCCGATACAAAACTAGTTGTTTCCTACCTTGTCGGCGGGCGTGATGGAGGATGGGCGAAAGAATTCATGGAAGATTGCGCTAGCCGCATCAAGAACCGAGTGCAGATCACTACGGACGGTCACAGGGTCTATCTAGATGCGGTTGAGAACGCATTCGGCGCGGATATTGACTACGCGATGCTTCAAAAAATTTACGGCGCGGTGATGGAGAATGAAACACACTACTCTCCGGCAAAGTGTATCGGCTGTGATCTGAAAGTCATCAGCGGCGATCCTGACCCGAAATACGTGAGCACCAGCTATGTCGAGCGCCAGAACCTCACCATGCGTATGCACATGCGCCGCTTTACTCGCCTGACAAATGGGTTCTCAAAGAAGGCCGACAATCACCGCCACTCGGTTGCGCTGCACTACATGTTTTACAACTACTGCCGCGTGCATCAGACATTGCGCGTGACGCCTGCAATGGAAGCTGGGTTGACCGATCATGTTTGGAGTCTTGAGGAACTGTGCGCGTTGCTGCCCAAGCCAGTACTCAAGGCTTCTGCGATTGAGAGGAATCTGACACTGGAGGCTCTGAATAGGGCTTAGTTTTCAATCGGTCGAACACATCAAACAATCGTTTCCCCATAGCTGATGCGATTATTCTTTCTTGTGTCATTCGTTCAAATACTCGCTCTGTGAGAGTCTTAAAAACGTCCTGTGTCACGTTTCTGTTAGCAAAACCAATCAGCAAATCGGCCATGCATTCATCGAATTGCTCGAAGATAGATTCTAATGATTTAACGTCTTGACTGGAAAGAGCACCGAAGAATTTATTTGTAAAAGATGCGACCACTAAGTCCGTGTTGCCGCCGACCATATCTGCCGATTTTTTGGTATGTAACATTATGTAGCAGGCGACAATAACCAGTTCATCCAACTCTCGAAAAGGGCTGTAGAATCTCTCAATTAAGCCCTTGGCAATGGTAACGCCTGTTCCCATACAATCAGCATCCCCTTTAATCTCTCGCACCGTCGTTCCTGTGGCTCGGAATAGGCATTGGTAATTGTTGACTTTATTGAGCACCATGATAGCAATCATGAGGTCAACAGAAGGACGATCCTCTTTTGGGAATGCTGCATAGGGGACGATTGATCGCTCGAAAAACTCTAGAAGCACTTTTTCTACTTTCTGGCGGTAATCATCAGGGAAACGTATCTCTGTAGGGGAATAATCTCCTACTAGGTCGCCCTCTACGAGCTGCGAAAGGGTTTCGATGGATTCGCTATCGCCAGACCCAACAATTGCAATATTTAGGCCCTCATCTTGCCAAACTCTGATTTTCCCTTTATTGCTCTTTACGTAGCCGGGGATCGTTTCCTGTGTATCCGCGCACAGAACAATACCGTCAAAGACTGAAAATCCGGCTGCTATGGTCACGCGCTTTCCTCTTGGCAGCCGCTTGATTCTAAATGGCCGAGGTTTCGGAAGCGGGAGCGGCTTTAGCATTAACATGCTACGCCTCCGCCTGTGGAAAAGGAAACTGACCCACTACCCTTTGAACCTCTTCGTTGACAAGGCCGCGGGGGCTGGGCTATCCTAAAGATCTTTGGAAGTCCTGCGGCTGCCCGCCTGGAACACCTAGCGCGCGTTCTGCGTGGATGGATATTGCTTAGGGCACTCAGCGGTCTTCGTTCTTATAGCGTTCTTTTAATTATCTGGGAGAGTTCCGATGTCAACCTATTTCCCAAAAGAGGGAGATATTGCGCGTAAGTGGTTTGTGGTGGATGCGAGCGGGCTTGCGCTCGGACGCCTGGCCTCGCGCGT
>Ga0209415_10012700_pt1 | contig 13994 bp, 14 predicted proteins | sample PeaSoiSIISIP2007_FD_187696 | JGI IMG/M metagenome (GOLD analysis project Ga0209415, IMG submission 187696) | Peat soil microbial communities from Weissenstadt, Germany - SII-SIP-2007 (SPAdes) (version 2) | ecosystem: Environmental > Terrestrial > Soil > Wetlands > Peat | place: Germany... | reverse complement strand
GCGGGATGCTCACGCGCATCGGCAATCACGTGCTGGTGATGAACTACGTGCACATCGCGCACGACTGCCTGGTCGGCGACCATTCGATCCTGGCCAATTCCACCGAGATCGCCGGCCACTGCGTGCTCGACGAATGGGTGGTCACGGCCGGGATGTGCGGCATCCATCAGTTCAGCCGAATTGGCGCGCACGCGATGCTCGCCGCCGGCTCCAAGGTCGCGCAGGACGTGCCGCCCTACGCGATGGTGGCGGGGGACCGCGCGCGCATGGTCGGGATCAACGCCGTCGGCCTGGAGCGCCGCGGCTTCCGCGCCGAAGTCGTCGCCGCCCTGCGCGCGGCCTTCCGTACGCTCTTCTACTCCAAGCTGCTGCGCGAGGACGCGCTCGCGCAGGTGCTCGACGAGCACGGCGCGATGCCCGAGGTCCGCCGCCTGGTCGACTTCATCCGCGCGTCCGAGCGCGGCGTGGTGAGCCGCGACCGTGAATAAGCTCGGAATCATCGCCGGCAACGGCGTCTTCCCGCTCGAGGTCGCGGCGGCGGCGCGCCGGCGCGGCTACGCGGTGGTCGCGGTCGCGCACCGCGGCGAGACCGACGAGCGGCTCACCGATCTGTGCGAGGAGATAACCTGGATCCGCGTGGGCGAGCTGCAAACCATGATCGACGCGTTCAAGCGCGCCGGCGTCACCGAGGCCGCGATGGCGGGCGGGATTGCGCGCGCGCGCCTGGGCGAATCGTTCGCGCCCGACGCGCGGGCGATCGCGATGCTCGCGCGCGTGGGCCGTTTCAGCGACGACGCGCTGCTGCGCGCCGTCGCGGCCGAGGTGGAGGTGGACGGGATCACGATGATCGACCCGGTGCCGATGCTCGACGACGCGCTCGCGGGACGCGGCCGGATGGCCGGGCCCGAGCCCAGCGCGGCGCAGCTCAAGGACTTGCGCTTGGCTTTCGGCGTGATGCGCGCGCTCGGCAGCTTCGATGTTGGCCAGGCCGCCGCGGTGCGCGACGGCGTGGTCGGCGCGATCGAGGCGGTCGAAGGGACCGACGCGGCGCTGCGCCGCGCCGCGGCGCTATGCGGCCGCGGCCTGGTCGTCGCCAAGGCGGCCAAGCCGGGCCAGGACCTGCGCTTCGACCGCCCCGCGATCGGCCCGGCGACGATCGAACTCCTGAGCGAGATTGGCGCCGCGATGATCGGCGTCGAGGCCGGGCAGGCGCTGATTCTCGAACGCGCGCGCACGCTGGCCGCCGCCGCGAGCGCCGGAATCACGGTATGGGGCGATGGCGCGGAACGCGGCGGAGAACGGAGCGCGGAACCTGGCGCAGAATCTGACGATGGATGAGATTCGCGTGGCCGTGATCGGTGCCGGACGGCTGGGCGCGCTGCACGCGCTCAAGTACACGGCGCTCGCCAGCGTCCGGCTGACCCACGTTGTCGACGTCGACCCCGTGCGCGCTCGCGAAACCGGCGAGCGTTACGGCGCCGCGGCGCTCGCCGACTATCACGAGCTCAAGGGAAAGGTCACGGCCGCCAGCGTCGCCGCGCCCGGCAGCCTCCATCACGAGATCGCATCCTACCTGCTCGCCCACGGAATCGACGTGCTGCTCGAAAAGCCGATGGCGGCGAGCGTGCACGAGGCGCGCGAGCTGGCCGCGCTGGCGAAACGTAGCGGGCGCGTGCTCCAGATCGGCCATCTCGAGCGCTTCAATCCCGCGATCGTCGAGCTCCGCCCGATGGTTCGTGGGCCGCGCTTCATCGAATGTCTGCGCGTCGCGCCCTTCACCGAGCGCGGCACCGACGTCGACGTGATCCTCGACCTGATGGTGCACGACCTCGACGTCATCCTGACCCTGACCGCAGCCCAGGTGGCGACGGTCGAGGCGATCGGCGTCGCGGTCCTGACTGAGCAGGTCGACGTCGCCAATGCGCGGCTGCGCTTCAGCGATGGGCTAATCGCGAACCTCAACACCAGCCGCGTGGCGCCGCGCCGCGAACGCAAAATCCGGCTCTTCCAGCCCGACGCCTACCTCTCGGTCGACTACGAGGCGCGCCGCATCCAGGTCTATCGCAAGTCGCCGCCGCTGCCCGGCGGAACCTATTCGGAAATTTCCGCGCAACAGATCGATCTCGGCGAAGGCGATCCGCTGGGCGATGAGATCGCCGCCTTCGCCGACTCCGTGCGCACGCGCCGCACGCCCGCGGTCACCGCGCTCGACGGCCTGCGTGTGATGGAAGTGAGCGAGCGCATCCGCGACGCGATGCGCACCGAGACGGGCACGCTCGGTTGACGCGCCGGCGCTCCTGTACAAGCATCATCACATGACCATTGTCGCGTCCGGTCCGGCATGAGCATGCGTTCCGCAATAGTGACGCTGACGATCGCTGTGGGGTTGGCGACAACCCTTACAATCGGATTTGCGGGATGCTCGCCGCGCCCTGCCGAGGTGACTGAACCCGGCTCTTACGCCGCCGCCAACTCAAGCGATTGTCTGCCTGCGCTCACGCTCGTTGACCAGCACGGCCGCGACGTCACGCTCGCCTCGCTCAAGGGCCGTCCCGTGCTGATCGATTTCATCTACACCACCTGCCCGGGACCGTGTCCGCTGATGACCTCGCGGATGGCCGCGGTGGCGAAACTGCTGGGGCCGGACCTGGGCAAGCAGGTGACTTTCGTCTCGATCTCGATCGACCCCGAACATGACCGGCCGGCCGAACTCGAGAAGTACGCGCACGCACGCGGCGCCGACGAAGCGGGATGGCTTTTTCTGACCGGCACGCCGGCGCAGATCGATCGCGTGCTCGCGCTGTATCACCTGAAGCGGATGCGCAATCCCGACGGCACCGTGAATCACGCGGCGGCGAGCTTTCTCCTCGGCCCCGACGGCCGTCAGGTGCGCCAGTACCAGCCGCTGGAGGTCAGGGCCTCCGCGGTCGTGGCGGATATCGATCGAGTGCTTGGCCGAAGTTAGCCGAACGCGTGAGCTGTGAATCCTGCCACGGTCCCGTCAGCTATGATTGGGTAGGTGGCGGCTCGGATGACGGACCACCATCACCGGGACGTTCGCGCTGCGCAGGATTTTATCGACTGTACCGCCGAGCAGCAGGTTCCGCAGCGCGCCGCCGCCATGCGTACCCATCACGATCACCCCGGCATGCTTTTCCTCGGCGGCCTTGAGAATCTCCAGCGAGGCTTCGCCCTCCTTGGTGGAGAGCTCGAAGTTGGTGAAGCCCGCCAGCACGTCGTCGAAACGATGGATCAATTCGTGCACTTTCTTGATCGCGTTCGCCTGGAGTGCGGGATACTCGCCGTGCGGCACGCCGTAGAGATGCTCGAGCGGATTCTCGATCACGTGCACGATGTAGAGCTTGGTGTTGCACAGCTCGGCGAGCGTGCGCGCGTAAGTCAGCGCATAGCCAGAATCCTCGGAGAAGTCCGTCGCGAAGAGAACATTTTCAATCTTCACCACCACTAGTCTCCCGCTGACCGGAGCGCTCGCGCAAGGCACGCCCGCCCCGGCGCAAATCTCGCGCGAAACTACTTTGTTTGCGGTCCGACTGCAAGCCACGTGCGGCTGCGGGGGCGGGCGCCAACCCCGCCGCGAGCGTCGCCAGTTGCCGCTCCCTTTCGCGATCCGTGTGGCGCGGAACCGGGTTTTCCAGCACAATTCACCCGATGAGCGCGACTCCCCGGGAACAATCGCCAACCGCCGCCGTCTCGCGTCGACGCCGCCGCGTGATGATCGTCGCCGGCGAGGCCTCAGGCGACCTCCACGGCGCCGACCTCGCCGCGCAGATCCTCGCCCGCGATCCCGGGTGCGATCTGTTCGGCGTCGCCGGCGAGTGGATGCGCGCGGCCGGCGTGCGCGCGCTCACTCGCACCGAGGACATCGCCGGCCTCGGCCTTGCCGAACTGGCCTCCACCATCCGGAACACTCTCCGCGTGCTGCGCGAACTCAAAGCGATGCTCCGCAGCGATCGCCCCGACCTCGTCATCCTTATAGACTTCGCCGAGTTCAACATGTCGCTCGCGGGCGCCGCCAAGCGCGCCGGCGTCCCGGTGCTCTACTACATCGCGCCCCAGGTCTGGGCCTGGCGGCCCGGCCGCGTGACCCGCATCATCGAACGCACCGATCGGCTTGCCGTGGTGCTGCCGTTCGAGGCCGAAATTTACGCGAGCGCCGGCTCGCGCGTCACCTTCGTCGGCCACCCGCTGCTCGACCGCGTCGCGCCCGCGCAGGATCGCGCCGCCACGCTCAAGCGCCACGGCCTGCCCGCCCACGCGCAACTGCTCGCACTGCTGCCCGGCAGCCGGCGCGGCGAGGTACGCTACCTGCTGCGTCCGATGGTCGAGGCGGCGCGCGTGCTCGAGGCCGATCACGGCCTCACTCCGCTGATCGCGCTCGCGCCGACGCTCACGCTCGCGCAACTGCACGAGGAGGGCCGCGTCAACCTCGACGGCATCCGCGTGATCGAGGGCGACACCTACAGCATCGTGGCGGCGAGCGAGCTTGCGCTGGCGGCTTCCGGTACGGCGACGCTCGAGACCGCGCTTTTGGGCTGCCCGACGGTGGTCGCGTACAAGGTGTCGCCGCTGACCTACGCGCTGGCGCGGATGCTGGTGCGCGGAGTCGATTTCATCGCGATGCCCAATATCCTGGCCGGGCGCGAAGTGGTGCCCGAGCTTCTCCAGGGCCGCGTCAACGCGCGCAACCTGGTACGCGCGGCCGAGAACCTGATGGTCGAGCCGCTGCGCACCGAGACGCGCGACGCGCTGCTGGCGCTGCGCTCCCTCCTGGGCGAGCCGGGCGCCGCCGCGCGCGTCGCCGCGATCGCGCTTGAGATGATGCCATGAGATCCGCCGGAGCGAGCGGCCGCGGCCGCGCCGAATCGGCGGGCTGCCGGTAACCATCGCGTTGACTCCGCGGCTACGGGATGCTTCGTCACTTGTACAACGCGCTGTGGTACCCGGCACTGCCGGTCGCACTCGCGCTGAGCGGCGGAGCGCGCGACGCCGGGACGCGGCGCGCGCGCATGGGCCTCGCGTGGGCTGGCGATGGCGCGGCGCCGTCAGCCGAGCCGCGCATCTGGGCGCATGCAGCATCGGTGGGCGAAGTCGGAGCGCTGCGCGCCGTGGTGACGGCGCTCCTTCGCGAGTGGCCCGGCGCGACGCTGGTGGTCACCACCATGACCGCCGCGGGGCGCGACGCCGCACGGCGCTCGGTTCCTGGCGCGCGAGCCCATCTGCTTGCACCACTCGACTGCCGCCGCGCGCTCCGCCCCTTTCTCGACGCCCTCCGGCCAGCGCTGGTGCTGATTGCTGAGACCGAGCTCTGGCCGAACTACTTCATCGAGTCGCATCGCGCCGGCGCGCGTGTCGCGATCGTCAACGGCCGCATCTCCGAGCGGGCGCTCGCCCGCTATCGTTACGTTCGCCCGCTGCTTCGCGAAGCGCTCACCTCAGCCGAGCTCATTCTCGCCCAAACCGACGACGACGCGCGCCGTTTCCTCACCCTCGGCGCGGCACCGAGCCGCGTCATTGTGACCGGCAATACCAAGTTCGATCTTGAGAGCCTAAACGCCGCGCCGCTGCGGCCCGAGCTTGAGACTTTCGCCCCGGGATGCCCGATATTGGTCGCCGGCTCGACCGCGCCGGGCGAAGAGCAAATCGTTATCGACGCGTGGCGTGAACTGCGCATCCGCTTCGGTCAACTGGCGCTGGTCCTCGCGCCACGCCATCTCGAACGCGCCGCCGAAATCGAGAGACTCCTGCGTGCAGCGCAGATCGAATACTCAAAGGCGAGCGCGGCGGACGCTGACACGGCCGGCACGTCGCGCGTGCTGCTGCTCGACACGATGGGCGATCTGCGCGCGATGTACGGACGCGGCGCGGCCACTTTCGTCGGCGGCAGCCTGCTGCCCGGACGCGGCGGACAAAGCCTTGCCGAGCCGGCCGCCGCCGGCGTGCCGGTGCTGTTCGGGCCGTTCCATGAAAATCAACGCGCGATCGCCTCGGCGCTGCTTGAGGCTCGCGCGGGAGCGGTGGTGCGCGACGCCGCTGAACTCGCGCGAGCCGTGACCGCATTTCTCGGCGACGAGGCCGAACGGCTGACCGCAGGACGCCGCGCGCGCGCGGTGGTCGAACGGATGGCCGGCGGTGTCGCCGCAACCTTGATGCGTCTTCGGCCGCTGATTAGCGTCGCTTGAGCTATGGCCGGTTCCACGCCAGCACCACCGAATCGTTCGCGCCTGGAGGGGCTGTGGCAGAGCGACCTCGCGCTCCACAAGCGGGTGCTATGGGCTGCGTTGGTGCCCGCGGCCGGCGTTTATCGGGTTGCGCTGGCGGCGCGCGCGCTCTGGTGGCGCAGGATGAGGCGGCGCGCTCACCCGCTGGTGGTGAGCGTCGGCAATCTCACTCTGGGCGGCAACGCCAAGACTCCGTTCACGCTATTCCTCGCCTCGCGCCTGCGCATGCGTGGGCTGCGAGTCGCGATCGTGAGCCGCGGATGGGGCCGCACGCCGAGCGCGGAGCGCGCGATCCTGGTCTCCGACGACGAGCGCCTGCTCGCCGGCCCCGACCAAGCCGGCGACGAGGCGGTGATGATGGCGAAATCGTTCGGCGGGCCGATCGCGGTCGCGCGCCGGCGCATCGACGGTATCGAGCTTGTCGAGCAGCGGCTCGGCGCGCTCGACGCGGTGGTGCTCGACGACGCGTTTCAGCACGTGCGCCTGGGACGCGACGTCGATCTGCTGTTGATGAACGCCGAGCGCGGCGTGGGCAACGGATGGCTGTTGCCAGCGGGTCCGATGCGCGAGCCGCTCGGCGCCGCGCGGCGCGCCGACGCAGTGATCGCGATCGACGGGGGCCGCGCCGGCGCCGCCGAACGTACATCCGGAGCGATCCCGCGCTCCATCGCAGAGCATCCGCGCCTGCTGCGCGCCACGCTCAGGCCACGGGCGCTTATCTCTCCCTCCGGCTCCGGGGGCCGATGGATCGAAGGGCCGCTCTCGCTGATGGGCCGGCGCGTGGTCGCGGTCAGCGGACTTGCCGACGCCGGCGGCTTTTATCGGATGCTGCGCGAGATGGAAACCGATCTGGTAGGCGTGCTCGAATATCCCGACCATCATGTGTACACCGCGGCCGACTGGCACAGCATCGTCGCCGCGGGGCGCGGCGGCGCGGTCTTTGTGACCACTGAAAAAGATTTGGTAAAGCTCGAGCGGTTTCCGTTCGAGCGCGATTCCCTGTACGCTTTACGCCTCGAAATCGTGATGGATCTCGACGACGAGACGCGGCTCGTCGAGATGATCGTTGCAAAGCGCGTTCATCCGCGCGCCGCCGCGAGCGCCAATTCCGACCGGGAGTAAAGGAGGCCTTTGGCAAAAATGGCCGTTAGTCAGGAACTGCTCGACATTCTGGCCTGCCCTAAATGCAAAGGCGACCTGCGCGTTACCGACAAGCAGGACGGGCTCATCTGTGACGGCTGCCATCTGCGCTACCCGATCAAGGATGACATCCCAATCATGTTGATCGAAGAGGCCGAGGAGGTGAAGTGAAGCGGCCGCGGACTGGCGCGCCGATCCGCGCGCCGCGTGCCGCAGGACGCATCAATCACGAGCCGGGCGCCGCGGGCGTGCGATGAATATCGCGAAGCATCTGACATCCCGCGCCGCCGTCTCGCGGGAGTTCTCCCGAATCTCCGCCGGCCCCTACCAGCTTTACCTGCGCGCTGACCTGGCGTCTCATGCGGCCGCGCTCGCGGTCGCGCTGGGCGAGCTTGGCGCCGCGAGTTCCACCGGCACCAGCAATCGCGGCGCCGGCAATCGCGGCGGCGGCTTCAGGCTCACGCTGCCCGGCGGGCCGGAATTGTTCGTGCGCCGCTCGCGGCGCGGCGGCGCGATGCGCCTCGTGCTCGACGATCTCTATTTCGGACTCCGTCCGCGGCCGCTCAGCGAACTAGTGGTCACCGCTGAAGCCGCGCGGCGCGGCGTGCCGCTGGCCGAGCCGATGGGCGCGGCGGTGCGATGGGTCGCACCGGGACTTTACCGCGGCTTCTTCATAACGCGCGCCGCGGCCGGCATGACGCTATGGGAATTTCTACGCACCGATGACGATCCGAGCGTGCGCACCCACGTGCTCGAGCGCGCGCGCGAAGCGATTGAGACGATGCTCCGCGAGGGACTTCACCATCCCGACCTCAACTTCCACAACCTCTTCGTGACTCCGCACGGCGAGAGCTTCGCCGTGATCATCCTCGACCTCGACAAGGCGCGGCTCCACGACCGCCCGGCGAGCGGCGCGGCCCGTCGGCGAATCGCGGCCCGCCTGCTGCGCTCGGCGCACAAACTCGATCCGCGCGGACGTTTTCTCGATTCCGCGGCCTTGTCTATTCTGAATTTCGCCTGAATCGTCTGAATTTCGCATGGCGTCCACAACGCAGGAGATGCCGCCGATGAAAGAGGAAAAGAGTGTCCCACCCGAACAGGTGATGGCGTCGTTGTTCGAGGGGCGCGAGCGCATGGACCAGATGGCGCTGCTCGCGCGGCTCGAACACGGCGGGGCCTCGATCTATCGCGCCTGGGCCGGCGCCGAGCGCAACGTCAAGGCGCGAGAGGCCTTGCTGGCCGCCGCGGAGCGCGAGGAGGCTAACGCCAAGCTGCTGCGCCTGATGAGCACGCCCAAGGGCGAGTGCGAAAAATGCCACACCGCGCTCGAGGCCGAGGCCGTGTGCTGCGCCTTCCAGTGCACCTTCTGTTCGGCGTGCGGGACGGGGTACAATCACGTCTGCCCGAACTGCGGCGGCGAACTCCTGCGGCGCCGCGCCGTCTGAAGCTCGACCGCCCGGCTGGAGGATTCACGATGCCGACAATCGGTGCGGTCAAGGAAATCTGGCGCTTCCCGGTCAAATCGATGGGGGGTGAGTCGCTCGCGCACGGCGCGGTCGGCGGACTCGGAATCGTCGGCGATCGCGGATGGGCGCTGCGCGACGAAAAGGCGGGCGAAATTCGCGGAGCGAAGAAGATGCCGCAACTGATGCAGTGTCACGCGACCTATGTCGAGGAACCGACTTCCGGCCGCGTCCCCGACGCCACCATCACGCTGCCCGGCGGCGAGCGCGTACGCGCCGGCGACTCGGCCACCAATCAGAAATTATCCGCCCTGCTCGGCCGCGCGGTGACGCTGTGGCCGCGCCAGCCCAAGGCAGACAAGGATTTCTATCGCCGCGCCGCCCCCGACAATCCCGACATGACGGCCGAGCTGCGCGAGATGTTCGGCCGCGTGGGCGACGAGCCGCTACCCGACCTCGGCGTCTTCCCGCCCGAGATCCTGGAGTTCACTTCGCCGCTCGGCACCTACTTCGACGCCTTTCCGCTCCACCTGCTCACCACCGCATCGCTGAAGGAACTTGCGCGGCGTAATCCGGCGGCGCGCTTCGACGTGCGCCGCTTCCGCCCCAACATCCTGATCGACACGAGCGACGCAGTGAACGGATTCGATGAAGCCGGATGGAGCGGCAAGACGCTTAAGATCGGCGACGTGCGAATTATGCTTGAGATGCCGTGTCCACGCTGCGTGATGCCGACACTTAAGCAGGACGATCTGCCGCAGGATCCTTCGGTGCTGCGTACCATCGTGCGCGAAGCGGCGCAGAACCTCGGGATGTACGCGACGGTCGCACAGGCGGGTAAAATCTCAGTCGGCGACCCGGTCTCACTGGAATAGGCCGAATTTCTTTAGTTCGAGGGGGTGGCGCCGGCTGCTTCGTGCGGCACCTCGTTCATGTCGGCGATTTGTCGGCGAAGCTTAGCGATCAGCTCGCTCTGCTCCTGAATCAGATTTTGAATTTCGAAAACGCTCGGGCTGTTGGCGCCGGCTTCCTTGCTCGCAACCGCGACCACCTCATGCGGTTGCTCGATTTCGGCGTTCTTCCGCATCGAGTCGCATTCAGCGGCCGGAACATCCGCCGCCTCGCATCGTTGGCTGATCATCTGATCGAGCTTTTTTCGCAAGCGCTTGATTTCTGCCTGCTGTAACTGGGCCTGGTCGGCGAGCGACTGGCCGTCCACCTGCGTCTGACCGGGCATCGTGGCGACCATGGCGCGGCGGAGATTCTCCTTTATGTTTCTTGCTGAATCCATGCCGGCGCTCCCTTCTGCGTCGGCGGCGGTGTTGGTTGTGCCCGCCGGCCCGTTGTAACCCGAGCCGCTGGTGGCGCCGCGGCGGAGCCCGCGCGATTTGGCGCCGGTCGCGAAATTGACCAGCGCCGCGGCTATCGTGTCCGGCAATTTGCAGTCGACCTTGCTGGGCGGCGCGAGTTGCACCGCCTCGCCGCTGACGAGGACATCGCTGCCGATGTCGTGGTCATCCGCGTGCACGTTGATAATCGCGTCGACCCGGTTCGGATATTTTTCGACCGCGGCCTTTCTTAGCTGGTCCGCCATCTGGAGGTGCTCAGGGTCTGTGGCCGCTGCCGCGAAGGGCTCCACGTAGCTGACTCCTCCAACCTCCTGGTAGCACGCGGTGTCGAGCGATTGCTCGGTGACATAGATATGCCCGGCGGGGCGGGAGGCGATCTGCGCGGCGGGCGCGGGAGCGGCTTCGGGCGGTTTCGCGGTCGCACAGGCCGAAAGCAAAACCGCTGTTGTCGCGATTGAACCAATGTACCCGGCAACGCGCATCGTAACCATCGGAGCCGCTCCTCCAACTCGGCGCTCTTCGGGCGCGGGCTTGTTCGACAATATCATTTTTGCGGCTTTGCGCTTTCCATAGACGAAAGGCCGCGCGGTTGGTTACATCGAAAATGCCAGCCTCCGGGCTGTCTTCCGGACTTGAATGGATGCGGCCCAACGCGGTAGTAGGGCTGATGACTGGCGATTCAGGAAGGAGCCCTTAACCATGCTGACACTCTATTACGCTCCGGGGGCGTGCTCGATGGCGTCGCACATCGGTCTTGAGGAGAGCGGCGCGCCGTACGAAGCCAAATTGATCTCCTTCGCCAACGGCGAGCAACGCTCCGAGGCCTATCTGAAGATCAACCCGCGCGGCAGAGTGCCCGCGCTCAGCATCGACGGCGCTATCCTGGTCGAGAACACCGCCATCCTGACCTACCTGGCGAAGAAGTTCCCCGCCGCGAAGCTCCTGCCAGCCGACCCGTTGGCCGAGGCGCGATGCATCTCGACGATGGCCTGGTTCTCCAACACCGTGCATCCGTCCTTCACCCATATCAACCGACCCGAGCGTTTTGCCGATGACCCGGCGGTCCACGCGAACCTCAAGGAGACCGGGCGCAAGAACTTCTGGGCGAACCTTCAGGAAATCGACTCGATGCTGAAGGGCAAGGACTGGATGATGGGAACGCAGTACACGGTTTGCGATCCCTATGCGCTGATCTTTTACGGCTGGGGCACTCGGATCAATCTGCCGATGAAGGAACTCGCCGCGTATACGGCGTTCAAGGACCGGATGCTACTCCGCCCGGCAGTGCGCAAAATCCTGGAGCGCGAGCAGAATATCCTTCTGACCGCTGCCGCCGCGTAATTTCCGCCTCGAAACTCCGGCGGAACGCGAGGCCGTCTACGAGCGCGTGCGCGCGATCGCGTCGATCTCCACTCGTGCGCCGCGCGGGAGCGCTGCCACCTGCACGGTCGCGCGCGCCGGGTAAGGCGCGTTCAGATGCTCGCCGTAGATGCGATTTACGATGTCAAAGTCGCCGAGGTCGACCACGTATATAGTGGTCTTCACGATGTCCTCGAAATGGAGGTCGGCGGCGCTCAGCACTTCGCGCAAATTCTCCATCACGCATCGCGTCTCGTGCTCGATTCCGCCCTCGACCAGCCGTCCGCTGGTCGGGTCGATCCCGATCTGCCCCGAGCAGAAAAGCCATTCACCGTCTCCGATCGCCTGCGAATAGGGACCGATCGCGGCCGGCGCCGTCGGCGTCGAAATCTGATGTTTCATCGATGACTCCGAAGAGGAATGTTCGTAAAAAAAATACAGGCGGCCTACGCGCGATGGCCGTTGCTGCTGCCCATCCCGACCCGCGCGACCCGCATCACGCCGTCGATCGCGGCGATCTGATGGATGAGAACGTTGAGCTGGCGCGCGCTGCCGACGCTCAGCTCAAACACCGATAGCGCCCGCCCGTCGTTGCCGGTGGACTTGACCTCGGCGGTCGAGATGTTGACCCCGGCCGAGGCGATGGTCTTGGACATCGCGGCCAGCAGCCCCGGCTGATCGATGCTTAGCACTTCGAGCCGGATCGGCCGCGGACTGTCCTCGCCCTCCTTCCATACCACCGGCACGCGGCGCTGCGGATCGCTCACCATCGCATGCGGGCATCCCTTCAGATGCACCGTGACGCCGCGACCGCGCGTGATGAAGCCGATGATCTCCTCGCCGGGCAGCGGGCTGCAACATCGCGCAAACCGCACGAGCATGTCGCCCACGCCAGAAACGATCACCGCGTTGCCGCTTGGCGGGCGGCGCGTCTCGCGCGCCGGCCGCGCGTTGTCGGAGGAAGCCGGCGACGCCGGCGCCTTCTCGGCGCGGTAGAGTTTGAGTTCGTCGGGGGTCAGCAGCTTGGCCAGCAACTGGGCCGCGGTGATGATGCCGTAGCCGACCGCGGCTAGCAGGCTGTCGACGTCGCGGTAGGAGAACTCCTTCAGCACGGGCTCGAAGCGCTTGCCGGGGCGCAGTTGCGCGACCGTCAACCCAAGCGGTTCCAGCTCGCGGTCGATGAGCGTGATGCCCCACTTGATCGAGCGCTCGGCCTGTTGCGCGCGCAGCCACTGGCGGATGCGGCTCTTGGCGCGCGCGGTCACCGCGAAGCTCATCCAGTCCTTGCCCGGGCTCTGCCGCTCCGAGGTGACGACTTCGATCGTGTCGCCTGACTTCAGCCGATAACGCAGCGGCACCATCCTGCCGTTGGCGCGCGCGGCGCTCAGATGCTGGCCGACCTGGGAGTGGATGCGGTAGGCGAAATCGATAACCGTCGCGCCTTGCGGAAAGTCGAGCACGTCGCCCTTGGGCGTAAAGACGAAAACTTCCTCGGGAAAAAGATCATCCTTGACGGTGGAGAGGAATTCCTGCGGATCCTTGAGGTTCTGCTGCCACTCGATGAGCCGGCGCAGCCAGGCGAAGCGCTCGGTCTCGCGCAATTCGCTGGTGCCGCCCTCCTTGTAGCTCCAGTGCGCGGCGATTCCCTCCTCGGCCACCTTGTGCATCTCGGCGGTTCGAATCTGCACTTCCATCCGCTGCCCCTGCGGACCAATCACCGTGGTATGCAGCGACTGGTACATGTTGACCTTGGGCAACGCGATGTAATCCTTGAAGCGGCCGGGAATCGGCTTCCAACTGGCGTGGGCGACGCCCAGCGCCTCGTAGCACTCGCGCAGCGTGGCGACAATGATGCGGAACGCGACCAGGTCATAGACCTGGTCGAAGTGCAGTCCCTCGTCCTGCATCTTGCGATGAATCGAATAGATGTTCTTGGGTCGCCCGGTGACCTCGGCCTTGACCCCGGCCTCCTCCAGGCGCTGCGCGATGATCCCGACTACCGCGCGGATGTACTCCTCGCTCTCGGCCATCGTACGCGCGACATGGGCCTTCAGCGTGGCGTAGGCGGTCGGATTGATGTAGCGGAAGGCCGCATCCTCCAGCTCCGACTTGAGCCAGTAGATGCCGAGCCGATGCGCGATCGGGGCGTAGATCTCCAGCGTTTCGTGCGCGATCTCCTCCTGGCGGTCGCGCGCCAGGTGCGAGAGCGTGCGCATGTTGTGCAGGCGATCGGCGAGCTTGATGAGCACGACCCGGATGTCGTGCGCCATCGCGATCACCATCTTGCGGAAGTTCTCGGCCTGCTTCTCGGCGCGGCTGGAGAAGGTGATCTTGGAAACCTTGGTGACGCCGTCGACCAGGGTGGCAACTTCGCTGCCGAAGAGCTCGCGCACCTCGTCGAGCGAGGCCATCGTGTCCTCGACCACGTCGTGCAGCAGGCCGGT
>Ga0209415_10012697_pt1 | contig 13996 bp, 14 predicted proteins | sample PeaSoiSIISIP2007_FD_187696 | JGI IMG/M metagenome (GOLD analysis project Ga0209415, IMG submission 187696) | Peat soil microbial communities from Weissenstadt, Germany - SII-SIP-2007 (SPAdes) (version 2) | ecosystem: Environmental > Terrestrial > Soil > Wetlands > Peat | place: Germany... | reverse complement strand
GGGCGGGCGGTCCGACCAGTTCCATCAACCGGCCGGGGCCATAGTAGCCCGCGGGCTTGGCCTCCGGCGAGGTGGCGGCGAACAGCTGCGGCAGCGCGCCATCGGCCGGTGACTGGCTGGCCCAGGGCGCGATCAGCAGGCTGCCAATCCGCGACGACAGCGAATTCAGCCCCGGCCCGTTGGCGATCAGCTCGGTGCGGGCGTAGCCGGGGTGGGCGGCGTTGCTCATCAGGCCCCAACCGGCCGCATCGCTGCGTCGCTGCAGCTCGAAGGCGAACAGCAGGTTGGCGAGCTTGGACTGGCTGTAGGCGAGCCACGGGCTGTAGCGCTGCGTCCGCTGCAGGTCGTCGAAGTCGATCTTGCCGGTGTGGTGCGCGCCGCTGCTGACGGTGGTGACGCGGGGGGCCTTGCCTGCCCGCAGCAACGGCAGCAGCCGTCCGGTCAGGGCGAAGTGGCCGAGGTGATTAGTGCCGAACTGCAGTTCGAACCCGTCGGCGGTGGTCTCGCGCTGCGGCGGGGCCATGACGCCGGCGTTGTTGACCAAGAGGTCGATCGGTTCGCGGCGGGCCTCCATCTGGCCGGCGAAGGCGGCGATGCTGGCCAGGCTGGCGAGGTCCAGCCGCTCGAACACGATAGAGGCGTGCGGATGGCGGTTGAGGATGCGCACCACCGAGCCGCGTCCCTTGGTCTCGTTGCGGCCGGCGAGGATGACGCTGGCGCCCGCGGCCGCCAGCGCAAGCGCCGTCTCATAGCCGAGACCGCCCGTCCCGGTGACGATGGCGCGGCGGCCGGCCTGGGGCGGGATGTCGGCGAGGGTCCACATGAGTCGCGCACTCTAACCGAACAGATCGGCCTTCTGTTCTCCGCTCGGTAATTTCGCGGTGGCGTTCGCCCGGCTGAGCAGGAAGAGCGCGGATTCCGCCCGCCAGTTCTCCAGCGCCCGCTTCGGCTCGATCGGCCGCGCGGGCTTGCCGTTCGCCAGCGCCGCGCAGGCCTCGATGCGCAGGTCCAGCTCGTCGCAGAGCTGGGTGAAGTCGCGCACGGTGCAGAGGTGGATGTTGGGCGTTTCCCACCACGGCGTCGGCAGCTCGTGCGTCACCGGCATCCGGCCCTGGCCCAGCAGGTCGAGGCGAATGCGCCAATGGCCGAAGTTGGGCAGCGAGACGATGGCGCGCTCGGCGATCCGCAACAGTTCCGACAGCACGTGCCGCGGTTGACGCACCTGCGGCAGGGTCTGGGACAGCACGGCGTAATCGAACGCGCGGGCCGGGAAATAGTCGAGGTCGTCGTCGGCGTCGCCCTGCACCACCGCCAGGCCGCGCGCTAGGCAGGCGGAGACTCCCTCGGGACTGATCTCCAGGCCCCGGCCGTCGACGCCCTTCTCGCGGCTCAGCAGCTCGAGCAGTTCGCCCTCGCCGCAACCGACATCGAGCACCCGTGAGCCGGGACGCACCAGGCGCACGATCTCGCGGAAATCCTCGCGGACTTTGCCTTGATACTCATTCGGGCCACTCATGCTCAGCCGCGCACCTGGGCGCCGGACCGCATGAACCCGTCCAGCGCCGCGTGCAGCACCGGCTCGTCGAGCAGGAAGGCGTCGTGGCCCTTGTCGGTCTCGATCTCGACAAAGCTGGCCCTGGCCCCGGCCGCGTTCAGCGCCCGCACGATCTGGCGGCTCTCGGAGGTCGGGTAGAGCCAGTCGGAAGTGAAGGAGAACACGCAGAAGCGCACGTCCCTGGCCCGGCGGAACGCCTCGGCGAGGCTGCCGCCGTGGCTTGCCGCGAGGTCGAAGTAGTCGAGCGCGCGGGTGATGTAGAGGTAGGAGTTGGCGTCGAACCGGTCGACGAATGCCGCGCCCTGGTGGCGCAGGTAGCTCTCGACCTGGAAGTCGGCGTCGAAGCCCCACGACAGGCCGTCGCGCTGCAGCTCGCGGCCGAACTTGCGCTGCAGCGCCTGCTCCGACAGGTAGGTGATGTGGGCGGCCATGCGGGCGACGGCCAGGCCCTTCTCTGGCCGCACGCCCTGGCGGGCGTAGTCGCCGCCGCGCCAGTCCGGATCGGCCATGATCGCCTGGCGGCCGACTTCGTGGAAGGCGATGTTCTGCGCCGAGTGGCGCGCTGCGCAGGCGACGCAGACCGCAGAGAACAGCCGCTCCGGGTAGTCCGCCGCCCACTGCAGCGCCTGCATCCCGCCCATCGAGCCGCCCACCACCGCGAACAGCTGCTCGATCCCCAGCGCCTCGATCAGCATGGCCTGGGCGCGGACCATGTCGGCGACGGTGACCATCGGGAACTTGAGGCCATAGGGCTCGCCGGTGGCCGGATCGATCGACGAGGGGCCGGTGGTGCCGCTGCAGCCGCCGACGACGTTGGAGCAGATGACGAAGAGGCGATCGGTGTCGAGCGGCCGGCCCGGTCCGATCACCTGGTCCCACCAGCCGGGCTTGCCGGTGACCGGATGGCGCGAGGCCGCGTGCTGGTCCATCGACAGGGCGTGGCAGACCAGGACGGCGTTGGACCTGGCCCCGTTCAGCCGGCCGTAGGTGTTGTAGGCGACCTCGAGGCCGTCGATCCGCGCGCCGGAATCGAGGCGCAGCGGCTTGTCGGCCGCAAAGCGCATCACGCCGCCGTGCGTCTCGATCAGACTCGCCGATGACTCGCCGTCGCTCATGGGGCGCCTCTCGGACGCCAAAGCGGGCGCGCTGTCAACGTTCTGGCCGATACTGGCTTGACCTTGACGCCCCGCCTCGACGCCCTGAGCTTTACGCTGGGTCCGTCTCGCGGCGGCCGCGCCCGGTCTGGTAGCATGGGCCCGATGCGCCGACTCATCCTCTTCCGCCATGCCAAGGCCGAGCCCCGCGCGCCGGGCCAGGACGACTTCGACCGCCCGCTGGCGCCGCGCGGCCGGGACGACGCCGCCATCGTCGGCCGCGCGCTGGCGGCCGACGGCATCGCCCCGGACCTGGCGCTGGTCTCGCCGGCCACCCGCACCACCGAGACCTGGATCTGGGCGCGCGACGCCTTCCCTCCGGCGAAGGTCGAGCTGGTGCGCGACCTCTACGACGCCGCGCCGGAGGCGATCCGCGCGGCGATCGACGCCGCCGCCGACCGCTGCGAGACGATGATCGTGATCGGCCACAATCCCGGCCTGCACGAGGTGGCGGTCGACCTGCTGATCGACGCCGCGGCCTCGGCCGCCGAGGTCGAGCCGGTCGCCGCGCGCTTCCCGACCGCTACCGCCGCGGTCTACGCCATCGACCCCGCCGGGCGCGCCAGCCTCGAGGGCATCTTCCTCGCCCGCGACCTTGGCGGCGAAGGCGACGGCTGAGGTGGGATACGTCTACAAGATCACCGCCCGCGCCGACTGGGACGCGGCTCAGCGGATCGGGCGGTTCGAGGGCGCCGCCATCGACCTGCGCGACGGCTACATCCACCTGTCGACGGCGGCGCAAGCTCCGGAGACCGCGCGGCTGTACTTCGCCGGCCAGACCGGGCTGGTGCTGCTGAAGCTCGACGCGGCGAAGCTGGCGCCGGCGCTGAAGTGGGAAGCCTCGCGCGGCGGCGATCTCTTCCCGCATTTCTACGGCCCCCTGGATTGCGCCCTGGTCGAGGCGGTCACGCCGATCGAGCTGGACGCGGTTGGAACGCCACAGCTTGGGGACCTGGACGCGTGAGCGCGCTTCACACGCTCGCAACCCGCGCCCTGCATCTCCTCGACCCTGAAGACGCGCACCGGGCCACCCTTGCGGCGCTGAGGGCGGGGCTTGGACCGCGCGCGCCGGCCGAAACCGCGGGGCTCCGCGTCGATCTCGCCGGGCTGCGGCTGCCCAATCCGGTGGGGCTGGCGGCCGGGTTCGACAAGAACGCCGAGGTGGCCGGGGCGATGCTGGCCGCGGGCTTCGGCTTCGTCGAATGCGGGACGGTGACGCCGCTGCCGCAGCCGGGCAATCCGCGTCCGCGACTGTTCCGCCTCGGCGAAGACCGCGCGGTGATCAACCGGCTGGGCTTCAACAACCAGGGCCTGGAGCGCTTCGCCGCCAACCTGGCCCGCCGCGGCGCCGGCGTGGTCGGGGCGAACATCGGGGCTAACAAGGACGCGGCCGATCGCATCGCCGACTACGTGACCGGGCTCACGCGGCTCTGGAGGCTCGCGGACTATTTCACCGTCAACATCTCCTCGCCGAATACGCCCGGTCTGCGGACGCTGCAGACCGGCGCGGCGCTGAGTGAGCTGCTCGGGCGCATCAGCGAAACGCGCGCTTCGCTCGCCGGCCACGCGCCGATATTCCTGAAAGTGGCGCCGGACCTCGACGACGCCGAAATCGAGGCGATCGCCGATGGCGTCGCGGCGGCGCGGTTCGACGGGGTCATCGTCGGCAATACCACGCTCTCGCGGCCGGACAGCCTGGTCTCGCGCCACCGCGGCGAGGCAGGCGGGCTTTCCGGCGCGCCGCTGATGTCGCTTTCAACACGCGTGCTGGCCCGCTTTCACGCCGCCGCGAAGGGGCGGTTCGCGCTGATCGGGGTGGGGGGGATCGCCTCGGGGGCCGACGCCTACGCCAAGATCCGGGCCGGCGCGAGCGCGGTGCAACTCTACTCGGCGCTGGTGTTTCAGGGTCCGGCGCTGGTGACGGCGATCCGGCGCGATCTTGCCGCGCGCCTGGCCGCCGACGGGTTCGCCAGCGTCGCCGACGCGGTCGGCGCCCGGTGATAACGGCTCGGACTCCACTCGCCTCGCGGGACGGCTCCGTTGCCGCGAACCCTGCGCTCTAGTAACGGGACAGCATGGCGGACGACGCGCCTCAGTCCGACCCAGCCCAGCGAGGCGGCCGCCGCGTGCTATGGCCCGGTGGGCTATCGGCCCGTCTGTTGCTCGCCACACTGCTGGTGGTGGTGCTGGCCAACGCGATCATCGTGCCGGTGCTGCTCGCCAACCGCCAGCGCGACTGGCTGAGCGAGAAGGTCGCCGCCGGAGAGCTGGCCTCGTTCGTGGTCAGCGTGCCCGAAGGCAAGGTCACCCAGCAGGTCAAGCAGCAGATTCTCAAGACCGCCGGCCTGGTCGCCGTGGGAGTGCAAGCCGATGGCGTGATGCGTTCGGTGCTGGCGCCGGCGAAGCAGCGCAAGGCGGACTACCGCATCGACCTGCGCCAGGAGGACTTGCTCAGCCAGATGTCCGGGTCACTGGACACCCTGTTCGGGGGCGGCGACCGCTTGGTGCAGGTGGTCGACCGGCCGCACTACCTCTCCGGCGAGCTGGTGGAAATCGTCGTGCCGGACAACCAGCTGCAGTCGATCCTGGTCGACAATGCGCGCGAACTGCTGCTGGGCGCGGTCCTGACCTCGGTGATGGCCGGCGCGCTGGTCTACCTGTTCCTGACCTTCTTCCTGATCCGGCCGATCCAGCGGATCACCCGCTCGATGGAGCGCTTCCGCGCCGATCCCGACGATCCGGCCGCGCACCTGCCTCCGTCCGGCCGGCACGACGAGATCGGCCGCGCCGAGGTCGAGTTGGACCGGATGCAGCTGGACCTCAGCGCCGCGCTGGCGTCGCGGGCCCGGCTGGCCGCGCTGGGCGAGGCGGTGGCCAAGATCAACCACGAAATGCGCAACATGCTGACCAGCGCCCAGCTGGCGTCGGAGCGGCTGGCGACCTCCGGCGATCCGGTGGTGGCGCGCACGCTGCCACGGCTGGAGCGGGCGCTGGAGCGCGCGGTGACCCTGGCCGCCAACGTGCTCGACTTCGGCCGCAGCGAGGAACCGCCTCCCGCGCCGCGGCCGGTGCCGTTGCGCGCGGCGCTGGAGACGGCGGCCGAGGACGCGCAGCTCTCCGACGACCGGGTGCGGCTGGCGACCACGATGGCCGAGGGCGCCCAGGTGCTGGCCGACCCAGACCAGTTGCACCGGATCCTGGTCAACCTGATGCGCAACGCCCGCGAGGCGATCGACGGCGCGCCGGCGAAGAACGGCGTCGGCGCGGTGAGCGCCAGCCTGACGGTAAGCGACGGCGCCAGCGTGATCCGGCTCGCCGACGATGGCCCCGGCCTGCCTGAGCGGGCCCAGGCGAACCTGTTCCAGCCATTCCGGGGCTCGGCGCGGCGCGGCGGCGCGGGCCTGGGGCTGGCGATCTCGCGCGAGCTGGCCCAGGCGCATGGCGGCGACCTGGTGCTGGTGGAAACCGGGGCCTCCGGCACCGTGTTCGACCTGCGCCTGCCCGGCGCCCCCGATCCACTGCCGCCCAAGCGCGGCGGGCGCAAGGCGGCCGAAGCCGGGGTCTGACCGGCTACTGGCGCTCCAGGCGGAAGTCGCCCGGATCTGGCATCTTGCCGCCGCGTTCGGCCAACAGCCGGCGGATGTCGCGGTCGATCGAGCGGCGCTGCGGCGGCTGGAAGATCGGATAGCGCACGCCGCCGGTATGCAGCGCCGAGGTCATCGCATCGGCGCCGATGAACAGGAAGTAGCCCTGGTAGGCGCCGTTGACCTGCGCCTGCCCCTGCAGTCGGACGGCCTCCAGCAGCACCGCGCAGTTCTCGAGCGTGCCGACGTCACGGGCCAGCGGCGCGAAGCTGACCTTGCCGCCCACGTCCTGATGCGCCCGCCAGCAAACCCCCGCTTCCTGCGGCGCCGGCGGCCCGTTGCAGGCGGCGAGGGCGAAGGCGAGGGGCAGGAGCGCGGTGAGAAGGCGGGGCATGCGTCCCACGTTAGCAGAGCCAATATCTCACCTATCCACCTGATTTTCGGTCATGGCCGCGCCCCGGGTCGCGCCCGCGGCGCGGCCCGCCCGGGGCAGGCTAAGTCCCGGCCACCCATGCACGCGGCTGCACGCCGTAGCCGTGCCAAGCACGGCTATCCACAGGCCAGTGTTCATGGGTCCCCGGCATTGACGGCCGGGGATGACCGAGGGTGGAGCGCTAGCCGTCAGGCCGCCAGGCCAGCGGCCTGGATCATGTCGCGCACCTGGGCCAGGTGCTCCGGCGCGGCGGCAAGCTCGGCGCGGGTGGCGTCGGCGCGCAGCAGCTTCAGCGCCGCGGCCCGGGCGCGGTCAGCCGCGGGGCCCGACGGCCCGGCGTCGCCCATCGCCAGGCGCAGCAGCAGGCCGAGGCGATGCAACGCGGGGGCGGCGGCGTGAACCACGGTCGAGATCAGCTTCGAGTCGGCCTCGATCAGGCCGCCGACTTCGCCGAACTTGGCCATCACCGGCGCCAGGTCGGCCGGGTCGAGCCCGGCGCGGGCGCTGCCCTTCTGCATCGAGGCGAGCGACGCCAGGCGGTGCGCCGGCGTGTCGGGGCCGTAGCGCAGTTCGGTCTCGAACCGCAGCGAGCCGGCGTGGGTGGCCAGATAACGCGCGGCGGCGCGCTTGTTGACGGCGCCGACCACGTTCTCGGACAGCCAGATCAGTTGCTCGGCCTCGTCGCGGGCGCTGCCGTCGCGGCCGAGCAGGCCCTCGACGAACTCGGACGTCACCAGCATGCGCGAGCGGGCGATGAAGGCGTCGTGCACGTCGTCGGGCGGCAGCAGCTGGCCCGCCGCCGCCGTCAGCGCCATGCCGAGCGCGCGCAGCAGTTCGATCTCGTCCGCGGGATCGGTGGGGCGCAGCCGCCGCGGACCGTTGAGCTCGCGCAGGATCCGGCGGCCGACCGCCACGCGGGCGTCGACGAACGGCGGCAGCGACATCCAGTGCGCCAGCCTGGCGGCCGCGCCTTCGAGCGGCGGCAGGGCTCGGCCCACCCGCGGCTCGACGCGGGCCAGGGCTGCGACCGAGTCCGCGGCGACCAGACGCGTCATGCCCGCGAGCTGGCCGCCAAGATCGAGATGGGCGCCCAGCAGGTCGACCAGGGCGGCGCGGGATTCCAGGATCTCGGAGAGCGGCTGCTCGATCACCTCGAACGCCAGGCCCCGCGCCACGCCTTCCGAGGGAGCGGCGTCGGCGAGATCGAGCAGGCGCATGACCTTGTCCGACCAGGTGACGCCATCGGCCAGGTAAGCCGCGACGCCGCCGCCCAGCAGGTAGCCGCGCTCCGGCTCCGACAGCAGGCGCCCGGCCACGGCGGCGAAGGTCTCCTTGGTGACGGTGGGAAAGCGCGCGCGCTTGGCGTCGCCCATGATGCGGTTGATCGACCGCTCGATCAGGCGCTGGAAGCTGCGGATCAGTTCGTGCACCGAGACGCCGCGGGCCTGGGCCTCGGGCACGGCGATCTTCTGCACGGCGTGCTGCAGTTCGGTGCCCGACGCGTCGAGGCGCTCGACCAGGTCCGGGCGGTGCAGCAGCTCGAAGGCGGTGGCGTGGTTGCGGGTGAGCCAGCCGTCGAGCAGGCGGCCGATGCGGTCGCGAGCGTGGCCCGTGTACAGGTCCTCGGGCGTCACGCAGAGCGGTTCGAGGTTCTCGACCACCTTCTTCTTCTTGGCGCCGTCGACCTGGCCCTTGGACAGAATGGAGATCGACTGGAATTCGCGGGTGTCGGGGTCGAGCGACTCCTTGCAGACCCGGACCGCGGCGACGCGGCCCTCCCCCATCATCGTCTCGGCGGCTTCGACCACCTGGCTGCGGCTCTCGTTCGCCATTTCCAGCGTCCAGGGCGCGCCCGGCGTGTGCCGTACGAAAAGCTCGTAATGGACCTGCAAGTGATCCGCTCCGGCGCCGACGCTCATTGAGTCGTGGCGCAGCGTTGCGCATTAGGCTTAAGGGCGTCTTGCTTTTCGCGCCGACAGGCCCAATTGACGCCACGAACCACGGCGATGCGTTACGGCATGGCTTGCCAACCTTCGGCGGTATGCTGAGTTCCCCGCGGCGCCGCCGCCCAATCGATCTCCTGCGATCCGGTGCGGATTGTGGGGTCCGCGCGTTAAGGCGTGCGAAGGACAGCTGAGAAGACCCCCAAATGGCGAAAATAACTCTTGTGGACGACGACGAGAACATCGTCGCATCGGTCTCGCTGGCCCTGGAGAGCCACGGGCACACCGTGAAGGCCTGCTATGACGGCGCAACCGGCCTTGCGGCGCTGGAGAGCGACCCGCCGGACCTCGCCATCCTCGACGTGAAAATGCCGCGGATGGACGGCATGGAGGTGCTCCGACGCTTGCGCCAATCCACCTCCCTGCCGGTGATCATGCTGACCTCGAAAGACGAGGAGATCGACGAGATCCTTGGCTTCAACCTCGGCGCCGACGACTACATCCACAAGCCGTTCAGCCAGCGCCTGCTGCTCGAGCGGGTGAAGGCGGTGCTGCGCCGCGCCCGCGCCGACGATCCGGAGGAGGAAGCCGCCCAGGCGGCGGCCGCCGGGACCAAGGCGATCAAGCGCGGCCGGCTCACGCTGGACCCGGCCCGCCACGACTGCCTCTGGGACAACCGGCCGGTGCGCCTGACGGTGACCGAGTTCCTGCTGCTGCAGTCGCTGGCGCAGCGTCCGGGCTTCGTGAAGAGCCGCGACAACCTGATGGACGCGGCCTACGATGACCAGGTCTACGTCGACGACCGGACGATCGACAGCCACATCAAACGCATGCGCAAGAAGTTCCGCCAGGTCGATCAGGAGTTCGACGCCATCGAAACCCTCTATGGCGTCGGTTACCGCTACCGCGAGGCCTGAACGCGCGAGACGTCCTCGCGCCGCGACGCCGCCCTCTCGCATCGGGCGGCTGATTATCGTGCTCAATCTGACCGGCCTGGCCATCCTGGTCGGGGGCGCGCTGCTGCTGAACGAATTGCGCCAGGGACTGGTCAAGGCGCGCAGCGACTCGCTGGAGACCGAGGGCCAGCTGATCGCCAATGTGATCGAGCGGAACGCCACCCAGGGCGACCCGCAGCCGTTGCTCGAGGCCGACACCGCCAGCGACATCCTCGACTCGCTCTCGATCCCGAAGACCGAGCGCGTGCGACTGTTCGACACCGAGGGGCACCCGATCTCGGATTCCTGGGTGGCCACCGATCGCGTCGAAAAGTCAGACCTGCCGCCGGCGCTGAAGCCGGGCGAGAAGCCCTTCGCCATCCCAGGGTTCGAACCCAAGCCCCGCAATGACGCCGCCGCCGAGCAGGCGCTGAACGCGGACATCCAGACCGCCCTCACCGGCGTGGTGGTGGTGAGTCACTCGAGGGTGACGGAAAACGGCGGGCGGGTGGTCTCCGTCGCGATCCCGATCGAGCGCGTGCGCGAGGTGCTGGGGGTGCTGACGCTGGAGGCCGGCGACGTCGACCAGATCATCGCCGCCGAACGCGTGGCCCAGATCCCCTTCATCGTCATCGCCGTCGCCGTCAGCCTGATCTCGTCGTTCGCCCTCACCCAGCTGATCGCCCAGCCGGTGCGCCGGCTCTCGGCCGCGGCGGACAGCGTGCGGCTCAACCGGTCCCGGGCCATCGCCCTGCCCGACATCGCCGAGCGCAAGGACGAACTCGGCGACCTGGCCCGCTCGCTCGAGGACATGACCCACACCCTGTCCGACCGGATGGAGGCGATCGAGCGCTTCGCCGCCGACGTCGCCCACGAGATCCGCAATCCGCTGACCTCGATCCGCTCGGCGGTGGAGACGCTGGAGCTGGTCAAGGAGGGCCCCAGCCGCGACCGGCTGCTGGCGATCCTGAAGCAGGACGTCGGCCGGCTTGACCGGCTGATCACCGACATTTCCAACGCCTCGCGGCTCGATGCGGAGCTGTCGCGGGAATCGCCGCGGCCGGTCGTGCTGTCACGGCTGCTCAAGGACATCGTCGGCCTCTACGAGACCACCCGCCGCGATGGCGACCCGCATGTGCGACTCGTGCAGGACGAGGGCGACGTGGTCACGGCGCCCGGACGCGAGGGGCCGCTCAGCCAGGTGTTCCGCAACCTGATCGACAACGCCCGCTCCTTTTCGCCGGCCGGCGGCGACGTCTGGGTGACGCTGAGCCGCGAGCGCGGCCAGGCGGTGGTCCGGGTCGACGACAACGGCCCCGGCATGCCGCCGGAGAACCTGGAGACGGTGTTCGAGCGGTTCTACACCGCCCGGCCACGCGGCGCGGCGTTCGGCGGCAACTCCGGGCTCGGCCTCTCGATCGCCCGCCAGATCGTCGAGGCGCACGGCGGCAAGGTCCACGCCGAGAACCGGACCAACGCCGCCGGCGAGGTGACGGGGGCGAGGTTCGTCGTGGCGATTCCCGCGGCGAGGGCCTCGGGATGATCCTGCATGCCGGTCTCGTGGCGCTGCGGCTGGCGGGGTTCTGGCGCGGCGTCCTGATCTGCGGCGGCTCGGGATCGGGCAAGAGCGACCTGGCGCTGAAGGCGCTCGACGCCGGCTTTCGCCTGGTGGCGGACGACCGGGTGGTGGTCTGGCGCTCGGGCGCCGTGCTGTTTGGCCGCGCCCCCGAATCCCTCGCCGGACTGATCGAGTCCCGCGGTCATGGCATCATTCGTGAATCGCCGCTGGCGATGGCCGAGATCGTGCTGGTGGCCACCTGCGTCGAAGATGAAGCGATCGAGCGGATGCCCGAACCAGAGACGATCGAGGTCGCCCAAGTCGCGGTTCCGCGGCTGCGGATTGACCCGTTCGAGGCTTCCGCACCTGCGAAGCTACGCCGCGCACTGCAACATCTTGGACACGCGCGCCAACAGGCGTATCAAGCGCGCTCTTCCGGCGGTGGGGACCGCCTTGGGACCGGGGACACCCATTGAGGCCTCGTCGATGATCGGGCTCGTGATCGTCACTCACGGTCGCCTGGCGGAAGAGTTCGTGCACGCCATGGAGCATGTCGTCGGACCCCAAACCGCGGTGAGCTCGATCTGCATCGGGCCTGACGACGACATGGAGCGGCGGCGGCGCGACATCCTGGCGGCCTGTCAGCGGGTCAACGACGGCGGCGGGGTGATCCTGCTCACCGACATGTTCGGCGGCACGCCGTCCAACCTCGCCATCTCGGTGATGGAGCAGACCAAGGCCGAGGTGATCGCCGGCCTGAACCTGCCGATGCTGATCAAGCTGGCCAGCGTGCGCCACCGCGAGGACTTGCCGACCTGCGTGGCCCAGGCGCAAGAAGCCGGCCGCAAGTACATTTCCGTCGCCTCCTACGTGCTGTCGGGCGAGAAATAGGGCCCATGGCCGCCGAAACCTCGGTGGAGATCGCCAACGAGCGCGGATTGCACGCTCGTGCGTCCGCCAAATTCGTCAAGCTCGCCGCCACCTTCGACGCCGAGGTCACCGTCACCAAGGACGGGGCGACCGTCGACGCCCGCTCGATCATGGGCCTGATGATGCTGGCGGCCGGCCCCGGCAGCCACATCACCATCCGCGCCGAGGGCGCCGAGGCGCAGGCCGCCGTCGACGCCCTGGCCGAGCTGGTGAGCAACCGTTTCGAGGAAGATCGCTAGACGGCGGCGATGCGCGGGACCTTACGTAGGTCTCCGCAGTTCGGTCCGGCGTAGCCGGCGTGCTAGGAGGCCCGCCAACGCCAACGGCGGTTCGAACCATGGCCGATACGCCCCGCGAGATCGAAATGAAGTTCGCCATCCCGGCGAACCGGGCGGCCGAGGTGGCTGCGATGCTGGCGCTCGCGCCCGGGATCGAGCCGCTCGCCGACGCCGCGCCGCGCCAGCTGGTCTCGACCTATTTCGACACCGAGAAGGGCGCGCTGCGCCGGGCCAAGTTGGCGCTTCGGGTGCGGCGCTCCGGCGACCAGTACACCCAGACGCTGAAGGACGGCGGGGACGGAGCGCTCACGCGCGGCGAGTGGGAGACAAGGGTCAAGGGTGCGACGCCGGATCTGGCCGCGCTGAAGTCGACCCCGGCCGCGCGCCTCCTCGCCAAGGCCAAGCTGGCGCCGGTCTATGTGGTGGAGGTGAAGCGCCGCACCGTCGACGTGGTCGAGGGCGAGACCCGAATCGAGCTCGCGTTCGACGAGGGGGTGGCCAAGGCCAAGGGTCAGGAAGCCGCCTTCGCCGAGCTGGAGCTGGAGCTGAAGGCCGGACCGCAATGGGGTCTGTTCGCGCTGGCCAGACGCCTCGCCGGGACCGGCGACCTGACGCTGTCCTTCACCACGAAGGCCGCCCGCGGCGCGGCGCTGGCCCGCCCGCCGCGCTCCTACGCCCACAAGTTCGAGCCGCCGCCGCTGAGCGCGCAACTCCACGCTGGCCAGGCGTTCCAGGCCGTGGCCAGGGCCTGCCTGCGCCAGATCACCACCAACGCCGAGCGGCTGCGCTACCGCGCCAGTCCCGAGGTGATCCACCAGCTGCGGGTGGCGCTGCGCCGTTTGCGCAGCCTGATCACCAGCTTCAAGGACGTGGTGGCCGACGCCCGCCTGCCGGCGATCAAGGCCGAGCTGAAGTGGCTGACCGGCGAGCTCGACGCGGCGCGCAACCTCGATGTGCTGCTGCACGGCGACTACCGCGCCGCGGTCGCGCAGAAGGAGGACGCCGAGGGGTTGAAGGGCCTGGGCGTGAGGCTGCGCGGCGCCCGGCGCATGGCCTACGTCCGGGCGGCGGGCGCCGTGGAGAGCGAGCGTTTCCGCCGCCTGTTGCTCGACCTGCTGGTCTGGATCGAGACCGGGCCTTGGACCATCGCCGAGAAGGCCGCCGCCCGGCGCGAGCGGCCGATCCGCCGCTTCGCCGTCGACGAGCTCTCACGTCGCCGCCGCAAGATCGCCAAGCACGGCGGCAAGTTGCGCCAACTCGATCCGGCTGCGCGCCACAAGCTGCGCATCGAGGCCAAGAAGCTGCGCTACGCCGCCGACGCCTTCGCCGGCCTGTTCGAGCGGCCGAAGCGTGCGAAGGCCTTCATCGAGGCGCTGAAGGAGGTGCAGGACGCGCTGGGCGACCTCAACGATATCGCCGTCGGCGAGCGTCTGGCGCATGAGGCCGCAGCCAGTCCCGGCAGAGCCGAGACCGACTCCGCTTTCGTCGCCGGCCGCATCACCGGCGCCCAGAGAGCCCGCGTCGGCCCCCTCACCGACCGCGCCGAAGCCGCGATTGCGGCGTTCGGGGCCGCCAAGCCGTTCTGGAAGTAGGCGATGGCCGTCCTTCTCCCCTTGCGGGAGAAGG
>Ga0209415_10012696_pt1 | contig 13996 bp, 12 predicted proteins | sample PeaSoiSIISIP2007_FD_187696 | JGI IMG/M metagenome (GOLD analysis project Ga0209415, IMG submission 187696) | Peat soil microbial communities from Weissenstadt, Germany - SII-SIP-2007 (SPAdes) (version 2) | ecosystem: Environmental > Terrestrial > Soil > Wetlands > Peat | place: Germany... | reverse complement strand
TGGGCGTGGGCTTCGATTTGGTCTTTTGAAAAAACGGACCCATCTTGGGCCGGGCCGTAGGGAAGTCCTTTGTGTTTATGGAGTTCCAGGAGGGCCGCGGCGCGTTTGAGGTCGCGCTCTTGCTGGTGGCGGCGCGGGTTCCGGTGGAATGTTCGGGGTCGGGTTGGGTGGGAGGGGAAGATTGATGCGGGAGTGACGTGACCGCGGGCAGGGTCACTCCACGAAATGCGACTTATCGTCAAAGTGGATTGCCTTTCGGAGTGGCGGACTCGGGCGCCGCTTCTGACGCCGACCGTTGCGATGGCGGTCCCCTGGCGCGCACCGGGACGTGACAGAACCCACTCGCCTGTACGGCTTCGAATCCGGCCTTTAGAATGCGACAAGTTCCTGCCACGGGCAGCGGGTCACACTCTTCGGCCTTAGTGGTTGTAAAAAGTTGCGAGGACCTAGCGAGTGCCCGCGGCCATGACCGGCACAAACTTCTGGATGCGTTTCGCTTGTTCCACTTCACCCGTGTAAATGTTTCCTTGGGCGTCGGTTCCAATCGCATTCACCCAGTGAAGCTGGCCTGCATACTTACCGTTGCCGCCGAACGATCCTAGCGTCCTGCCGGTCGCGTGATCTAAAATCCAGATTCGATTGTTGGTTCCATCCGCCACATACATGTATTTCTGCTGTGGATCTTTGGAGAACACCATCTTATAAGTCGTGCCGCACGGAGGCATCTTCGTATTGGGTGGCAACCCGCCGCAATCGGGTCCCCGCGATGGTGTGTTGGGCGCGACATAGTAATCCTTGACCCACTTACCTTGCTTGGTGTAAATCGATATGCGATCTTGCCCGCGCTCGCCGATATAGACCAGTCCATCCTTATCGAATTCCGCGAAATGCAGGTCTGGCACGAAATTTTTCTCTTCCGGAGGCGGTGCACCGGTCCACTTGTATGGCGGAATGGGGTCGTTCGTAATCTCACTCAATGCCATTCCGTGGCCACCCCAACCGCGCTTGAAGTCCCCCGTATCCATGTCGTACACCAGCACACGCTTCCAGTTGATGATGTAAATCTCGCGCGCGTCCTCATCCAGATTGAACCGGCCCTTGGAAACGAGCACGTCGGTCTGCTGATTGTTCTCCTTCAACGGCGGTGAATCTTTTGGCGGACGATGTCCGAAGTCCCACAAAAGCTTCCCGTCGCGCGAGAATTTGAGAATGCTGTCCTGCGCAGCGGTCCCCGCGATCCAAATGTTGCCTTCGCGGTCGGCGAGGATGGTTTGCAACGCGGTCGGCCACTGCGGAATGTATCCAGGACCGCCCCACGCGTGCACAACGTTGCCTTCCTGATCCAGTTCAATCGCCTCCGGCCCTCGAACGCAACAGTCGATCCGCGCCGGGTTGCCATCTCCGCCGATTTCATCGCCATCGGCCGCCGCCCCTCGATTCAGGAACCAGACATGGCCGGTTTTCGCCTCCACAGACAAACCAGTGACCTGCTGCATGCTCCAACGGTTCGGGAGCGGTTTTGGCCAGAACGGATCCACTTTGAAGAGCGGGGCTCCCTGTGCGTCGACCGCCTGCGGTGCCGACTGTTTCTTAGTCCTCTTCTCGGCTTCCAATCGGCCAGGCGGAACTACGAACATCGCCAACAGGAGACAGGCTCCGACGGCTGCAATGGAAATCCGGCTTCGTATTTGACCCCAATTAAATTGACTCCGATTCACAAGGCCCCCTAATCCCCGGCTGCTCGCTGCGAATACCATCCGAGGAGATTGATGTTCAAAACTCGCGCATTGACCTTTTCCGCGGATTCCTACGCTATCACAAATGCGCCTGGAGTTCAGCTTTTTGAGAGCGGGGTAAAGGTGTCCGCTAGGGAGTCTCGGGAGCCGGTAGAACCGGGAGCGGTAGCGCTATCGGAAAGTGGCCCTTGGCCATCGGACGAAGACGGCCGTTTTTCCTTGGTGCCGACCGGAGAGCGGCGCTCGGTCTCAATTGGAGGTTTGCCGACAAACCAGCCGAGTGCCCGGCAGCGTCCTAGCAGCAGTCCAAACCAGCGGGGCTATAGTGGCGCTATTTGTCGGTTTTGAGTGGCTCGATTACCAGCCCGTCTACATCGCGAACGGTGAGGTCGACTGTTCTGTCTGCGGCGCCTGACAAACGAAAGGTGTACAGCCCAGGCAGCAGGCCGTCCTGGTAAAAGGTGCCATCCTCCCGGAGCTGGATCGCACGACCTTCAACGCCGCCGGACGGTCTCTTAAGATCCGCTAACAGATACTTGCCGAATGGCATGCCGACAACTCTACCGGAAACATGGCGCAGACCCACGCTCTGCACGGTGATGTCGATGCCGGTGATTTCGTGGCCCGGTGTCAGGACGATCGGAGCAGCGCCCTCCCCGCTCGGGGAATTCGGATAGTACGTATCGACTGCACGCTGCGGGAGCGGCTGACCATGGCTGTCGCGATATCCGACTAACGAACGTGCTTCTAGGCGTGGAACCGCGAGCAAGCGATAAGTGCCAGGGTCCAGGTCGTAAAACCGAAACACGCCACGAGTGTCGGTGGCGGCGATATTTCCGGGCATGCGCCGCATAGCCGGCTCTCCATCCGGACCAATAGCATCTACTTCCGCCCCGGCGATTGGATCGCCGTCGGCATCGACGACTCTGCCGGGCAGGATGGAGCGCTGGACCATCTTTAGCGTCAAAGGAGCAGCGTGATTGCTTGGATCAATCTTAAACGTCACATAGCTGCCGGGCAGTCGCGTCCCAGGGTAGGCAGCATCCAGGTAGCCGCCCCGCTGGGCCAGCAGCCGATAGGAGCCCGCGTCGAGGCGCGCGAAACAAAACACTCCTTGTTCGTTGGTATTCGTTCGGATGGCGGGCCCCAGCCGTTCCGGCATGACGAATAGATGGACCTTCGCGACTGGCCGGCCAGTGGTCTGGTCAATTACGCGGCCGTCCAGAGTGCACGGCTGCTGGCCGAAGGCGGCGCGTGCGATAACCAGCAGTGCAAGAAGATACTTCATCCGGCCTCACTTCGTCATTTGAGCCATGGCGCGATCCAACACGGCGGCAGGCAGCAACGCGGGCTTGATCCGCACTACTGTGTTGTCCGCAGCGTCTACCGGCAGCTCGACGGCCACACCTTGATCGGCGACCAATCCAAAGAAATCGCGATTCTCCCATAAGCCTTCGTCGTAATCGGTTACGACAAAACTCCGATGGCGGCCGGGAGGTACCGACCCGAAGACAAATTCACCCCGCTGATCGATATCGGCGCGGTGCACCATGGCGAAGTCTCCGGGCCGGGGTCGCTCGGGAACCAGAATGACGCTTACGCCAGTCGGTCGGGCGTCCGGCCATACGAACGTCCCCGTGACTGTGCTGGTGCCTTTGGCGAGCACGATCTCCAACTGGTCGTCCGCGTTGTTCAGCTCAAACTCCCAGTTCGTGATTTCTTTGCCCCGGACGAGCAACTTTTTGACGTAGTAAGCGATCTCGTTCGTGGAAACTTCTAGGATGTAACGGCCTGGCGAGACGTTCGAGATCACGCCAGGACGATTCGGCCAAGTTGACAGTATTGGTCCGGTCCGGTCAGCGGGCTCCAGGCGCGCAACCCACTTCGAAGGATCGTGTGACACTTCGCCTTCGAAACTTGCCTTGATCGTGGCGTCGAATCGGGTCACGGTTAGCCGGATACCCGATACGTCCCCCGAATCGATACTGACTCGAACAGGGTCGCTCAGAGGTTCGCGCCCTCGCACCTCCTGGACCAGATAGTTTCCATTGGGTATGCCTGCAATGTCGAACGAACCGTCGGAACCGAACTGGCCAACGAACTCGGCCCAATCTTTGACGCCGCCATCGTCGTGCGTAGCCTTTACAAATGGGGCCTTGTTCGTGAATGTGTCTGTAGGTGACGGAAAAACAGTGCCGCGAACATGAAAGGTCCGCTCCATCGGCAGACGAAGATCGATGCCTGCAATTCCCTGCCCAGCCTTCATGTGAAGCGGCGACGCGCCGGCGATTGTGACGGCGTGCGGATAAAATATGGGGACTTCAGCCATTTCTGGCTGGCCGGGTCCATCCGACACTGTACTCATATTGAACCAGCCTGAAGTCTTGCCGGCCCGAATGCAGTAATCGCCCGGTTCCAGGCTATCAATCTGATAACGGCCCAGGTCATCCGTTAAGACGCTCTTCACCTCAACGCCGACTCGCCGTCCGTGCCACCATTTCACTCGGAGCACGTGGACCGCGGCCTCAACGATCGGTTCACCACCGGCGTCGAAGATGGTTCCGGAGATAGTGTCCAGTTCCACTGCCGTCAACACCAGACCGTTCAGCTTCTGTCCGCGGTCCAAGTGAATAAGGACGCTCGCTTGGTTGCCTGGATCCGACCGGTAGCCGGCGTTTTCGAATGTAATCCGGTAGTTGCCCGGCTCGACGGCATCGAACGAGAACTCGCCGGCGGCGTTTGTCGCTGCCGTATACGGGGTGCGTCCGCCAGACAGGACGATGTTTATCTTCCGAAGTAGCGTGCCGGAGACCGAATCGACGACCGTTCCTGCTACGGTACATCGATTTTCGGCGGCGAGCGGGACTAGACACTGCGTACTGGCGAGGCAAGCCAACAACAGGAGGAGACGGGATTGGCTGCTGCCCTGGCGGCTATGCACAAACCAACTCGCTTTGATTCGCTTGGCCCGCGCGAATTGGTGAATGGCACGGCAGCAAGACCTGGAAGCAGGCGGTGACTGGAACGGCGGTCAACAGCATTATGATACGTCGTTTGCTTCGGGTTTTGGTCGCCGAGCGACCCACCCCAAGCGTCGGAACAGCTAACTCGGGCCCACTGGTCAGCCATCGTAAGCACAATCAGCATGGGAGCCGGGAAGTCGGGTGGCGATCATGGCCTGAGCCCTGGCAAGTTGCCTGATAACGGCCGATGCTCTCTTGTGGAGCGAGCGATTCTCAATCCGCGCGATGGCGACAACTCGTCAAAGTGGCTGGCGCGAGCGCCGATAGCCTCCTCGGGGATCAGGAGTTAAACCGATTTCCCAGCACGAAAGCCAAAAAGTTAGGATACTCCAACGATCTTACTCAAGTACCAAAACCGGAGGAAGCAGCCTGGACCTCTCGTTTTTACAGTAGCTTATAGCGCGGCTTGGCCTCCGGCTTCCAGCAGAATCTGGATTGGTGATGAGATTGCCGCACTTTCTCTGCTATTGAATTGAATAAAGCCAGCTTTTATGCCCTGAAGGAAATTCGGGAAGGGGGGAAAGATGAAACTAAGGAACTTCACAATACAGCTTCTTGCTTCCACAGCGTTGTCTCTTGTTTGCCCGGTTTGGGCATTCGCCGACCCCATGATCACGAATGGCAGCTTCGAGGCTGTACAGATCACCAGCAGCGGTGAGGGTCTCTACAATCCGGCTGATATACCCGGTTGGACCCACACAGGCACGGATGGCGATGGTTTCTTGTGGAACACCAATTACAATATCTGCTGCAACGGCAATGGCGGCGTGCCCAATGGCCACGCCGGGGACGGTGACCAGTTCGTAACGATGGGTGGTGGGTTTGGAGCGATTGGGAGCTCGGCGTGGTCCCAGGTAATATCCGGCCTCACCATTGGAGATTCCTATAACATCGACTTTATGATGGCCTCCGAAGGTCAAACTCCAACCCAACAGATCACCGCAGCGATGACAACCGGCTCATCGACTGGCTCAGAAGTATTCACCAGCCCAATATCACCAGGCACCTTTCCATTTTTTTGGGATAACTGGGGATCCGAACAATACACATTCTTGGCAACAGGCACCTCAGCGACCCTACAATTCTCGGTCACGAACCTAGAATTTGATGTCGGCTTGGACGCCGTCTCTATTGCTCCGGCGGGTACAGCCCCCGTGCCCGAGCCCTCGTCTCTGCTTCTCCTCGGCACCATTCTGCTTGGGCTAGGTGGCGCCGTCAGACACAAGTTTCTTTCTTAACGTTCGACCCTATAGGTTTACCAGAGAGCCGCTCCCAGGGGCGGCTTTTTCTTTCAGGCGCCTTAGCGAGGCGTCCCGGTGACGTCTAACGGGCCATTGCTGCGAGGTGGCGGGTGGACACTGCTTGACGTTATGTCAGCGAACGCCGAGATAGCCCTCCGTCGGGCGTGAAACTGATAACCCACTACCCGCTCTTGTTCGCTACCCGCTCTTCAGGCCTACTTGTCACGCTATGCTAAGGGCGTGTTAGGCATCGATCCCAAGGCGGCACGCGCTACCTGGACCGTGTTTCTGGTGGTATTGCTGCTGGCCGCGGCTTACGCAGTCCGGCAGACGCTCGCGGTGTTTGTGGTCGCCCTGCTCTTCGCCTATCTGCTGGCGCCGCTGGTTGGTTTCATCGAGCGCGTCACGCCGCATCAGGTGTCGCCGCGCATCGCCTTGGCGATCGTTTACCTGGCGTTAGTCTGCGGAATTGTTGCTTTGGTCATGACACTTGGATCGCGTCTCGCTGACGAAGCCAACAGTCTCGCGATGCAGTTGCCTGCATTGGTAAAAAATCCGGAATGGATGCAGAGGGTTCCTCTACCGTCCTGGCTTGAGCCGGCGCGGGCGAGCATCATTCAGAGGGTACAAGACCAATTAAGCAGCGGAGGAGAGCAGGTCCTGCCCTATATCAAGGGGCTGGGCGGACAGCTGGTGTCCGGCGCGAAGTACGCGCTCTACTTCGTCCTGATCCCCATTCTTGCCTTCTTCTTCTTGAAAGACGGAGCGTCCATTCGGGATGAATTCGTCGCGGCTTTGGTGGAGGAACGCCGCCGGCCCGTAGTGGACAATATTCTCGAAGATATCAATCTCCTGCTCGGCGAGTATATCCGCGCTCTAGTGCTTTTGTCCGTGGCCAGCTTCACCGCGAACAGTCTTTTTCTCGCCTTTACGGGTGCGCCCTACGCGGTTCTGCTGGCCGGCGCTGCCGGGCTCGGTGAGTTCGTACCCGTGGTTGGACCGGCGGCTGGAGGCCTGATCATTGTGCTTGTCACTAGCCTCAGCGGCTACAGCCACGTGCTCTTGTACCTGCTCTTTTGGGTGCTTTACCGGCTGGTACAAGATTACGTTTTGTCGCCTTACCTGATGAGCAAAGGCGTGCAACTGAATCCCATGCTGGTGTTGTTTGGCGTGCTGGCGGGCGAACAGATCGGGGGCGTGCTGGGCATGTTTCTGTCGGTCCCCGTGCTTGCAATCCTGCGCGTGATGTTTGTACGTCTGCGCCGCATGCGCGCTGTCGATTTGGTCGGTCCCAGAGGCGAGCTATGAAGCGATTCGTATGCCTGATCCTGTGGGCAATGGCGCCGCTCGCGGCCCCGCTTGCCGGCCATATGGTGAGTATGAGCAGTGGCGATCTGAAAGTGGACGGCACACACGCCAGCTACGAATTGCGCATGCCGATGTACGAAGTCGCCCACGTGCACGAACCAGAGCACACCCTGCTCGATCATGTCCGTTTTGAAAGCGGCGGCGCTTGGGGTAAGGCTACTGGCCAGGCGTGCCGGCAGGAACAGGACACCTACGTCTGCACCGCCGAGTATCAATTTCCCGCCCCCATCGAAACTATGCAGGCGGAATGCACGCTTGCCTCGGTCACAGTTCCCAATCACGTACATCTGCTGCGGGCTTCTCGCGGCGACAAGTCAGACCAAGCGGTGTTTGATCTTTCGTACACGCGAGCCGAAATCCGTTTCCGCCCGCCCACTGCTTTTGAAACCGCCACTCGCGAGATCTCGGCCGGATTCATGCGCGCGGCCGGCGGACTGGCGCCTCTGCTGTTTCTCGTGAGCCTGGTGCTGGCTGCCAGAAGCCGCCGCGAGCTTGCAGCGCTGACCGCCTCATTCCTGGCCGCCGAAGCGCTGGCCTGCGCGATCGCCCCGCGCATCAATCTCTCCTTGTCGCCTCGCTTCATTGAAGCCGCCGCCGCACTCACCATCGCGTATCTGGCATTCGAGATCGTGCTGCTGCCGCAATCGAGCATGCGATGGCTGGTGGTGGCGGTGCTGGGCCTGTTTCACGGGGCGTACTTCGCCGCGTTCCTCACCGAGAGCGGGTATCACCTGGCGACATTCCTGACGGGTGTTGTTGTCTGCGAGTTGCTCCTCATCGTGTTATTCGCATTTCTCCTGGACCGGCTGGTGCGCCTGTCGTTCTTGCGCCGCGCAGTGCCGGTGGCCGCGTCGCTGTTACTTGCCGTCGGCGTGACCTGGTTTTTCTTGCGCCTCCGAGCATAGATGAGAGCGTAGCCAATCGGCCATCTGCGACATCATATGCTATATGCGCAACTTCGACAGCCTTTCCGAACGTGAGATCCTTGCCCTTGCCATTTCGCTCGAAGAAGAAGACGAGCGCGTGTACTCCGAGTATGCCGAAGGCTTGCGGCAGAACTTTACGGCCTCCGCCGAGATCTTTGACGGAATGCGCGAAGAGGAATCCGGACATCGGCGCCGCTTGATCGAGTTATTCCGCCAGAAGTTCGGCGAGCACATCCCGCTGATCCGCCGCCAGGACGTGCGCGGCTTCGTGCATCGCAATCCGGTTTGGCTGATGCAGCCGCTCGGCCTCGACACCGTCCGCAATCAAGCGAGCGCCATGGAGGTGGAGAGCCGCCACTTCTATGAGAAGGCCGCGGCGCGCGCTCAAGATACCGGTGTTCGCCAATTGCTGGACGACCTGGCGCAGGAAGAGCGCACGCACGAAGATCGGGCTTCGGAACTGGAGAAGACCAAGCTTCAGCCCGACGTCAAGCACCGGGAGGACGAAGCCAACCGGCGTCTGTTCGTATTGCAGATCGTACAGCCCGGACTGGCTGGACTCATGGATGGGTCCGTCTCCACGCTCGCGCCGGTGTTCGCCGCGGCTCTGGCAACCCAAAACAGTTTTGACGCGTTCAAGGTCGGGCTCGCGGCATCGCTCGGCGCGGGCATCAGCATGGGCTTTGCGGAGGCTCTCTCCGACGATGGCAGCCTTACGGGGCGCGGACATCCGTGGGCGCGCGGCATCGTCTGCGGACTGATGACCGCCGTGGGCGGGATCGGCCACACGCTGCCGTTTCTCATTTCCGGTTTTCGCCTGGCAATGATTGTCGCGGCGCTGGTGGTGGTGGTGGAGCTGGGTGTGATCTCCTGGGTCCGTCACCGGTATATGGAAACGCCTCCGGTGTCGGCGGTTCTGCAAGTGGGGCTCGGGGGCGTCCTGGTGTTCCTCACCGGTGTTTTGATCGGCAGCTCTTAACCCGTCTGCGGCAAAAACCACTCCCTAACGGTCATGGCTCGGTAACGCAGAGCTTAACAGCAGTGAATTGAAAAACAGCTTGAACGCTTGATAGCTTTGCGCGCGATATTGCGGGCGCATGCCGAAGAGCACAGCGCGGCCCTGGCCCATGGGCACTTCGACGACGGCTGCGCGGCCTTCCAAATAGGACTCGCCAAGCAGCCATCCCGAAGCCAGGACATGATCGTCGGGATAGCGCGCCACCACGTGAGCTTTGCTATTCGGAGCAATCTCCCACGCAGGACTGTCCTCGCTCCAAATCGCGATATTTTCGGGAAGCCCGTATGCGATCGGATTGTGCGTGTCGAGCGTGGCGTTAAGCAGAGATCCAGGCGAATAGAAATCTCGGTTCGGCACTCCCGCGAGTACGTTTTTGACATCCAGATGAAGGTGCTCCACCGCGTAGTTGGCGGAATGATTCAGAAACACTAGCGTACCGCCTTGTTCGGCGAAAGTTCTCAAGTTGGACGCAGCCTTTGCGCTCAATCCGCCGGTGTATTCCTTCGGCATCGTGCCGGGCTCGTAGCCGCTCACGATCTGCGAGGCGGGTTGATCGGGAAACACGATCACATCGAAACGCTGGCGGAGATTGCCGGTGTCGATGTCGGGATTGAGTACGTTCTGATATGCGAATCCAAAGTCTTCGAGCAGCCAGCGCGTCCAGCCTTCGTCGATGGCGGGGACGTAGCTTTTGTAGAGGGCGATGCGCGAGGTTTTCTTCATGCTGCGCCAGAAATCCGTGTCGCCTGGAGACCCTCCTTGAAATTCGAACGACCTTGCGATTTTCGATCCGACGGTGAATGGCGCATCGATAGTGTCAGTAGCAACGCCCATCAACAGCGGCAGCGTCTGCGCGGTGACATCGTAAGGCCGCTGCGGCGGACCACCCGGATATAACCGCAAATCGGGATAATGCTGGCGCTCGAGGAGCGTCTTGGCGTAGCTGCTGTAGGGTTGCTGCATACGGATGATGTAGCTGCCTTCGGCGTAGCGCTTTCCGCCGGCGACGAATGCTTCGCTCGCGCGTTCGATCTCAACTTCACCGAAGCTCAGCAGCTCCAGCATCTTTCGTGCCGCCCCTGGATCCATTTGCGCATGCGAAATCACGAACGCATACGGCGATGTCCGCGCCACCGCTCGCTCGCCCACTTGGTAGAAGCTACGCAGCAGATCCACGCGCCGAAGCGCAGCCTGGTACAGCAGGCTCTCAAAGGCGATTAATTGATAATCGACGATGTCGCCGATACGCCAGGTCCCGCCCTCCCAGGGTTCCAGATAATTCCAGCTTCGTTCGCGGGGATTGAAGCCGAGCCCGGTGGTTTGAATCTGATCCGGCCTTACTGTCAGCGGAGTCGCCAGTGAAGCGCTAGCGGCTTCGCTCAGGATGCGCACGCCGGCGTGGTATGCCATGTATTGCCGTGCCGGCGTCCAGAAATCGTAGATGGCGTTTGTCACAACGCCCTTCTTACCGGCCGCCGTCAAGTCCGCAGCTATCGCAAGCCCGAGATAGTTGCCTTGCTGCGCCAGGGTGGGGTCGACATTAGGATCGATCGGACTCAGCCACGGAGGCACGAACATGCGTGAGGCGTAGGAGCCTTGCTGGTGCACGTCGTAAACGATTTGCGGGTGCCAGGCATTTTGCAGCGAAGCCGTCAGCCGCGTTTCCGGCTGCGAGAAAACGTACCAGTCGCGATTGTTGTCGTGCCCGATGTATTTCTGATACAGCTCGGGCGGCGCCGTGCCTTCATAGGGCGTTCCTAGGGTTTTTCGATACCAGCGCGTGACGATATCCAACCCGTCGGGGTTCTGCGACGGAACCAGCAAGATGATGACATTGTCGAGAATCGCGCGGAACTTCGGGGTATCTTCGGTGAGCAAGTTGTAGACGAACTGAATGACGGAATGGGTGGATGCTACTTCGGTGGCGTGGATGGAGCAGGTGATCAAGACCACCGTTTTCCCTTCCAGGATCAGCCGGGCCGATTCGGCGGGCGTGGTACGGCGTGGATCGGCGAGCTTGTCCTGAATTTCCCGGTAGCGATCCAGGTTCTGGAGCGTCGACGCCGAGCCGATGGTGGCCGCGATGAACGGCCGGCCTTCGGCGGTTTTGCCGAGTTCGGCGACGCGAATCTTGTCGCTGGTTTTGGCGAGCGCCTGGAAGTAGGAGACCACTTTGTCCCAATCCAGCAATTCGCGGTCGACGCCCATGGGATGGCCGAAGTGGCTTTCGGGCGTAGGGAGGGGCGTGGGGGGCTGCGCCCAAACGCTGAGCGACACCAACAGCAGGGTTGCGACGCGGAATTTCATGCTGGACCGTTACTGTCAAGCTACACTGGCGGAGGCACGCGCGTCCAGCGGGGCCGCATCCGTAGTAGGCTGAGGTGAAATGAGGAAGCTGCTGCTGATTAGTTGCTTCGCGTTAAGTGCCAGGCCGCAAGTCCGGGAATATCCAAGTCCGTTGGTTCGCGAGGAGCAGCAGGTGGTTGTCGGAGGCGTCACGGAGACATGGCAGTTGAAATGGACGGCGCCGCCGAAGACAAAGTGTGGCACGAACGACCTTCCGATCACTTGCCCGTGCTTCGGGTTCGCCTATGGCGAGAGCGGAGACATGGTACTGATACGATTGCGCAACCGAGTCGAAATTGATCGCCTACCACTCGCGCCGTTGTTCGACGTGCTATTTGGCGGCGACGCTCGCATGGCAATCGTTCAGCGCTGGGCTATGGACTACAAGAAGGACGACCCTGAACGCTCCAGCAAACCTGATTTTCCCGCGCTAGTCGAGAGGCGGCCAGTGGTTCAGGCGATGCACTTCGCCGACTATGACCACGATGGACAGAAAACCGAGTTCTATCTACAGACTGAGGCCGCCCCGTGTGGAAAAAGTGTTGGTGTGCTAATTGGCATATCGGCGAAAAACCCTCGACTTCACGTCGTTGGCACGCGATCGAAGCCGAATGAGCCACTGCATCTAAAGGACTATGAGTGGGAGGCACTGCGCCGCGCGAAAGGCCCTGTTGAAGTGAGTGATTGGACCTGCGGCGATCACGGCTCCGATATCGAGATCAAACTGCGGCTTCACTGGACCGCCGACGGCGTGGACGGCACTCGCCGCGAGTTCACCTGCCCTCTCGGTGAGCAACGCCTCATCCGCGAAACTCCTCTTTGACGTATTCGCGCGCACATGCGATTTTCTACACAGTTTCTTGCGTGCCACCACGTAAGATTGGCCGTGGGGGATACGTAAGCGTCGGCAACGAATCCCTTTGTTTTGAGCCCCTTTTCGTTTGGACCCTCTCGTGCCGTAACTCTGTCCAGGAGCACTAGCCATGGCACTGAAAGTCGCCCGCCGGGAACAAGAGGGAATTTTGGTTCTCCAGCTCAAAGGCTGCCTCACGTTCGGACAGGAGGACAGCCTGCTGAACGAGGAGATCCGGCGCGCCTTGGGGTCGGGGAAGACTCGCCTGGTGATCGACTTGGGCGGTGTCGATAAGATCGATAGCGCTGGGCTCGGAACTTTACTCTACGCCCGTGCCGAACTCCGAAGAGCCGGAGGCGGGCTGACGCTCGCTAATTTGCATCCAGCTCACATGGAAGTGTTCCTAATCGCAAAGCTGGAAACCGTGTTCGATGTATACGGCAGCGAGCTGGATGCGGTCAACAGCTTCTTCCCTGAACGAAAGGTCCCGCGTTACGATCTCCTGGAGCTGGTCACGTCCATTCGACAAGCTCGCGCTCAAAGCCTGAAGCGAGCTTCATAAAGCCTGGGCAGCGGGCTGAGACTTCCACACCAACAGTTGTTCTACTACCAAGTCTGGCAGGCGACTGAGCGCTTCCCGCACCGGCGCCGTGACTTCGGTTCCCCATTCTATGGAGAGCGGCTGCACACCGAGCAGCACGATTTCCTCCGGCGATTCGCCTAGCAGTTCAAGCGCCACCATCAGGTCCGCGAATCCGAGCTGATGAACGCTCGCCTTCCCCGGCAAATGTTGAAGGGCTTTTCCTTCCACCCGGACCAGAGTCCCCGGCTCTTCGCCAACATCGAGCGCATCGATCACCAGGAGGCGCTGGAATGCCGAGATGTGCGGCAGCAAGCTTAACCCTTGGGTGCCTCCGTCCATCAGCACGACGTCGGACGGAACCCGGGGGTCCTCGCTCAGGCTTTGAATGGCGTGGACCCCGAGTCCATCGTCGGAATGGACCAGGTTGCCCAAGCCGAGGACAAGTGTCTTAATACTTTCGTTTGTCATGTTCCAAATTAATGGTGGGCCGCTACCCTGTCCTTTTGGATCTCTGTTTCGATCTCTTCTACTGGGATGACTTTAAAACCGATAAAGATGCTATCCATCAGGCCGCGCTTCTCGGCCCGAGAGACGAGCATGCACAGGTGCACGTGAAAGATGCCAAAAGCGATGAACACGTACATCAAGAAAAAGTGAATCAGACGGAGGTTTTGCAGGCTGATCACGTTCGGGACCCACCCGACCAGCGCCAGCAGAAACGCGTTGTGCAGCAGCCGCTGATACATCACCAGGCCGGTGATGGCCTCCACCAACATCAGCGCGTAGACGCAAACGTAGGAAAACGCCGCCATTTGATTGTGTCCGATTTTCGAAACCGGCTCGGGCCGCAGGAAGCCGTAAAACTTCATGACTTCCACCATCTCGCGAAATCGTTCACAATC
>Ga0209415_10012695_pt1 | contig 13996 bp, 6 predicted proteins | sample PeaSoiSIISIP2007_FD_187696 | JGI IMG/M metagenome (GOLD analysis project Ga0209415, IMG submission 187696) | Peat soil microbial communities from Weissenstadt, Germany - SII-SIP-2007 (SPAdes) (version 2) | ecosystem: Environmental > Terrestrial > Soil > Wetlands > Peat | place: Germany... | reverse complement strand
TTAGGATCGCCCTGGCGGGCCGGTTACCCGCTAATCGGTGGGCGCGCAGGGACTCGAACCCCGGACCTCCTGCGTGTGAAGAAACCATTCGGTCTCCGTGGCTTTCATGGTCTCCTTCTGTTTGCATAGCGTTACACGAATTCAGCGCATCTGCTTTCGCAAAATGCGGAACTCATTTGGATGCAGCATTTGGACTTTTGGAACACTTTTGGACCACTCGAGTTGCAGAGCCGCCAAAACCATCGTTCCCCTGGCAAGGCAAGGGGCAGCAGTCCCTTGCCCCGCCTCAAGACTTGGAGACCCCGGAGCGCGAGCAGCGCTCCGGCTTGAAATGTAAAGGTTGTAGATAACTTCCGGTAAACTCCGACCATACGGTCGCGATCCGGAAAACTCACCTCCTACAGCCTGTTTCTCCCCTACCTTTTGGCCTCACGGATCAGCTGCGCGACTCTCGAATCGGGCCCGACCGGCTCGACAAACACGATGGATTTGTCGTTAAGGATCATGCGGTCGGGGCCGTGGAGCTCTTTGCCCCGATGCACCAGCACCATGCCCGACGGCTGTTTCGTATTGGAGTCGACCGGGCCGGGCTGCACATAAAAAACGTCGAGCAGCACCGGGGACGGCGATCCCATGCCCTCCAGCTTGCCGAAGTAGACGGCGCCGTTGGTCAGCAGAACGGCGTAGTATTTGTTCGCGTCGATGGCAGCGCTTGCGGGAGCAGGCTTGACTCCCTGGCAACCGGTGCCAGGCAGCGCGGCGGCGACCAGCAAACATAAATGAAGAATCTTCCGCACAGTTGTCTTGTTCCTGTCGCAGCCATTCATATCGCAGAGTTCCAATGTTTAATCCTGCCGCGATAGTCTTTTCCGGCGGACCAGGAACCCCAGCATTCCCAAGGCAGGCAGCAGCAGGAAAAGCGTGCCGGGTTCCGGAGTGGACGAGCCTCCGGAAGGCTCGAGGTCTCCGTTCGTTGGGTCGAGAGCCACCACGGCGATCTGCAAACCCGTGCCCTCCAGCATGAACTGATCCCCGGCGAAGATGTCGCCGAAGTCCGTAAGGAAATTCGATGAATCGCTCACGACGAAGAAACTATCGATGTTGAACAGACCGTCCGCCGAGAAGTCAGTCGGATCGGCTCCGCCGATGAAGTCGAACATGATACTGGCGCCATTCACGTCGAGGGTTGCGCCGGGATTGAAATCCAGAGAGCTCACGTCAAATCCGCCGTCCCCATCCGGCGAGACGTCAAAGACGATATCGCCGCCTGCTTGCGTAAAACCGCCGGAGATCATCAGTTGGCCGGTTGGGTCGCCGACCTGTAGAGTACCGCCCCCCGTGAGGGTAACGGAACCTTCCACCGTGCCGAAGCCCCCGAAAATACCTCCGTCGATGTCGATGCCGGGCGGATCGAAGGTACCGCCGTCGAGAAGCGTTTGGGAGCCCGCGCCGGTTTGGGTATAAACGCCGTCGACTGTCATATTGGCGCCCAACCCACTAATTAAAACGCTGCCGGAATTGGTCGCGTTCCCGGTGATCGTCACGGTACCGAAATCGGTGAAGCTGCCGCCCTGAAGCTGGAGCGTGCCTTGGGTGAATGAGAATCCAGGTCCGATGAGTGTCAATCCCGCAGTCTGCGAATAGAGTCCGCCACCGTTGACAACGCCGAAGTTCTGCACGATGGCGCTGTTGTTCAGAGTCCCGTTATTGGTCAGAACTGCGCCCGCGTTGAAAAGCGTGGCGCCGTTGGTGTTATTGACCACTGAAGTGGCGTCGTTAACGAGTGTCGCGGCGCTCTGGTTATAGAGGAAAGTGCCAGCGCCGGTGTTCGTGAGCGTGGCGCCGTTCTGGTTGTGGAAGATCGTGCCCCCGCCGTAGAAGTCGTCGTTCACGACGGTGGCGCCGTTCCGGTTGATGAAGTGCGTGCCCGCGCCAGTATTGCTCAGCAAGGCGCCGTTCAGGTTGTTAAGGGTCGTGCCCGCGCCGTCGTTGGTCAACGTCGCGCCGTTCTGGTTGAAGATGCTTGAGTCGCCGTAGTTGGTGAGCGTGGCGCCGTTCCGGTTGACGAGGTTCGTGCCCGCGCCATCGTTGGTGAGCCCGGCGGTCTCCGTGTTCTGGACCAAGCTGTTCGCGCCGTCGTTGATCAACGTGGCGCCGTTCCGGTTGTATATGCTGGCGGGCGCGATCGAGCCGTCGTTGGTGAGCGTGGCGCCGTTCTGGTTCATGAGGGTCGTGCCCGCACCGTCGTTGATCAGTGTCCCTTCCAACCGGTTGTAGAGAAGCGTGCCGGCGCCGGTGTTGGTGAGCGTAGCGCCGTTCTGGTTGTTGAGGGTCGAGCCTGGGTCGGTGTTGAAGAGCGTGGCGCCGTTCTGGTTCATGAGGGTCGTGCCCGCGCCGTCGTTGGTGAGCGTCGAGCCGTAGTTATAGAGGAAAGTGCCCGCGCCGTCGTTGGTGAGCGTGGCGCCATTCCCGTTGACGAGCGTCGCGCCAATCTGATTGGTGAGCGTGGCGCCCATGTTGTTGTTCAGATTCGAGCCCGTGCCCGTGTTGGTCAGCGTGGCGCCGTTCTGGTTGTTGAGGTTCGTACCGGTGCCGGTGTTGGTCAGGGTGGCGCCATTCTGGTTGATGAGGGTCGTGACCGCGTAGGTGGCGTCGTTGGTCAGCGTCGCGCCATTCTGGTTGACGAGGATGGTGCCCGTGCCGTCGTTGGTCAGCGCGGCGTAGTTCCGGAGCGTCGTGCCGGTGCCGGTGTTGGTCAGCGTGGCGCCGTTCTGGTTGGTGAGGGTCGCGTCGTTCTCCAGGTAACCACTGTTCTGGTTGAAGAAATTCGTACCCGTGCCGGTATTGGTCAGCGTGCCGCTGTTAAGGAAGTTCGAGGCATAGCCGTCGTTGATCACGGTGGCACCCAGCTGGCTGACAAACGTCGCCGAAAATTGGTTGGCCACATTACTGCCATTCCTGCTGATGAATTGTGTACCCGTGCCGGTGTTGATCAGCAGAGCGCCGCTGGTGTTAAGCACGCCCCCGAGTGCGGCGGACGCGTCGCTGACCAGCATTGCGCCGTTCTGGTTGTAAAGGGTCGTGCCCGGGTCCGTGTTGATCAACCCGGCGCCGTTCTGGTTTGAGAGAATCGTGCCCAAGCCGGTATTGGTTAGCGTGGCGCCGTTCTGGTTGTAGAGGGTCGTCGCGCCCACGGGGCCGCAAAAGCAAACGCCATCGCCGTCGTTGATCAGCGTGGCGCCATTCTGGTTGAAGAGGTTCGTGCCCGCGCCCGTGTTGGTCAGCGTGGCGAAGTTCGGGCTCGCGCCAGTGTCCTGGTTGATGAGGGTCGCGCCCCCGCCGGTGTTGGTCAGCGTGGCGCCGTTCTGGTTGATGAGGGTCGCGCCCATGCTGGTGCCGTCGTTAATCAGCGTGGCGCCGTTCTGGTTGTAGAGATTCGTGCCCGCGCCGTCGTTGGTCAGCGTGGCGAGGCTCTGGTTGAGGAGGATCGTACCCGTGCCGGTATTGGTCAGGCTCGCGCCGTTCAGGTTGTAGAGGTTTGTGCCCATCCCGGTGTTGGTCAACGTGGCGCCGTTCTGGTTGTAGAGGTGAGTGCCCGTGCCCGTATTGGTCAGGGTGGCGCCGACCTGGTCGTTAAGGTTCGTGCCTGCACCATCGTTGGTCAGCGTGGCGCCGTTCTGGTTGAAGAGGTTCACGGCGGTACCGGTGTTGGTCAGCGTGGCGCCGTTCTGGTTATGGAGGTTCGTGCCCGCGCCGTCGTTGGTCAGCGTCGCGACGTACTGGTTGGTGAGAGTAGTGCCCGTGCCGTCGTTCGTCAGCGCCGCACCGTTCTGGTTGATTAAAAACGCGCCCTCTCTGGACACATCGGCATTGTAGAGCGTCGCACCGTCCTGGTTGAAGAGCTTCGTACCCGCGCCGGTATTAATCAGGGTGGCGCCGATACTGTTATCGAAGCTGGTTCCCGCGCCGGTGTTGGTCAGCGTGGCGCCGTTCTGGTTGGAGAAGACCGCGGAGAATAAGCTGCTCACCGTGGCCCCGTTCTGGTTGTGGAGGTTCGTGCCCACGCCGTCGTTGGCCAGCAGGACGGAGCCCTGGTTGAAGATAATCGTGCCCGCGCCGTCGTTGGTCAGCGTGGCGCCGTTCTGGTTGTAGAGAAACGTGGAAATCGGTCCGTTGATGTTGAGGCGCGCGATGTTGGAAAGCGTGGCGCCGTTCTGGTTGTTGAGGTTCGTACCCGTGCCGGAGTTGGTCAGCGTGGCGACGGACCCGGAGAAGTCCCCGTTAATGAGGCTCGTGTGCGCGCCGTCGTTGGCCAGCGTCGCGCCGTTCTGGTTATAGATCGCGCCGGTGCTGTCGTTGAGCAGCCTCGCGCCGCCCTGGTTGAAGAGGGCCGTGCCCGCACCGGTGTTGGTCAGCGCCGCACCATTCTGGTTGTAGAGGTTCGTACCCACGCCGGTGTTGGTCAGCGTGGCGCTGTTCTGGTTGAAGAGGTTCGTGCCCGGGCCGTCGTTGGTCAGCGTGGCGAGGCTCTGGTTGAAGAGAGTCGTGCCCGGGCCGTCGTTGTAGAGCGCAGCGCCCTTCTGGTTGAAGAGGGTCGTGCCCGTGCCGGTGTTGGTCAGGGTCGCGCCGCTCTGGTTGTAGAGGGTCGTGCCCGTGCCGGTATTGGTCACGGTGCCGCCAAGCTGGTTGTTGAAATTCGTGCCTGTGCCGTTGTTTGTAAGGGCGGCGCCGTTCTGGTTGTTGAGCGCCGTGAACGCGCCGGCGTTGGTCAACGCGGCGCCGTTCTGGTTAAAGAGGTACGTGCCCACACCGTCGTTGGTCAGTTCCGCGCCGTCCGCGTTCAGGACCAGGCTGCCCGCGCCGTCGTTGATCAGCGTCGCACCTTTCTGGTTGTATATGACGGCGGGCCCGAACGTGGCGTCGTTGGTGAGCGTGGCGCCGTTCTGGTTGTAGAGGGTGGTGCCCGTGCCGGTGTTGATCAGCGTCGCGCCGAAATTGTTGTAGAGGTTAGTGCCCAAGCCATCGTTGGTGAGCGTCGCGCCGTTCTGGTTGTAGAGGTACGTGCCCGCACCATGGTTGGTCAGCGTGGCGCCGCTGCCGTTGTAGAGGGTCGTGCCCGGGCCGTCGTTGGTGAGAGTGGCGCCGTTCTGGTTGTAGAGGGTCGTGCCCGTGCCATTGTTGGTCAGCGTGCCGCCGGTCTGGTTGAAGAGAGCCGTACCGGCGCCGTCGTTCGTCAGCGTGGCGCCGTTCCCGTTGACGAGCGTCGCGCCAAGCTGGTTGAGGAGAATGGCGCCGAGCTGGTTGTAGAGGCTCGTGCCCGCGCCGTCGTCGATCAGCGTAGCGCCGTTCTGATTGGAGAAGACGGCTCCGTTCGTGTTGTAAAGCGCCCCGCCAAGCTCGTTGAAGAGGGCCGTGCCGGCGCCGTCGTTCGTCATCACGGAGCCGGTCTCGTTGTAGAGGCTGGTACCCGTACCGGTGTTGGTCAAGGCTGCGCCGTTCTGGTTGGAGAGGACCGCGCTGGCATTGTAGAGCGCGGCGCCGGACTGGTTGAAGAGGTTCGTGCCCGGGCCGGTGTTGGTCAGCGTGGCGCCGTTCTGGTTGACGATGGCCGCGTCGGCGCCGGTATTGGTCAGCGTGGCGCCGTTTTGGTTGTAGAAAGTCGTGCCCAGGTTGTTGGAATCGTCGTTGTAGAGCGTGGCGCCGTTCTGGTTGTAGAAGGTCGTGCCCGGGCCGGTGTTGGTAAGCGTGGCGCCGTTCTCGTTGTAGAAGGTCGTGCCCAAGCCGTTGGAATCGTCGTTGACGAGCGTGGCGCCGTTCCGGTTGTAGAGGAACGCAGCCGTATTGACCATGGTGGAGCCGTTCTGGTTATTGAGGGCGCTGCCCGCGTCCTGATTGTAGAGGGTCGTGCCGTTCAGGTTGTAGAGGCTCGCTCCCGTGCCGGTGCTGGTCAGCGTCGCGCCGAGTTGGTTGTATAAGGTCGTGCCCGTGCCGGTGTTGAACAGCGTCGACTGGCTATAGAGGGCCGTGCCCGCGCCGGTGTTGGTCAGCGTCGCGCTGTTCTGGTTGGAGATCAGGCTGCCCGCGCCCGTGTTCTCAAGGAAGGCGCCGCTCTGGTTGTAGAGGTTCGTGCCCACACCGTCGTTGATCAGCGCCGCGCCGTTCAGGTTGGCGATTCCAGCGGCCGAGTTCGTAAGCGTGGCCCCGTTCTGGTTGAAGAGGGCCGAAACGGAGCCTGTGTTGTAGAGCGCGGCGCCGTTCTGGTTGTAGAGATTCGTGCCCACACCCGTATTGGTCAGCGTGGCGCCGCTCTGGTTGTAGAGGCTCGTGAAGGCGCCGAAGTTGCTCAGTTTGGCGCCGTTCTGGTTGTTGAGGTTGGTGCCACTGCCTGTGTTTGTGAGCGTCGCGCCGATCTGGTTGGACAGAGTCGTGCCCGCCCCGTCGTTCGTGAGCGTCGCGCTGTTCTGATTGAAGAAATTCGTACCCGCGCCCGTGTTGACGATCGTGGCGCCGTTCCGGTTGTAGAGGTTCGCGGGGCCCGACGCGCCGTCGTTGGTAAGCGTGGCGCCGAGTTGGTTGGCGAGGTTCGTGAACGTGCCGTCGTTGATCAGCGTCGACTGGTTGTAGAGGGACGTGCCCACGCCCGTGTTGGTCACGGTGGCGCCGTTCTGGTTGTTGAGGGTGCTGCCCGCGCCCGAATTGGAGAGCGTTGCGCCGAGTTCGTTGGTGAGGTTCGTGCCCGCGCCGGTGTTGGTCAGCGTGGCGCCACTCAGATTGTAGATCCCCGCGGCCGAATTGAGGATCAGGGCGCCGTTCTGGTTGTAGAGGTTCGTGCCCGCGCCCTGATTGTAGAGCGTCGCGCCTTCCACATTGTAAAGGGCTGTGCCCACGCCGTTATTGATCAGCGTGGCGAAGTTCTCGTTGTAGAGAGTCGTGCCCGCGCCGCTGTTGGTCAGCGTTGCGCCGAGCTGGTTGGTGAGCGTCGCGCCGCCTTCGTTGTAGAGAGTTGCGCCATATTGGTTGTTGAGGACCGTACCCGTGCCGCTGTTGGTCAGCAACGCGCCGCTGTTGTTGTCGAGGATCGTGCCCACGCCGGTGTTGGTCAGCGTTGCGAAGTTCTGGTTAATGAGGGTCGTGCCCGAGTTCTGATTGTAGAGCGTCGCGCCGTTCTGGTTGGCGAGGACCGTGCCCGCGCCGGTGTTGGTCAGCGTTGCGCCGCCGAAGTTATCCAGCACGCTGTTGTCGTTGATCAGGTGAGCACCCGACTGGTTGACCAGGTTGGTGCCCGCATCGATGTTGTCCAGTTCGGCGAAGTTCTGGTTCAGGAGAACAGTGCCCGCGCCGGTGTTGGTCAGCGTGGCGCCGGTCTCGCTGAACAAGTAGCTGCCGTTGTTGGTCAGGGTCGCGCCGCTCTGGTTGTAGAAGAAGGTGCCCGCGCCAATGTTGCCGAGGGTCGCGCCGTTCTGGTTGTAGAGATTTGTGCCCGCGCCGTCGTTGACGAGCGTGGCGCCGCTGTTGTTGAGGAAGCTCCCCGGGACGACGCCATCGCCGGTCACCGCGCCGTCGTTGGTCAGGGTGGCGCCGTTCTGGTTATAGAGGATGGTGCCCGCGCCCTCGTTGTAGAGCGACGCGGCGTCCTGGTTGTAGAAGTTCGTGCCCGCGCCGTTGTTGGTGAGTATCGCGCCGTTCTGGTTGTAAAGGAGCGAGCCGTCGTTGGTCAGCGTCGAGTTGTTCAGATTGTAGAAGAAAGTACCCGCGCCGTCGTTGGTCAGCGTGGAGTTGAACCCGTTGTCGACGAACGTGCCCGAGCCGGTACTGGTCAGCGTGGCGCCTCCGCCGTTAAGCAGCTCGCTTACCGTGATCAGAATGGCTCCGCCCTGGTTAAGAAAGCTCGTGCCAGTGCCGGTGTTGTTCAGCGTGGCGTTGAACTGGTCGAAGATCGCGCCCACGCCATTGGTGATCGTACCGCCGGACTGATTGTTCAGAGTGGCGCCCGACAAATTGGCCCAGCGGGCGAAGTTCGTGTTGATTATGGCGGCGCCGGGACCGATGTTGTTCACGACCGCCCCGAGCTCGTTGACGATGTTCGCGTTCAGGCCGGTGTTGGTAATCGTGCCCCCGGTCTCATTGTCGTAGATGTTACCGGCGCCGGAGTTCAGCACCAGGGTGATGCCGCTCGTATTCAGGACGTTGCCGGTGTTGACAGTGGTGCCGGCTTGCGCGGTTTGCACTGAGAAAAAGACGGGCGTGAGACAGAAAAAGAGGACCGCTGGCAGACTTGGCGCGGCTGCGCCGAAAACAGGGCGTTTCCTGATCGGGACCCGTCGTCCGGCAACAATCGGGACGGCCGGACTGAATTGTCCGAACAAACGCCTCCGTGGCTCTGGAGCCCCTCTCCGGGATAAACCGCCCCCGGGAACTCGCGGCTTTTCCCGCATGGCACCCCCTAATTGGGTTAGCGGAAGAATTGCGGCCCGCGTATCAGGAATTTGGCTGCAGCCGGCTGAGGAGCCAGGCTCGGGCTACCTTCCAGTCCCGCTTCACGGTGACGATCGAGACGCCCAGTACCTCGGCGACTTCATCCTCCCGCAGCCCGCCGAAGAAGCGCAGCTGGACCACTTGGGCAGCCCGGGGATCGGCCTGTTCGAGCTTTGAGAGGGCTTCATCCAAAGCCAGAAGGTCTTCGCTCCGAGTTACCGGACTCCAGCCGTCCACCACGGACAAATCCACTCTCTCCAGCGGGCCTCCCCGTTTACCGGCCACACGGGCGCGGGCGTAGTCGATCAGGATGCGGCGCATGGCCCGGGCCGCGACGGCGAAAAAGTGCGCGCGGTCCTTGTAGTCAACCCGCTCCGAGCCGAGCAGGCGAACGCAGAGTTCGTCCACCAGCCCACTGGGTTCCAGCGTGTGATCGTCGCATTCTTTGTGAAGAAGACGGGCGGCAATGCGGCGCAGCTCCGGGTACAAGACCGCAAACAGACGTTCCGGAGCCTGCTGGTCGCCCCCGCGCCAGTCTGTCAGCCAAGCGGTGATCTGCTGTGCGGCAGGCGGCTCATCGCCCATATTTGTTGCCCGTATTTGTTGTATGATACGCGGAAAGTCGTTTGTACGCTATTCCACAGTAGGGAGGTCCGCGATGAACGACCCGCGTGACGGGGATGCTCAGGCAGCTGCCTTCCAAAAGATCCGTGACGTTTTCGAGGCGACGCTGGAGCGTTCGCCGGAAGAACGGGAAGGCTTCCTCGAGAAAGCCTGCGGTGGAGACGAACTCCTGCGCCGCGAAGTGCTGCGGATGCTGGCCCAGGTCAGTTCCCCGGCGTTCGTCGACCAGCCCGCATGGGAAGGATTCACGGAACTCGTGGACGAAGACGCGGAGCCTGCCATAGGCTCCCAGTTAGGGCCTTACCGCCTGGAGAGCGTGTTGGGCGTCGGCGGGATGGGCCGCGTGTACCGCGCCACCGATACGCGCCTTCCGCGATCCGTGGCCTTGAAAGTCTCCCGGCGCGAATTCAGCCGGCACTTCGAACGGGAGGCGCGCCTGGTGGCGGCGCTGAATCACCCCAATATTTGCGCCTTGTACGATGTAGGTCCCAACTACCTGGTGATGGAACTGGTGGCGGGACCGACGCTCGCGGACAGAATCAAAGCCGGCCCGTTGTCCTGCAGAGAAGCGCTGCGGATTGCCCGGCGGATTGCCGAGGCGCTCGAAGCGGCCCATGAGAAAGGGATCAGGCATGGCGATCTGAAGCCGGGCAACATCATCGTTGGCGACTCCGGGCAGGTCAAGGTGCTGGATTTCGGGCTGGCAACCCTCCTGGCGGGAGCGTCCCAGCAGATAGGCGAATCGGTCCCCGAATTTGGGACGCCACGCGGGGCCGCCGTGGGAACAGCGGCATACCTATCGCCCGAGCAGGCCGGGAACCAGCCGGCGGACGCTCGGTCCGATGTCTTTTCCCTCGGAGTGATCCTGTACGAGATGTTGTGCGGACGGCGTCCGTTCCAGGGTGACACCGGTCGCGAAACGCTCGCCGCGATTGCGCGGGATATTCCCGAACGGCCCCGCCGCATTCGGCGGGAGATTCCTCGCGGCATCGAAAGAATCTTGCTGCGCTGTCTGGAAAAGAGGCCTCAGGATCGGTACGGTTCGGCAGGCGAATTACGCCGGGAGTTGGAGGCCATTGAGGCTGGCTTGGCCTCGCGGGCGTTGGGAATCAGGATCGCCGCTGTCGCCGCAGCGGCTACTCTGCTGATCGTAGGCGGCATATTGGGTGTCCGTTGGTATGTTCAAACCTCGCGGGCGCGCTGGGCGGAGAAAGAGGCTCTGCCTGAGATTGTGCGTCTCATGGATCAGAACCGCTTCATGCCCGCGCTAGGGCTCTTCCGCCAGGCTGAGGGGTATGCCCCTGGATCGCACGGCTTGCTCTTGTTGAATGAGGCTCTGTATGTAACGCCGGTTTCGATTGAGACGACGCCTCCCGGAGCGCGCCTTTATCTTTCGGATTACGCAGACCTGCAAAACAGTCCGGCGACGAACGGGGAGTTCCTCGGACTCTCGCCCCTGAAGACGGATCGGCTTCCCCACCGCGGCTATTATCGCGTCCAGGCTTTGAAGGAGGGGTTTGAGCCGATTGAGCGCGCCTTCAGCCCGGGCGGCCCTGCGGTCCGCCTTATTTTTCACAGCACCGGCGCGACACCGGCAGGCATGGTATGGATACCGGGGTCACCTGGGGGCTATCCCTCGCCGGCTCCGGCCGTCAAGCTCGCCGATTACTGGCTGGACCGGTACGAAGTCTCGAACCTCCAGTTCAAGGAATTTGTGGACGCGGGAGGGTATCAACGGCGGCAGTTTTGGAAGATGCCGTTCGTGAAGAATGGCCAGCAGCTTACGTGGGATCAGGGAATCAGGGAGTTCCACGATTCGACGGGAAGACCGGGACCGGCGACCTGGGAACAGGGCACATTCCCGGGGGGAAAAGCCGATTTGCCGGTGGGAGGTGTCAGCTGGTACGAGGCAGCTGCGTATGCCGAGTTCGCAGGCAAGACCCTGCCGACGGTTTACCACTGGTACCGTGCCGCGGGCGCCGGATTGTTTTCGGATATTCTGGGCCTGAGCAATTTTTCCGGCAAAGGGCTGGCGCCGATCGGGAAAAATCGGGGACTGGCGGCCTTCGGCACTTATGACATGGCCGGAAACCTGAAGGAGTGGTGCGTCAATCCGGCAGGGCAACTGCGCTATATTCTTGGCGGGGCGTGGAATGAAGCGAGCTACCAGTTTATCTATCCCGACGCGAGAGACCCCTTCGATCGTGAAGCGACATTCGGATTCCGCTCCGCGAAGTACAGTGTGCCTCCCGCCAATTCGCTCTCGGGGCCGGTCGAGTTCGCCGATCGCGATAGGCGGAAAGACAAGCCCGCCGACGAACGCGCCTTCCAGATCTACAAGGACTTGCACTCTTACGATAAGACGGAACTTGATGCGGTAGTGGAATCTGTCGACGATTCGTCGCCGTCCTTTCGCAAAGAGACAGTGACATTTCGTGCGGCGTACGGCGATGAGCGGATGAAAGCGCATCTGTATCTGCCGAGGAATGCGGCTCCGCCTTACCAGATCGTGGCTTTCTATGGTGACGGAAACATGGCTGCGGCGCGCTCAATCCGCGACCTCAAAGATCCTTTCGAGTTCATTGTCCTGTCGGGGCGCGCGTTGATCATCCCGGCTTACAAGGGCACCTTGGAAAGGGGCCCCGCGCCGGAATCCAGGGAAACGATGCTCGCGTGGTCCAAAGATCTGGGGCGTTCGATCGATTACCTCGAAACCAGGCGGGATATCGACACTCGAAAGCTCGCGTACTACGGGCTAAGCGAGGGAGCGGCCCACGGCGTCAGACTGGTTGCCGTGGAGCCCCGTATCAAGACCGCCGTGCTGTTGTCGGGAGGCTCCATCTACAAGCGGGCCGATGAGGTGGATCCCTGGAACTTTGCGCCGCGGGTTAGGATTCCGGTGCTAATGCTGAACGGCCGTGACGACTTTACGTTTCCTCTGCAAACCAACACGATTCCCCTGTTCCGGGCTCTCGGCTCGCATGAGAAGCGCCAGGTGCTGTTCGACGGCGGTCACGTCAATCTGCTCACCCGGATGGACCTCATCAAGGATATTTCGGATTGGCTGGACCAACACCTGGGCCCTGTTAGTCTGCGCTGATCGCGAGCTTGTCCGGGCTCTTCGATGCCGCGTTGGATCATCCTCACATTGAGTGAGTCCGTTTCCCAAATCCAACCCTGCTTACCCCATCCGATGCGAATAACGCCTGGAAGACCGGCTACTTCGGAAGCTATCCGACGCGAGGCGGAAAGTCGTGATGGGAAGTGAGCCTCGACTTTTGGAACAGTTTTGGATCACTCGAGTCGCAGTGACGATGAGCCGAGTTTGGATAAAGATAAGTAATTAAAGGGCTTGGTCGCGAAGAACCTCGGCGACAACCTGCCCGAAAAGCAGCAGGCCTGAATTGCTGCAAACTGCGCCTTGTAAGCTTTTGAAAACAATGGTGGGCGCGCAGGGACTCGAACCCCGGACCTCCTGCGTGTGAAGAAGCCCGGCATTCTCCATGCTTTTCATGGTTTCCCTGTGCTTACATGGCTTTACAGCAATTCAGCGCATCTGCTTTCACGCGACGCGGAACTCATTTAGATGCAGCATTTGGACTTTTGGAACACTTTTGGACCATTCGAGTTGCAGAGCCGCCAAAACCATCGTTCCCCTGTCAAGGGCAAGGGGCAGCAGTCCCATGCCCCGCCTCAGGACGGGAGACCCCGTAGGGCGAGCAGCGCTCCGGCTTGAAATGTAAAGGTTTGTAGATAACTTCCGTACACCCGACGGTACAGGAGCAATCCCGAGAACTAATCTCTTACCGGCGCGTTTCGCCCCTTCCTTTTGGCTTCGCCGATCAGCTGCGCGACTCTCGAATCGGGTCCTGCCGGTGCGACAAACACGATGGATTCGTCGTTGGATCATGCGGTCGGGGCATGGACCCACTGCGACGCTTCCGACGCCCCAGAATCATCCCCGCACCGAGCGCCGTGACCAGCAGGCCCCACGTGCCAGGTTCGGGAGTCGCGGTGGAGGTGAAACTCACCACGAAGTCTCCAGCGGAGTCAGTTCCGACGGATGCATCGAATCCCGAAAGAGGATCCAACTGATCCCCGACCAGGGTATACAGCTCGATATCGCTGAAGGATCCCTGTACATCGCCGGCTATCGCGGACGTGAAAAGGTCGAAGGGCTCCGAACCATCCGGCAGGAAACCGTTTTCGAAAATCAGGTCCAGCGTCCCGCCGAGCGTGAGCAAGCCGCTCGCATCCAGCGAGTCGTAGCTGGCATCGCTGTCGATATAGACCATCGTGATGCCTTCCAGATCGGCGCTCGCCACATCCACCGGCCCGGGGTCGGCTAGGTTGAGGGTGGCGTGTTGGTGGATGACGATCCTGTCGTGGCTGATGTCCGGAATTCCGAGGATCGGGTCCCCCAACACGCCGCCGGCGTTGACATCCACCTCGGCTTCGATGGTTCCCTTGCCGTACACCGAACCGCCATTAATCTCCACCGAGTCCGCGATCAGAGTTCCTTCCACATCCGTCGTTCCGCTCCATTGCTGGTATTGGTGGCCTGCGGCGACTTCCAGCGTCCCTCCCAGGCCGGAGTTCGAGCCCGCTCCAATCACAACGGAGCCGAAGTTCAGGAAATCGCCGCCGTTAATCTGTAACTTCCCGCCTTGGGCCAGGTAAGTGAAACCACCGTCTATCAGCACGGAGCCTTCGTTGGTGAAACCGTTTGTGGTTACGGCGGAGCCGTTTCCCACCTAGGTAGTGGCGCCCCCCCTGTTGTCGAAAACGCCGGCGACGGTCAGGCTGCTGCCGCCATAGACCCCGATGGAACCGTAGTTAGTGAAACTGCCCGCCGTCAGCGTCTCGCGCGCGCCCCCGGAGCCCGTGTTAGTCAGGG
>Ga0209415_10012694_pt1 | contig 13998 bp, 12 predicted proteins | sample PeaSoiSIISIP2007_FD_187696 | JGI IMG/M metagenome (GOLD analysis project Ga0209415, IMG submission 187696) | Peat soil microbial communities from Weissenstadt, Germany - SII-SIP-2007 (SPAdes) (version 2) | ecosystem: Environmental > Terrestrial > Soil > Wetlands > Peat | place: Germany... | reverse complement strand
CGCCGAACTTAACGGGGTCTTCAGCCGCACCACGAAATCCGAGCTCAGCTACGACACAGACTCCGGAGGGACGATTGACCACCGAAGCGGTCGGAGCGTCCCCGTCGGGAGCGAAATCGAAGACTCTCTCCTCCGCGCACCCAATATGCGAAGATGTCTTTCCGCAACCCATGCCAGCCCAACCGCAGCCACAAATGGAACCCTTCAACTACTTCAACTATTTCACCGAAATCGAGGAGCATTTCTGGCGCAAGCGCGGCGCCCACTTGCTGGTATCGCCGCTCGATTGGGCCATCGTGGAGACGTGGCAGAAGGCGGGCATTCCCCTCAACGCCGTGCTGAAAGGAATTGATCGCGCATTCGAAAGCTGGGGGCGTTCGCGCCGCGCCGCCGGCGGGCGGCAATTGAAAAGCCTCGCCTACTGCGTGGACGCCGTCCTGGACGCCGCCTCCGAGGCGCAGGAGGCAGCCGCAGGCACCGGCCCGGAAGTTCAATCGGCGAGGCCCGCCGCCGAGGCATTCTCCCGCGTCGAGTTGAAGGCCTACCTCGAACGCAACGCCGCCCGCCTCCGTGCCGCCGCTGAAAAGCATCGCGCCGCGCACCCCGCGATGGCCACGCGCCTGGACGAAACCGCCAAGCGCCTCGACGAAGCATTGCCTCTGATCGACACGCCGGCAGCGTTCGACCTGGAAGACCTTGAGCGGCGTCTCACGATCCTCGAGGAAAAACTCACCGCAGCGCTCTCCGCCGACGCGGACGAAGACGCGCTCCTCGCCATCCGCCGCGAAATGGACCGCTCGCTTGCGCCCTACCGCCGCAAGATGTCCGCGGAGCAATTGGCACAGCTCGAGCGCCAATATACGCAAAAGAGATTGTTCGAGCAATTCGACGTGCCGCGTCTGAGCCTCTTCTATCTCACCTGATCGCATTGCGACTCGAACGCGGCCGCCGCGGCGGTACGATTGCGGCCTGTACGTTGGTCCAATTCCAGTTCCTCGTACTTTTACGATCTATTACGTGGTCCGCAACTGTGCTAGCGTGATTGCAGCGTTATGAATTACAAACGACAATTCGGCGCCGGCGACAACAACAGAAGGGCCAAGAATCGCCATTTTCTAATCGACACTGAGGCGATTAGAAACTCCTCTAACTCATTGAAAACACAGGGTTGGTCTCCGTTCTAATCGACACAATTCAAGGGGTCAGGATCGCGTGGAAATCACCATCGAAAAACTGATTTACGGCGGCGAGGGCCTGGCGCATCACGACGGCTCGACCGTCTTCGTGCCCTTCGTGCTCCCGGCAGAACGAATTTCTGCGGCGCCCGTCGAGCAGAAGAAGAAATTCATTCGCGCGCGTGTGGAGCGCCTGCTCGAGCCTTCGCCGGAGCGGGCAACCGCGCGATGTCCGCATTTCGGAGTTTGCGGCGGCTGCGATTACCAGCACATTCCATACGACGCGCAGCTCAAATTCAAAACCGAGATTCTGCGCGAGACGCTTCGACGGATCGGACGAATCGAATGGCCCGGCGAGATTACCGCGCACGCATCGCCTCCGTGGGGCTATCGCAATCGCGCGCAATGGAAAGTCCGCCCGCTCGGCGAAGAGGGCGCGGGCGCCACGGGCATCGGATACTTTCGCGCGAATTCCACCGCGCTTTGCGCCGTCGAGGATTGCTCGATTCTTTCGCCGCTCCTGCTGAAGACTCTCCTCGCGCTTCGCGACGCTGCCGCAGCGGGAGCTTTTCCGCGTGAGTTGCGCGAAATCGAGGCGTTTGCTGGCGCGGGCGATTCGAAGCTGCTCGTGACGGCTACTTTCGCCGGATTCCCTCCCCGCGCACAGGAACTCGTGGAAAAGTTTCGCGCGACGCTGCCGGAGATCGAAAGCCTGCTCTTTCACGATCCCACGCGCGAGCGAATGGAACTCGATGGCCCGGGCTTCGTCGAATGCGAAGCGGCTGGCTCGACGTACCGCGTCGGGCACTTTTCGTTTTTTCAGGTGAATCGTTTTCTCGCGGACGAGTTCGTGCGCCAGGTTGTTGACTCCGAAGACGAGGGGCGGCTGGCGCTCGATCTGTTCGCCGGAGTGGGCCTCTTTTCCGTGCCACTGGCGAAGCGCTTCGCGCGCGTGGTGGCTGTCGAAGCCAATCCCGCGGCGGCCCGCGACCTGGAAACGAATACGTCCGGCCGCGTCGCCCGTAGCGGCCGAGTGATCGAAGTGCGCGCCGCCGACGTCGAGCAATTCCTTCAGAAAATGAAAGAAAAGCCCGATTTGGTCCTGCTCGACCCGCCGCGAGCCGGCTTGACGCCGGGAACGGTCAAGCATCTCGCGCGCATCGCCCCCGCGCGCATCACTTACGTTTCCTGCGATCCGCCCACACTGGCGCGGGATCTCGCCGCGTTCGTGAAATCCGGCTACGACATTTCCGGCGTTCACCTGTTCGATCTTTTTCCCCAGACATTTCACATGGAGGCGGTGGTAGGTCTCCGCCGGCGTCCGTGAAGTTGCCGGTGCTGTGGCTCGTTGCGGCGTTCGCGGCCGGCATCGTGCTCGCCGGCCGCTTTCCGGGATCGCTCCGGCTATGGCTCATCTCCGCCGCCGTGGCGATCCTCGTTTCGGGAATCTTGTTGTGGCAGCGACGCGTGGCCGCCGCGTGGACATTGGCGCTCACCACGTGGATCGCCCTGGGCGCTGTGGCAACCGGCATCGAACGGTCCGCTGTTCCTGCGAATCACGTCACTCGTCTCCTCGCCGCGGGCCGCCTCGACATTAGCGATCCAGTCCGCTGGCGAGGCCGGCTGCGCGAAGACCCCATGACTCTTCCCTGGGGGCGGCGTTACGAGATTGACCTCGAACAAGCGGAAGAAGCCGGCGAGATCGTGCCAGTGAGCGGAGGCCTGCGCGTCAATCTCTACGGCGAGACCCACGCGGCGGATGAATTGCAGAATTTGCGCGCGGGCGATCGCGTCGAAGCTCTGGTGAAGGCGCGGCCGCCGCGCAATTTTCTCGATCCCGGCGCTTTCGATCTGCGCGGCTTTCTCGCGCGGCAGAAAATCGACCTGACCGGGTCGCTCCGCAGCGGCGAATTGCTCCAACTGATCGATCGCCCGCGGCCGACTTTCCTCGAGCGTCTCGCGCGAGCACGCGGATCTTTGCTGGCGCGGCTCGATGCACTCTTCCCGGGGCAGCCCGCGCGCGCCGCTGTGCTGCGGGCCATGCTGCTCGGCGACCGCAGCTTCGTTGACTCCGAAGTCGTCACGGCGTTTCAAAAGACCGCCGCTTACCACGTTCTCGTAGTTGCGGGCCTGCACGTCGGCGCTCTAGTGGTATTTCTTTTCTGGATCTGCCGCAGGCTGCGATTCCCGACCGGCCTCACGGCGCTTGTCACGCTCGGCGTGCTCGCCGCCTACGTGGGCGTGGTGCAGGACCGCCCTCCAATTCTTCGCGCCGCGCTCATGGCCGCAATTTATCTCTGCGCGCGACCGCTGTTTCGTCGCGTCGAATTGCTCAACACCATTGCGCTCGCGGCGCTCGCGCTCCTGCTCTGGAAACCGTCTTCCCTGATCGACTCGAGCTTCCAGCTATCGTTTCTCGCCGCGGGCGTGATCGCCGGGCTCGCGCTGCCGTGGATGAGCCGCACGAGCGCGCCGTATCGCAACGGGCTTCGGCATCTCGGCGACGTCACGCGGGACGGCGCGCATCCGCCAAAGATCGCGCAATTCCGGATCGAAATGCGCGCAGCCGCCCAATGGCTCGCTCTCCGATTGCCGGAGCGGCTCGCGCCCCGCGCGGGCGAGCTGTTAACGCTGCCGATACGCGCCGGGCTGCGCCTCTGGGAAATCGTGCTGCTTTCAGCGGTGATTCAATGGGGAATGATGCCGCTGTTGGCGCGGGATTTTCACCGCGTGAGCCTCGCTGGACCGCTCAGCAATATTCCGGCGGTGATTTTGACCGGCCTGATCGTGCCGTTCGGGTTCCTGGCGCTGCTGCTCACGTTCGCGTGGACCCGGCTCGCCTTGATCGTCGCAAAAGCGGTTGGATCCTGCGCGGGCCTGTTGCTCGCGACCGTGGACTGGTTCAGCCGCCTGCCGCGCGTTTCCTACCGCATTCCCGACCCGCCGATATGGCTGGTCCTTCTGTTTTTCGCAACGTTCATTGTCCTTGCGGCATCCGCACGCGCCGCCGCATCGCGGCAGAAGGGCCGCATCGCGAGGCGCCAACTTCCGCCGCCGATCGCGCCCGCGGAGCGGGCGGCGGCTCTCGTTCTCTCCGCGCTGACAGTTCTCGTGGCGTCACATCCATTCGCGCCGAATCTAGAACGGGGGCACCTCGAAGTGAACGTGCTCGATGCGGGGCAAGGCGACTCGATTTTCGCCGCCTTTCCCGATGGCCGCACCATGCTGATTGATGGCGGCGGACTCGCGGGCTCGGAGTGGGTCGGCGGTTCTCGCTCGGGCATGGACGTTGGCGAAGAGGTTGTGTCGCCCTATCTGTGGTCGCGCGGGCTGAAGCGGCTCGACGTGGTGGCGCTCACGCACGCGGACCACGACCATGTTGACGGCCTCCACGCCGTGCTCGCCAATTTCCAAGTCGGAGAATTGTGGGTGGGGCGTGATGACGAGAGGCCGGCGTACCAACGTTTGCTTGCGGAAGCTCGTTCTCGCGGCGTTCCCGTCGTACACCAGTTTCAGGGCGCCGAAACCAATTGGCATGGCGCTCAAACGAGCGTGCTCTGGCCGCCTGGCGTTGCAATGGATGGCCTATCGCCGAACGACGCGTCGCTTGTACTGCGGCTTTCGGATGGCCAAGTACGGTTCCTGCTCACGGGAGATATCGAGAAGCGCGCCGAGGAAAAACTCGTCGAGGAACATGCGCCGATCGCGTCTGATTTCCTGAAGGCGCCGCACCACGGCAGCAAAACTTCTTCGACGGTGGAGTTCCTTGCCTCCGTAGCGCCGCGCGTGGCAGTCGTGTCGGTGGGTGAAGCGAACGCGTTCGGGCACCCTTCGGAAAGCGTGGTCGAGCGCTACGAGCAGTACGGCGTGCGATTGCTGCGCACCGATCGCGATGGCGCGATTACGGCTCTCACCGACGGAATGAATCTCTCGGTGCGCACGTATGTCGAGCGACACCCTGACAATTGATTTACTTGTCCCATCCCGTCGGAGTTTTGTAGGGCAGAGCCAGCTGAACGCCCTCCACCTGGCGTATCTTGCCGTTCTGAATTTTGAAGAATTCAGCAACCTCTACATTGAACGGGCGCTTCGCGGAGGGCGGCATCGGAATCTTCCCGACTCCGGGCACATCCGCTTCCAACACGGTTCCGGGATGGTTGAACATGAAGAAGCCGAACACGATTCCCATTTTTTCGTCCACTACCATAAAGCGCCGCGGATCGACCGCTTTGATATACGCCCAAATCTTCGTGTTCATATTTTCCCGGCATCCCATGGCGGCCGGGTTGAAGGAACCGTGTCCCCATCCTTCGTTATACGAAGGGTTATTTGTGTCCTGGATGCCGTCGAGAATTCGATTGCACTTGTCGTCGAACGGAACCATGTCGCCCGAAAGATGCACGATCCCTTCGAAATACTGATTCGTGATTCTGAGCATGTCCTGGCGGGACGACCGCTCGGAGGGGGCGAGAGGCTGTAGCCACGCGGGATTCGGCTGCCCGAATTTCTCGAGGGCCTCGGCAGGCTCGGCGCCGCGCCGGACGATCGTCTCGACCTCCGCGATCTTGCGGTTTTCCACCTTCAGGCGAATCACCAGAATTGCAGGCGTGCCATTCTCCCGAATCGTTCCTTCGAAGCCAACCTGTCCGGCTTGAGGGTCGGCGAAATAGACTTTGTACGTGCCCATGGCGCTGATGGTGCCCCACAGCGCGTCGCCGAGCTTCATCGGCATGGTGTTCTCCGTGAACTTGACGTGCGTCGCCAGATCCAGCCGGCTCGGATCATGGGCGACGAGAGCGCTCAGGTACTGGTCAATGAACCCGGTCAGGCACGCGTAATCGCAGGCCTTTGCGGCAGCGCTCTGCGCGGCGTCACGTCTCGCCGCCGATCGAGCGGCAGTCATGCAGAAAGTCCCGAAAATCAGGGCTCCTACCGCGGCAATTCTTAAGAGTCGTGTTCGCATGTGTCGGTCCCCCATTTCGCGGAGCGATTCTACTCCTTCATCCCGTGCGCTGAATGTCGAATGTTATGGCGGGAAATTACCGCACAGGATTTCGCAGAAGCGAAGGGCCAACAACGTAGCAAGAGAGGCCAGGCTGGCCCTGAGTACTATTGCCGGAGCCAGGGGCAGCGTGCATTATGAAGATTCGAGCTGCAAACCAAACCATGGCAACCGTACAAGACGGCGTGAAACCGGAACCGACGCAGGAAGAGATTGACGACGAGAGCCGGCGCATCCGGCGGTTGCGAATTCTGGTGCGCCTGACCGTGGAAACGATCGCGGAAGGCGGGCTTTCCGCCGAAGAAGCCTCGGGAATGATCGCCGCCACGCGGCGCGTGGCACTGGAAATGTTTCCCGGCAAGGAACGCGCGTTCGATCTGATTTACAGGCCCCAGTTTCAGCGCGTGATGCACGCCGTTTACAGACTGCAGTAGGCCCGCACCAGTTCAGTAACCCCACTTCGCCCGAACCCACATTCGCAGCCAGACGATTGCGAGTCCTCCAATCGTCCCCAACAGCGCCTGATACTCCCGATTCCGGCGATACTGCGCCCATGAGAACGCGTTCTCACCTGAGGCCCCAGGCCGCGACGATGCTTCGGCGCTTAAGCCTCTGAAGCTGGGAAAGAACAGCGGCACGCGCGCGGCATAGGCTTCAAAGGTCGCGCCAAAACGCTTGCGCAAGTCTTCCTCTTCATTGCGAATCACGGCGTAATAAAAGACCGCAAAGTACACGCCCACGACCAGCCCCGCCCACCAGGAATTCCCCGCGATGATGAATCCCGCGGCGAGAAATGCGCTGCCAAGGTAGAGCGGATTACGCGTGCTGGCGTAGGGGCCGGCGGTGGCGAGTTCCTCGTCCTTGCGCAGATGGCCTGACGCGGCGGCGCGAACGAGCAGGCCGAAGGCAGCGACGATGCCGCCGATGATGATCGAACGCGGCAAGGGCGTGGCAAGCGCGCAAAAGACCACCGCGACCGGATACCCGAGGCGAACGCGCCAGCGCATCCAGAATTTTCTGGACTGCTTGATGGCCAGGGACCGCGGATCAGTCATTATTGCCCCGGCGCAGTCGCGCCACGAGTTCGCTGGTTGAGTGCTGCCGCCCGTCCCCCACGATGGCGACGCGTATCCCAAGAAGCGACGCGAGATCGGCAGCCGCAGCCGCATCGGACGCACGATCAGCGCCGAGGGCGTGCACTTCGGGCTGGAATTCACGGAGCAACGATTTCACATCGACATCGTCGAAGACGAAGACGTAATCCACGGCCGCGAATGCCGCGACTAACGCCGCGCGAGCGCGCTCGGTAAGAATGGGACGGCCCTCGCCTTTCAGCTCCCTCGCGCGTGCATCGGAATGAATCGCGACCACGAGCAGATCGCCTTCGGCGCGCGCCGCACGAAGATAGCGGACGTGTCCGGCGTGAAGCAGATCAAATACGCCATCAGCAAAGACGATCCGGCGTCCCGCGCGGCGATGTTCCTCGAGCACTTCGTGCAGACCACCACGGGAAAGAATTTTGTCGCGCGTATCCATCAAGAGTTGAGCATCGCACGGCAGGTTTGCGACGCCGCGCGCGAAATTATCATACGGACCCCGATAGCAGCAAACCGGCGAGAAAATGGAAAGTGTCATAATTCGAGTGCATGGGACTAAAAGCATTGTCCTCAGGGGCTAAAGCCCTCATTTTTCCTGGCTGATATGTCGGAGCTGAAGCTCCGACCCCCTAAGAACCATTCATGAAACCTGTTCCTGTCAGTTCCTGTTATATTGCATCCGTTAGGCCTGGACATCGGAGACAGGTGAGTGATGTCACCCCAAACCGTTCATTTGATCATCATCGGAATCTTGATAGTCGTCCTGTTCGCAAGGCCTAGAATCCCCGGCAATCGCGATCGTTGAGTTAAGGCACCAACATTGAGTGCGGTCGAGCCGGCGGCTCACAAATCCCGCTGACACGCAACGCGAATTCATTTCGAGCACCGGCTCCGGGAGTTCGCAACCGCCAGCACGGTTCGCCAGAATTCGTCCTCGTACGCTACATGCATCGAAATGCGGCAGTAATAGAGATCGATCCCGCCCCATTGCACTCCTGAAAGATTGAAGATGTCTTTCTCGGTGCAGATCGCGGCATCGGCGCCCGCATCGCGGGCGTGGGCCTCGATCGCGCGGACGTCCTCCAGCGTGTACCGATGATGGTCCGGAAAAGCTTTGAAGCCGGCGATCGGAAAGCCCCACTCGCGCAAATCCGCGCGAAACGCCGCTGGATTACCGATGCCGCTGAAAGCGAGTAGTTTGCGTGAATGACACTCGGGAGCTTCCGTGCCGGGATATTCACCGCGAAATGCGCGAATGGACTCCAAGTGAGGGCGCGCATAGAAGATCGGCGCATCGGAGTCACGCCGGATGGCAGCTTCGAGGGCCGGAGCGTGGTCGCTTCGCGTGATGACGACTACATCGGCGCGCGATAAAGCCGATCGCGGCTCGCGCAGCCGGCCCGCGGGAAGCAGGTAGCCGCCTCCGAAAGGATTGAGCGCGTCAATCAACACCACGTCCACATCACGCGCCAATTTCAGGTGCTGGAAACCATCGTCCAGGATGAACCATTTGACGCCGCGCCGGGCGAGTTCGTCTCCGCGCGCGAACCGGTCGGCGCCCACGCCGAACGCTACGCGTTCGCCCAGGCGAGCCTGCAATAATCGCACTTCGTCGCTGCTCGAATTCCCCGCGTTCCCTTCGCCGCGATATCCGCGCGTGAGGATTCCCGTGCTTTTTCCTTCCGCCAGCAAGCGCTGCGCGATCCAAAGGACCATCGGCGTCTTGCCGGTGCCGCCGATGGTCAGGTTGCCGACACTGATTACGATCCCGTCGAGCCGGCGCTGGCGCAGGAAGCCCGTGCGATAGGCACGCGCGCGCAAATGGACGATGGCGCCATAGGGCAGCGTCAGTGGCCAAAGGAGCGATTCAAGGAATGTCACGTTGGGCGCTCCTGCGCGCCGAGAACCGCGGCGATGCGGTCGAGCGACCGCGCCGTCGCGCCGCGGTTGCGCTCCGAAAGCACGCGCGCCGCCTGGCCCATGCGTTCGCGGAGGGCGTGGTCTTCCACGAGCTGCACCCACACCTTGCCAAGCTGCTGGCCGCTGCTTACTTCGACTCCCGCCTTCGCCGCCAGAAACTGCGCGGCCATATCGCGAAAGTTCTCCATCGACCGGCCGAAAACAGGCGGCTTCGAAAACCAGGCGGGCTCGAGAATATTGTGGCCGCCCGCGGGAACTAGCGAGCCGCCGACAAAAACGGCGTCGGCGAACGAATAAAGACCCGCGAGTTCGCCGATGGAATCGAGGACGAGCACGTCCGCATTTTCGTCGAGCGGCGCCGCGACGTCCAGCCGGCTGCGCCGGATCACATTCCAGCCGCCGACAGCCGCGATCGCAGCGGCCGAATCGAAGCGGTCCGGCTTGCGCGGCGCGAGCACCAGCAGCGCGTGGCGCCACTGGCGCTGCACAATGTCGTAGGCCGCGAGAACGGCTTCCTCTTCCTCGGCCACCACGCTTCCGGCCACGAACACCGGCCAGCGCTCCTGCGCGCGGACCTGATTTTCCAGCCAGGCACCAAACCGGCTGGCCGCCGGAGGCTCGCCATCGTATTTCAAGTTGCCGGTCACTTCGACGCGCTCTTCGGGCGCGCCCATCTCGCGCAGACGCGCAGCGTCCTCGGGCGTCTGCGCGAGAAACAGCTCAGCATCTTGAAGCGTTTGCTTGAAAAACTCACCGATCAGAAATTCCCAGCGCTTGAACCGCGCGAAAGATCTTTCGGAGATGCGCGCGTTCGCGAAGATCACGGGAATTCCGAGTCGCCGCGCCTCGCGTAGGAAATTCGGCCAGATTTCGGTCTCCATCACGATCACGAGCGCGGGGTGAATGGATCGCAGGGCGCGGCGAACCGGCACGATCCAGTCGAGCGGGAAATAGAAGATGCCGTCCACGGATTGCAAGCGCTCGCGCGCCAGGCGTTGGCCGGTCTCGGTGGTCGTGGAGACGAAAACCGCCTGGCCCGGAAATCGCCGCAAACCTTCGGCGAGCGGCTTGGCGGCGAGCACCTCGCCAACCGAAACGGCATGAATCCAAATTGCGCCGGGCGCGGGACCATCCGCCGCGCGGGAAGCGGCCGCGCAAGCAATAATTTCCGGCGGCACGCTGCCCAGGCGTTCGCCGAGCGCGCTCGATGGCTCTCCGCGGCGCCATCCTCGCAATGCGTAGTACGGCGCGAGAAGGAACATGCCCGCCGCAGTGAGGATGCGATAGAAGAAGTACATGGGAAGGCGAAGGGGGGATTATAGCGCGATCTCTGAATGCACCGCTCTGTACTCTGCGACTTACGCGAGGTTCAACTGCCAAGACACGCCAAAGCGGTCATTCACCCAGCCAAATTTCCGGCTGAAACGGTATGCGCCCAAGGGCATGTTGGCTGTGCCACCCGCTAGAAGTGAAGAGTAGATCCGATCAATCTGTTCCTCGGATTCGCAGTCCACGAACAAAGAAATCGCGGAAGTGAAAGTAAATGCGTGCTTGACGGCGCTGTCGGTGCACCGGATGGTCTGGCCTCCTATCGAGAAACTGGCTTTCATCACAGAGCCTTTGGCGCCGGGACCGTTTGCGTCGTAACGAACAATACCGAGCACCTCAGCGCCGGGAAACAGCGACACGTAGAAGTTCATCGCTTCTTCGGCATTTCCCTGGAACATCAGAAACGGTTGAATTTTTGCGCTGGCCATCCGTGGGCTCCTCGGATTCAGTATGCGACCCGGACCGCGAATCGCGACGAATGCCGCTTACGCTCTCGCCTTGCGAATGCGCTTCGGCCAAATGCCTTGTTTGCCGGGCGACAAAATTCCATTTGGATCGAGCGCGTCCTTGATGGTTTCGTGAAAGCGCCAGAGCGCGTGGTTGTTGAAGGAGTAGACGTTGGCGACGTCGTCCATGTAGGCGATGTGCGTGCGGTATTCGCCCCAGCCATGTTCGGCGCAGACCGTGATGAGGCGCCGGAAGACTTCGCGGTTTCGCTTGTTGGTTTCGACGTCGTGGACGATCGGAAAGCCAAACAAGAAAACGAACGCGCGCGGGAAGAACGCCCACGGGAGCGAGATGAACTGATTCTGCGGCGGCACGCCCATCTCGTGGTAGACCTCGCCGAAAGCCTTGAGGGCTTCGAAAACGGCCTCACCCGAGAGTGGGATAATCGGCGAAAAATCCATGTGGCCTTGAGTCTTGCCGAGGAAGCCGAAGACCGAAAGATTCGGAATGCCAAGCGCCTGGCGCAGGACGCCGTCCGAGTCTTTCAGCTCCACGGGGAAGCGGTACGAGCGGCCCTCCTTGAACGTGGCGCCGGGAATCGCCGAGAATTTTTCCTTCGTGTATTCCCACTGGAGATCGACGACCTTGGCCGGGCCGTAGAAATGCAGCTCGGCGCTCCAGTAGGGCACGTTCTGCTCGCGGCCGACGCGTTCGAGCTCCGCCACGGAGATGTCGCCGGGAAGGTCGACGACTCCTCCGCCCTTCGACACGCGATAGGTGAGCAGCGGGCTATCGAGAGCCATCGTTCCCTGCACAATTTGGGAATTGTAAAGGTAGGCGAGTGTCTCGACGAACGGGACGAGGTCGTCGTGCTTGGGGACCATCACCGTGCCGTCGCGATATGCCTCGGGTTCCGGCAGCAGCCACACGCCCATCTTCGTGACGATGCCAAAATTCGATTGCGAAAACATGCCGTCGACGTACGGGCCGAAACCGTAGCGATATTGCTGCCAGGTTTTCGAGCCCGGCATCGCGCCCATGCCGGTGCGCATCAGTTCGCCATTCGGCAGCACGACTTCCATTCCGCAGACGGTGGCGAAATGGTCGTGCAGCGGGCCGCGGCCGCCGCCGCGTTCGAGCGAATTGCCGACCGGGCTGCCCCAGCCGGGATCGGGCGGATCGATCCATACCTTCAGTTTGTGCTCTTGAATGTATTTGTAGAGATCGAAGTAACTGACGCCGGGCTCGACCAGCGCGAAATGATTCTGGTCGTTGACCTCGAGAATCCGGTTCATGCGCTTCAGATCGAGGACCACGCTGCCCGAAAGGCGCGGCGCCGACCCCCCGTACGCCAAATTCTTGCCGGTCGAGATCGTCCAGAGGGGAATCTTGTACGTGTTGGCAATCTTTACGATCGCCTGCACCTGCTCGACTCCGTCGGGAGCAACCGCCGCGGACGGCACCGAATCTTCGGCTTCGTGCCAGAACGGCGAGAAAGAGTCGCGATAGAGGTCCACATCCTCGTCGCTGGTGAACACCCACTCCTTGCCGACGGCTTCCTCAAATTGCTTGATGGCGCTGGCAAAATCCCCGGCGCTCACGCCAGGCGGAACTCGCATTCCACGCTCCTACTTCCCGTCCACCGAATGAAACAGGGATTCGTGCTGCTACGGCTTGTTGTTGCGCGTCAGATATGCCGCAATCGCGTCCAGGTCCGCGTCGCTGATTTCCGTCTTCCGGAGTATCGGCATGATCGAAAGGCCATTGCGAACGTACGTCTTTATGAGCGGCTGCGTCAGGTCCGTGCGCTTGTCGAGCAGCGCAGGCATCGCGCCCTTATATTTCGCCTGCAGCGCCAGCGTCCCGGGCTTTCCCACTCCTTCTCCGTGGCACATCGAGCAGTAGTTCTGATACTGCACGTATCCTCGTGGCTGACCCTGGCCCTGCGTCGTGGAGGTAGTCCACGACGCAGATCTCGACACCGCCTCCTGGGCGGGCAGCGCCTTCGCCGCGAAGAAAAACGCGAGCACGACAACCAGAAAGGCTCCGATCTTTTTCATGACTTTGCCTCCCTGACATGCTTCGGCCAGATGCCGTACCGCCCCGCGGAAAGTATTCCATTGGGGTCAATCGCGTCTTTGACCGTCTCGTGAAAATGCAACAGCGCGTGATTGTTGTACGAATATGTGTTCATGATCGCGTCCTGAAACGCGGGCGCAGTGCGGTATTCGCCCCAGCCGTGCTCGGCCGCGACCTGGATAAGCTTGTTGAACGCCGCGCGATTCCTTTTGTTGAATTCGACGTCGCGCGTCACCGGAAAAGCGAAAATGAAAATGAACGCGCGCTCCCAATACGTCGAGGGGAGATTGAAGCTCAGAAACGGCAGGCCGAACTCCTTGGCGGCCTGCGCGAACACGCGATTCGCTTCGAAGATGGCCTCCCCTGTCCTTGGGATTATCGGTGAAAACCACATATGCCCGCTCGCAGGTTCCGGATTCATCGCCGAACGCGCGCCGATCGAGAACATCGCCAGGCTGGGAATGCCGAACTGCGGCTTGTGGACTTTTTCGCGCTGCTCGGGAGTCAGCGGAAGCTTGTAGTTCTCTCCCTCTTCAAATCTCACGCCGGGAATCTCGGAAAATTTTTCCCTGGCGAACTCCCAGTTTGCGGCGTTAGCCTTCGACGCGCCGTAAAAACTCAGCTTACAGCTCCAGTAGCCGAGGCCTTTGCGCTGCGCGTAGCCGTCGAGAGCGGAGGTCGCGAGGCCTCCTCCCTTGGCGATCAGATCGCTCAGCTCCGGATCCAGCGGGCGCTCGAACGGAGTGCCGCCCGACTCAAAACGGGTCGCAAAATCCGAGAGCATTGGAATTCCGAGTAGAGGGCTGCCGAGATCGGGCATGCCGTTGGTGACTCGCGTATCTTCGAGGTAGGTAAGAATGCGCACCAGCGGGATCAGGTCATCGTGGCGAGGCACGACGACGGTGCCTGAAAGATACGCGTCGGGTTCCGGCATCAGCCAGAATCCCAT
>Ga0209415_10012693_pt1 | contig 13999 bp, 8 predicted proteins | sample PeaSoiSIISIP2007_FD_187696 | JGI IMG/M metagenome (GOLD analysis project Ga0209415, IMG submission 187696) | Peat soil microbial communities from Weissenstadt, Germany - SII-SIP-2007 (SPAdes) (version 2) | ecosystem: Environmental > Terrestrial > Soil > Wetlands > Peat | place: Germany... | reverse complement strand
GCCGGCGACGGCGACACGCTGGCGATCGGCATCGAGAACTTCGTGCACACCTGCCGGCGCGACCCCGACGTCACGCTCATCATCATGAACAACGGGGTGTACGGGTTGACGAAGGGGCAGGATTCACCATCGGCCGGGCTCGGCCAGCCGGCCCAGAAACACTCCGAGGAACACCCGCCGTTTATCGACCCGGCCCAGATCGCACTGACCAGCGGGGCGACGTTCATCGCCCAGTCGTTCTCCGGGGATCCGAAGCACACCGCGAAGATGATCGTCGAGGCGGTGCAGCACCGGGGCTTCGCGCTGGTGAACGATTTCTCCCCGTGCGTGACCTACAACAAGTTCAACACCTACGATTGGTATCGCACCCACGCGGAGGCGATTCCTGCGGGCCACGATCCGTCGAGCGAGGACGCGGCGTGGGAGTTGATCCGCGATTGCCAGCGGCGCGAGAAGCTGCCGCTCGGGATCATCTACCGGAACCCCCACGTGAAGGACGAGGCGAAGCGCCTGCCGATGTGGTCCCGGGAGCTCGTGCGGCCGGACATCGAGCCGCTCCTCAAGCAGCTGCGGTAGACGCGTCGGGCGGGTCCGTGCGGACGCCGCGCGCCGCGACGAGAGCGAACGGGGGCCACGGCATGCGGATCGTCCGCGTCGCGGTGTCTGGAGAGGGAGCCCGCCTCGGTGTCTGTGAGGGCGGCGATGTCCGGGAGCTGGCGACCGCGGGCGGCGCCCCCGTCGACTCGCTGGGGGCCCTGCTCGAGGAGGCTCGACGGGCCGGCGTGAGCGCCGGCGAGGCCGTCAGGCGCCTGTCCGGCGGTCCGACGCACCGGTACCGCGATCTTGACCGCCCACCGGATTCGGCGTACCCGCACCTGCTTCGGCCCGTGGTGCCGCCGGAGGTGTGGGCCGCCGGCGTCACCTACGAGCGCAGCCGCGATGCCCGGCTCGCCGAGACCACCACCGTCGGGATCTACGATAAGGTCTACGACGCGGAGCGCCCCGAGGTGTTCTTCAAGGCGACGCCGTCGCGGTGCGTCGGGCCGAACGTTCCGGTGGGCGTCCGCCGCGACTCCCGGTGGACGGTACCGGAACCCGAGCTCGCCGCGGTCCTCGACGGCGACGGAACGATCGTCGGCTACACGCTCGGCAACGACATGAGCGCGCGGGACATCGAGGGCGAGAACCCGCTGTACCTGCCGCAGGCGAAGGTCTACCGCGCGTGTTGCAGCCTGGGTCCGGCGGTGCTGCTGGCCGACGATCCGGGCGCCCCGCTGTTGACGGTGTGGTGTCGCGTGTCGCGTGGCGGCCGCGACGTCTTTCGGGGCGAGTGCTCGACCGGCCGGCTGCGCCGGCCGGTCGCCGACCTCGTCGCCTGTCTTCGCCGCGCGAACGATATCCCGCCAATGACCGTGCTGCTGACCGGCACGGGGATCGTGCCGCCCGATGCGTTCGCGTGCGAAGAGGGGGACCTGATCGAGATCGGCGCCGACGCGATCGGCGTGTTGCGAAATCTGGCCGTACGCGTCGCGTAAGCGGGCGCGCCGCGCGTGGATCGCCCGACAGCCGGGCGCAGCCTGCGGTTGTGATGGTCCGGCGCGCTCCCTACGACACGAGGCGCGCGCCCGTGCCGGGGTCCGGGTCCTTAGGCGTCGCGCCCGCGGCGAGGATCTCCGCGAGCGGCTTGGCCAAGACGCGGTTGAGCGCGTCGAGCACGGCCTTGACGGCGGCGACCGACGCGTCCGTCGCGCGGGCGGCGCCGACGAGCTGCCGGGCGCAGGTGGGATCCGTGCGGTCGGTCAGGATCGCGACCACTTGGGTGCCGCCGGCGATCGGTGTCTCGGTCACGTTGTCAACCGCGAAGGCGAACGCGTCGCCGATCGTGTGCGCGAGCGCCGCGACGGTCGCTTCGGCGGCAAGGACGATGGACCCCACACGCCGACCGGCGGCCGAGGCGCTCCCCGTTCCCTCGATCGAGCCGAGCCGGAGGCGTACCGAGACGGCGCCCTGGTCGGGGTTGTTCGACGCGACCACGCCGATCAGGCGCAGCCGGGCCTCCGCAGGCCCTGCGGTCGCCCGGCGCGCGGGGCTCGCGCCCGCGGCCCGCTGAGCGCCCTTGCGTTTCGACTCCTTGACCGCGGTCGACGACCGGCTGGCCAGCGAAAGCAGGTCGTCGACGTTGGCCGCGATGTGGGCGCCCACCCTCGGCTGCACCCGGCGTCCCCCGGCTACGCCCACGCTGACGGTCACGCGGCCGGGGGCATCGCCGAGCGCCGCGCGAACGACGGCCTGCTGCTGCACTCGGGCCGCGAGCGCGCGAACGTCGGCATCCTCGCGCCGCGTGGCGATGGCAAACTCGTCACCGCCGTACCGGCACAGCAAGTCGAGCGCCGGATCCACCGCCCCGGACAGCAGCGCGGCGACGGTCCGGAGGATCTTGTCTCCTTCGACGTGGCCCAGGTGCTTGTTCACGGCGCCGAAGTCGTCGAGGTCGATGAACAGCACGGCGATCTCACGTCCCTGGACGAGCTCCTTCGTCGCCCACGCCCGTAGCGCCGTGGCCCACGGCAGGCCGGTCAGCGCGTCGGTCTCTTGCCCCGTGGCTTTCAGGATCGCCACCAGGGACGCTTGCCCCACGAGCCGGCCCTCCGCGACGACCGGGAGGACCTCGACGCTCTGGCGCACCGCGAGCGCGCGCGCCTGCACCAGCGCAAGGTCCGGCGTTGCGCAGGTCCGTAGGCCGGTCATGACCTCCGACACCCGCCGCTGCGGGGCTTGGTGCAGGAGCTGTTGCGGGGAGACGACCCCGATCACGTGGGTCCCGTCGACGACCGGCACGCCGGCCAAGTGTTGTGCGATGAGGACGGCGCCCGCGGCTGCCACGGTCGCGTCCGGGGGCACCGATACGGTCACAAGGGCCATGACTTCCGCAACAGTGATGGGGGTATCGCTCATCGGGCAACACGCCGTCGAAACGCTCCCTACCGCGTGTTGTGCCCCACGCTGGGCCCCGATAGACCGGCGCGTCGATCCCGCATGGATCGGGGCCGTCGGCGCGCTGGCGTGGGCGGGACCACCGGGGTCACGGACACGCGACCGCTCGTCGCGCCCGGCGGGCGACTGCGTCCGTCCAGGAGAGTGTCGAACGGACGTCGAACAACACGCTTGTCGACTCCAGTGCACGGTGACGCGCTCCGCGGAGACGACGGTGGCAGATCCCCATGGCAACCGGTGAGCGGCACCAGCCGACCCCGGCCGGCATGACCCGATCGGGCGGTACGCATCCCCATCCGCCCGCGCTCGCGCCGGGCATGGACATCACCGTAGAGTTCGATCGCATGGGGCCTCGCGGTGAGGCGCTGGCCACGACCGAGGGGTACGTGGTGACCGTGCCCTACGCCGCGCCCGGCGACCGCGCCGTGGTTCGCATCGTCGGCGCGCGGGGCGCAGTTCTTCGGGGAAGACTCGTCCACCTCGAGCGCGTGTCGCCCCGGGCGGTCCGTCCACGGTGTCATCACTTTGGCCTGTGCGGGGGTTGCCAGTGGCAGCACCTCGACTATGCCGTCCAACTCGAGCAGAAGACGTCGTTCGTCGCGGACGTCCTGGCGGGCGCTGGGTTTGCGGATGTGCGCGTCGAACCCGCGATCGGGTGGGAGCCGGGGTGGGGGTACCGCACTCAGTTGGACGTGTACCCTCATTTGCGGGAGGGTGAGCCCATCCTCGGGCTCCACGCGCGGGGCGGCGATCGTATCGTCAAGCTTCGGGAGTGTCCCATCAGCCAGCCGGCGCTCGTCGGCGCCTTGGAGCGTCTCCAGACGGGGTGCCGCGCCCTGCTCGCGCTCCCGCTGCACGGCGCTGTGGTCATCCGCCGAATCCGGATCAGGGTGGCGGCCAGCTCCGATGACGTCGCGGTGGGCGTGGTGGTGTCGGCTCCCCTTGCCCAGGAGGATCGTGCCGCAGTCGTGGCGTTGCTTCGAGGCTACCAGATTCCGGGGCTGATCAGCATCATGGCTGTCGTCGAGCCGCGCGCCCCGCAGGGCGTCCAGATGCCAGCGGATCTGCTCTGGGGGAGAGCGTACCTTCGGGAGGAGGTTCTGGGGGTTCGGTACCGCGTTCCGTTCGCGGCAAACTTTCCGGTGAACCCCTTGGCGTTTCCCGGTCTGCTAGATCTCGTCCTGACGCAGGCGTCCCCGTGTCCAGGCGACACGATGCTTGAGCTCGACGCGGGGATTGGCACCTTCACGTTCCACCTCGCCTCTGCGGTCGAGCGCATCATCGCCGTCACGGAGGGACGCGACCTCGACGTCGCGTGGGAGCACGCAAGCTGCGTCGGCGTGTCCAACGTGACGTTCGTGGTCGACACCGAGGAGAGCCTGTGGTACGACACCATCGGGACGCACCCGGTGCGGTTGGCGTTCCTGCATCCGCCCGGCCGGGGCTTGGCGCCCGGGGTGGCCGGGATCCTGCGGAACTTCGGGGTCCGGCGTGTCGTGTATTTGGGGCGCGCGCTCGGCACCCTCGCGCACGACGCCTCCGCGCTCACCGAGGCGGGGTTCCCCGTCGTGCGCGCGCAGCCCGTGGATCTCCACCCGCAGACGAGTTTCACGCACGTGCTCCTCACCTGCGTCGCCAGCTGAGCGAGATCCCTGGGCGCCCGCTCGCGCGGGGCCCTCCGCCACCGTGGGGCCGCGTCGGCGGCCGTCTCAGCGCTTGGACAACGGATAGTAGTCCTGCGTGATCACCGCGTTGTAGTACCAGCCGTGGACCCATGACCGCATGACCGCGAAGGCCGTCGGCTGCGCCACGTAAATGCTCGGGACGTCGTCGTAGGCGATCTTGGTCAGTTGACGATAGATCGCCGCTCGCTTGGCCGGATCGGACGTGACGGCACCCTCCTGCAGCAGCCGATCGGCCTGGGGGTCCTTGAAGCCGTTGCGCTTCGGGTACGAACCGTTGCTCCCCAGGAACGGCTGCGCAAAGTCGTCCGGGTCCGGGTAGTCCACGTTCCACGCGAGCGAGTAGATCGTGCCCCTGTGCTGGCCCAGCATCTGCAGGAACGAGGAAAACTCGATGTTGCGGATATCCATCCGGAACTTCGGGTTCAGCGATTCGACCACGTCCTTCAGGATCTGCGCGGCGATCTGCCGGACGGTGTTCCCCGTGTTGTAGGTCTCGGTGAATTTGAAGCCGGTGTCCCAGAGCTTGCCGCCCCACGCCTCCTTGAACTCGGCCGCGGCCTTGGCCCGATCGAACGTGTACTTGGGGAGCGTCGCATCGTACCCGAGCAGTCCGGCGATGATGGGCCCGTTGGGTTGGATGGCTTTGCCGCGGTACCCGTCTCGCAGGAAAGTGGCGTAGTCGAACGCGTAGGCGAACGCCCGGCGGACGTGGAGATCGCTGAAGAAATCGGGCGAGATGCCGTTGCCGTCCAGCTTCCCGCTGCCGATGTCGGGGTTGCCGGTGGCGTCGATCTGCAGGTTGAAGTGCATCGCCACCAACGTGAGCTGCGGGAGGTCGTCGTGAATCGTCACCGCTTCGAGCCCTTGCACCTGCGGTTGGTCGGGGCGGGTCACGTCAACGAGGTCGGCGTCACCCCGCTGCAGCTCGAGCCGGCGGGTCCCGAAGTCGGGCACCGTACGGATCACGACGCGCGCCAGCCGCGGGGGCGTGCGCCAGTACTGGTCGTTCCGCGCCAGGATCACCTGTTTACTCTGTCGGTCCCACTGCTGCAGCGCGAACGGTCCGGTGCCGTTCATGTGATCGAACGCGTACCGGTCCTGGAGCTTCGGGTTGTTGTAGCGTTGCCACGTCGTCGGGCTCCCGTCCCAGTCCCCGTGCGCGGCCGCCCACTTCTGCGGCAGCACGAACGACCATGCCGCCATGATGCTCAGGAATGGCCCGTACGGGTGCGCCAGGTGAAGCACGACCGAGTTCCCCTGGACCGTCACGGCGTTGGCCGCCTGCGCGTACGTGACGACTAGCTGGCCTTTGGCGCGCGTGCTGTCGACGCCGAGCAGCGGGGTCAGCAGCAACCACGACGGGCCCCCGTCGCGGTCCTGGAGCATGAAGCGCAGGATCGAGTACCGCACGTCCTGCGGCGTCATCACCGAGCCGTCGTGGAAGTGGACGCCCTGTCGGATCGGGAACGTATACGTGAGGCCGTCCGCGCCGATCAGGTGGTTGGCGAGGCTCGGGACCTGGGTCGCCAGCACGGGCACGTACCGCGACAGGACGGTCCCGTCGTACCCGATCAGTGTCTCGTAGACGTTGGGATAGATGATCTCGTCGCTGGCCGTGTCGTACGCGTAGGCCGGGTCCAGGCTCTGCGGGTCCGAGAGGCGGTCCGTGACGAACGTGTCCGGGTTCTGGAGGGGCGCGCCCGCGCCGGAGGCGCCCGTGCCGCCGACTGCAATCGCTAAGAGCACCACGAGGATACCTGCAAGGCTACCACGATCGCTCACCGTATCCGCCCCCCCGGCCGGAGCCCGGCCGCTACGATCTCTCGGCACGCCGTGGTCCTGCGCGCCTGCCGCGTGGCGATCCGCAGCGTCTGTCCCATGGACAGACGCAGTTGGACCCGCGGTCCCTCATGAGGCTAGAGGACGATACGTTCTTCGTCCCGTCGCTCCGGTCTCCCTATCTGTGAAGACGGTGCTGGCACGCGTCGGTCTCGTCGGCGTCGGTCTCGGCCCGGGTCGGCGGGGGCTCCGTCGGCCGCTCCGGACGACCGATCACCGAGAGCCGCACCGGCGTGATTCCCGGGACCCGCGGCTGCTCGGCCACCGGGAGCGACGGCAAGTAGCGCCTGGCCGCCAACCACACCCAGATCACCCCGAGGGCGGACGTCGCGCCCAGTGCCCAGAGTCCCGCTTGCGGTCCCGCAAGCTGCCCGACGCGACCGAACCCGAGCAGCCCGATGACCTTGACGCCGTTCAGCAGGCCCTGCCGGTTGCCGACGATGCGCCCCAGCAAGTAGGACGGAGTCTCCAGGCTGATCAGCGTCTGGTTCCCGATGTTCGTGGTGACGTTGCCGAGGCCCCAGAGGAACGCCGCGAAGATCAGCACGGGGTACAGTGTCGTCGCGCCGAACAGCGCGGTCGCGCCGGCGGTGAACACGAACGCCCAGACGACAAACGTCGGGCCGATGCGCAGACGCGACGACCATCCGGCCAGCCAAAGCGCTCCCGCCAGCTTCCCGGCTCCCAGGGCAGAGTTCGTGACCCCGAACGCGATGGGGGTCAGGTGGGCCGCGGTGAGCACCATCGGGGCGTGGAGGGTCGTCATGCTCAACGTCAGATAGCCGGGGATCAGCAGCAGCATGAGAAAGCGTTGGGACGGTTCACGCCACATGTAGCGCAGGCTCTCCGTGATGGCCCCGGAGAACCGGATGGTGCCGCTGGGCGCCAGGCCCTGCCGCCACGCGACCGGCATCAGCGCGACGCAGACCGCGCTCACCCCAAACGACAGCGCGTCGAGGTTGAAGACGATATGGTAGCCGAGCAAGACGACGAGTGCGCCGCCGACCACGCCGCCGATGACCTCCGCGATCCGTTCCGTGGTCGCGAACAACGCCGTCGCGGTCTGCATCTCGCTTCGGGTGACGATGGAGGGGATGACGGCGTAGAGCCCGGCGCGGAAGAAGACCGATCCGACGCTCAGGATGAACAAGAGGACGAGCCCGGCGGGGAACGAGACCGGGAGGATGAACGGCAAGGCGACGACGATCGCGCCGCGAACGATGTCGGTCGTGATCATGACGGCGCGGCGATCGGTGCGGTCCGCCATGGCACCCGCCACGAAGCCGAGCAGCGCCTGCCCGGCCGTCGTCGCCACGAGGGTGGTCGCGAGGATGACGATGGACCCGGTCAGCTGGTACACCCACAGCGACACGGCGATGTAGAAGATCTCGTCGCCGAGAAAGCTCACGAGCTCGCCGCCCCAGAGTAGCCCAAAGGCCGGCTGGCGCAACAGCGCGAGCCAGGGCGGCAACTGACGGGCCGAGGGTCCCGGGACGCGCAGCGCCACCCGGAGCGCCGCGATGACCTGCGGATCGAACTGCGACCCGGCGTGCGCGTCGAGTTCCGTGAGCGCCGCCGCGGGCGCTCGCCCGCGGCGATACGGCCGATCGGTGGTCAGCGCGTTGTACGCGTCCACGACCAAGTTGATCCTGGCGCCAAGCGCGATGGCGTTCCCGCGCAGTCCGCGTGGATACCCCGACCCGTCGAGGTGCTCGTGGCTTGACGCCACGATGGGCACGACGCGAGACAGCCCGCTGATCGACGTCACGATCGCCGCGCCGTCCTCGACGTGGCGGTTGATGATCGCTCGCTCCGCCGCCGTGAGGCGGTCCGGTTTGCAGAGAATCTCGGTCGGGACGCCGATCTTCCCGACGTCGTGGAGCAGCCCCGCGAGGTGCACCCGCTCGACGGTTTGTTCATCCAGGGCCAGGACACGGGCCACCCGCCGACAGAGATCCGCCACGGCTTCCGAGTGTTCCCCGGTGTACGGGTCTTTCACGTCGACCGCCGTGGCCAGCACCGCCACCGCCGCCAGGACTTGTTCTTCCTCGAGCCCCCGCCCGATGCGCGGGAGGTAGATCTGGAGCGCGACGGACGCGGCGAGCGCGGCCGCGAGGATCGAGCCGCCGGCCGCGGTGGCGGCGGCGACCGTGGCCACCGCCAGCGCGCCGAACGCGACGATGTGGCCGGTGGCCGTCGTCACGAGAAACTGAAGCGCGCGCGAGGGCGCAATGCCTTCGAACAGGTGCAGGCGCTCGGCGGTGACGAGGGTCCACCCGCACGCGTAGGCCAGGCAGCCGATGATCACCACCGACTCCGAGCGCGGGATCGAGGGCAGGGACACGAGGCTGGATGCGGCGGCCGCGGTCGCGAGGGAGAAGAGGACCTCAATCTCCTGGGCCACCACGTGCCGCGCCGGCCAGACGCCGAGGGTGACCGCGATGCCCAACGCCGTTCCCACGAGCGCGTTGGGCCACCCCGCGAGCGCCAGCGACGTGAGCGCGACCACCGGCGTCATGGTCAGATACGCGGCCGGGCTGAGGCGGATCACGAACAGTTCGAGCGCCGCCACCCCCAGCAGCGTCACCAGCAGCGGCACCGCGCGCGCGAACGCGCCGGGGGCGAGGCCCGCGCCGACGACGAGTAGCAGTGTGCACCCGCCGATGGCGAGCCCCAAGCGCCACAGGCCAGCGCGCGACGGCCTCACGGGGCGCCCACGGAGTCCTGGAGCTGGCGCTGGCGCACGACCTCGAGCATCGTCCAGACCACTGCGGGATCCAGTGGGCCATCCGCGCGCGCGGAGAGAATCGCGGCGCTCTCGGCCTCGCTATGCGGCGCCGTGAACTCGCCCAGGCCTCTCCGGGCGCTCTCATACGTCTCGGCTGCGGCGAGCACGCGCGTACCGAGGGTGGTGCCGGCGGCGTACGCAAACCCCGGGATCAGGTGGCGCGCCACCCGCAGGACGATCGGTCGCCGGCTGTCCCGCGCCGCGCGCGTCCCGTTGGTGTCGTGGTGGCCTCGGATCATCTCCGCGACCGCGGGATCGGGGAACTGCGCGAGGATGCGCGCCCCCATTCGAGCGCGCTCGGCTTCCGACGCCAACTTCGCCGCCGGAGCGATGTCCCCGACGTCGTGGAGGCGCGCGGCGAGCTCCAGCGCCTTGAGCGTCGCGTCGGGCAGCCCCAACAGGCGCCCGGTCTCCACCGCCAGCGCGCTGACCCGCTCGGCATGCACATCCGCGCCCGGGTCGACACGGGCGAGGGCGACCCCCACCGCCCGGACGATCTCGTCCAACATCGCCTTGGAGCGGTAGTAGGACTCGAGTTCTTGCCGTGCCAGCGGCACCGTGAGCGCGGTCACGCCAGTCAACGTCAGGCCGGCGGCCACGCCGCCGCCCAACCGGGCGTCGAGCGCGCCGACCAACACGCTGAGCGGGGCGGACAGCAACTGACTCTGCCAGTTGCGAAACACCGCCCCGCGCCACTCGGCGAAAAACGGTCGCGCGTACCGTCGGCTGGTCCAAATGCTCACGAAGCCTTCGTTGACCACTTTGAAGCTGATCACCGCGCCGACCGCGGAGGCGGCTAAGGTGAGAAAATTCAATTGGTGGGTAAGCTGCGGCATGATTGCATGGGCGGTCCAGGAGGCGACCATGACGGACAGCCCCCAAAAGGATCCGTTGTTCGCGGCGCGCCACAACTCGCTTCGTCGAAACAGCAACAGCCCCACGCACGCGCCGATGCCAACGCCGAGGCCCGCTTCTCCGGGTTGCCACAACACCGCGACAACCGTCCACAGCGCGAGATTGGGCGCGCGGATGCCGCCGGTCGGGATTTGGATGGGGGGAATGGCGGCCACGAGCGCAAAGACGACGATCAGGCAGGCGGTGACGACGAGTCGCTCATGACTCGTGAGCGCAATGACGCCGCCCGCGAGCGCCGCGGTCCATAGGACCATCATGAATCTGCGGACCCGCGGCGGCAACGTCGAGTAGAGCTCGCGGTCGGTCATGAGCGATGGGATGGGTAAGTCGAACGCGGGCCCGGGCGGGTCATTTACGTGCCGTACTCGGGTTCAGCAGCCGCCCCCGTCGCCAACCATGATGCAAGTGCGGTGCCCGACCCTCTCGTACTGCAAGGAGGTTAGCACCATCACCCCAAGGATCACTTCGCAGCTGGACCTTTACAGGACCTGCCGCGCGTATCATGAGGTGGCTCCCCGCCGAGTGGAGAGCCCAGTGGCGGTCTGGAATACCGCCGGGACGCCCACCCGGACCCGCACTCATAGGATTCTCTAGACCTCCGTAGGGTTCCTCTGGTGCCAGCACGAGGGACGCGTGTGCCTCGCGCTGGCGTGCGTCCACCCCTCCAGGTACCCCGCCACGGCCTTCGACAAGACCTCCAGCGCGACGATTTCGCGTGGGTTGCGCTGTACCACACGTCGAGCATAACCAGGACTGTTCCGCGCCGTCGCGGCGCGCAACAGTGTCCACAGTACCATACCCCACAACGCGGGTCGCCAGACGCGCGCTGCCCGCGGCGTGCGCGTGGTTGCCCGGACGCTCGGACCTGCTGACGGCCCGGTGGGGCACGGCGAATACCCGGGTTCGGTCGGGCGGCCTGCGTCTCTCCGGCTACCCGCCTCGGGATCCCACCGACCGCGTCGGCGCGGGGCACGGCCTCGCCGCCGCGCGGTGCACGACCGAGTGTTCAGGGCGTGCAGGAGAGGGTTCTGGCGGACGTGGGCCCCACGGACACACCGACGCACCCGCGGTGTGTCGCGGGGTCCTCACACGGTTCGGCACGACGCTGGCGTCTCGTGCCGGACGCCTAGCGATCGCTGCGCTGATACCGCGCGCGTCCGTCCTCGTACGCGTCCCCGCCGTGGGTGTCGTTGACCACGATCAGCGGGAACCGGTCGACCACCAGCCGGTAGATGGCCTCCGGGCCCAGGTCGGGAAACGCGACCACGGTGGCCTCCTTGATCCTGCCGCCGAGCAGCGCGGCGGTGCCCTCGATGGCGCCGAAGTACACGGCCTGCCATTTCCTGATCGCGTCCCGCACCGCGGTGGACCGCATCCCCTTGCCGATCATGCCGCGGATCCCCGTGGATTCGAGGAGCAGGGGGGTGTACGCGTCCATCCGCGAGGCGGTGGTCGGCCCGGCGGAGCCGATCGGCCGGCCGGGGCGGGCGGGGGTGGGGCCGCAGTAGTAGATGACCTGGTCCCGCAGATCGACGGGCAGTGGCTGGCCGGCCGCGAGCAACCCCGCGAGGCGTTCGTGCGCCGCGTCGCGCGCGGTGTAGATGACCCCCGAGAGCAGTACCTCATCGCCGACGTGGAGCGCCGCCACCTGCTCGGCGCCGAGCGGCGTGCGCAGCTCGACCGGTCTACTCATGGGACGCGCACGGCCGCCCCCGGCGCACACACCGCATCACAACACGACCTGGCCCGCGCGGTGCGCGTGGCAGTCGAGGTTGACGGCGACCGGCAGGCTGGCGATGTGGGTGGCGTGGGTCTCGATGTGGACGCAGAGCGCGGTGACCCGTCCGCCGAACCCCGCCGGCCCGATGCCCAGGTCGTTGATCCGTCGCAGAAGTTCAGCCTCAAGCGCGGCAAGCGACGGATCGGGATGCGGGTTGCCCACCGGGCGCAGCAGGGCCCGCTTGCTGAGGAGCGCCGCCTGTTCGAACGTGCCGCCCATCCCGACGCCCACGACCAGGGGTGGGCTCGGGTTCGGTCCGGCGTCCGAGATCGCGCGGACGACGAACTCCACGGCACCGTCGCGGCCGTCGGACGGCGTCAGCATCGCGAGCCGGCTCATGTTGTCGCACCCGGCCCCTTTGGCCAGGAGCCCGAGCGTGAGGCGGTCCCCGGGCACGATCCGCGTGTACACGATCGCCGGCGTGTTGTCGCCCGTGTTGACGCGGCGCAGCGGGCTCTCGATGACGGACGGCCGGAGATACCCGTCGCGGTATCCCCGCCGCACGCCCTCCTCGATCGCGGGTTCGAACTCCCCGCCGGTGATGTGCACGTCCTGGCCGAGGTCCGCGAAGATCACCGCCTGTCCGGTGTCCTGGCAGATCGGGTACCACTCCTCGCGGGCGACGCGGGCGTTCTCGAGGAGCCGCGACAGGACCGTTCGGCCCGTCTCGCTCTCCTCGACCTCCCGCGCATGCTCGAGGGCCCGGAGCATGTCCTCGCCCATGCGGTGGTTCGTGGTGATGCAGAGATCCCGGACCGCGGCGGTGATGTCGTTAGCGTGGATCGTCCGCATCGGGTCCCCACGCCACCGCGGCGACGTCCGGGATGTCCGCAAGGGCGCGCACCGCCCGCGCCAGCGCGTCGCGCCGGCCGGTCGACAGGTGTCCCGCGCAGAGGCTCGCGAACTTTTCCTCGAGCTCCTCGTCGGTCGCCGGGTTCTGCGGGCTTCCCCGGGGTGCTTCGACGCGCACCGTCTCGCGCTGTCCGTTCGTGCGGGTGACGGCAACGACCGCCTGCCACAGGCCGGGGAACGCGCGCGTGCACGCCGCGTCCTCCGCCAAGGCGACGCGCGCGGCGACCGCGCGCACCTCCGGATCGGCGAGGGTGGCCTCCGTGAACTCCCCGAGCCCGACCCGGCCGCGCACGAGCGCGAGCGCCACGCAGAACGGCATGCTGAACTTCGCCTGGTAGGGGTTCTGCGGATCCCGGATCCCCGTGACCTCGAGCGCCGTGCGGAACGTGCCGATGCGGACCGTGCCGATTTCCGAGGGTCGCAGCCCGCGCCGGCGGAGTGTGAGCGCGCCGTCCACGGCCGGGTGCGTGTGGCCGCAGGCCGCGTGGAGCTTGAACGAGTTGGCATCGATCGCCAGCGGGCCGCCGAGCCCCGCGACCAGCCGCGCGGGGTGGCCCCCACCGGCCATCGCTTGGAGCACGCCTTGCTTTCCCTCCAGGATCGTCGACGCCCCGGTGAACCCGTCGCGCGCGAGCAGCGCGCACAGTACGCCCGTCTCGGCCGCTCGTCCGGCGTGCAGCGTCTTGCTCATCGCGCCGTCCGCGAGAAACTCCCAGAGGCCCGCGCAGAGAGTCCCGGCGCTGCCGAGCGCGTGGAGCGTCTGCTCGGGCGAGAGCCCCAGGACGACCGCGCCGGCTGCCGCCGCGGCAAACGTGCCCGCCGTCCCCGTGGTGTGCCACACCCGGTAGTGTGCCTGGCCCAGCGCTTCGCCGACCCGCGCGCCGACCTCGTACCCGCAGATGATCGCGTCGAGGAGGCAGCGCCCCGAGGCGTGCTCACGCTCGGCCAGCGCGAGCGCCGCGGGGATCGTGACCACGGCGAGGTGCATCACCGACGGCCGGTGCAGGTCGTCCATCTCCACAGCGTGCGACGCGACGCCGTTTGCGAGCGCCGCCGCGGTCGCGGCGACGCGGCCGCCGCGCAGCAGGGTCGAATCCGGGGGGCCGCCGAGCTTCACGGCCACGCGCGCGGCGATCTCGGCGGGGG
>Ga0209415_10012692_pt1 | contig 14000 bp, 9 predicted proteins | sample PeaSoiSIISIP2007_FD_187696 | JGI IMG/M metagenome (GOLD analysis project Ga0209415, IMG submission 187696) | Peat soil microbial communities from Weissenstadt, Germany - SII-SIP-2007 (SPAdes) (version 2) | ecosystem: Environmental > Terrestrial > Soil > Wetlands > Peat | place: Germany... | reverse complement strand
GTTCGCGAGCCAGCTGGCGATCGGCAACGTCAGCGCCGGCACGGCGCTGGCGGTGACGCAGGAGCAGATCAACCAGCAGCAGCTCGGCGGTCAGATCCTCGGCGGCAGCCTTGCCGGCAGCTGCGGTTGGTCTCAGTACGACCGCGACTGGACGCGGTTGACAAAGAGCGTCGACGCCGGCTGCACCAACCCCGTCCTCAACACCTCGTCGTTCGTCGCCGACAACGGCACGGCGGTCTGGAGCGGCTGCTACCCACGCTGTTTCGGGGGTGTTCCGGTGCACTTCGACCGCCGCTGCTCAGCCAAGGCGCACAGCTGGTGCTACGGCAGCAACTGCGAGGAGTTCGCCAACTTCTACCCCTGGTCGCCCGACGCCCACCCGGAGGATCCGATCCGGATGACCGGCCGCCACATCCTCGACGTCCGTTATCTGGCGCGCTACGGTGATGCCTGGACGAAGACGCCGTTCTATCTGGTGCGCGACATCGCGGCGCAGCATGGCAAGGGCAACTGGGTTTTCGTCAGCGGCGCCGCGTGTGGGATCAAGACCGGGCCTCCGGGCACCTACCACTGGCTGCCGCGCCCGCCCAAGCCCCACCACCACAAAACGGGTCCGTCGGCGCACGTCGCCGCGGCGGCCTCCGCCTGAGCAGGCTGTAGCCTTAGGCTCGTCTCAGGTTGGCGAGTTGCCGGCCGTCAACTCCGCGCCGCCACGGTCCCTTTTGCCCTTCACCCTGACCATCTGCCGCGCTGCCTTGGGCGCAGCGGCGTGAGCGAGGGCCGGGGGGTGTCGTGATGGACAGGCTTCTCGAGCTACAGACGCACGAACTGGAGGACGGCCACTGGTGGTACCGCGGGCGCCGGCGGATCCTCGATGGGCTGATGCGCTCGCTCGGCCTGCCGGGCGACGCGCAGATCCTCGACGCCGGTTGCGGCAGCGGCCGCAACATGGTGGACTTCGCGCGCCTTGGCACCGTCACCGGCGTTGACATCTCGGACGCGAGCGTCGAGCGGGCGCGCCTGCGCGACGTCGGCGAGGTCGTCCAGTGCTCGATCACGGCGCTGCCGTTTGCCGACGACCACTTCGACCTCGCCGTCTGCCTCGATGTGATCGAGCACATCGAGGACGAGCAGGGCGCGCTGAGCGAGCTCTACCGCGTCGTGCGCCCCGGGGGTGCGCTGCTGATCGCTGTGCCCGCGTACCAGTGGCTGTGGAGCGAGCACGACGTGATCAACCACCACCAGCGCCGCTACACGCGCGCCACGCTCTCGACCGCCGCCGCGCAGGCCGGCTGGGAGACAGTCCGCACGACGTATTTCAACACGCTGCTGCTGCCGATCGCGATCGTCTGGCGCCGGTTGGCGCGCCGCTCCCACCTGGAGGGACCCTCGTCGGATCTGCAGCGCATGCCGGAGCGCCTCAACCTGCTGCTCGAGTGGCCGCTGCGCCTCGAGGCACGCCTGATCGCGGGAGGCGGGCGCATTCCCGCCGGCCTCTCGCTCGCGACGGTCTTCCGCAAGGGGACATGAGCCTGTCCGAGCTGGAGCCTGCGACCGGCGGCGGGCCGGCCGCACTCCAACGAAGCGCGCTGCGCACGCGCGTCGGGCTCGAGCACATCGGCATCGCGGCGATCCTCGCACTGAGCGCCGCGCTCGAGTTCGTGAAGCTCGCCCAGAACGGCTACGCCAACACGTTCTACTCGGCCGCGGTCAGCTCGATGCTGCGCTCGTGGCACAACTTCTTCTTCGTCTCCTCCGACCCCAACGGCTTCATCACGGTCGACAAGCCGCCGCTGGCGCTGTGGCTGCAGGCGCTGAGCGCAAAGGTCTTCGGCTTCGCGCCGCTCAGCCTGATCGTGCCCGAGGGCGTCTGCGCGGTGGCGGCGGTGGCGCTGCTCTACCGCATCATGGTGCCGCGGTTCGGCAAGCTCGCGGCGCTGGCCGCGGCCTTCGCGCTCGCGGTGTTCCCGTCGTTCGTCGCGGTCTCGCGCGAAAACGCCGTCGACCCGCTGCTGATCCTGCTGATGCTCGCCGGCTGCGGTGCGGCGCTCGCCGCGATCGACGGCGGCCGCCTGCGCTGGCTGGTGTGCTCAGCGGTGGCGGTCGGCCTGGCCTTCAACACGAAGTCACTCGCGGCGCTGCTGTGCGTGCCGGGGATCGGCCTCGGCTACCTCGTCTGCGCGCCCGGATCGCTGCGGCGCCGTCTTGCCCAATTGCTCGCCGCCGGCGCGGTGCTCGTCGCCGTGTCGGTGTCGTGGTCGGTCGCGGTCGACCTCACGCCGGCCACGCAGCGGCCCTACGTTGGCGGCAGCGTCAACAACTCGGAGTTCCAGCTCGAGTTCGGCTACAACGGATTCGGCCGCGTGGGCGGTCAGGAGGGCGGCCCCGGGAGCTCGACGAAGGCCTTCTTCAGCGCACAGGAGCGGCTGCCGCTGGTTCGTCCGGCGGTCACGCCGGCGCAGCGCCGCTACATCGCCACGCAACTGCGCGAGCACCCGCCGGCGAAGCTGGCGCCGACGCCCAGCAGCGGCCGCCGCGCGATCCAGCCCTTCGGGGGCACGCGCAGCCCGCTTCGGATCTTCAGCGCGAGCCTCGGCGACCAGGGCGGGTGGCTCGTGCCGCTCGCGCTGATCGGGATGCTCGCGGTCGCCCTGGCCGTCCGCGGCCGACGCGATCGGCGCGCGGCGGGTCTGTTCGTGCTCGGCGGCTGGTTCCTCGTCGAGCTGGCGACGCTCGACTTCTCGGCCGGCATCGTGCACCCCTACTACGCCTCCGCGATCGGGCCGGGCGTGGCCGCGATGGTGGGCGCCGGAGCCGCCGCGATCGCATCGTTCGTGCGCCGGCCGCAGTCGCCCCACGCGCTGGCGGCCTACGCGCTTGCCGTGCTCGCAGTCGTATCGACGGTGGCGGTCCAGTGGGTCCTGATCAATCGCGAACGCGATCCGCTCTGGTGGCGGATCCCGCTGATCGCGCTGTCGCTGCTCGCGCTGATCGCGATCCCGCTGGCGCGCGAGCGGGCCGGCTGGGCGGTCGCTGCCGTGGTCGCGGCGCTGATGGTGGCGCCGATGGTCTACAGCTTCAGCGTCTGGCTCGCCCCCGTCGACGGGACCTTCCCGGTCGCAGGCCCCCACAACCACGCCGGCTACGGAGGACTCGACGTCAACCCGGTCGACCTCGAGGCCGACCGCGGGCTGATTCGCTACCTGCGCTCGCACGGAGCAAGCGGGCGATACCCGCTGCTGACACAGTCCTCAGACCAGGCGTCGCCGCTGATCCTGCTCGGCCTGCGGGCCGCGGCCGACGGCGGCTACGGCGCGAGCGACCCGGCGCTGAGCAACTACCGCCTGGCGAGCCTGGTCGCCTCTCGACAGGCCCGCTACCTGCTGATCGACGGCCCCTACTCCGACCGCGGCAGCAACAGCGGCGTCAACGCCGCGCGCCTGGTCTGCCCGGAAGTCCCGGAGGCCGTGTGGGCGCCGGGGGCAACCAGTCGTCTCGGGTCCTCGTTCCTCCTCGACTGCGCCGGCGCTGCCGCCAACCTTCGCCGCCCTTACCAGTTTGCCAGGCACTACCTGCAGACCCACCCCGATGTGCACCACCCGCTGTAGGGCGAGCGCGCGGAGATGGCGGCGCCGATGAGGCCGACGCGAGCGCTGCCGGTGGTGGGCGGCCCGGCGCGCATCTGGCACTTCAGCGGCGAGATCGAGCCGGTCACGATCGTCGAGCTGCGCGAGCAGGGCCGCTGCGTCGTCGTCGCCGCGCTCGATGGCTCCCGCCGCGAGTTCACACTGCGGCGCGTGAGCGCGATGTTCATCGAGCGCGGCCAGCAGCACTCGCCCCGGCTCGAGTTCTGAGCACGCGGCCTCAGCCGCCGCGCGGCGCGCCCGCCAGCGCCAGCGCCGCCGAGCTGCCGAGCACGGCGCCGCGCGCGTCGAGCGCCCGCACCTGCGCGTAGCCGCTGTTGCCGCGCAGCGCGATCGCGGTTTCGAAGCCGGCGCGAGGCACGAGCGCCACCCGCGCCAACCGCTCGGCGGAGCTCCCCTGCAACAGCTCCCAGCGGGCTACCGTAGTCGCGCCGTTCCAGCTTGCATCGGCGTCGAGGCCGCCGCCCTGGCGCCCGCGAAGCACCAGCGCAGGCTTGGTGGTCGGCGTGGCGTTCCAGGCGAAGCTGAGCGCGCGGTAGGACCGGTAGCCACGCGGCAGGCTCGCGTCGAACAGCAGCGTGCCGGCGGCGCTGAACTCGGAAAGGTCGGGCTCCTGGCCCCAGCCGACGAACCAGTCTCCGCCCGGCAGCGCCTGCATGTCGCCCTCGCTCTCGGCGAGCAGCGGCCGGCCCGGGTGCAGGAACTGCGTCAGCACCGACACGGTGTCATTCTGCGCGTTGACGGCGAGCACGACACCGCGCGACTGCGCGTGAACCTGCGGCGAGGCGCCGTTGTCGAACATCGTGTAGAGGCCGGCGCCGTCAGGGCGCGCGTCGTGCTGGTAGGCCGTCGCCGCGCCGTGGCCCTCGGTGAAGCTCGACTGCTTGCCCCCGAGCGCCCAGCGCACCTGCCCGCTCTGGGCATCGATGTCGTAGGCGGCCCACGTATTGCGGCTCGATACGAGCAGGCTGCCGTCCGGGTCGAGGTTGATCGAGTTGAGGTGGAAGAAGTCGAACGGCCAGCGCGTCGAGCTGCCAGCGGCCGGGGAGTATGAGTCCGACAGCGGGATGTGGTCGAGCGAGGTCCATTCGAACATCACGAGCCCCGTCTTGATGTCGATCTCCTGGAACATCGAGTCGGTGACCGCGCCGTCGGCGCTGCCCCCGGCCGTCGTCAGGTCGCAGTTGACCGCGTTGTAGACCGACAGCAGCGCGGTCCCCTGCGGTGTGATCTGGAACTCGTGCAGGTCGGCCGCATAGCCGTTGCCGGCCCGAACCTCGGCGATCGTGCGGTAGCGCGTGTCGTCGATGACGTCGACTCCGAGGCCGAAGCCGTGGACCGTGACGAGGCCCTGCCACCACGTCAGCACGGGGGCGCCGTTCAGCTGCTGCACGCGCAGGTTCGTGGCGACTTGCGACGGCGCGAGTGGCTCAAACCACAGCAGGCCGCCGTTGCGGTCGAGGATCATCGGGCCTGCCTGGGCCAGCGCGCCGTAGGGCGCCAGCAGCACATCGCCGGTCGCCTGGGCCGGCGAGTGCACGCGCACGCTGACGCGTGGGGGCTGCAGGTCCGGGCGCGAGGCGAAGTGCTGGAGGGAGCCGGGCGGGGGCGGCTGGCGCACCTCGGGCACGCGCGAGAGCACATCGACGGTGGCGACGGTGAAGCCGAAGCTGAGCGGCTGTGGCGCCGCGCCGGCACGCACGAGCTGTGCGCTGACGCTCACCTGCTCGCCGGGCGTGAACGGCTGGCGTGGGAGGAAGCTCGCGCCGTCGCCGTCCGAATAGGCCTCGAGGCGGCCATCGTGGCTTCCGCTACGCGACCCCACCACGGCGACGCTTTGCAGATCCGCCGCCGCCACGCCGAGGAAGCTGATCTGCGTCAGCGGCGAGGCATCGGCGGCGCCTGGCATCGGCGAGACGGTGACCGCGCCGTCGAGCAGCGCTGAAGCGTCGAGCGTGGCCGGGATGCACGTCGGCCCCGTGACGGCGGCGGTGGCGCGGGCCGGACGGGTGTCGAGCCCGAGTGCGAGTGCGAGCGTGAGCGAGGCGAGAGCGACCGCGCCCGCAAGGCGCAGTCGCTGGCGGCGGCGCTCGATCCGACAATCTGCCAGGCCCATTGCAAGCCCAACATAGGGGAAGCGTCCGCCTGCAAGCCTTGAATACCGGCCTTGAAAACCCCCAACGGAGCGTTAATGAGACCTTCGATCTATTCAACCCGTAGTCGCGTAGGGTTCAGCCTGCGCCGCTGGGAGCGCCACGAAGCATGAGCGACGACACCCAACGACACGACAACGCGGCCGCTGGAGGGGTCGATCGCCGGCGCTTCCTCACCTCGGGCCTCGCCACAGCCGGCGCGATCGCCGCGGCCACGGTAGGTGTCGAAGCGATCGCAGATGCCGCCGACACCAGCGCCACGGCGCGGCGGCTTGGGCGCCGCGCCTCCCGTCGCTCGAGTCGGCCGAACATCCTCGTCATCATGGTCGACCAAATGCGCACGCCGCGCTGGTTCGGCGGGGCCGGCCCGGCGCTGACGCTGCCGCCGAACATCGCGCGCATCGCTCGCTCAGGCGTCAGCTTCGCCCGACACTACACCGCGTCCAACGACTGCACGCCGGCGCGGGCGGCGCTGCTGACGGGGCTGTACACCCACCAGACAGGCTGCATGATCACGGGCGCGAGCACGCTCGACCCGGGCTTTCCGACCTGGGGCACAATGCTGCGCGAGCAGGGCTACGCCACCCACTGGTACGGCAAGTGGCACCTCACCCGCGGCGACCGCCTCTGGCACGGCGGCGACGGATCGCGCGCGCTCGAGCGTTACGGCTTCGCCGGCGGGACCTTCCCGTCGCCAAACGGCGCGCCGGGCCAGGGCTGGCACGTCGACCCCAAGATCGCCCAGCAGTTCGAGCACTTCTACGACGAGGCCGGGGGCTACGAGCCGTGGTGCACCACGGTCTCATTCGTCAACCCGCACGACATTGCCTGGTGGTGGCGCTGGAGCCGGGCGTCCGCGGCGGAGGCGTCGGCGCCGGGGTCGATCACGACGCTGCCGCCGAACTTCGAGACGCCCGAGCAGCTGGTCGCGGGCCGCAAGCCCTCGGTGCAGCTGTCCCTGCAGGACACAAGCGCCGTCTCCTTCGGCGAGGTCCCCTTCCGCGGCGCCGGTGTCACCGCCGCATGGCTGCCGTTCCTCGACCTCTACGTGAAGCTGCAGCTCGAGGTCGACCGTCAGGTCGGCGCCGTGCTCCAGACGCTGGCGCGCCGGCCCGCGATCGCCGAGAACACGATCGTCGTGTTCACCTCAGACCACGGCGAGTACGGCGCCTCGCACGGCCTGCGCGGCAAGGGCGCCGGCATGTACGAGGAGGGGATCCGCGTGCCGCTGATCGTCAGCGACCCCACCGGGAAGCTCGGCGGCGTGCCCAACACCGTGCGCCATCAGATCACCTCGAGCGTCGACTTCGCACCGATGCTGCTGACGATCGCCAGCGGCTCGGCCGGCTGGCGCCTCGACCCCCGCTACTCGCACATCTCGACGCGCGCCGACATCGCGGCGATCGTCGCCCACCCGGCTGCGCCTGGGCGCGACCACGCGCTGCACGCGACCGACGAGGTGCTGACCGAGTTCGCGCTGCTGCCCTATGCGGCCAGCGCGCCGCTGCACGTCAAGGGGCTGGTCACGCGCAACGCCAAGTACGCGACCTACACGCACTGGCGCGGGAGCACCGTGGAGCCGCGCACGCATGGCGAGCAGGCGGAGCTCTACGACTTCACGACCTCGGCCGGCTACCGCGAGCTCGACAACCTGGCGGGGCGAAGCGCGCGTGAGGACCATCTGCGCGCCGCACTCGAGCGGGCGACGCGCGAGGAGCTGCACGCGCCGCTGCCGTTCACGCTGGTGCGCGCGCAACAGCGCGGCCTCGAGGAGTATCACCGGCTCGCACAGACGGAGCGGACGCTGTCGGAGGTGCACCGCCTGCACGCGGTCGAGCGCGTCGTCCGCGCGGTCGAGGCGCAGCTGCCCTGAGGCGGGCCGGCCGGCTCAGTGGCCGGGCGTGATCGCCGGCGAGGTCGCGAGCGTCTGGCCCGAGGAGTCGACTGCCGCGACGGCCACGTAGGGCGCGCTGGTGTGGACGCTGATCGTCGTCTCGAAGCCCGACCTCGGGGCGGTCGCGACGGTACTCAGCGAGCTCGCGGAGGGGCCGGCGAGGACCTTCCAGGCACTCACCGCCGTGGCGCCGTTCCAGCTTGCCTCGACGGTCACGCTGCCGGTTGCGCCGGCCTGCGCCGCGATCGACGGCTGCGTCTTCGGCTCGCCGCTCCACGGCGCCAGGAAGGTGCGGAAGTTCTGCACGTTATAGCCGAGCGTCGCGTCCAGGAGCACTGCTCCGGAGCCGTTGTACTCGGTGAAGTTCGGCAGCCCTCCGTAGCCCATCAGCCAGTTGCCTCCCGGCAGCGGCAGCAGGTCGCCCTGGCTCGAGGCCAGCAGGGTCGCGTTGGGGTTGGTGAACTGCTTGACGAGCGTCACCGTGTGGGTCTTCGTGTTGGGGTCCAGCAGCAGGCCGCGCGACTGCTTCTCCTCGGCGGGGTCGGAGCCGTTGTCGAACAGCGACACCAGGCCGCCCGGTTCCCAGCGGGCGTCGTGCTGCCAATAGAAGTAGGTGCCGGGACCGCGCTTGAACCCCGGATAGCGTCCGCCGATCCGCCAGATGAACGCGCCCGTGTGGATGTCGACGTCGTAGATCGTCCAGGTGGCACGCGCCGAAATCAGGACGTTGCCGCTCGTCCCGGGGTCGATCGAGTTGACGTGCACGTAGTCCCAGTTGATGGTGCTCGTGTGCGGCATCGCCGTGTAGGAGTCGCGCAGCGGGATGTGCCCGAGCGCGTGCCACTCCCACATCACCAAACCTGTCTTGACGTCGATCTCCTGGACGATTGAATCGTTGACGACGGCGTGAGCGGAGCCGCCCATGCTCGAGAGGTTGAGCTCGACCGGGTCGAAGGCGTCAAGCCACGCCGTGCCCTGGGGCGTCAGCGTGAACTGGTGCAGGTCAGCGCGGTAGCCGTTGCCCGCCAGCACGCGCGCGATCGGCTGATAGGAGGTGTTGTAGATCTCGTCCTCGCCCTGGCCGAATCCGAGCGCGAGGATCCGGCCCTGCCACCACGTCAGCACGGTCTGGCCGTCGTAGGTCTGCGGACTCAGGTTGGTCGCCGATTCGCCCGCGGGCACCGGGTGAAACCAGATCAGGCTGCCGCTCTGGTCGACGATCATCGGGCCCGGCGTTCCCATGCCCTGGTAGGGGGCGAGGAAGAAGTCTCCTGGCGTCGCGCCCGCTCGCGCGGGGGTCGTCACGCGCACTGACGAGGGGGTCAGCGTCGGGGCCGAGAGGTAGTGCTGGACGTCGGCCGCCCTGCCGGGGTTGTTGGGGAACTCGGCCTGCGCGGAGGGCACCTGAAAGCCGACGCTGAAGCTGGTGCGCACCGTCGAGCTGGAGGCGCCCTCGGTGACGCGCGCGGTCACGGAAACCTTCTCGCCGGAGGTGAACCGCCGCGACGGGATGAAGCTCTCGCCGGTGCCGGTCGAGTAGGCCTCGAGCCTGCCGCTGTGGCTGCCGCTGATCGAGCCGACCACGTTGACCGAGGAGACAGTCGTGCCGGGGCCGCCCAGGAAGCTGATCTGGGTCGCCGGGTTGGCGTCGGCGGTGCCCGGCAGGGGGGAGACCGTCACCGGGTTCACCGCGGCGGCCGCGAAGTCTGCGACGCGGACGGTCTTTGGGACCAACGCGACGGGGCTGCTCGATCCGCACGCGCCGAGCGCCAGGACCGACAGCGCGCTGGCGAGCCCGGCCGCGCTCGATCGCAGGCGCATATGACGGAGTTTCGGCCGGGTCATGGTGGCGCGGAGCGGGGCAGATTATCTGAGCGGACGGCGTGAACGACGCAGTTCGGCGCGCTCCTCCCGCGACAGGCGCGGCGTCAGCGGCTCATGCTGCGAGCGGCGCAGGCGGATGAAGGCGACGGTGCCCCAGATCGCCGGGATCCACAGCGCAATCGCATGGTAGACGACGGCGGCCGCCGCCGCGGGGGTGGCGCGAGCCCCATAGAGGACGAGCATGCCGACGAAGCCGGCCTCCAGCGAGCCGATGTTGCCGGGGATCGGCAGCACGTTGGCGAGGTAGCCGATCTGGTAGGAGAGCACGATCACGGCGATCGGTGGCGCGTGCCCGATCGCCCCGAAGCAGGCCCACAGGACGCCGATGTCGCACCACAGGTAGGCGAGCGCGCCGAGCAGGCGCCAGTCGGGGCGAAACAGCATGCGCCGGGTCGCGCGGATCGTCGCCGCGGTCGCGCCGAGCACCCTCGCCAGGCGCCCGGCGCCGCGCGCCCCCCGGTCGGTCAGGCGCGGAACCACGAGGAAGAAGCTGAACAGCGCGATCGAGAGGATGGCCGGGACGATCGTCAGCAGCGGCTTGTGCCCGCCCGGCAGGACGCCGACGCCCATGCCGAGCCCGAAGGCGGCGAGCGTGATCACGTTGATCGCGCTCGTCAGCAGGAACAGCACCGCGGAGCGCTCGGCGATCTCGCGTGTCTCGATGCCGCGCTCGTGCAAGAGCCAGGCGCCCACCGCGATGCTGCCGGCACCGCCGAGCGACACCGCCGCGCCGAAGGCCATCTCGCTGAGCGCAACGCGTGCGCCAAACACACTCGGCAGGCGGTCGAAGACGCCCAGGAAGATCACGACGAAGCCGACGCACGAGAGGATCTCGAGCGCGAACGCGGCGGCGACCCAGCCGGGCGACATGTCGGCGACGACCTCGCCGACGCCGCGCAGCCCGGGCACCGCCAGCAGCAGTCCAACCAGCACGGCCAGCAGGACCGCCGCCGAGATCAGGCCGTTGCGCAGGCGCCGCGCCTGGTCAGACGCGGACACCTCCTGCGGTTCGGTCAGATCAGGTGTGCTCATCGACGTCCCCCGTCGCGGCGGCGCCCCGCCAGCCTCCTGCGGGGATCTTATGCGTCGCGCACGCGCGTCCCCAGGGACGCCCGGCCCGCCCCGGTCCGTCGGGCGAGCTAGCGTGTCCGTGAGATGAGCGGCGGACACCGCCACGCGACAGCGCACGGCCATGCCCACGGTGTCTTCGCCGGCAGCGACGCCGCCGCGACCGACGCGCGCCCGCTCGCCATCGCGCTCGCGCTGATCGTCTCGTTCATGTGCGTCGAGGTGGCCACCGGGATCATCGCGCACTCGCTCGCGCTGCTCTCGGACGCGGCGCACATGCTCACCGACGCCGCGGCGATCGGGCTCTCGCTGGTGGCGGCGCGGCTCGCTCGGCGTCCGGCGCGTGGCGCGATGACCTACGGCTTCGGGCGCGTCGAGGTGCTGGCGGCGCAGGCCAACGGCGTGACGCTGCTGGTGCTCGCCGCGTTCGTCGTGTACGAGGCCGTGCGCCGGCTGATCGAGCCGCCGCACGTGCGCGCCGGGCTGATCCTCGCGATCGCCCTCGCCGGTGTCGTCGTGAACCTCGCCGCGACGTGGACGCTCGCGGGCGCGCAGCGCCGCAGCCTCAACGTCGAGGGCAGCTTCCAGCACGTCCTCACGGATCTCTACGCGTTCATCGGGACCGCGGTCGCGGCAGTCGTGATCCTCGCCACCGGCTTCGAGCGCGCCGATCCGCTCGCCTCGCTGCTGGTCGCGGCGCTGATGCTGCGCAGCGCCTACGCGCTGCTGCGCGCCTCCGCGCGAGTATTCCTCGAGGCGGCGCCCGAGGGCCTGGACGTCGAGGCGATCGGCCACGCGCTCGCGGGGCGGCCCGGAATCGTCGAGGTCCACGACCTGCACGTCTGGGAGGTGGGCTCGAGCTTCCCGGCGCTCTCGGCGCACGTGCTCGTGGGCACCGAGATCGACTGCCACGCCGCCCGCCTCGACCTCGCCTCGCTGTTGCGCGCCGACTTCGGGATCGCCCACACGACGCTGCAGGTCGACCACAGCTCAGGCGGCGGCGAGCTGCTCCATATCGAGCCGGCGTCGGCGAGCGCTAGCGTACGCCACGCGGCGCGCGCGCCCGCAGGGGGCGCGTCGCACGCGCCAACTAGCGATCACGACAGTGAATCTGAATCCGCCGATGAGTGATGGCTGACGTCGCCGACGTCGCGCGCTTCCTCGAAGCGCACCCGCCGTTCACCGGTCTGAGCGCCGACCAGCTCGAGTCGATCGCGGCGACGGTGCAGGAGCGCGCCTTCCCGCTGGGCGAGACCGCGCTGATCGAGGACGGCACCCCGGCCAGCGTCTTCTACGTCATCGCGACGGGCTCGATGGAGCTCGTTCACGAGGAGGAGGTGATCGACATCCTCGAGCCGGGCGAGGCGTTCGGGCATCCCTCGCTGCTGACGGGCCTCGCCCCGGCATTCACGGTCCGCGCCCACGAGGACTCGCTCTGCTACGTGCTCGGGCGCGAGGCCGCGATCGCGGCGCTGGCGAGGCCCGCGGGCGTCGACTTCATCGCGCAGTCGATGCGCGAGCGCCTCACGCGAACCGGGCACACCGTGCACGCGCTGCCGGGGCTCGCGACGGTGCGGCTGCCGGAGCTCGTCAGCCGCCAGCCGCTCTTCTGCGAGCCGGACACGACGATCCGCGACGCCGCTGCGGAGATGACGGCGCATGGCTCCTCGGCGATCCTCGTCCCCGCCGGCGAGCGCCTGTCGATCGTCACCGACGCCGACCTGCGCGCGCGCGTGGTGGCCGGCGATGTCTCGCGTGACGACGCGGTCTCCCGGATCGCGGGCGACGCCGTGCGCGTCGGACCCGACCGCCTTGCCGTCGACGCGGTCGTCGACATGCTCGAGTCGGGCGTCGAGCACCTCGTCGTCGAGGATCGCCACGGCGCGGTGCTCGGCATCGTGTCGGCCGCCGACGTGATGGGCTTCGAGACCTGGAGCCCGTTCGCCCTGCGCCACGCCGCCCTGCGCGCGCGCGACGAGGAAGAGCTGGTGCGCGTTGCGGGCGGCCTGCGGCGGCTGTTCGTGGCGCTGCTCGGCGCGGGGCTGCCGTCGATCGACATCGGCCGCGTGCTCTCGCTCCAGCTCGACTCGCTGCGACTACGCCTGATCGACTTCGCGATCGCGCGCCACGGCCCGGCGCCGGTCGCGTGGGCCTGGCTCGTCCTCGGCAGTGCGGCGCGGCGCGAGTTCACGCTCGGGTCAGACCAGGAGAACGCGCTGGCCTACGCCGACCCGGGCGCGGACGCCTCGGTCGACGCCTACTTCGAGCGCTTCGCCCAGGACGTCAACGCAGGCCTGGAACGCTGCGGCTTCCTGCCCGACCTCAATGGCGTGCTGGCGCGCAACCGCCAGTGGCGGATGAGCGAGGCGGCCTGGATCGCAGTCTTTCGCGACTGCCTCGTCGAACCCGACAACTCGCACCTGATCCGCGCGACGGTGTCGTTTGACTTTCGCCAATCGAGCGGCGGCCTGGAGATCGTGGCGCCGCTGCTCGCCGTGATCCGCGAGGCGCCTGAGCATCCGCTGTTCCTGCGCCAGCTGGGGCGGACGGCGGCGGACCCCAAGCCGCCGCTGCGCTTTCCCGGTGCGTTCGCGCTCGACCGCGAGGGCAAGATCGACATCAAACGCCGCGGCATCATCCCGATCGTCAACCTCGCCCGCTTCCACGCGATCACGAACAGGGTGACGATCTCGGCGACGGTCGATCGCTTCACCGCCGCGGCCGAGTCCGGGGCGCTCGAGCCCTCGGTCGCCGAGGGGCTGATCGAGGCCTTCGGGATCGTCATGCGGATCCGCCTGCAGCACCACGCCGCCCAGATCGAGGCCGGCGGCACCGTCGGTGAGATCGACAACATGATCGACCCCGACCATCTGCCGCCGATTGCGCGCCGCGAGCTGCGCGAGGCCTTCCGCGTCGTCGCGCTCGCACAGAAGCGCGTCACCAACTACGGGCCGCAGGCTCGTTAGGCGCTCAAAAGTCCTCCGAGACCACCAGGTAGACCGGCACCTGCGCCTTGCGGCGCACGCGGTAGGCCTCCTGGGTCCACATGAAATCGGCGACGACGCGGTTGCGCGGCGGGTCGGCCGGCATGACGATCACGTCGCAGTCGAGACCCTCGGCCTGCCGGCAGATCCGCGCCGCCGCTTTGCGCGTGCCGACGACCTCGCCGTTGGCGTCAAAGCCGCGCTTACGCAAGGTCGCGACCGCGCTCGCCACGAGATCGCGCTGCTCCTGCCACTCGCGCTTGCTCGGCAGCAGGCCGGGGCTCGGGAAGCCGTATGCGGTCCCGTGCACGCGGGCGATGCTGAACACGTCAACCGCGGCGTGACGCGGCTGCGCGAGCCGCGTCACGAAGTC
>Ga0209415_10012691_pt1 | contig 14002 bp, 16 predicted proteins | sample PeaSoiSIISIP2007_FD_187696 | JGI IMG/M metagenome (GOLD analysis project Ga0209415, IMG submission 187696) | Peat soil microbial communities from Weissenstadt, Germany - SII-SIP-2007 (SPAdes) (version 2) | ecosystem: Environmental > Terrestrial > Soil > Wetlands > Peat | place: Germany... | reverse complement strand
CAGCGCGGCAAGCCGGCGTTTGGCTTTCTCCGCGGCTTCGCTGATCGGATACTTCGCCATCAGCTCCTCGAGCGTTTTCCTGCCGGCGTTCGACTCGCCCATTTCGATTTGCGAGCTGGCGATGTTGAGCATCGCATCCGGCACGGTCGGGCTGTCGGGATAGGTCTTGATCAGCGCCTGCTGGTTCGCGATCGCGAGCTTGAAATCGCGCAGGTTGAAATAGGAATCGCCGATCCAGTACTGCGCGCGCGGCGCGAGATTGCTTTTCGGGTACTGCATGATGAAATTCTGGAATGCAACGATCGCGCCCTGGTAGTTGCCGATGCGGCGCTGGCCCTGGGCTGTTTCATAAACGCGGTCCTCGGGCCCGGTATCGACATTGGTGACCGCGACCGCCGCCGGCGCAGCAGCCGCCGGTGTGGCGGCAGCGGCTGCCGCACCGGGTGTCCCGGCAGACGCAGTCGATGCAGCAGGCGGCACCACCGTTGCAGCGGCAGCCGGTGGCGGGCCGCCCTGCTGCTCGAAGCGGCGTACCCGCGTGTCGAGGTCGAGGTACATGTCGCGCTGGCGTTTGCTCGTGTTCTCGAGGCTATTGTTGAGCACCTCGATCTGCCCGCGCAGCTTGTTCATCTCGAGCTTGAGCGCTTCGAGCTGGGTGAACAAGTCGAGCAGCGCCTGGCTTTTCAGCGCCTCCTCGAACTTGCCGAGGCGCGCTTCGATGGCTTCCTGCTGGGTTTTCAGCTCGTCGACGCGTTTCTTCTCGACGGCGATCTGCTTGCGCGCTTCGTCATCGTCGAACATGCCGGCGTGCGCCGGCGCGGCGAGCGCGCTCAAAAGCAAAACCGCGCCGCACCAGAACTTCAGTGCGGCGCGGTTCCCCTTGTCAGGTTTTGCGTGGCGCGTCATCTAACCCAAAATCACTCGCCCTGATAGACGATATCGCTGCGGCGGTTTTCGGAATATGCTGCTTCATCCTTGCCGGTCGCGCGCGGCTTTTCCTCACCGAAGCTGACGGTCTCGATCTGGCCTTCCTGCGCGCCCAGCAAAAGCATCATCTGCTTCACGCTGTCGGCGCGGCGCTGGCCGAGCGCGATGTTGTATTCGCGGCTGCCGCGTTCGTCGGTGTTGCCCTGGATCGTCATTTTCGCCGAGCGGTTTTGCGTGAGATAGCGCGCGTGCGCGGTCACCAGCGGCTTGAACTCGTCCTTGATGACGGAGCTGTCGTAATCGTAATAGACGCTGCGCTTGGACAGAATGTTGCCGGGATCGGTGAGCGGGTTGCCGACGATCGGCTGTTGAACGATCGGCTTCGCCACCGGCTCAACCGGGGGCTTGGTCACCGGCGCAATGGCGGGCTTGCCTTCTTCCACCGCTGCGCCCTTTTGTTCCTTGGTCTCGCTCGCACATCCGGCAAACAATCCCAGTACCACTATGCTGACTAACAGTTTCCTCATGGGTCGCTCCTTTTTACTGGCCTTTCATGATCGGGCCCCACGCCGGTTCACGCACATCGCCCGCCTCCACGCTGAATCGCTGCCGGACGCGGCCATCGCTGGATACCGCCGCTAATATACCACGCCCCCTGATCTCGGTTGCGTAGAGAATGATTCTGCCGTTGGGCGCGAAGGTCGGCGATTCGTCGACGCCGTCTTCGGTCAGCAACTGCGTCTGCTTGCTCACGAAATCCTGCACCGCGACGTTGAAGCGGCCGCCGCTGCGCTGGATGAACACGAAAGATTTGCCGTCCGGCGCATAGCGCGGGCTCACGTTGTAATTGCCGTCGAACGTGAGCCGCTCGGGCGCGCCGCCCGTCACCGGCACGCGGTATATTTGAGGGCTGCCGCCGCGGTCGGAAGTAAAGATTATCCACTGGCCGTCGGGCGAGAAGTTGGGCTCGGTGTCGATGGTGCTGGTGTTGGTCAAACGCCTGAGATTGCTGCCATCGGCGTTGACCAGATATATCTGCGAATTGCCGTCCTTCGTCAGCACCACGGCGAGCTGCTTGCCATCCGGCGACCACGCCGGCGCGCTGTTGCTGCCCCTGTAGTTAGCGATTACCTGCTGGCGGTTGGTATAGATAGATTGAATGTAGACAATCGGCTTCTTCTGTTGGAACGACACGTAGGCGATGCGTGTGCCGTCGGGCGACCACGCCGGCGAAATGATCGGTTCGTACGACGCCAGGACGGCTTGCGCGCCGTAGCCGTCGGCATCGGCGACCTGCAATTCGAAGCGCGTACCGTTTTTGACGACGTAAGTGATGCGCGTGCTGAACACGCCGACGTCGCCGGTAAGCGTTTCGTAGATTGCGTCGGCGATCTTGTGTGCGGTCCTGCGTAACTCGGTTGTTGTGACCTGATACGCAAAGCCGGTAAGCTGGGCTTGTTTGCCGACGTCGAGCAGGCGAAAACGCACGTCCCAGTAGCCGTTGGACATAGCCGATACCGCACCGATCACGAGCACGTCGGCGCCGCGCGCTCGCCATAGCGGATACTGGACGTCGGCGGGCTCGGCCGGGATCGCGGTCAGGCCGCCGCTGTCGACAATCTTGAAAAAACCGCTGCGGTAAAGGTCGGCGGCGACGATGTCCGTGACTTTGCGCGGCAGCGTGTCTTCGGCCTTGAATGGCGCGATCGCAATCGGAAACTGCGTGGAACCGAAACCGATGATTTCGATTTTAAGTTGGGCGTAGGCGGCGGGGGTCACCAACAACCACAACAGCGGGAATAAAAAAAAACGGGCTGGATTATTGGTTTTCATCGCGCCGTATTATAGCGGTTTTGCGCTGCGCAGCATCGTTCCAATACTCCCCTTACTCTTGAGGGCTGAGATCGGGATTTAGTTCCCGCCAAAGCAAAGAGTATTGCGCCGTAAATGTCAGTCCGGCGGTTGTTCGCGCTTCGTCATTCCTTTGGCTGGAACCCCAGATCCAGCTGACGAAACTCGTTCAGCAGGGCGGGATCTGGAGGCATGGGCAGGGGTTGCGCCCTTTGAATCGCGCGTTCCACAGCGTTATCCCAGGCCGTGTTGCTGCTGCTGCTCTTCGTTTTGATGCCCAATACTTCCCCCGTCGGCAGCGTTACAACGAAAAACTCCACTCGCGGATTACCTTGCACGCCGGGAGGAAAGATGATTTTTTCTCTGATCTTTCTGCGGATGCGCTCGATGTACTCGGCGCGCAGCTTCGCCTGCGCCGCAGCCGCCTGCTCGGCAACCCGGCGCTGCGCGTCTTCCTGCTCGCGCGCGAGACGCTGTGCGTCGGCCGCCTGTTGCCTCTGCACGGCCTGGGAATCTTCGGCGCGCTTCTTCGCTTCCTTTTGTTTCTCCTCGAGGGCGCGGCGCTCTTTCTCGGCTTTGTCCTTCAGCGCGATATCGGGCTTCGCGACCTCGGGCTTGACCGCCGCCTTGGGCGGTTCGACCGGCTGCGGCTTTACCTCGGGCTCCGGCGGCGGCGGTGGCGGCGGCGCCACCGGCTGCGGCTGCGCCTGCGACGGCAAATTGGCCCACAAATCGACGATATTCGCCTGCGGCTCGATTTTTTTCTGCCAGTTGACGCCGAACACCAGCAGCGCGAGAAACAGCAGGTGCATGCCGAACGCGCCCGCGCCCGAGATGACTTTTTCCTGCTGGCTGGGATAAGCGTAGGCGTTCATGACGCGCGGCCCGCGGCCCGGGCCAATTTACTGGCTGCGCGGCTTGGCGAGCAGCCCGACCTTGGCTACCTGGTTCTGCTGCAGCATGTCCATCACGTCGAGCACCGCTTCATAACGCACGTCCTTGTCGGCCGAGATCACCACGGCCTGCTCTGGGTTCCGGGTCTGCTTCTGGCGGATCGCCGCGATCAGATCGTTGCGCGTAATCTTGCGCTCGTCGCCGCCTGCCGAGCGGTCGCGCAGCCACAGGGACTGGTCGGTGTGGATCGAGACTTCGAGCGGCGCCACCGGCGGATTGGAAGTCTTGCCGATCGAGGGCAACTCGACCTGGCCGGGATTGATCAGCGGCGCCGTCACCATGAAGATCACCAGCAGCACCAGCATCACGTCGATGTACGGCACGACGTTGATCTGGTTCATCAGGCGCCGGCTGCCGCGTTTTTCGATGAGCATGTCTCAGCCTCCTTCAGCTTTGACGTTGGAGGATGTTCGAAAACTCTTCCATGAACGAATCGAACCGCGTCGCGAGCCGGTTCAGGTCGCCGGCGAAGCGGTTGTAGGCGACTACCGCCGGGATTGCCGCAAACAGGCCCATCGCCGTCGCGATCAAGGCCTCGGAAATGCCCGGCGCCACCGCCCCGAGCGTCGCCTGCGCCATCAGGGCGAGGCCGCGGAACGAGTTCATGATCCCCCATACCGTGCCAAACAGCCCGACATAGGGGCTGACCGAGCCGACCGATGCGAGAAACGACAGGTGCGACTCGAGGCTTTCCAGCTCGCGCTGATAGGTCGCGCGCATCGCGCGCCGCGTGCCGTCCATCACCACGCCGATACTCTGCCCGGACTGCTTGCGCAGCTTGGTGAATTCGCGGAAGCCCGATTCGAAAATGCGCTCGAGCGTGCCCGAGGCATCCCGCGAATTGACCGCGCGCTGGAACAGCTCGTTAAGATCGCCGCCGCTCCAGAAATCCTTCTCGAATTTTTCCGATTGCCGGGTCGCGCGCCTGAAGGTGAAGATTTTGATGAAGATGTAATACCACGAGAAGATCGAAGCGAGCAGCAGCCCGGCCATCACCAGCTGCACCAGCACGCTCGCGTTGGTGATCAGGCTCAGGACCGACATGTCGTGCGTGACGTTCATGCTTGCCTCACTGCGAGCTTCTCCAGGATCGGTTTCGGTATTCTAACGGGCTTGAATGACTGCGTGTTGACGCACGCGATCTTGACCGCAGCGGTCACCAGCGTGTGCGCGCCGCGCCGGATCGTCTGCGCAACTTCGATCAGGCCGCCGCGCGCGGACTTGAGCACCACCGTCACTTCGAGCGCATCGTTGAACAGCGCCGGGCGCAGATATTCGATCGCCAGCGCGCGCACCACGAACACCACGTTATGGTCGTGAAACAGCGTGGTCTGCTCGAAACCGAGCGAGCGCAGCCACTCGGTGCGCGCGCGCTCCATGAATTTCAGGTAGTTGGCGTAAAAAACGACGCCAGCAGCGTCGGTGTCCTCGTAATAGACGCGCACCGGCCAGGTAAAGGTGTGAGCGTGAGTTACGCGGTCACGCACAGGCGTACGCCTGGTCGGAAGGCGTAAATCGTGAATAGGGAATGGTAAATCTGCATTGGGGTCGCAAACAATTCACCATTCACGATTTACCATTCGCCGGTTTGTCCTCCCACAGCTCCGGTGTACCCGCAGTCCTGGGCTGCGCGAGCCCGAAGTGACGGTACGCGGTCACTGTCGCCATGCGGCCGCGCGGCGTGCGCTGCAGATAGCCCTGCTGGATCAGGTACGGCTCGAGAACGTCCTCGATGGTGTCGCGCTCCTCGCTGATTGCCGCGGCGAGGTTGTCGACGCCGACCGGCCCGCCGCTGAATTTCTCGATCACCGCGAGCAGCAGCTTGCGGTCCATCACGTCAAGTCCGAGCGGATCGACGTCGAGCATCTTGAGCGCAGCATCGGCGACGTCCTTGGTGATGTTGCCCTGCGCTTTCACCTGTGCGAAATCGCGCACGCGCCGCAACAGACGATTGGAAACGCGCGGCGTCGCGCGCGCGCGGCCCGCGATTTCGCGCGCGCCATCGGCGCTGATTTCGATTTCCAGCAACCCGGCCGAGCGCTGCACGATGCGCGTGAGCTCCTCTGCCGAGTAAAACTCGAGCCGCGCGACGATGCCGAACCGGTCGCGCAGCGGGTTGGTGAGCATGCCGGCGCGCGTGGTGGCGCCGATCAGCGTAAACGGCTGCAGGTCGAGCTTGACCGAGCGCGCCGCCGGTCCTTCGCCGATCATGATGTCGATCTGGAAGTCCTCGAGCGCGGGATACAGAATTTCCTCGACGATCGGCGACAGGCGGTGAATCTCGTCGATGAACAGCACGTCATTCGGCTCGAGATTGGTCAGGATCGCCGCCAGGTCTCCGGGGCGCTCGAGCACGGGACCGGACGTGTGGCGGAGGTTGACGCCCATCTCGCGCGCGATGATGTGGGCGAGCGTGGTCTTGCCGAGCCCCGGCGGGCCGAACAACAGCACGTGATCGAGCGCTTCCGCGCGCTGGCGCGCGGCCTCGATGAAGATCGCAAGCTGCGAGCGGATTTTTTCCTGGCCGATGTATTCGTCGAGCTGCTTGGGCCTGAGCGCGCGCTCGAACGCCTCTTCCTGCGGGGAAGTCGGCGCGGCGGAGATGAGGCGGTCGGTTTCGATCATGTATTTGCGCTGCTATAAGGCATGAGAGGTGCAGCGGAGAAAAACCGGGCTTGCAGGATTACGCCTCACGCCTGACTCCTCACTCCTCACGATTTTGCAAGCAGCTTGAGCGCCTGCCTTATGCCTTCGGCTACCGGTACGCCGCCCGGCAGCTGTTTGACGGCCCACGCGGCTTCCTTGTCATTGTATCCCAGCGCCAACAGCGCATTGAGGATGTCGCCGGTCTGCCCGCCGCCGGCAGCCGTGGCCGCAATCCTCACGTCGAGCTTGTCTTTCAACTCGAGCAGCAGGCGCTCGGCGGTCTTTTTGCCGATACCGGGGACCTTGGTGAGCCGCGCGCTGTCCTGCGCGCTCACTGCTTCGTAGAGATCGCTGACGCTCAATCCGGACAGCACCGAAAGCGCCGTGCGCGCGCCGACGCCGGAAATCTTCAGGAGCTGGCGGAACACGCGGCGCTCCTGCTCGCTCGCGAAGCCGTAGAGCTGGTGCGCGTCCTCGCGCACGATCAGGTGGGTGTGGAGCGTGACGTCGCTGCCGGTCGCCGGCAGCTGGTAGAAAGTGCTCATCGGCACGTCGATTTCGTAGCCGACGCCGTGCACGTCGACCACGACCTGCGGCGGGTGCCGCGCGATGAGCTTGCCTGAGATTTTCCCGATCAAACCAGCCTCCCGCGCTTCATCCGGTAGCCTGCGGTTGCCAGTTTACCGAGTCCCTGCCCGCCGTGCGCGTGGCAGATCGCGCACGCCAGCGCGTCCGCCGCGTCGGGGCTCGGGTCCCCGGCAAGCTTGAGCAGCCGCTTGACCATCTCCTGCACCTGGTCCTTGGCGGCGTGGCCGTTGCCGACCACCGCCTGCTTGACCTGCAGCGCCGTGTACTCGGACACAGGCAGCCCTCGAATCACCGCGGCGCAGATCGCGGTGCCGCGCGCCTGCCCGAGCGCGAGCGTCGACTGCGGGTTCTTGTTGACGAACACCTTTTCGACCGCGACCTGGTCGGGCTGCGCGCTGGCTATCACTTCCTGCAACCCGTCGAGGATGGCTTTCAGGCGCAGCGCGAGATCGCCGGCCGCCGGGGTCTTGATGCAGCCGCTGGTGACGTAAGAAAGCTTGTTCCCCGTCTTATCTAGGACGCCGAACCCGGTAACACGCAGGCCAGGATCTATGCCGAGTATGCGAATGGCCGCAGTCCTTTGAATTGAGCGCACGCTGCTACGGTGCCGCGAGTACGGCGGTGGTGTAGACCTCCTGCACGTCGTCGACCGCCTCGAGCGCGTCGAGCAGCCGCTGCATGCGCGCCGCATCGTCGCCCTTGAGTTCGTTCTCCACGGTCGGTTTCATCGTCACTTCGGCGAGCTCGGGCTTGAGGCCCGCTTTCTCGAGCGCGGCCTTGACCTTCGAAAAATCATTCGGCGCGGTGATCACTTCGATGCTGCCGTCGTCGTTCGCGACGATATCCTCGGCGCCGGCATCGAGCGCAATCTCCATCAGCTTGTCCTCGCTGGTGCCGGGCGCAAATGCGAGCTGGCCGCAGTGCTTGAACAGGAACGCGACCGAGCCGTCGGTGCCGAGGTTGCCGCCGAACTTGGTGAATGCGTGGCGCACGTCGGCCACCGTGCGCGTCTTGTTGTCCGTCATGCAATCGACCATCACCGCCGCGCCGCCGATGCCGTAGCCCTCGTAGCGGATTTCCTCGTAATTCACGCCATCGAGATCGCCGCTGCCGCGCTTGATCGCGCGCTCGACGTTGTCCTTCGGCATGTTGTTGTCGTACGCCTTGTCGACCGCGAGCCGCAGGCGCGGATTGGAATCCGGGTCGCCGCCGCCAAGCCGCGCCGCGACGGTGATTTCCTTGATCAGGCGCGTGAAGATTTTGCCGCGCTTCGCATCCTGCCGTCCCTTGCGGTGCTGGATGTTTGCCCACTTGCTGTGACCCGCCATTGCCGCCCCTGACGATGCGAATGCGCGCCATATCGCGCTGATATAATTAAAATTTTAGCACAGCACCCGCCGGATACTTCATGTTCGAATCGCCGTTGCAACCCGCAGCAGGCCGCGTCATCGTCCGGCGCACGCCGTCGTTGCCCGCGGCATGAGTTCCGCCGCCGCTGGAGCGCGCAATGCCTACATCGGCGTGGCGTGCGTTCTGCTCGGCTCGATCGGGTTTTCCGGCAAGACCGTCATCATCAAGCTCGCGTACCAGTACGACGTCGACGTGATGACGCTGCTCGCTTTGCGCATGCTGTTCGCGCTTCCCATGTTCCTGGCGATGGCGTGGTGGGCGGGCGCGCCGACCGCCGCGATGACCCGGCGCGACTGGCTTGCGATCACCGCGCTCGGCTTCATCGGCTACTACCTCGGCAGCTATCTCGATTTCGCGGGGCTGCAGTACATCTCGGCGGGACTCGGGCGGCTCATCCTCTACCTCTATCCCACGCTGGTGTTGCTGCTCTCGGCGCTGTTTCTCAAGCAGCCGATCCATGCGCGGCACCTGGCCTCGCTCGCCCTCTCTTACCTCGGCATCGCGCTGGTGTTCAGCCATGAAGTCGGCATCGGCGAGAACCTGCCGCAGATGGCGCTCGGCGCGGCGCTCGTGTTTGCGGGCGCGGTGACCTACGCGATTTACCTGATCGCCGGCAGCCGCGTCGTCGTGAAGCTCGGCTCGATGCGGTTCACTGCGTACGCTTCGATCTCGGCTACATGCTTCGTGATCGCGCACTTCATGCTCACGCACAGCCCCGCGCGGCTCGCGGTCGAGCCCGAAATCTACTGGCTGACGCTGGTGATGGCAATATTTTCGACGGTGCTGCCGCTGTGGCTGATGGCGGAAGGACTGAAGCGCATCGGCGCGAACCAGGCCGCGCTCGTGGCCTGTGTCGGCCCGATCTCGACCATCCTGCTCGCGCGCATTTTCCTCGACGAGCCCGTCACTGCGATCCAGATCGCCGGTGCCGCACTCGTGCTCGGCGGCGTGATGATCATCAGCCTCAAGCCGCAAGCCGCGGCGCAAACCGCTGTCATGCCAAAAAATCAGTAAGGCGTGCCGTCCTTGTGGAAGAACTTGCGTCCGCTCGCCGTGGTGCGCGCTTCGAGGTCGTCGTCGGGATAACTGACCATATCGTCGGGCCTGCGATCGCCGACTTCGAAATAGACGGCATCGCGATCGGTGCGGTTCACCAGGTAATGGCCGTCGGCCTTGCCGGCGGGAAAGCCGGCCGCCATGCCTGCAGCGAGCAATTGCTCGCCCGCGTCGGTGACGAGCACGAGCTCGCCGCTGACGATATAGACGAATTCGTCCTCCTTCGAGTGCCAGTGCCGCAGCGCTGAGGCCGCTCCCGGCTCGATCGTCGTCAGGTTGACGCCGAAATTTGTCAGCCCGAGCGCATTCCCCAGACGCTGCTTGCCGCGTCCCGCGACGCGCGGCTTGAAATGGTCGGGATAGTTGGAACCGGCCTTAGCCTCGACCGTTGCCGGGTCGATCGCCGGTAGCCTGAGTTTGGCATTCATCGTTGTAGGCCCTCACCCTGCCCCCTCCCTGACAGGACGAGGGAAACTGAAACACGTTGTCATAATATCGATCCGCACGAATTGAACGGCGTCGCAATTTCGCCCGTTCGAATTCGCGCAGACAGCCCGGCGCGCGCGGATGCGCGTGTCCGCAGGCAGTCAGATGTTGAACCGGAAGTGCATCACGTCGCCGTCCTGCACTACGTAGTCCTTGCCTTCAAGGCGCAGCTTGCCGGCTTCCTTTGCCCCCTGCTCGCCTTTGCATCGCACGTAATCATCGTAGGCGATCACTTCGGCGCGGATGAATCCTTTCTCGAAGTCGGTGTGGATCACGCCCGCCGCCTGCGGCGCGGTGTCGCCCTTGTGCATGGTCCACGCGCGCACTTCTTTCGGGCCGGCGGTAAAAAAAGTCTGCAGGCCAAGCAATTCGTACGCGGCGCGGATCAAGCGGTTCAAACCCGGTTCCTGCAACCCGAGATCGGCGAGAAACACTTTCTTGTCCTCGTCCGGCAAGTCGGCGATTTCGGCTTCGAGCGCGGCGCAGATCGCGACCACCGGCGCGTGCTCTTTCGCGGCATAGGCACATACCTGATCGAGCAGCGGATTGTTCTCGAATCCCCTGTCGTCGACGTTCGCGACGTAAATCGCGGGCTTCGCCGTCATCAGGCACAACGGCTTAAGCAGTTGCCGCTCTTCCGTCTCGAGCTTCAAGGCGCGCACCGGCTTGCCCTGATCGAGCTGGGCGCGGACCTTGTCGAGAACTGCGTTGAGCTTGATCGCTTCCTTGTCACCGGCCTTGGCGGTCTTGCCCGCGCGCTGCGCGGTCTTTTCCACCGTCTGCAGATCGGCGAGCGCGAGCTCGGTATGGATCGTCTCGATGTCGGAGAGCGGGTCGACCTTGCCGGCGACGTGCACCACGTTGTCGTTGACGAAGCAGCGCACCAGGTTGATGACGCCGTCGGTCTCGCGGATGTTGGCGAGGAACTGGTTGCCGAGACCCTCGCCTTTCGATGCGCCGGCGACCAGCCCAGCGATGTCGACGAACTCGACCACTGCCGGGATCACTTTCTCCGGCCTGGCGATGTCGGCGAGCGGCTCAAGGCGCGCGTCGGGCACTGCAACTATGCCGACGTTGGGCTCGATGGTGCAGAACGGGTAGTTTTCAGCGGCGATGCCGGACTTGGTCAGCGCGTTGAACAGCGTGGACTTGCCGACGTTGGGCAAGCCTACTATTCCACATTGCAAACTCATTTCTTGTGCGCCGGGTCAGCGGCCGGCAGAAATTTCCTGAAAAAGGATTTGAGTGCGCTTTCTTTTTCGGTCTTCCCGGTAGTTTCGCTTTTTTGGGATTTTTTCGCCGCCTGCGCCTGCGCAGACTTCCCCGGTTTCGGCGTCTTCCCCGGCTTCTCGGTTTTGGCGGGTTTAGCCGCCGGCTCGACTGTTTTTATTTTCTCCGGCGCCGTTTCCTGAGTGTGCAACTTCAGCATCGCGCCCTGCAGATCGCCGGCGAGCGCGAGCGGCAGCACTTCGAGCGCGCGCGCGATCGCGGCGTCGATCGCCGCCCGATCTTCCGGACTGGGCTTGTTGAGCACGAAATCGGTGACGGCATGCGGATCGCCGGGGTGGCCGATGCCGATGCGCAACCGCCAGTAATCATGCGAGCCGAGCCGGGCGGAGATGTCCCTGAGCCCGTTATGGCCGGCGATGCCGCCGCCCTGCTTGATCTTCGCGACGCCGGGTGCGAAGTCGAGCTCGTCGTGCACCACCAGAATCTCGGCGGGCGGGATCTTGAAGAAGCTCGACAGCATCTGGACCGGCCTGCCGCTCGAGTTCATAAAGCCCTGCGGCAGCAGCAGCCACGCGCCAGTCGGCTCGTGGCGCCCGACGAGAGCCTGGAACTTCGCGTCCTTGCGCATTACCGTGCCGGTCTGCGCGGCGAAGCGCTCGACGAGCCAGAAGCCCGCGTTATGGCGCGTGCGCTCGTATTTTGTGCCCGGATTGCCGAGCCCGACGAGTAGTTTCATAGATCAGCGTTCAGCAGCCAACAGCAGATATGTTCTTGATCTCCCACCCCTCGCCTCTCGTATCTTGAAATCAGCCAGGAAAAAGCCCGCCATGTTTCGTCCGCTGCGCGCAAAAAACATGGCGGGCCCGCTGCCAGACCGCACGGCCCGGACTATTCTTTCTTGCCGGCATCTTTCTTGCCGGTTTCTTTCTTGTCGGCGGCAGTCTCTTTCTTGTCGCCTTTGTCGCCCTTGTCGGCTTTCTCGCCTTCCTTGCCTTCGGCGGCCGCAGCCTCCTCGCCTTCGGCCGGAACTTCGCCGATGATCTCGGTGACCGGCGCGGCGACCTCTTCCTCGATCACGATCGCCTTCGGGACCTGCACCGTGACGATCGCCGGGTTCTCCTTCTTCAGCCTGGAGATGAGCTCGACGCCTTGCGGCAGCGGCACTTCATTGAGGTGGATCGAATGGCCGAGCTCGAGCTTCTCGAGGTTGACCTCGACGAACTCGGGCAGATCGGCGGGCAGACAGTGGATGTCGATTTCGTTCATCACGTGGTTGACGACACCGCCGCCGGTCTTGACGCCCGGGCAGATCTCGGCGTTGATGAAGTGCAGCGGCACTTTCATGTGGATCTTCTTATTCTTGTCCACGCGCTGGAAATCGACGTGCAGCACCAGCGGCCTGAACGGGTGCATTTGCACGTCGCGCAGCAATACCTGCTGCTTCGCGCCTTCGAGCGTCATGTCGAGTATCGACGCGTGAAACGTCTCCATCTTGAGATGCCGATACAGCGCTTGGTGATCGAGCTCGATCGCCGTCGCCGGTTTGTCGGCGCCGTAGACTATGCCCGGCACCTTGCCGCCACCGCGCAGGCGGCGGCTCGCACCCGTGCCCTGCAACGTGCGCGGAAACGCGGTAAATTCAATTTTCATTACAGTCTCCACAGTTTGGATCATCCGCGACCAGATGATCCAGGTTCAAAAACAGTGATAAGTTTTCAGTGAAGGAGAATGAGCCGGAGAAACAACTTCAGCTCAAACCAGACACTCGGCACTTGACACTGCACCAAAAGCTATTCAACGAACAACGAACTCACCGAGTCTTCGTTGCTGATGCGCAACATGGTCTCGGCGAGCAGTCCTGCTATCGACAGCGCGCGGATGCGTTTGCATTTCGCCGCGTCCTCGCGCAACGGTATCGTGTCCGTCACCACCAGCTCGTCGATCGCCGAACTCGCAATCCGCTCGACCGCTTTGCCGGACAGCACCGGATGGGTGCAATACGCGAGCACTTTGTCCGCGCCGTGCTCTTTCAGCGCCTTCGCCGCCTCGCACAGCGTGTTGGCGGTATCGACCAGGTCGTCGACGATCACGCAAGTGCGGCCGCTCACGTCGCCGATGATGTTCATCACCGTCGCCACGTTCGGCCGCGGTCGCCGTTTGTCGATGATGGCCAGGTCGGCTTCGAGCCGTTTCGCGAGCGCCCGCGCGCGCACCACGCCGCCGACGTCCGGCGACACCACGACCAGGTTCTTGTAGTCGTGCTTCCACACGTCGCCGAGCAGTATCGGCGCCGAGTAAATATTGTCGACCGGGACGTCGAAAAAGCCCTGGATCTGCTCCGAGTGCAGGTCCATCGTCAATACCCGGTTCACGCCGACCGAAGCCAGCATGTTGGCCACCACTTTGGCGGTGATCGGCACGCGCGCCGAGCTCGGCCGGCGGTCCTGGCGCGCATATCCCATATAGGGGATCGCCGCCGTCACGCGCGATGCCGACGCGCGCTTCAGCGCGTCGACCAGCACCAGCACTTCCATCAGGTTGTCGTTCGGCGGCGAGCAGATCGACTGCAGCACGAACACGTCCTTGCCGCGAACGTTTTCGAGCACCTCGACCATCACCTCGCCGTCGCTGAAACGGCCGACCTTGGCCTTGCCGAGATGGATGTTCAGATGCTGCACCACATCCGCGGCGAGTTTCGGCGTCGCGTTGCCGGTGAACACCATTAAGCGGTCGTAGGGCACGGTCACCTTCCTGAATTCAGGCCGAAGCCTCAAAAATGGCTGGGGAGGTAGGGATCGAACCTACGAATGCCGGAATCAAAATCCGGTGCCTTACCACTTGGCGACTCCCCAAA
>Ga0209415_10012690_pt1 | contig 14002 bp, 12 predicted proteins | sample PeaSoiSIISIP2007_FD_187696 | JGI IMG/M metagenome (GOLD analysis project Ga0209415, IMG submission 187696) | Peat soil microbial communities from Weissenstadt, Germany - SII-SIP-2007 (SPAdes) (version 2) | ecosystem: Environmental > Terrestrial > Soil > Wetlands > Peat | place: Germany... | reverse complement strand
CTTCGCGCCCTGAGCCAAAATCGTGTCAGCGCATCGCGTGTTTCATTATGTTACGGGCTCTTACGCCAACGCCGCGATCACGCGTTCGCGCGTGAGCGGCATGTCGCGTACGCGCGCGCCGAGCGCACCGGCTATCGCATTGGCGATCGCCGCCGCGGTCGGCCCGGCAGCGCCCTCGCCGGCGCCGAGCGACGGCTGCTCGGGACGGTTGATCAGCGTCACCTCGACCTGCGGGGTTTCGGCGAACTTGAGCACCGGGTAATCGTCCCAAGTGCGCGAGGTCACGCGCTCGCGGTCGAATGTGATTCTCTCCTTGATGGTCATGCTTGCGGCCTGGACGATGCCGCCTTCGATCTGGTTGATGACGCCGTCCGGATTGATGGCGAGGCCGACGTCGACCGCCGCCCACGCACGCGTCACACGCACCTCGGCCCCGGCGTCGACTTCAGCCACCACCGCGACGTAGCAGCCGAGATTTTTGTAACGCGCGAAGCCGATGCCGCGCCCGCGCGCGCCATCGCCCGGCGCACCCGGCCGCCAGCCTGATTTCTGCGCGACCGTTTCGATCACGGCGCGCGCGCGCGGATCCTTGAGATGCCGCAAGCGGAATTCGACCGGATCGGCGCCCGCCGCTGCGGCAAGCTCGTCCATGAACGATTCGATCGCAAACACATTGGCGTGCGCGCCGAGCGAACGCAACGCGGAAGCGCGCAGCGGTGATTGCACCACCAGATGGTTGGTCACCCGCTGATTCGCAAAATCGTAAAGCGGGATCGCATTGCGATGACTGCCGCCTGCAGGCAGCGCAGGATTGACGGGTGTGGCCGGTTTGCATGGCTGCGCAAGGTGCCATGCCGCAACCAGATTTACGCCGTCTTTCCCGCCGGGACGCGTGCTGTGCGGATAACTCCACACGTCGAATTGCCAGTCGACGATGTTGCCGCCGGCATCGAGCGCGGCGCGCGTCTTCATCAGCATCGCCGGGCCGTACGGCTCCCACGCGAACTCGTCCTCGCGCATCCACTGCACCTGCACCGGATGGCCGGGCACGGCGCGCGCGAGCAGCGCTGCATCGAGCGCAACATCATCGGCGCCGTTGTGGCCGTAGCAGCCGGCGCCTTCGCCGTGAGTTACGGTCACCGCGCTTTCCTGAACGCCCAGCGCCATGGCAAGGTCGTGCCGCAATGGATAAATGCCCTGGCTGTGCGTCCATACCGAATATCTGCCGTTATCGAACCGTGCAACCGCACACGACGGTCCCATCGAAGCATGTGCGACATAAGGTCGCGTATAAGTCGCTTCGAGCACAGTCACGCTACGCTGTTTCGCTGCAGCGTCCGCTTTGTCGCTGATCACCTCGATGTGCGCCGGCTGCATGAGCAGGTATTCTCCCGGCGTCACATCCGCGGGCAGCGTTGCGTTGTTCTGCCATTGTGCAAGACGACCGAGCCTGCGCGCAGCGCGTACTGCCTGTTCTTCGCGCTTGGCGACAACACCCAGGAAGCTGCCGTCGCGCATGACCGTGGCGACACCCGGCATTGCCTTCACTTCGTCGTCGTCGAGCGCCGCAAGCCGCGCGCCGTAAGCCGGCGGGCGCACCACGCGGCCGTAAAGCATGCCGGGCAAATCCATGTCGTGCACGTAAGCAGGGGTGCCGGTTATCTTGGCCGGCAGATCACGGCGCGGCAGGGCCATGCCGATGTATTTATGCTCCGCGGCCGGTTTGAGCGCCGCCTGCGCCGTCGCTTCGCGCCTGAGCAGATGATCGTCGGCGAGATCCCAGTAAGTCACCAAGCCACCGCTGCGCGCGCTGATCACGCCGTCGGCGACCGTTATCTGTTCGAGCGACACGCCGAGCTTCGCCGCTGCGCGCTGCAGCAGCAGGTCGCGTGTTTCGGCGCACGCGTAGCGCAGCGCCACCGCGCTTTCCTGGATCGAGCGGCTGCCCGAAGTCATGCCTTCGTCGGGGCTGTGAACGGTGTCGGCGGGCTCGAGCCGGATGCATTCGAGCGCAACGTCGAGCTCGTCGGCGACCACCTGCGTGATCGCGGTCGTTATGCCCTGCCCGATTTCGACCTTGCCGGTGTAGACCGTGACAGTGCCGTCGCGATTGACGCGCAGCCAGCGCTCGAGCGTCCGGTTGGTTTCGAGGCTGCCCGGCAGCTTGCGCGGCGCGCTCATCTGGCCTCTCCGGCGACGCGTTTGATCGCGCGTAAAATCCGCGCGTGAGTGCCGCAACGGCACAGGTTGCCGGCGAGCGCATCGCAGATCTCGGCCCCGCTCGGATGCGGATTGCGCGCGAGCAGCGCGTACGCGGCCATGATGATGCCGCTCGCGCAATACCCGCACTGCGCGGCCTGTTCGGCGATGAACGCGCTCTGCAGCGGGTGCAGCTTCTCGCCGCCGCCGATGCCTTCGATGGTGGTGATGCGCTTGCCGACCGCCGCTGACAGCGGGACGTCGCACGACTGCGCCGCCTTGCCGTCGATAACCACGGTGCATGCACCGCACTGACCGAGCCCGCAGCCGAAGCGCGCGCCCTTGAGCTTGAGGTCGTTGCGCAGAACGTAGAGCAGCGGTGTATCGTCGGTTGCCTCGACGCTACGCGACTTTCCATTCACGGTAATCGTATACGCCATACGCTCCTCCCGGCCGGCTACCGGTCGCAATCAAATTCTAATTCAAGAAAAAACATACGGTTATCCGGGCCCTCCAAGACCCTCTTGCACGTTAACACAGGGGGGCTATACTTTTCTTACTTTCCGGATGGAGATGGGTGCCCATGCAGACTGATATCGAATCTCTAAAACAACGGATCAACGAACTGCACCTCGAACACCGCGATCTAGATGACGTCATAGCCAGACTGGCGGATAAACCGGGCCAGGACCAATTGCAGCTGCAGCGCCTCAAGAAGAAAAAACTCCTGCTCAAAGACCAGATCTCGCACTTGGAACGGCAATTGACGCCTGATATCCGGGCGTAGATGCGAAGCCGCCATTGAGCGGCTTTTTTGTTGCCCGGTCTGCCGGCACAGGAATCGGGTTCGCCTATTATTTCATTCGCTGGCCCGGAACGTCGTGCGGGTGGTCGGTCGCGAACAGGAACCGATCCGCGCCGAAGGCGTCAAGCACAAAACGCGGGCGTAACCGCTCCCGCTCCTCGCCGAGACAATCGTAGGCGTCCGGAGGCAAGAAGTGGGTATCGCCATCGATAATCATGCGTATCTCACTGCTTGCGGGCGACCACGGCAACGAATACCGCGAATGCGCCAAGCAGCACAAACCATGCAAGCGACCATTCGGCAATGGAAAGGCCCAGAAACGTCCACCCCACTTCCGCGCATTCGCCCGAACCGCGGAAGATTTTCGCGAGTGCGTCGATCAGCTGCAGCTTGTTGAGCATATACGTCAGCCCCGGGCCGCATTCCGGCACCTTGTCTTTCGGCAGGTGTTGCAGCCACACGTGGCGCGTTGCGATGCCGGCGCCGACCAGGCTGATGATGACGAGCAATGTGCTGTAAAAATACGCGCCGGTGCGGCGTGGGCCGTGAATCGCGCCAACCAGGAACACCGCCATCAACGCAATGAACGCGACGCGCTGCAGGATGCATAAGGGGCACGGATCCTGGTATTCGTAATACTGCAGATAGAGCGCAAATACAAGCAGTCCGGCGCATACGAATAATCCCGTGAGATACCCAAGCCGGGGGGTCAGTTTCGAAAACATATGAGGGCAGGCGATGCGCCGGTGAGATGTAAACGGTAGAATTCTAGCAAAATCGCCGCCCTAAAACCGTTCCGCCGAAATCATTCATGCGTCGCGATTGACACGCCGTGCCCGAACGTCTTTAATCCCACGATCCTGAAAAGCCGCGCGCCAGTGCGGCGCTGGAGGAGAAAAAAATGCGTCCGGTGCGATGTCTGGTTCGGCTCACCGCAACCTGGATGCTTATTGCCGGAACGACTGCCGCCCAGGGCTACCCCGAGAAACCCGTCACGCTGATCGCGCCGTTCCCCGCCGGGGGTTCGGTCGATCTGGTGGCGCGGGCCGTCGCCCAGCAGATGAGCGAGCTCTGGAAGCAACCGGTCGTCGTTGCCAACCGGCCCGGCGCCGGCGGCAACATCGGCGCCGAAGCGGTCGCGCGCGCCAATCCCGACGGCTATACCCTGCTCATGGGCACGACGGCGCTCGCGAGCAGCCCGGCGCTCTACTCCAGGCTGGCCTACGACCTCATGCGTGACCTTGCGCCGGTCGGTCTCGTCGTCACGATGACCAATGTCCTCGTCGTGCATCCTTCGCTGCCCGCGCACTCGGTCAAGGAACTGCTGGCCTTGGCAAAAGCGAGGCCCGGCACGCTCAACTCGGCTTCGGCGGGCGTCGGCAGCTCGAACCATCTCGCGCTGGTGCTGTTCAATACCATGACGGGCGCCGACATCATGCATATTCCATATAAAGGCGCGGCGCCCGCGGTCGCCGACGTAATGGGCGGACATGTCGCCATGACCTTCGTGCCGATCGCCGCGGCGGTGCCCCCGGTCAAAGCGGGGAGATTGCGCGCGCTGGGCGTCACGGGGGCCACGCGCTCGGCTGCGCTTCCCGACGTGCCCACGATCAGCGCAGCGGGCGTGCCCGGTTACGAGGCGACGTCGTGGAACGCGCTGCTCGCGCCGGGAGCGACGCCACGCGACATCGTTGTCAAGGTTCATGGTGCGCTGGTCGAAAGCCTGCGTGCGCCCAGGGTCAGGGAAATTCTCGTCAGTTCAGGGGCCGACGCGGCCGGCGGCTCGCCCGACGAATTGGCCCGGTTCCTCCGCGAGGAAACGGTGAAATGGGGCAAGGTCATCAAAGCGGCGGGCATCAAGCCAGAATAGGGAGCTGTCAGTGCTCAGAATCACTCCCGACATTACGCTCGACGAGAGCGAGTTCGAAGAGCAGTTCGTGCGAGCTTCGGGGCCGGGCGGCCAGAATGTCAACAAGGTGTCGACTGCGGTGCAACTGCGCTTCAACGTCTTTGCATCGCCGGCGCTGCCGTGGGACGTGCGGCAACGCTTGATCAGGCTGGCCGGCAACCGCATCAATTCCGCCGGCGAGCTCATTGTCACCGCTCAGCGCTACCGCACCCAAGCGCAGAACCGCGCCGACGCGCGGGAAAAGCTCGCCGGTCTGGTCCGCGCCGCGGCACACCGCCCGAAACCGCGCAGGAAAACCAGATTGAGCACCGCCGTCAAACGGCGCCGCCTTGAAACCAAGCGCCGCCGCGGCCAGCTCAAGCGCGCCCGCCGGCATCCCGCCGACGAGGCATAGGCCCCGACCTTGCCGGTCGACAGCAACCCCGCAAAAATGTTTCAGATTATTACCGTCGGCAAGCGGTTTTTTATGCGGAACTAATCTACCCATGCCATTGCCAAATTCAGCGTACCTATCTGGTGGAGGTTGGCATGTTTCAAAAGAAACCTTTTATTGTGCTGGCGGTCACCGCGCTTGCTCTCATCGCGGTGTTGGCCTTGCAGCACGGCACTTTCGCACCCATCTCAACGTCGCTCGCAGTAACGTCGCAGCCGCAGGTGACACAGGCGGTGAGACCGCTGCCCGATTTCAGCGTGCTGGTCGAGCAAGCAGGGCCGGCAGTCGTCAATATCGGCGTCGTGCAGAAAATCCGCACCGCAGGCCCGGACTCAGGGCTCAGTCCCGATGATCCGTTTTACGAGTTCTTCCGTCGTTTCCAGGTGCCCGCGCCGCAAGCCGTTCCGCAGCAAGGCGTCGGCTCGGGCTTCATCATCAGCCCCGACGGTTACATTCTGACCAACGCACACGTAATTGACGGCGCGAGCGAGGTTACGGTCAAGCTCACCGACAAGCGCGAGTTCAAGGCGCGCGTGGTCGGCGTCGACCGCCGCACCGATGTCGCGCTGATCAAGATCAGCGGCAGCGGGCTGCCGACCGTCAGGATCGGCGACTCGTCGCAAGCCAAGGTCGGCGCATGGGTGGCCGCGATCGGCTCGCCGTTCGGCTTCGAGAATTCCGTCACTGCCGGCATCATCAGCGCCAAGGCGCGCGTGCTGCCCGACGAAAACTACGTGCCCTTCCTGCAAACCGATGTTGCGGTCAACCCCGGCAATTCGGGCGGGCCGCTGTTCAACATGAACGGCGAAGTGATCGGCATCAATTCGCAGATTTACAGCCGTACCGGCGGCTACATGGGCTTGTCGTTCGCGATCCCGATCGAAGTCGCGATGAAAGTCAAGGACGATCTGCAGAAATTCGGGAAGGTCAGCCGCGGCCGGCTCGGCGTCGCGGTGCAGCCGATCAATCAGCAGCTCGCCGATTCGTTCGGCCTCAAAGGTCCGCATGGCGCGCTCGTCAATGCAGTCGAGCCCGACAGCCCGGCGGCTAACGCAGGCATTGCCCCCGGCGACGTGATTCTCGGCGTGAATGACCGTGCGATCGAGCAACCCGCCGATCTGGTGCGTGCGATCGGCGACGCCAAACCGGGCCAGGCCGTGACCCTGAAAATATGGCGCAAGGGCGAGACGCGCGAACTGAGCGCGAGACTGGGCGAAATGACGCCGGAGAAAACGGCGGCCGTCACGGGCGATGCCGGGCAGTCCGGCAAGCTCGGCATGGCGGTGCGCCCGCTCAACGGCGATGAGCAGAAGCAGCTCGGCACCAGCGGCGGTCTGGTCGTCGAGGAGGTCGATGGGCCTGCCGCCAGCGCCGGCATCGAACCCGGCGACGTAATTCTCGCAGTCAACAATCAGGAAATCAAAACCATCGGCCAACTGCGCCGTCTGATCGACAAATCCCGAGGTACCGTTGCAGTGCTGGTCCAGCGCGACAAGCAGCGGATCTATATCCCGATCCGGCTCGGCTGATCGCGCGCGGAATACGCCGACGCGTTCAATGCGCGTCGGCGTTCAGCGTCAACACCACCGGTTGATGATCTGAGGCGTCGGTCCGCTGATCGATCCGCACCTCGGCAATGCGAGGACGCAAGTCTTCAGTGACGTAGATGAAATCGCAGCAGAACGCAGCGGGCCACTGCTTGCGGTCGAATACGCCCAATGACGGCGGATGCGGCGCGCCCGGATAGCGCACCTGCCATGCGTCGCGAAACGCCGGCACCCCGTTTCCATATGGCGCAGCAAGGCGGTCGTGCAGCGGATCGTCTGGGTGAAAATTGAAATCCGCGGTCAGAATCGCCGATGCCGCGCGGCGCATGCTGCGAAACGGCCCGTCGGAAGAATCGAGTTCGCGTTCAAGGCGCGCGCGCACCGCCGCTTCTGCGTGCAGCTCGCGAATGCGCTCGACCTGCGCCGCGCGCTGTGCCGCCGAATAATATTCGAGATGGGTGGTCATCACGCGCAACGCGCCAAACGGCGCTTCGATCACCACCTCGACGAGTGCGCGCTGCATGCCGGTTTTATCCGGATCGACCGGCCATGGCAGCAAGTGACGGAACACCTGCACGACCGGCAATCGCGACAGGACCATGTTGCCGAACAGCCGCCGCGTTCCGTCATCCGCCAGCGCGTCGGTCGCAATCCCGAACACCGGCATATAGCCCGGTAACAGCCGCGCAAACAGCGCCGGCTGGTCTTCACCTGTGCTGCCGGGAAGTCCAGGGTAGTTGCATGCGACCTCCTGCAGGCACAGCACGTCGAACTCGGCGAGCCCACGCGCGGTATCGACGATACGCCGCAGATCGACGACGCCGTCGCAGCCTCGCCCCCACTGGATGTTCCAGGTAATCAGATTAAATTGCGCCATCCCGATCCAACCGGTGATCAGGCGATCGCCCGGTCATGCTGATTATTGATTCATTATCCCGCCACCCGGTGGCGACCTCCATGGCTGCGCCAGCGCTCAAATGCAGGACACCGCGACCTACCGCATCAGCGACCGGCGCCAGTGACGGACGAGGCGCCGGCGAGCCGCGCGGCTACCGCGCCTTGGCGGCTCACTTTTCGTACTTGAACGACAGGCTGACCCGCGCCCGGTAAGCGGCCACCTTGCCGTTTTCTATCGCCAGATCCAGCTTGGTGATTTCGGCAACGCGCAGTTCGCGCAGGCTGCGGGCGGCCGTCTGCACGGCATTGCGGGCGGCATCCTCCCACGAGTTGGTGCTGGTCCCCACCAGTTCGGTGATCCGGTAGACGCTGCGTTTCGCTTTTTTCATGGCCATCCTCCATGTGTGTCGGTCGCTGAGGGATTTACTTGCCCTGTATCGTTATCGTTATCGTTATGGGGCAACCGCCTGCTCACTGTAGCGAAGCGGGCGCAAAACGGCAACCGGGCGAGGCGCTGATGGTGACGCCGCGGCGACGGGCAGACTGGGGTAAGCGTTAAGCCGGCGGCGCGGCGCGTCAGACCGGATTATTGGTGACTTCGACCAGCCTGGGACGCGTTGTTTCGACCAGGATTTTCAACGTGACGTAGTCGGGCTTGCCACTGCCGAGCTGCGGCAGCTCGGCGACGTGCACGATGCGGCGCGCGACCGCAAGGTCCTGGCTGCCGAGCAGCTTGGCCGAGCGCTGCAGCGTGCCGCGCGACAGATTCGGATCGGTGGTAAACAGCACCGTGCTCTCGCCGCTGCCGGCGATCACTTCGACCGTAGACGCATGCCGATGCTGCGGCGACGCGTGATACGCCACACGCTCGACCATTTCGAGCGCGACCATCTCGCCGGCGATCTTGGCAAAGCGATTGACGCGGCCGAGCACGGTCACGAACCCGTCCGGGTCGATATCGACCACGTCGCCGGTGTCATACCAGCCGACGCCCGCCTCGGACTGCGGCGGCTGCAGCACGCCGGGCCGATCGTAGAAATAGTAGCCGAGCATCAGATTGGGGCCGTATACATGCAGCCTGCCGCCACGCGCGATGCCGTCGACCGGTACCAACCGGTGCTCGATCGCAGGCAGCAGGCGCCCGACCGTCTGCGACCTGTACGCAAGCGGCGTATTGAGCGCGAGGACCGGCGCGCATTCGGATGCACCGTAGCCTTCGAATATGCGCAAGCCGAATTTCTCGAGCCATAACTCGGCGACCTGGGAATTGAGTTTTTCAGCGCCGGAAATCACGCAGCGAACCCGGTAAAAGTCGTAGGGATGCGCCTCACGCCCGTAGCGCGCTAAGAACGTGCTGGTCCCGAACAAAAACGTGCAATCGCGCAGATACGCGATTTCCGGGATCGCGCGGTAGCGCAACGGCGTGGTGTAAATATATAGCCCGACGCCGCAGAAGAGCGGCATCAGCGTGCAGGCCGTCAGGCCGTAGGAATGGAACATCGGCAAGGCATTGAGGAAACGGTCCGCCGGCGAAAAATCGATCGTCGCGCGCATTTGCGCGATATTGGCAAGCAGCGCATCGTGGGAGAGCGCGACGCCTTTGGGCCGCGCCTCCGACCCCGAAGTAAACAGCACCACCGCGGTGGCGGCGGGATCGGCCGAGCGCATCACGCTGCGCGGCAGCCAGCGCGCCCACGCGACGAGCCACAGCTTGTCGAGCGTGCCGAACTGCTGACGCAGATCCTCGATGAAGACGATGCGCTGGTTGCATAGGGCGTCGAGCGCCGGATACAGGCGAGCCTTCTCAATGAATTGGCGTGAAGTAATGACGGTCCGGATGCCGGCGGCTGCGCACGCACTGCGCAACGTTTCCGCACCCGCAGTGTAATTGAGCATCGCCGGCACCCGCCCTGCAGCGCTCAGGCCCAGCACCAAGCATGCCGTGGTGCTCAGGTTCGGCAGCATCACGCCGACGATCTCGCGCTCGGCAGCCACGCGGGAACCGATGCGCGCCAATACCAGCGTCGTCATCAACAATTCGCCGTAGGTTTCGTGCCTGCCGCGCACGTCTTCGACGATGCGATGATCACGCCCGAAGACTTTGACCGCAGTGAGGAACGCTTCATACAGGGTTTGGCGTGTGCGTGCGTCGACCACGGCGCGCTGCATGATAGAACTCAATGCGTCAGCGGCCTTGCGGCGCTTGACGCGCGCCACTGTGTCCGCCGATTCAGGCAGCCGTGTTGCGCCGTGAATGCGGATCGTGACCTGCGGCAAGCTCTGGCGCGGGAAAGCGCCGGGCACGCGACTGAAGCGCGAATAGAGCAGACCGTCGACGGTGACCGGCACGATGGTTACTCCCGAGCGCGCCGCGATCGTGGCCACCGAGTGATAGAGTTTCATGGCGGATGCCGTAGTCGTCACACGGCCTTGCGGGAACATCACCAGCAGTTCACCCGCGGCGAGCAGGCGCACCATGCGTTTCACCGTCGCCGGCTCCGCCAACTCGAGCACTTGGTGGGGGAAAAACCGGGCCAGGAGGCGGTTGCTCGCAAGCGCCATGTCTTCGTGCGACATGATGACCCGGGCCCGACGCGGCAGGAACAATCCGAGCAGCGCGCCATCGAGCAACGAGTCGTGATTGGCGACGACCAAAGCCTTCCCGGCGGCGAGGTGCGCCGGGTCGCCGATCACCCTGACTCTGAACAAAATCCAAAAAATAAATTTAAGAAATGCTCGCATCATGCGGATTTTAATGCAATACTAATAATTCCGCTGAACAAATAATAGTCACTCTTCCGCCGCTGGCCGCCCCATAAACAGCGTCCTTGGCAGTCGGGAATATGGTGTGCCAACACCCGGCTCAAAAAAAAATTTGTGACAGCGATAAATGACGGCTGCAGTTTAGCTCTGTTTTTAAAAGGAAAAAAGTCAAATCTATCAAAATGTTAGATTTGCTTTCTGAATTTTTTTTTCTTTTAATGATCGCGCGGCCATGTTTGGCCACATCTTTCAACTGCCATGACAGGGAGAACTTACATGAACGTATTCGACGTCCCGCAAGAAGTCCTGCGCACCCCGGATCCGGAGATTCTGCGCACCCCCGAACTGCCGACCGGCGAACCGACGACCTCCGGCATCGAGATCGCGTTCTCCGAGCAATTGCGCGCTTACTACCAGCACGAAAGCCGCGCAATGTGGTCGCGCTGGAATCCGTTCCCACGGCCGTGCTTCAACGCCAAACTGCTCGCCGACATCCGTGCCTATCACGATTTCCTGGCGCGCAGCGACGGCCAGATCGATTGCATGGGCAAGCAGTATCCGATCGAGTACGTGGTGCTCGCCTCGGACAAGCCGGGCGTGTTCAACCTCGGCGGCGACCTCGATTTGTTCAAGAAGCTGATCGGCGAGCACGACCGTGCCGAGCTGCTGCGTTATGGCCGCGCCTGCATCGACGTGTTGTATTCGAACTACATGGCGTTCGACCTGCCGGTGACGACGATATCACTGGTGCAGGGCGACGCGCTCGGCGGCGGCTTCGAAGCCGCGTTGTCGGGCGACATGATAGTCGCCGAAAAAAGCGCGCGCTTCGGCTTCCCGGAAATCCTGTTCAACCTGTTCCCGGGAATGGGCGCCTACTCGTTCCTCGATCGCCGCATCGGACAGCACGGCGCCGAAGAACTGATCTCGAGCGGCCAGATTTACAGCGCCCAGCAGATGCTCGAAAAAGGCGTGATCGACCTGGTGGTTGAAGACGGCCAGGGCGAAGCCGGGATCGCGTCGCTGATCGACCGGCGCAAACGCAGTCAGAACGGCTTCGCGGCGCTCGCCCAGGCGCGCCGGCGCGTGCACCGGATCCAGTTTCCCGAGCTGCTCGACATCGTGGAAATCTGGGTCGACAGCGCGCTGCGGCTCAATCTGCGCGACCTGAAACTCATGCAAAGGCTGGTGTCGCGCCAGAACGGGCTTGGAGAATCCCAACAGGTGCATTAATGCATCCGGGATAGCACTGGCCGGCGGTCGCGGCCCCCTTCCAAAGCCGTTGGCCGGTGCTTTTAGAGCGCATCACGTGAATGCAGAAGGCGTGACATGGATATTCAAATGCTATTGATTGCGGCCTTGTTGGCGATGGTGCTGATGCTCGCAATACTGCGCTTGCCTGTCAGCCTAGGGATGCCGTTCTTCCGCCGGCCTGATCAGCATGGGCACCTCGGGGTTATCGCTGGAACTGTCAAAGGAAAGGTATTAACATGGATGACAACGACGTCATAATCGATCGCTCTGGGAGGGCTATCGTGGCCGACGAAAGCCTGTATTACCCGATTCAGGAAGTTTCCGAGAAACTCAGCATCCCGATCCAGAAGCTGCGGCGCTGGGATCAGGACGGGGTGTTGAAAGCGCAGCGCTCGATCGGCGGCCATCGCCGCTATCCGAAGGAGTTGATCGACCGCCTCGCCGCGCAAGCGATCAGTCCCGACAAAGCCAACAAGGAACTCGCGACGATCAAGAAGTCGCTGGCCGAGAAGAGCCGCATCATCCAGCTCCTGCTCGAAAGCGAGCACCGCTACCGCGACCTGGTTGAAACCTCGCATGACCTGGTCTGGACGACCGACACCCAGGGACGCTTTACTTACCTCAATAACGCGGCGCGCGACATTTTCGGCCTGCCGCCGCGCGACCTGAGCGGCCGCTGCTTTTTCGACTTCGAAGCCGGCAATGCGCATATCGCGAACCGGCGCTTCCTGGCCGTGCTGAAACGCAGCGGCGAAATCAAGAATTACGTGACCCATGTCGTCACGGCGCGCGGCGAAGACCGCTGGATCGGGATCAATGCCCGCATTCTGCTCGACGACAACCGCGAGATGAAAGGCATTCGCGGCACCGCGCGGGACATCACCGAGCAGCATCTCGCGACGCGGCGCATCGAGCATCTCGCGCTGCACGACACGCTGACCGAGTTGCCCAATCGCATTGCACTGCAGAAAAAAATCGAGGAAGGCATCGTCTCGGGGACGCCCGGCGCGATTCTGTTCCTCGATATCGACCACTTCAAATACGTGAATGACAACTTTGGCCATCGCACTGGCGATCAGATGATCAAGGGCGTCGGCAGCGCACTGCGCGGCATGATGCGCGGCTTCAGCGGCGAACTGTTCCGTCTGGGCGGCGACGAGTTCGCGATTCACCTGCCCGGGTCGCTGCGGCAGGATGCAATCCTGGTCGCCGAACGCGCGCTCGAAACAGTTCAGCATTACCGCCTTCAGGGCAACGGCGAGAAGGGGATCTCCAATCTCTCGACCTCGATCGGCATCGCGCTGTACCCGTTCCACGGCTCCGACATTACGGGGCTGCTGTCGAACGTCGATATTGCGATGTACCAGGCCAAAGAACACGGCCGCAACCGCTACGTGCTGTTCGACCAGGGCTCGGACGGCATGCGCAGCACGCACAAGCGCGTGCACTGGGCGAAAAAACTGCGCGACGCGATCGACGACGACCGCCTGGTGCTGTTTTCCCAGCCGGTGGTGCGGCTCACCGACCAGAAACCGATGCATCACGAGATCCTGCTGCGCATCCGCGATGATGACGGCAAGATCATCATGCCCGGCAACTTTATCGAGATCGCGGAATCGCTGGGGATGATCCAGGAACTCGACATGCGCGTGGTCGAGAAGCTGCTGCTGCACATGCATCAGAACAACCTGATGGGCAAAAAGCTCCGCTATTTCGTCAACTTGTCGCGCGTCAGCATCTCGGACCAGAACTGGATCAAGCGCTTTATCAACATGCTGTCGATCAGCAAGGCGGACCCGAGCCAGCTGGTATTCGAGATTACGGAAACCGCGGCAATGTCCGAAATCGACGTCACTCTCAACTTCATCCGGAAGCTGAAGGACATGGGCAGCCGGTTCGCGCTCGACGATTTCGGTGCCGGCTTCAGCTCGTTCTACTACCTGAAGCGCTTCGAAGTCGATTACCTGAAGATCGACGGCAGCTTCATACGCGACCTGGCGACCGATGAAAGCAACCAGGTGTTCGTGAAGGCGCTCAACGATGTCGCCAAGGGCATGAGCAAGCAGGTGATCGCCGAGTGGGTGGAAACGCCCGCTGTGCTCAAGCTGCTGCAGGACATGGGCGCGCAGTACGGGCAGGGCTACCTGTTCAAGCAGCCGATGCCGCTGGGCGGCGAGCACGGCCTGGGCATCGCGGGC
>Ga0209415_10012689_pt1 | contig 14002 bp, 9 predicted proteins | sample PeaSoiSIISIP2007_FD_187696 | JGI IMG/M metagenome (GOLD analysis project Ga0209415, IMG submission 187696) | Peat soil microbial communities from Weissenstadt, Germany - SII-SIP-2007 (SPAdes) (version 2) | ecosystem: Environmental > Terrestrial > Soil > Wetlands > Peat | place: Germany... | reverse complement strand
TTTCCCTGGACTGCAAGTGATAGAGGCCGGTAAAACCGCCAGTCAATAAAAGTTCGGGATGGGCCTTCATGAGAGTGAACGCCTCCGAAATCATTTCCTGGCGGCCTTCAAATGAGCCGAATTGGTCCCAGTCAAAAATGCCTTGCGCCAGAAAGAGAATCGCCAGGAGCGCGACGAGAGCACCGACGGTCAAAAAACGCAAAATGCCCCGGCGTCGGCTCAGGAAGAGATACACAGCCATCATGGAAGCGGCAAAAACCAGCAAGCCGGAACGAAACATCGTGAAGAGAAGACATACAAACATCACCGCGCTGGAAGCCAAGCAAACCATCCGTTTGCGCCCCGAAAGGCCTCCAAAAAAACCCAGGGTTGTGACCAGGCACAGCGGGAGCGAGAGAAAACACGCAAACGTGTTGGCTCCGCTATAGAAGCCGGTGGGCAAAGTGTCTTGCACGCCGAGGAAAGCGCCGAAGCCGGAGAGTTTGGCAAGGCCCGTCTTATAGTCCTGCCATTCCGCCTCGTCGGGCCCCGCAAACCAAAGATAGTTTCCGGTGGTGTATTGGACGATGCCGAGGAGAGCGTTTGCCAAAGCGAAGATGCAAGCGAGCTGGATGAGCCGGTGAATCTGTTCTTTCTCGAGGCGCGCCTGCATAAATACGAAAAAGAACGCGAAGGGCAGCATCAGGTCGCGGTAGACGCTGGCGGCATGAGCCGTGTTAGATTCAAAAAATAGGGCGGGAAAGGCAAAAATGGCCAGCAACAGAAGAAGACATCGTTCCGGCTGAACTTTTTCCAATGGGCCGAGGGGTTTGCCTTGCCACGCCCGGACAAGGCAGACGAGGACCATAACGAAAAGAGAGAGCTCCGAGAGATCGAAACTGAAGATGGTGAGACGGAGGCGGTATTCGAAGGCCAGGAGTATGGGAAGAAGGTAAACCAGCCGTGAAGGGCTGGACGCGATCCAGAACAGGACCGCGCCGAGCGTCGCGATAAAAAGGGGAATCAGCAACAACATGGTTCAGGCCACCATCAAACCGGCGATTTGCGGTCCACGGACACGCCAATCCCATTCATGGACCATTACATTTCGGGCGAGGTCGCCGAGGAAGTGGCGGCGGTCGTGGGCGCGCAGTAAAGAGACAATTTCAGCGGCGAAGGCCTCGTCTGAATATCCGGCGAGAACGCCTATGCCGCTTTTGCGAAAGAGAGTTTCCACTTCTCCCACGGGATTGGTTATGGTGGCGCGGCCGGCGGTCAAAAAATCGAGAATCTTGGTGGGCCACCGCGCGCGGTCGTTCAGACTGTCTTCAAGAGGGCAGAGACAAACATCCGCGCAACCGAGAACCCAGGGATAGTCTTCGTCGCTGACCCAACCCATGCGGTGAATCCGGTGCTCGATGGCGAGATGTGCGGCCAGCGCGCACGCCGCAGGAGTAGAGCGGCCGACCCACAAAAAGACGGCGGTGGGCCTTTCGCGGAGCACTTGGGCGAAGATGCGCATTTCGCGGCACATGTCGCCATTGCTGACGGCAACGAGGATGGGAGAATCCTCCGGAAGAGAGAAACGCGTGCGCGCTTCTTTTTTGTTTTTTGGCAGGATGTACTCGGTCGGCGCACCATTGGGGATGTAGACGACCTTCTGCTTCGGAACGCCGATGGAGATAGCGCGCTCTTGCAGCACTCTGGAGGTGACACTAACGCGCGCGGCGCGAAAACGGATTTTTTCTTCGAAGTAGGAATCGATGCGGTGCGCGAGTTTCCATCCGCGGAAGCGGTTCGAACTGCCGCCGAACCAGTCGCACCAGTCCGAGTAGAAGGCATAGCGTTTTTGATTCTGCGTGATGTAGACCGGCCAGGAAACGTTGGGCTGGTATTCGAAGCCGAAGACGGCGTCATAGTGGCTTATCGCCAATTCGCGCGTGCGCCCCCAAATGTCCAGAGGCCCCCAACCGGTGCCGGGCAAAAAACCGTTACCCCAGAAAGGGCCTTCGATCACGCGAATCCAGGGACCATCGCCTTGCGGCTCGCTAAATTCACCGATCCAGCCGCGTTTGTAGAAAATCTGGGGACGAAAACGCGAAGTGGGCGATACGGTGGCCAGGGTGACGTTGTGTCCGGCGCGCGCGAGTTCGCGACAAAAATAAAACGCGCGCAGATAGGTGCCCGCCCCCTTCACGGTAAAGTTCAGAGCAAAAACCTGCATAGGTGGCACTCCAGGCTCAGGGAGCCGTTCGAGTAAAAGCGTTCACTTCCGTTTTCTTGGCGATGGCCTGTGTGGAGCTCATCCCAGCCGTGGCGCGCGCTCGACCAGCCAGCCTTTCGCGTTTTCGCTCCAGCGCGGCACCCAACAGGGCAAGAGGCTCATTGATGAAATGGTGCTGGAGCTTTTCCTCTTGCCAGACGCGGATTTCTTCCTGCAAATCCGGGGCAGCGTGCACGCGGCGGAAGCGACTGGGCAGTTCTTGCAGATCGGCGCAGAGCGCTTCGGGATGGCAGAGCAGGCGATGATAGGGTTTGTCTATTTCGCCAAAGCAGATGCAGCCGAGAGAAGCGGCGTCGGCGAGACCCTGCCCGGCGCCGCTTCCTCGGCCGAGACACAAATAATATTTCTGGCGACCGAGTTCGCGAAGAAACTCCGCGGCATCGCCCCAATGCGGCGGATCTTCACCGTGATAGAGGCCCATGGAGAAAGAACGGAAGGCCACAGGCAGATGCAGCGTTTCTTGCAGCCGCAGAGCAGCCGCGTTCGTAGCTTGCGGGCTGTTTCCATTGGCGGCCGCGCTGAGAAGCGAAAGCGTTCGCCAATCCGCCCAGACTCCTTCTTCGCGTTGAGCAGAGGCGAACAGCGCGCGCATCGATTTGGGATCACGGATATACGGAAAAGAGATAGCCTGGGGCAACGTATCGAGGGAGTGCGGTGCGTCCATCATGTGCGCGAGGAACAAATCGGCATGGCGCAGCGGATGGCGCAAGGAAGCGCGATAGCGGCGGTCCCAATGTTCCACGACGAAATAGGCAAAGAGCGTGTGTGAGCTGGGGGGAAAGTCCAGAATGGGGTCGTTGGTGATAACCAGATCGTAGGAATCGAAAGGGATGGCCGCGGGCGCGACGACGTCTTGCGTATATTTCCGGACAATGTCCGCGTTGCCCGGCTGCTTCAGGACGGAATCGTAGGTGTAGTCCGTGTGAACCTGTTGCGGGACGATGTACCAATCCGCCTGCAACAGTGTGGTCATCTCCCAATGCAAGACGCGGCTTGGCCAAAGGCGAAACAATGCTTCCGGTGAAGTGTCGTCCCATCGGATGCTGGACCATGGACCAAAGGTGTCCAGCAATTGTTTGACGATAGCAACCTTCATGCTCTCTCTCCATCGGGAAATAGCTCGCTGTAACAAGGGTGAGATTTTTTCGCAGCGACGACCATGGCGTCGTAGCTTTCGCCGGGAGTTCGCCGGCGCACACGGGCGGACTCCGCATCCAAAACAAAGAGTTCGTAGCCGAATCGTTCGAGTTGCCACATCAGTTCCACGGGGTGATAGTGAAATCCGGCGGTGCACCAGCTATAGCCTTCATAGAGAAGGAGCGGGGCGTCGGGCCGCTCGAATAATTTTCGTCCGCCGCGGAAGACAAGAAGTTCCGCACCTTCGACATCGACCTTCAGGAGGTCCACGCGAGCAATGTGTTCCCTCGCGACAAAGTCATCGAGCGTGATGGTCTGCACGATTTCGCGTCCCACGACTTCGGCGTCCGTGTGGCTGGGATCTTCGAGCGAGTTCAAGGCGTCCTTCAGGGGTGCGTTGACAAACAGACTGGCTTCGCCCGTCTGGTCGCTCAACGCCACACGAATGGCGCGCACCTGGGCGAGTTCATTCTGTAGTAGATTTTCTTGCAGGATCGCGAACGTCGAGGGACAGGGTTCGAAAGCGTAGACATTGGATGGCTGGCCCTGGAGTTTTAGTTTTTCCTCCGCGGCCAAACTGAACAAGCCGATATTGGCGCCGACATCGAAAAAGATCATTCCTGGACGGAGCATTCGCAAAATAAATTCCACTTCGGCGCGTTCGAAACGGAGCCCTGACCAGGTATGAAACGCGATGGCGCCTTTGGGCACAATGTGAAATCCCACCCCGCCCACGCTTACCTGAATCGGGGCATTGCTGGTTGTTAGATTCCGCGCTCGGAAAGCCAGCGCGAGGACATCGCGGTACCAGAGGAATATTTTTCCCGAAATGCGCTGGCGAATTTTTCGCAGCACTTCCGGCAGTGTCAGAGAGCCGTAGATTCTTCGCCATTTCGCCAGCGGCGCGCCAAGAAACACCGGCCATTCAATCGGCTGCATAGGCATTCCCTTTGAAGAGGGCCTTGGAAGCGCGCATATCCCAAAGGAAGTAGCAAGCGCAAGCGGCCATCAAGAGCGCGGCGGAGCCGACAGAAGTTTCCAGACCGGCGCGAAGTCCGAGCGAGGAGGTGATCCGGCTGCCCGCAGCGGCGAGCGCCCACATGCCGGCAGCGAAGGCGCAAGTACGCAAGTCGAAGGGCAACGGGTAATAGCGCCTGCCCAACGCCGTCATGAGACCAATGCTTGCAGCCAAACCAGCGGACCAGGCGATCGCTGCGCCCAGGGCGCCGAACCGTGGCACGAGGAAATAGTTCAGAACAATGCATAGGGCTGTTCCCGCGGTGGCCAGCGGGCCAAGCCATTGAGTCTTGTACTTGAGATAGATCGGCAGGCTGCTCCAGTACTCGAGCAAACGAAACACTACCGGAAGCAGTAGCCATGGCAACAGCTTTTCTACTCCTTCATAGGCGCGGCCGGCGAAAATGCGCACGAGAAGCGGCCCGAATAAAATGGTCATGCCGGCAAGCAGAGTGGCGACAAGCAGCGCATAGCCCATGATCTTGGTGTAGGTAATCGCCGCATTCGGCCGGTGTGCGATGGGAAACGCGGCACCCGCCCACGCGCTACCGAAGGGTTGCAGGAAACCCATGGAAAGAATGTTGGTGATCTTGATTCCCACCGTGTAGCGGCCCACTTCGGCGAAACTTTGGAACTGCGCCAAAAAATACCGGCCGCTCGCGTCCAGCAACAGAGCCATTAGGGCACTCCACACGAGCGGAAATCCATAGCGCAGCATAGGAACGAGAAGGGCCTTGCGCACGCGGAGTTGCATGCCGGGCAAGCAGAACCCGAGAAGCATGAGCAGACAGGCGCCATCGCCAAAGAGCCAGCAGTGCAACACGCCTTGGACGCCTTCACCGTGCAGTACAACGAACCAATAGGCTGCGGCCACGAGAGTCAGCAAACGCGTAATGGCCGACAAAACATAGGCCACGGGCCGTTGCGCGGCTTGCAGGCTGCTGAAGAAAATGCCTTGCGCGTTGCGGAACAAAACAAGGGGAACAAAGACCCAGACAGCTCTCGTGTTGCCGCCAATCCATTCCTGTCCTAACGGTCCGCGCATTACCGCTGCAAGAATGGCGCCGCCGAATACCGCGGCGACGACTCCTGCGGCCACGCTGGATGCGAGAATTTCGCCTCGGCGTGCTGGCTCGGTTTCCGCGTACCAGCGGAGGTACGTCGTCCCCAAGCCCATCTGGGTAACCGTAACAGCGATTAGCAGCGAGATTTCGATCAGCGCATAAGCTCCGAAATCCGATGGCGAGAGAAAACGGGTGTACATTGGCACGAGAACAAAATTGCCCAGACCCAGCAGAACAGCTCCTGCCAGATAAATCATGGAATGCTTTGCCAACGAGTAAAGCGTGGCAAGCAGCGGATGCTTCGCGATGAGTCTCGGGAGGCGGCCCCCTCGAGGAGGCTGCTGACTCGCCTCAGGCATTCTGCTCTGCGGCTCTGGCAAGCTCACTGACCTTCTCCTTCGAGAACTACTTTGAGGGTTCGCAGCAAAATGCTGAGGTCCAGGCGCAAACTCCAGATTTCGATGTATTCGAGGTCGAGGATCATGTTGGTTTCGAAGGATGGATCGCGGCGAGCGGTGACTTGCCATAGGCCGGTGACGCCGGGCTTTACATCGAGGCGGCGGAGATGCTCGATGGTGTAGCGTTCGAAATCGTCGACGGGATGCGGGCGGGGGCCTACCAAACTCATTTCGCCGCGGAGGACGTTGATGAGTTGCGGAAGCTCGTCAATGCTGAACTTGCGCAGCCAGCGGCCGCAGCGCGTGACGCGCGGATCGTTTTCCATTTTGAAAAACGGGCCGTTGCGCTCGTTTGTCTTGCGCAAGATGTCTTTTTGCATATCCGCTTCTTCGACCATGGTCCGCAACTTGTAGCAGCGGAATCTTCTGCCTTTTTTGCCGACGCGCATTGCCGGATAGAAAACAGGGCCGGCAGAATCGCAGCGAATCCAGATCGCAGCGAGGGCCAGGGCCGGGGCGGTCAACAAAAGCAGCGCCGCGGCTCCCAGGAGATCGACGAGGCGTTTGACCGCCAAGCCAAAGACGGGAATCGGCTCGCCGTGCAACTGGATCACCGGGAAGCCACCAATGGATTCGACGGGAGCGCGCCAGCCCAATCCATCGTAAAGATCTGGGACGACGTTGAGGCTCAAGCGCAGGCGCCGCGCCTCGAGAAATATTTCTTTGACCATTTCGCGATCGGCTGGAAGCGTGACGAACAGTTGGTCGGCAAACTGTCCCAGGGCCACTGTGCGGAGATCGCGCACAGAACCCAGGACACGCGCATCGCCGTTGGGATGGGAATCCAAAAAGCCGCAGACCTGGTAGCCCAGTTGCCGATTTTCCTCGAGCCAGGCCGCCAGCGCCCGGCCCAGCTTGCCGGCTCCAACGATCAGCACGCGCGAAACGCCTTCGCCGCGCTCGGCTTTTCGCAGAACGTAGCCACGCTTGGCGAAGCGCCAACCTGCCAGCGCAGCGGCATTGCATGCTCCCGAGCAAGCCACAACCAGCCGGGAAATTTCTTTGTTGCCGGAAGTAAAAATGAACAGTGCCAAAAGCGCGGTGGCAAATCCAACCGCTCTCGCGACGTTCGCACTTTCCTCCCAAGCGCTGCGTTCGCGGGCCGTGCGGTACAAGTCCTGGCTCATGCAAGCCAGCACCACGAGGCCGGCATAGAGAAGCAGAAATCCGGGGTAGCTTGCCGACCAAACCTGGCGAGCAAGGCTCTCCGCGGAAAGAGGCGTCTCGGCAAAAGGATTTGCCAAACCAAACCGCAACAAAAAGACTCCAGCACCACTCGCACACACCAACGCAAAGTCGATGGCGACATAGGCGGCTTGACTGGCGAGCCCGGCACGATGGCGCGCGGTCTTGACGCGTCCGGGAAGAACTTTCGTGCCCGGCAACCACATTTCCGGCGCGAGTTCGCGAATGTGCTGCGCACTCGCCGAAGAGGGCGCACGCGACCGGCGTGTTGCAGTTCCGTTCATTCGTCCTCTATCCCAAACCGTTTCTTGCCACGCGCGCCAGATCCGAGGCATGGGCAGATTTCTCAGGTTCTTCTACCGAAACGGAATTCTTGGAAGCGTCCGCAGGCGGGCGAAGGCGCACTCGGGCAAGCATTTGCAAGAGTGCTGCGGCGGAAGGAGCGAGGCACAAGGCATCCGCGCGAAGCGTTCCCGCAATTTCCGTGGCAAACTTTTTTCCAGGATCTTGCGGATCCATTTCCTGCCACGCGCGACGGATCAAAATGCATGCGCACGCAACGAGAAAGGCGGACGCTGCGCCCGACAACGTCAACAAACCTCTGGGTGGAAACGATTTCTTGGTGGGCGCAACGGCGGCGTCCAGAACTTTTACGCTGGGTACTTCTTTGGCTTCCTGCACTTTAGCCAGTTCGTACTGCTGGGTGAGCAGTTCGTAGACGGTTTCCTGAATTTTGGTCTGGCGGTAGAGGTCGGCGTAGGTTACGCCGAGCAGAGGCAACTGGCGGATGGCGGGATACAAGGAGGCATCGGTTTCCGAGGATGGCGCTGCCGAAGTTCCACTCACACCTCCCATTTTTCCGAGTTGCGCGCGGAGTTCCGAGACTCTGGCGCGGAGCGCGCGGACGCGAACGTTCTGGTCCGTGTACATCGCTCCCAGACCATGCAGTTCGGCTTCCGCCGCGATCAACTGGCCTTCGAGCGTGGCTGCAGCTTCCACCATGGCTTTGCTCTGCGCGGGAATGTCGATCGCGGTATTTTTGCTTGCGAAGATGCTGAATTTCCGGGCGGCGCTGTCGAGATCCTGTTTTACGGCGCGCAACCGCTCTTCGAGAAAGATCCGTTCGCGCCGTGCCGAAGAGGTGCTGACCTGCTCGACAAGGCGGTCGAGTTCGTCGACATACGATTGCGCCATGGCGGCCGCCCGTCGCGGGTCGGGGTCAGTCACAGTGACGGCGATGATTCCGCTTTTGCGGTCCTCGGCAACGCGGGTATGCGCGGCGAGTGCGGCACGCGCGTCTTCCATTTTCGGGGCGTGATACTCGCGCCGAAGATCGAATTGTTCGATCAACCGGTCTTGCACGGTACGGCTTGCGAGAATTCCCACGAACAAAGCGCCGGAATTTTTTACGCCGAGCAGATCGCCAGCAACGCCTCCCAACCCACCGGCTCGCCCCGACAATGCCGACAGCATGGCCATACCGGAACCCGACTGGTTGTCCGGAGGCATAAGCTGAGTCGTGGCTTCATAGCGGGACGGAATCAGCAGGGCTATGCCAAGGCTCGCAAGCGCGCCGAAGACGAATGCTTTGGCTAAGGACTTTCGGGCATTCCAAAACAAGCGAAGCTGTGCAATCAGCCGCTGGCGGCTATCGCGCGCTTCGTTCTCGTTCGCGTCGCTTAGCTGTTCTGTAGGCAATGCGCTCACGCCGTTTCGATGCTCCTTCCTCTTTCTTCCGTGGAGTGATTTTTGTGGCGGCGCAGCAATCTCATGGAATCGCCACGGCTGCCGCTAACGCCCCGGCTTGCGCGATCTGGGCAATGGCAACCAGGTTTTTCCAGACATTGCTGCCGACCACGGACCGTTCTGGAACTACAATCGTGTCGCCGGGACCGATGGCTGAAGACTCGACGCCTCCCGACCACACGCCGCTGCTTCCGCTGGTCACCGACCCGCTGGCACGGATAATGAAAATGGCTTTTTTGTTGGCGAGACTGGTGGCTCCGCCAGCCCGAGACAGATACCAAGCTGTGTTTTTGCCTGGCGTATAAGTGATGGCATTCGAGTTGTAAACCTGGCCAACGATCAAGACGAATCCCGGTTGCTTGGGAATTTCAAGCGAATCCCCAGCGCGCAACTCGATATCGTCTGAAGAACCCGGAAAGTCCTTTTGACTCTGGCGGATGTGTATGACCAGACGCCCGCTGATGGGGGCGCGGCGCAACGCATCGACGACGCGTTGGCGTTGTTGCACGGCGGCTTGTTGCAACGCAGCCTCTTCCGAGCCGCTGGTAGTGACAGCCGTTTTGACGACTGTCGATTCCTGCTCTAGCCGCTGGATCAGCTCTTGCCGGCTCTGCTCCTGCATTTTGCGCACTTCGATGCGCTCAAAGATGGCGGCTTGCGGATAGGCGGAAGGAAGCATCCCGCCCGCGCGACGGAGAAGTGAACTCATGCGTTCGCCAGGCTCAATGCCGTAGACACCGGGCTTCGCGACTTCGCCGTGCAGGGTGACGGTAGCGCCAAGATCCTTCCAATGCGCCTGTTGCGGGACGGTAAGGACATCGCCGTCGTTCAAGAAGACGTCCGCGCGGGCTTCACCGTGAAGAGCGCTTGCCAGATTCACGGCTAGTTCTCCGGAGGGCTGCGCCCCGGCGCCATCCAGAATCTGGTAGTGCACCAAATCGGCGCTGGCAGGATTCGCGCTGCGCAACACTCCGCCAGCGGAACGGACCAAATCCGAAACGCGCATGCCAGAAGCCAGCGGGTAACGTCCGGGCCGGCCAACTTCTCCGCGCACGTAAACGGTAGCGGGATTCACTCTCTCAGGCTGGCGATGCACCAGGATGCGGTCTCGCGGTTCCAACAAAATATTGTTGAGCGCGTCGCCTGCCAGCGCTTCACGAAGAGAAACGCTGAAGACCTTTGTGGTGCCATCCGGCAGAGCGCGGAAGAGCTGCGCTGATTCGAGCCAGCTTTCCGACGTAATGCCGCCGGCTTGATAGATGGCATCGCGCAAGTGTTCTTGCCCGGAAGCGCGGTAGCGCCCGGCATTACGAACTTCGCCCAAAACCACAATTTCCGGTGTCGCTTCGAAGTCGTATCGTCCAAAAATACGAATGGTGTCGAGTGGCTGGAGTTTGGGTGCGTTTTCCGGATGGGCGAGCGCCGCAGCCAAATTGAAACTTTCGACGACGGGGCGGTTGTCCGGCTGGGCAATACGCACAATTTCCGCGTATCGCTCGGCGGGCTCCGGCAAAAGTTCCTTGTACGAGGAAACCAGGTCGGTCAGCTTCATTCCATTGCGGAAGGAATATTTGCCCGGACGCAGGACGTGCCCTTCGAGATAAACGCTTTCAGCGTTATAGGGAGCGATGGGGAAAATATGAATCTCGTCACTGTCTTGAATCGAGAATTTCTCGAATGCCGCACGCAAGGAATCTTTGTCACTGCTTTCTCCGACATCCAGGCTGAGCATGGTGCGCTTTTCGTGCGCTTCCATGCGCTGCACTTCGATGTGGCGCAGCGCCGCCGCCGGCAAAATACCTCCCGCAAGTTCCAGAATATCATCCAGATTTTTCTCTCCGTGGAGTTCGTAAACCGCCGGCCGCCGGACCATCCCTTCGACGGTGACACTTGAACCCAGAGGCGGCACGCGGAGGGAGTCGCCATTTTCGAGACGTTGCATGTCGCCGCGGATGCCATGCAGCAAAAGATCGTAAGCGTCGACTTCTTCCAAAAGCGTCTTCCCCCGATAATGCTCGATGCTGCGCAACGAACCTCGAGGAGTAACTCCGCCAGCCGCAAAAAGTGCGTTCAGCGGGGTGGAGAGCGAACTAACGTCGTACGCGCCCGGTGCAGCCACTTCGCCGACCACGTACACGCGAACCGTGCGCAGCCGCAGCAGAGAAACGTCAGCGGAAACATCGCGAAATTGAGTTCGCAGAACGCGTTGCACGGATTCCTGGACCTCGCCGAGCGATTTTCCGGAAACCAGGAGAGGCCCCGCTTCGGGCAAAAGCAAACGCCCTTCCCGGTCCACTGTGCGAAACAGCCTTTGCGAAACTCCGCCCCACAAATCGATCGAAAGACCGTCTCCCGGCCCAACCACATAGTCAGGCCCGACCGGAAGATCCATCGGCAAGGCGCCAGTGTTGGCGCGGTCGTGCTGAAAAACGTCCAATCCAAAACGCCGAGAGTGCTGAACAGGAGCGGCCGCTTGGACGTAAAGGTCGTAGAGGGACGGCACGTCCGCATACGGATTTGGGCGATGCACCATGCGAACGGGCTCAAGGGCCGCAGTGGAAAATTCAGACGAGGCTGAGCTCGAAGTTTTGCGATCGGAGGTGTTGCGGCCCACGCGCAACCCTGAACGATTTTCCGGTTGGGAGTACGTCCCTGACTGGGATTGAGGCATCTCGCCGGAGGAACTCGGCGCCACGCTTTCCATATCTTTCGTACTGAGGTTTCCGCGAAGGCTGGAGGATGTTGCCGATGGATCGAAGCCTCCTTCAGGTAGTGAAGCCAGGAGCGTCTCTCCGCCGTCGGAAGCGGAAAGATCGGCGCGCAGTTCGCGCGGTGCTTGGACGGTATCTTTGCGCGCTGGCGCGGCAGGGTAGCTATCGTAGGGATTGGTCTGCTCGGCCGGAACATTCTGCTGCTCGGGACGTTCCGGGGGAGAGACGTTGCGGTTCGTCTCCCGAGCTGGATAATCGCAATCGGCGGAGCGCCCGGGATCGCAAACCGAGGTCTGTGTAACAGGAGGGAGCGTGCGCGATTCTGAGTTACGTTCTGCGGCGTGGGCAATGGCGTAAGCGCGACCTTGCAGGACAAGTGAATGTTCGGCACCAAGGTCAGAATCGGGATTCACTTTGGGGAGCAGGTAGCCGTAGCGGCGTAAGAGCCGCGTGGCGAGCACTCTTGTTCGCAAATCTTCATTAAGACGCTCGGTGACGGCGGCGTCCATGAGGTCCGTTTCATCGAGAAGCTGGCCGGCCGCACCAGCGTCCTGTGCCAATAGCCGCTTAAACTCCACCATCAACCCGGCGTCCCGATTCAAGAAATCGAGAATTTGTCCGGCGCTAGCTGCCACTCGGTCGAGGTTGTCCGTAACGATATCTGAGGAAGAATGGCCGCCGCGGTTTGGCGGCTGCGAGGCGGCTTGCTTGCTTTCCTCTGGTCCTCGCGCTGTGGCGCTGCCTCCACCGCTTTCTTGCGCATGAACACCCAAGGAGCCGGCCGTGCAAAGAAATAGAAGCAAAAATGCGGCTCTGACTCGACCGTATCTGCCACGGTTGGGGTTTCGACGATAGAAACGACTCGTTCTCATCAGGGTGCTCCTCCGCCGGTGCGCGTGTTTTTTCCCCGCATCACTCCCAGCAGGGCCTCTTCGCTGGCTTCCATGGTTGTCGAATGAATTTCCAGTGAGGCCCAGTAAAAGACTCCGACATTAGTGTTGGGCGCCACGGCGATGATGCGGAGGGCGGGAAACTCCTTCAAAAGCTGATCGCACAGCGGCGGGCGCCGGCTGGATTCATCCAAAGCGATCAGTAGAAAATCCGGTTTGGTCTCTGCCACCAGCGAAGGGACATCCTTTTCATTCTCCGCTTCCCCCACGATACTGATCCCTGCTTGCTCCGACAAAGTCGAAAGCACCAGCTCCCGTAACAACCGGGGACGGTTGGCCACCAGGACGCGGATGCTCGTTTCCATGGACCCCTCCCGTGCCTAGAAAGGCTAGAGGACTTTGTGGGGAAGAGGCAGGCTGCAAAGCGTACGGAGAAGGAGGTACCGCAGAGTCCCGGGCTAGTACTCCGCGGCGTGGGACCGGATAGGTACTGAATTAGTATTTCGCGGCGGTATTCTGCGAAACGACCTGGGCCAGCTGTTCCGCTTTCAGTTGCGGCCTCAGCGAAAAGAAGTTGTGGCGGCATGGCGCACAGCGAACCGCCGACAGCCTGAGCCACCGGCCGAAGGCTGACGTGATCCCAGTGACCTTCTCGGGGGTAATCCGCTGCAACTCCAGGTTGCCGCAGAAGCCACAGCGCGCATAAAAAAGATGCCGAAGCGGGATAGCCCTCGCATGAAAGCGTGTCTCGCAAGAGAGACAGCGCCAAGGAACGACACCCACAGCACTGAACAAATATTCTGGAATAGACCGCCGCCTCGAACGCCGGCAGGCCTCGGCTTGACACTCTGGGCAGTTCATCGAAAGATTATCGAGGGTCCTCTTTGCATGAGGATAGGGGAAGGACCCCGTTTCGGCAAGAGGAAGTCGCCTCAAAGTTAACGAACAACGTACAATAGGAAGCGCCATGTCCGACTACACCGACGAACACGCCCGCGCGGGCATCGAAACAAAATTGCCGAAGCTGGATACCTGGCCTAATCAGTACCCGGGTTACGTCATCACGACACGCTTTCCTGAATACACTTCTGTTTGCCCAAAAACCGGCATGCCAGACTGCGGAACGATCACGATTCAATACATGCCGCGTAAAGAATGCATCGAGCTAAAGGCTCTCAAGATGTACCTGCTCGCGTATCGCGATCTGGGAATCTTCTATGAAAATGCGGTGAATAAGATTCTTCATGATATTGTCGAAGCTGTCCGTCCCGAATGGTGTGTGGTGCGCGGCGAGTTTACACCGCGTGGCGGGTTGACCACTTCGATTTTCGCTCGCTGGCCCGAGCACACCCGGGAAAGCAAATCGGGGAGCAAAGCTCGCTCGCCGCGAGGCAAGTCCCGTTAAGCGCGCCCGTAGACAGAGCGCGAGTTGCGGTAGATAATTTTACCGGCATCCAGATCCCAGCCTGGAGCCATGATTGAGGAGGGGGAATGAGCATTTCTCCAAATGTGCCGAGTCCGGAAGAGTCGT
>Ga0209415_10012688_pt1 | contig 14003 bp, 11 predicted proteins | sample PeaSoiSIISIP2007_FD_187696 | JGI IMG/M metagenome (GOLD analysis project Ga0209415, IMG submission 187696) | Peat soil microbial communities from Weissenstadt, Germany - SII-SIP-2007 (SPAdes) (version 2) | ecosystem: Environmental > Terrestrial > Soil > Wetlands > Peat | place: Germany... | reverse complement strand
CCGGTGGGAAATCAGCTGCAATTGGCGTCCATCGTTCGGGCTGGCGTGAATTTCAGCCGCCTCAATCTTTCCGACGACGCGCGCATGAGCGCCATGCGGGACATGGACGTAATCTTCTGTTGCAACGTGCTCATCTATTTCGACCTCGCCTCCAAACGGCGTGTCATCCAGCATTTCTTTTCCAATCTGCTGCCTCACGGATACCTTTTTCTCGGCCAGTCCGAATCGTTGTATCGCGTCAATGACGACTTCGGCCTGGTGCACTTGCCCGGAACCACCGCCTATGTAAAGAACGCGCACCGAGCGGCGGGAAAGCAGGAAATATGAATTCAGCCGCCAAAAAAGCCACTTTGCTCAAGCAGTTGGAAGACCTTCGCCAGATTCCTACTATTCCCGCGGTCCTGGCGCCTCTGCTTCGCTATCTGCAGGAGCCTGCGGAAAACGTTGACCTGAAACATGTCACGAATTTGATCGCCCAGGATGAATCCCTTTCGGCCCAATGCCTGCAAATGGCCAACAGTCCTCTGTTTGGCCACTGGCAAAGAGTGGACTCGCTCCGCGGCGCCATCGTCGGCCTGGGATTTCAAAGGGTTAGCGATATCGCGATGTCCTCCGGAGTCCTCAACATGATGCCGCGGGACAAGGGCATTGATCCGGTTGCGTTCTGGGAACATTCCCTGGGCTGCGCCCTGGTGACCCGTCATTTCGCCCGCAAGATTTCTTATCCCGATGTCGGCAAGGCGTATCTCGCCGGCCTGCTCCACGATCTCGGGATCATCGTCAATCTCTGGGTCTTGCCAACAGATTTTCGCGCAGCGTTCGACTTAGCCAGCACCCAGGGAATCCCTCTTCACGAAGCCGAGCAATCCGTGCTGGGCTTCACCCATTGTGACAGTGGTCGCTTGCTGGCCGAGCGCTGGCAGCTTTCGCCGGACCTGGTGGACGTCGTGGCGCTGCACCATTCCCCGGGAGAGCTGTCCAACCACGCTGCCCTGGTCGCTTTGGTGGAGCTCAGCGATTTGCTCTGCCGCATGAGCGGACTCAACTATGGCTACATTGAAAAGCGGCAGGTGAGTTTGCTGGAACAGGAGGGCGTTGCCGTCCTCGCGCAGCAGTGCCCACGGCTGAAGGATTTCGATTGGGCACGCCTCACCTTTGAACTGGATTCCTACATGGATGAAGTCCATGCTCTGGTCCGGGCCATCTATCGCAGCTGAGGCTGTTTCCACGAGTGTAGGCCCGCGGCGAGTGGGTTAGGTTTTGAAAAGGCGCGGCTTCCAGCCGCGAGCCGGTTGGATTTTGAAAGGGCGCGGCTTCCAGTCGCGCCATGAACCGCCCATTAGAACAGCCGCTTTAGCGCCGGGGCTAGGACACTGCGCTGGCTGATCGCGTTGCGTTCGGCTGGCGATCCAGCAATCTCCTCACTCTTTCGAGCAGTGCCGTCGCCGAGAATGGCTTTGCCAGACATTCTTCAGATCGCCACTCCCGCGCCGCCATCTGTTCGGGATAGCCGGTGATCAGCAAGACCTTGAGTTCCGGATTCTCCCGCCTGACCCGTGCCGCAAACGCACCGCCATTTTCGCCCGGCAGCACGATGTCGGCTAGCAGCAGGTCCACCAAGTCGAGACGCTGGCCCATTGCGCCAGCCGCTTCGGCGGCGTTCTTCGTCTCGATGACCTGATACCCCGCGGCTCGCAAAATCTCGCCGGTCACGTGCCGCACAAAGGCTTCATCTTCGACCACCAGGATTGTCGGCAACGCCATCAGTGCTGCATTGACCTTTTCCCGCTCACTCTCCAGACGCTGGATCATGCCAGTTCACCATGCTCCCACTGCAGGACTCAGCATCCGGCGTGCCACGCGTCGTTTTCCTGTTGGTATTTCAGAAGGTGAATCGTACCGAGCACTTAGGAAGGTAGAATCTCGCCCTCGGGTCACGCCAGGCCCGGTGCCTGGACCGCTTTGGGAACCAAACAGAAAAACAACCGCCCGATTCGGAACAAAAGAACCGGGCTCTCGCTACTTCGGGCTCGTCAGCACCGTCTCCTCCGGGTCCAGGACAACTTTGCGCGTTCCCGCCGGGGCCGCAATCCGAAACGCGGACTCGTCTCCATCCGCGAATACTCTGCCCAGCAGCACCGGCTGCTTTCCTGGAACCACCGCATACACCGGAACCGAGGTGATCAGGTCTTGCGGCGCCTCCTTTTGCAGGATCGTTCCGCTCACTTCGACTCCCGCGCCCTTGGGGGCAAACTTCACCGCTTTCAGCTCCAGCTTCGGCAGGGAAGTTCCATTGATCCAACCCTCCAGGAACCAGTCGAGCGACGCCTTGCCCTCGTAGCGCAGCGAGGGGGGAAGGTCTTCGGCAAAAACACTGAGCATTTCTTCCGTGCTGATGGATTTCCCTTCGTACCTCTGGCGAACCTTGCGCAACGCACGCACAAAAGGTTCGTCCACTTGGCCAGCGCTCCTGCCTTTGGCTGCGCCAGTCTGCGCCGCATCGCGCAACATCGTCCTCAGCATGTGAAACAGCCAGGTTCCCCGCCCGTAGCTGATCGCTTCATATCCTTCGGGAAACTTCGATGAAAGCAGCCGGACTCCCAGCGTCACCGGTCCCGCATCCTTGGGCGCAACCTCGTCTTTGTTCTTCGCCATCAGATCCCGCCGGTAGCTTTCCATGATCTGGCGAAAGCCTTCCGGATTGCTTTCCTGCACCATCATCAGGGCGGAATAATTCGCCAGGCCCTCTGACAGCCACTGATCCCGGTAGCTCTTCCATCCCACCAGATCGCCCCACCACTGATGCGCGGTCTCGTGCGCCGGAATGGACTCCTGCATCAGCATCCGGTAAGGCTCCAGATGCAGTTGCTGCCGGTCTTGCGTATTCAAGAAGGCATACGACGTGAGAAAAACCAGCCCCGGCCATCCCTGGCTATCGCGGCCAGGCAGTTGCGTCAACGCTAAGTGGCTATAAGGATAGGGACCAAACCTTTCACTGTAATACCGAATGGCCCGAGCCGCCGCTTCGCCCACCGTCACTTCGTTGCGCGCCGGCGAAGGGTGGCTCGGTACGATCAGCTTCGGCCCCCCCTGCGGAATCTCAGACGGAGTCTCAAACGATTGCACCGGAGGCGTCGGAAAGTCCCGTTCGACCCCCGCCGTAGCATAGGTTTCCACCGTAACCTGACCAGCCTGTGTCTTGGCGACCTTATACTTACCCAGGTTGAAACCAGCCACCGGAATCGGCCGTTCCGATACCCAGTGGGATGTCACGACGCCAGGCCCGTTTTCGCTCGCCGTTTGCCGCCCGGTCGCCACCAGAGTCCAGCCTTGCGGATAGGTGAACCACAGGTCGAAATTCGCCATGGCCATTCCCCGGTTCGGATACCACGTGCCTCTTGCCCCGACATACAGCAGCCCGCTTCCCGCCTCCGCCAGGACTTCTCCTCCGTACACAAATTCCAGTTCCATCTTCTGGCCCGCACGAGCCGGCGCCGGCAGAATCACCGCGACGACGTCGTTTCCCCGCCGCGACAGTTGCGTCCCCTCCATCGCCGGGTTGTGAATAAACTCCACTGGCTGGTCATCCAGCTTGACGCTTTCGATCTGCAGAAAGCGCGATAGTTCGAACAGGAGCGCGCGGTCTCCACCTTCTCTCACTTCCACTTGCAAGCGGGCGTCAGCGTAAATCTGCTTGGGCGGCCGAACCTCAGCCGAGATCGTAAACTGGCGCACGTTGATCCGATCTTCGAGTGTTTTGTCAGTTGCCGGCTTGCCGCTGCCACCGGCTTTCTCCGGGATATTTCGTGCCAAAAGCGGTGAAAACGACGCCCACACATCGTAGTATGCCGTCCCGTTATCCGCCGCGCGGGCTTGGCCCGCCTGCACCGGTTCCGTACTGGCTGAATCAAGAATGACGTCGAAGACTCCCAGCTTCGTTCCCTGCAGCCGCGCATGCAGAAACCGGTCGGCAGTCTCCCGCTGCCTGGAATCCACCGAAGCTGCCGCTCCGCCTTGCATCGGAAGCATCCGGCTGAAAGTCATGAGCAGCCTCATGGCGTCGCTCTGCGCCAGGTTCCGCGCCGTCATTCCCCAGCGATTCACAAACTCCTGCGGATCTTGGGCGGTTCGCAAATCGGGGCGAAGCTCCGACAGCGTGTCGTCGTTGAAGCGAAAATACGCGGTCGCAAAGTGCTCCTCAAGGATGGCCATTCCCGTGAACAGGCTTATGGATCGCCGCTCTACCTCGTTCGGAGGCGTGAGCAGCACTTCTCCGTCCCCTTCAAAAAATGCCCCGGTCACATGGCCCAGCACGTCCCTGGTGAAGGCGATGGTGCCGTCTTCCAGGCTGATGTGAAGCGCCGGCCGGTCGAGTGCAGCATCCCGGACCAGGTACACTCGCGCGGGATCCAGTTCCGCTGATCCAAGCTGCAAGTACAACGCTTCCGCCGGTTTCTGCGCGTTATCCGCCCTCGCGGCCGCTGCGGAAAACGCCAGCCCGATCAGCAGTGCGCTTCGCCAGCCCCGGAACTTCCGTAGTACCTTCGTCACGTGGTGCGCCCTTCCTCCATTGTTAGAATGCGCCTGAATGCGGCTTCGTGTCATCACCCTCTCTTTATTTCTGTGGCTCGTCATCGCCGCCACGGGCGCCTCGGCTGACACCATTCATCTGAAGAACGGCCGCAGCATCGTGGCCGACCACGTCCGCGAGAACGGCACTCACTACGAGTACGATGTCGGCGACAACTCCTACGCCATCCCGAAGTCCCTGGTGGACCACATTGAGGCTGGCGGCTTGCCGTCGAACGCGGCTTCGAGTGCTGCCAGGATGGCCGATCTTCCCGTTTTCACCCCCACCGACAGCCTGGCCAATGAAGGCCCTGTCTTCGTCGAAATCGTCAAAGAAGGCAGGGTCAACACCGACCTGCTCTCCAGCCTCGAGAGTAAAGGGAACTCCGAGCTAAGCGCGACTGCCAACTTCATTGCGGGAAAGTTCGAATTTGAGCACGGCAACATCGCTCACTCCCGCCAGTATTTTGAAGCCGCCCTCCGTTTTCAGCCGGAGAACTCCACCATCCTTATCTATTACGCCGCACTTCTCGCCCGTTCCGGCAACGCCTCGCAGGCCCTCCCCTACGCCCAGCGTGCCGCCACTTCCGCACCCAGTTCACCCGACGCCTACACCATGCTCGGGTACGTCCAGTTCGCTTCCGACCACACCAAAGACGCCGTTGTTTCCTGGAAACGTTCCCTGGAACTGCGCCCCGACCCCGCGGTGAAACAACTGCTCGCTAAAGCCCAGCGTGAAGAAACCGCCGAGTCCGAGTTTTCCCAGGGCGAAAGCAGCCATTTCGTACTGCATTATGAAGGCAAACAGACCTCGGAAGCCTTTCGCGGCCAGATTCTCGCGGCCCTCGAGTCTGACTATGACGATCTCGTCCGCGACCTCGGCAATCCTCCCCGCGACAACATCCTCGTGACCCTGTACACCGAGCAGGCTTTCTTCGACGTCACCCACGCGCCGACTTGGTCTGGCGCCATGAATGACGGCAAGCTCCGCATTCCAATCAGCGGTTTGAGTTCGGTGACGCCGGAGCTGGCCCGCGTCCTGAAACACGAACTGGCCCACTCGTTCATCACCCAGCTCTCCGCCGGGCGCTGCCCGCCCTGGCTGCATGAAGGGATCGCTCAACTCCTCGAACCGAAGAGCCTCGGCGGCGACGGCCATCAACTCTCCGTTCTATTTAAGGCTCAGCAGAACATTCCGCTCAACGCCCTGGAAGCAAGCTTCCTCAATTTTTCCGGCAACGCGGCCTATCTCGCCTACGCCGAGTCCCTGGCCGCAGTCTCCTACATCAACGATTCCTATGGCATGAGCGATATCCAGCGCATCCTGCAACGCCTCAGCCAGGGAAGCTCCACCGAAGCCACCCTGCGCGCCACCATCCACTCCGACTACGGGCAGCTCGAATCCGATCTGGCCCGCTACCTTGCCGACAAGTACGGCGAATAACTTCCACCCAGCACGAAACCGGGTGCCCCATTTCTCGCGCGCCTTTTGCGCGAGAAGTGGGGACTTTGCCCTCGTCTCGATTCCGCGCGGGTTTTCGCGAGCGGACTAGTCCAAGTGTGTCCTCCGCTGGTTTGCTCATCGCCGCATCCTGTGCTAGTTTCGGCTACTGGCCTTTGCTATGCGCTCTCTATTCCGCTCTCGCCCTGATTCCGTGCCGGTAGTGGAGCCTGTTGCCACGGTATTCCCCAAGATTGAGGGCGCCGACATCGCCGCTGCCTTCACTGGCAAACGCATTGCCGGAGATTTCTACGATTCCATTCGGGTCAGCCCGGAGCGCGTATTGTTTGGCCTGCTCGACGTCGCGGGGAGAAGGGAAGAAACCCGGCCCGTGCTTTACGCCGCACAGCAGGCATTCCGCAACTTCGGCGCTGAGCTCTTTTCCCGCCCCGACATTAACGAGTCCGACGCCATGACCGAACTGGCTCTGCACATCAATCGGACCCTGATCGAAATCTCATCCGCGGTCCGTTCCAGCCCCGCTTTTATCGGCTGCTATCACGAGAAATTCGGAACCCTCTGCTACACCAATGCCGGTCACACGCCCGGCCTGTTGCGCGACGTCGCGGGCGTCACGGAATTGCCCTCCACTGGCCTTCCTCTCGGACTCTTTTCCCATGCCACCAGCGACGCTCCCACCGTGGGACTGGGCAAAAACTCTATTCTCCTCCTGGTCTCTCGCGGACTCGTCGAGTGTGCCCGTGGCTGCGACAGCAAGGACGAGTTTGGCCTGGAACGCGTGAAACAGTTCCTGCAAACCGCTCCCCCGAGCGACGCCCAGACGCTGTGCACGTCTCTTCTCCACGCCGTGGGCGAGTTCCGCAAAAATGAGCCGATGCATGATGACCGTACCGCCCTCGCTCTGGTTCGCACCGCCTGAGCCCCGCTCCTCCTCCAAAGGAGTAGAATACTGCCATTGGCTCCAGCCCATTTCCTGCTCCGCAAGCAAAGGAAAAAGAGGCGGCCCATCGAATCTATGAAGAAACTCTCCCTGGCTCTTATTGCTGTGGCGTGTTTGCATGCGATGGCGGCAGCACAAGTCATCGAAGAGATTATCGTCCGCGTCAACAACCAGATCATCACCAGTTCGGAGTTCACGCGCAGCAAAGATCAGCTCAAAGACGAGGCCAAGCAGCAGGATCCCGCCAACGCCGACAAGGTCTATACCGATCGCGAAAAAGATGTCCTCCGCGACCTGATTGACCAGCAGCTTCTGCTGGAAAAAGGCAAGGATCTCGGCATCACCGGCGACACCGATCTCATCAAGGAACTCGACCAGATGCGCAAGGACATGAAGCTTGATTCCCTCGAGGCTCTGGAGAAAGAGGCAGTCAAGCAAGGCATCTCCTGGGAGGACTTCAAACAGAACAAGCGCAATCAAATCATCACCCAGAAGGTGATCGGAGAAGAAGTCGGCGGCCACCTCTCCGCCAGCAAGGAAGAGGAACAAAAGTTCTACGACGAGCACAAGAGCGAAATGGAAGGGCCGGAAGCCATCCGCCTGAGCGAGATTCTGGTGGCTCCGAAAGTCGCGCCGTCTCCGGTTCCGCCGCCTCCAGCCCCGCCGTCAAATCCAGATCCCAACGCGCTCACGCCCGGCGCTTCCGCCGCGCCTGCCGTGGATGAAGCCGCCCGCCAGGCCGCGGATGCGGCCGCCCTCGCCGCGGCTGAGGCCAAGGCCAACGACCTGCTCAAGCAGATTCGCGACGGCGCCTCTTTTGAGGACATTGCCAAGAAGTATTCCGACGGGCCCTCTGCCGCCGACGGCGGCGTGCTCGGCGCGTTCAAGCGCGGCCAGTTGGCCAAGGAACTCGAGGACAAGACGTTCGCCATGAAGGCCGGCCAGGTCACCGATGTAATCCGCACCAAACAAGGTTACGTGATCCTGAAGGTGACCGAGCACCAGGCGGCTGGAATTCCTCCCCTGAAGGACGTACAGGACAAGATTCAGCAGGCGCTCTACTACGAGAAGTTGCAGCCCGCGCTCCGCGCCTATCTCACCAAGTTGCGTGAGGAAGCCTACATTGACATCAAGCCCGGCTTCATAGACAGCGGCGGCAGCGCCAATCAGACCAAGCCCATCGAAACCGCTTCGGCTAAGGAAACCGACGCCAAGAAACTCGGCAAGAAGCGAAAGAAAAGGCTGGGCATCCTCTGATTTCTGCCGGACGGCGCGTGCTTTATACTCAGACAGCCCATGAAAGATTTCTATATTGGCGATTGCGCCCGCCACGAGAACAAAGTCATCACCTCCAGCTTTGTCGTCGTCTCCAAGCAGATCAAGCCCAAGAAGACCGGCGAACCTTACCTTGCCCTGGTTCTCGGCGACCGTAGCGGCCAACTCGAAGCCAAGATGTGGGACAACGTTGAAGAAGTCCTGGACGCCTTCGAGCAGGATGACTTTCTCAAGATCAAAGGCCTGGTCAACAAATACAAGCAGCGCTTCCAGCTCACCATCCACAAAGTTCGCAAGCTCGGCGAATCTGAGATTGATTTCTCCGATTACCTTCCCAAAACAACCAAAAATGTTGACGAACTCTGGCAGACTTTGGCCGGCTTCGTCTCCACCTTTCAGAATCCGCATCTCAAGGCGCTTGTCCAGGCCTTCATGGCCGATCCCCAGATCGCCGCTGCCTACCGCAACGCTCCCGCGGCCAAGACACTGCATCATGCGTATATCGGCGGCCTGCTCGATCACGTCGTTTCCCTGGTCCGTTCCTGCGACCTGATCTGCAGGAACTATCCCCAGGTCAATCGCGATCTTCTCCTCACCGGCGCATTTCTGCACGACATCGGCAAGATTCACGAACTCGCCTACAACCGGTCGTTTTCCTATACCACCAAAGGCCAACTTCTCGGCCACATGATCATCGAACTGGAGATGCTGCAGGCCAAGCTTGCTCTGCTGCCGGATTTTCCCGACCAGCTCAAGATTCTCATCGAGCACCTCATCATCAGCCACCACGGCCACTATGAATTCGGATCGCCCAAGTTGCCCATGTTTCCCGAGGCGCTCATGCTGCACTATCTCGACGACCTCGATTCCAAGATGGAAGCCATGCGCGCCCACTTCGAGCGCGAGGCCTCACTCGATGGCCCCTGGACCAGCTACAACGCCTCGCTGGGCCGGCCTCTGCTGAGCAGCGACAAATTCCTGTCGCCGAAGAAGGCTGCCCCTACTGACGAATCGGCGAAGTCCGACCCACATTCGGCCGAATCCGCCGACTCCTTCGACGAGACTCCATCTTTGCTGCCCGGCCTCGAACCCAGGCGGTAGCCTTTCCTCCGTGAACCTCTGTGTCCTCTGTGGTTAAGCTTTCGGCCGACAGCCCGTTGCCCCTGGCCGCCGACTTCCGTTACATTGGCAGCAGACACGGAGGTCCTTATGCGCTCACGCCTGGTTCTACTCACGTTGAGTCTCTATCTCGCGTTTTCCCTGATCGCGTGCACCGGCAAGCCGTCTACCGACGCGGCCAACGACGCCAACGGCGGCAGCGCCGGCGACGCCACCGGCAAGGGTGGCAAGGAAATGCGGGACAAGAAGGAATCCTCTCGCGAAGCCAACCAAATGAAGAAGGAGCCCCTGGTGGTTCCCGCCGGAACCACCGTGACCGTCAGCCTAGGCTCCGCTCTCGGCTCGAAGCTGAGCCAGTCAGGTCAGAGCTTCAACGGCAGTGTGGCCAAAGACGTCCTGATCGGCGATGCAGTCGCCATCCCGAAAGGCGCGACCGTGGCCGGAACCGTCACCGATGCGAAGCCGCTGGGCAAATTCGCCGGCGGCGCTGTCCTGCAGATTCGTCTCGACTCCATCACCTTGAACGGCGCTGATCTGCCGGTTCAAACCGCATTGAAGACTTTCTCTGCCAAAGGCAAAGGTAAGCGCTCTGCCGTAATGGCCGGCGGAGGCGCTGCCTTGGGCGGAATCATTGGCGGCCTCGCCGGAGGGGGCAAAGGCGCTGCGATCGGAGTGCTGGCTGGGGGCGGCGCCGGCGCCGGCGGCGCGGCGTTTACCGGAAACAAAGATATCGAGCTTCCCGCCGAGTCCGCGGTCAGCTTCGAGATTACGCAGCCGCTCGAGGTCAAGCGCTAGCGTTATTTGCCCGCCGATTCTCGGCGTTCTCGGAGGGCTGCACCGTTTCACCTCGCGTCGGCAACGAACTCCGGGTTTCGGCAGCGTCGAGTGGTGCGGCGCTTCCCCGCGCAGCAACCGGTCTTTGGGTCGCGCGGCGCTTCACTTCCGTAGCATAGGGCCTTTGGGTGGCGCAGCGCTTCAGCGCTGCGATAAAGCTCCAGAAACGGTTTGGGCTTTAGCCCCTGAGGTACCTCCAGCTCGCGGCTGATCGTCACTCCGCATAACAGGATTGAAACCGCAAATGCTCGATTTCGACCGCTTCGAACTGCTCACCTTCGACTGCTACGGCACCCTGATCAACTGGGAGGCCGGCCTTCTCCCCGCACTGCACGGCATCCTCTCCGCTCACGGAAAAAAACTCGACGACGCCGCCATCCTCAAACTCTATGGCGATTTCGAGCAGCGCTCCGAACAAGGCGAGTTTCATCCTTATCGCCAGGTCCTGGAGTCCGTCGTTCGCCGCTTCGGGGCCGAGCTTAACTTTGTCCCCACCGCCGCGGAGACCAGATCCCTTCCTGACTCGTTGGCATCGTGGGCCCCCTGGCCCGACACCGTGGCCGCTCTCCACCAGCTCAAGTCCCGCTTCCGCCTCGCCATCGTCTCCAACGTGGACGATGATCTGTTCGCGGCCACGCGCCCTCAACTCGAAGTCGCTTTTGACCAAGTCATCACTGCTCAGCAGGCCCAGGCCTACAAACCCTCGCTGAAAGTTTTCGAGCTGGCCTTGCGTCGGGTGAACGTTCCAGCCCACCGCGTGCTTCACGTGGGACAAAGCATTTACCACGACGTGATTCCGGCTCAGGCTCTCGGCCTCGCCACTGTGTGGGTGAATCGTCCTTCCGCCCGTCCTGGCGTTGGAGCCGTCAAAGCAGCCGAAGCCAAGCCGGACCTGACCGTCTCAAGCCTCGCCGAACTTGCCGCCGCAACCACGCCGCGCTAGCACCTCGCGGCTCAACGGCACATATGTTTTGATTTTGGGTGGCGCAGCGCTTCAGGTTTGCGTGAGAACCGAATTTCGGCAGGCAGGTGGAATGAAATCGTCACATTCCAGCCCCGACAGGGGCGGCATTCATTAGCCCCGGACGTAAGTCCGGGGTACGAGTCGGAAAAAGGAACCAGTCCCGGCAGGGACGGCACAAGTTCTCACGCACTCTCTTCAGCGGTGCGACCTCTGGCTTGCTTCGGCGCCGGCTTTAGCCCCTGCGTTCAGGTTGCAGCCAGAAAATGCTTTTTCCACATTTCGCCAAAGGGGGGAGCTCTAGAAATTCGCCGGCAGCTTGACCACTCTTTTCTGGATCGCCCACATTACCAGCTCTGCCTTGTTGTGGACGCCCAGCTTTCGCATCAGGTTGAACTTGTGTGCGTCCACCGTCTTCACGCTCAAGCCCAGAGTCTCCGCCACGGACCGCACGGTCCGACCTTCGGCAAGCAACTCCAGCACCTCGCGCTCCCTGGTCGTCAATGCGCGTTTCCGCACAGCCGGTCCTTCGGCTGAGCGCGCCCCTTTGCGCGGTATCTCGCGCATGGCTCCTTCGCCCGCCAGCGCCCTCCGCACCATGCCCACCAATTCTTCCGCGGAAGTGTGCCGTGGAGCGCAGCTGCTGTAGTCCGTGGTCGTCGCCGGCGAAAATCGTTCGCCCGCATTCGCGGTGAGAAACAGGACTTTGCTGTGCGAAGATGCGCGTAGGAGGAGTCGCTCGGCCTGCTCGGCTTCGCAGGCAAAACTGCCGCTATCGGCAATGACCACTTCCGGCTGGTGTTCGAAAACTCTCTGCAGCGCTTCCGCTGCGTTGCCCGCCTCGGCTACGACCTCGAGATCGGGTTCATCTTCCAGCAACCGCCGCAGCCCCTGGCGCAGCAGGACGTGGTCGTGAACCAGCACGCATCGGATTTTTTCACTGCGAGATATTCCTTCTCGCTGGATCTGTGCTGGGGGAGACACAAATCCTCCTTCTCATGGCCAGTTAGTCTTGCGATGCGACGCGGGCTCTTCGAGCCCAGACGAAAGGACAAACGTAATTGTTATTGTAACCCGTGGCGCAGCCCCGTGGCACGTCAAAATCCGCTTCCGGTGCCCTTTTTGGCGGATTTTGCATGAGTCTTTCGACTCCCCTCGGTCGCCCCGAAACCCTCATCAGGTACAATCGAAAATTTATGCTGCGCTACTTCACTGCCGGCGAATCCCACGGCGAAGCTCTGGTCGCATTCCTCTCCGGAATGCCGGCCGGCCTGAGAATCGACCAGGCCTTCCTCGATCGGGAACTCTGGCGCCGCCAGCAGGGCTACGGCCGCGGCGGCCGCATGAAGATCGAACGCGACTCCGCCCACATCCTTTCCGGAGTGCGCCAGGGCCTGACCATCGGCTCCCCGATTTCCCTGCAGATCGAAAATCGCGATTGGAAAAACTGGCAGGAATCTCTCCCCGTGGCCGGCGGCGATCCCGCCAGGCACAAGCGCGTCGCTTCTCCGCGCCCCGGCCACGCCGATCTCGCCGGCGCCCTGAAGTACAACTTCCCCGAAGCCCGCTACGTGCTCGAGCGCGCCTCCGCCCGCGAGTCAGCCGCCCGGGTAGCCGTCGGCGGCATCGCCAAACTCTTCCTGCGCGAGCTCGGCATCGAAGTCCTCAGCCACGTCGTCACGACCGGGAGCGTTACTCTGCCTGAGCCAGTGCCGTGGGAAAAGATCTTCGCCCTCTGCGAGCACAAAGAAATTCTCCTCAATTGCGCTGACCCGGAAGTGGAACAGCGCATGAAAGAAGCCGTGGATGAAGCTCTGAAGACCGGCGATTCCCTGGGCGGCGTCTTCGAGGTCGTCGCACATCAGGTCCCTCCCGGCCTCGGCACCTACGCGCAGTGGGACGAGCGCCTCGACGCCCAACTCGCCGCCGCGGTCATGTCGCTGCAGGCAGTGAAGGCCGTCGAAATCGGAGCCGGCGTTGCCGCCGCCTTTGCTCCCGGCTCCAAAGTCCACGACGAAATCGGCTACGCTGCCACTTCCGGCTTCACTGCCTTTTCACGCACCCACAACAACGCCGGCGGCATCGAAGGCGGCGTCTCCAACGGAGAAGAAATTCGCGTGCGCGGCTACTTGAAACCGATCTCCACGCTGCGCCGCCCGCTTCAGTCGGTCGATTTTGCCACCCGCGAGCCGGTCAAAGCCGCTTATGAGCGCTCCGACGTTTGCGTCGTGCCGGCCGCCGGAGTCGGGGCCGAAGCCATGGTGGCTCTGACCCTGGCTCGCTGTGCCCTCGAAAAATTCGGCGGCGATTCCATGACCGAGACGCTCAGAAATTTCCACGGCTACTGCCAGCAACTGAAGAACTACTGATGCAAGAGCAAGAATGATCTATCCCATCGTAAAATTTGGCGACCCGGTTCTCGAAAAGCCCGGCGAAACCGTGACTGTCTTCGACGAAGCTCTCGCAAAGCTCATCGAAGACATGTTCGAGTCCATGTACGCGGCCCACGGCGTCGGCCTGGCCGCGCCCCAAATCGGCATCGGGCGCCGCATTGCGGTGATTGACGTTACCTTCAAGGAAGACCCTAAAGCCAAACTCGTCCTCATCAACCCCGAAATCATTCACAAGGAGGGCAAGCATACCCAGAGCGAAGGCTGCCTCAGCATTCCCGACTTCCGCGAAAATGTCACTCGTCCCAACAAAGTTACAGTCCGCGCCCAGGACGTCCACGGCCAGGTGTTCGAAAAAACCGGAGAAGAGCTGCTCGCCCGCGCCTTCCTCCACGAGACCGATCATCTGAACGGCAAGCTCTACATCAGCCACATCAGCGCCCTCAAGCGCGA
>Ga0209415_10012687_pt1 | contig 14003 bp, 11 predicted proteins | sample PeaSoiSIISIP2007_FD_187696 | JGI IMG/M metagenome (GOLD analysis project Ga0209415, IMG submission 187696) | Peat soil microbial communities from Weissenstadt, Germany - SII-SIP-2007 (SPAdes) (version 2) | ecosystem: Environmental > Terrestrial > Soil > Wetlands > Peat | place: Germany... | reverse complement strand
AACGCGACACTGCCAGGGCCACTGAAAGCCAGGTAGCGGACGACCGGAAGGGCCCGCCGTCACCGACACCAGGCCGCTGAGCAGGCTGTACAGAGCGATCATCTGACCGCGCTGTTCATTCGGTGTAATTTGATTGATTCCCGCGAGGGTGGCCGTCACAGACATACTCCCTGACAGACTGGTCTCGGCATGGAACAACACAGCAAGTTGCGCGGTCGGCATCAGGAACCTGAAAGTGCCGAACGTGCCCCAGACAGCGGCCTGGATCATCGCGACGATGATTGGCCCGTCGGTGCGCCCACGCGTCGCAAATGACGACATGATCCAGCCCGCAGTGAGTGAACTCACGATTGAGCAGGGCACGGCAACGAATGAAAGCGTCGCGCCGACCTGCGCGGGCTCCAGCCATAGCTGCGGTTGAAGGCGGTCGGTAGCCAGCCGTACTGCGCATAGATGACCGCGACATTCACGACACCGCCGACCATCAGGCCAAGATAGGCGAGACGCTGCCTCGAGAATTGCCTCAGGGCAGGCGCGAAGCTGAACGGCTTACCTGTCGTGCTGGCCCGTTCGTCTCGAACTGGCTCGCGCACGGTGAGCAGTAGCAGCGGGGCAAGAAGTAAGCCTGGCCGGCCGAGGATGATCAGCGTCATCTGCCAGTTGTGGAATCCACCGAATAGCAGCGGGAACGCGCCGCGCATCCGGTCCGAGACCTGGATCGCAAAGCTGGCCAGCAGATACGCCAACCCGGAGGCGATTGCATCGCCTACCCTGAACATGCCAAAGGCGCGCGGTCGGGCGGCGGGCGGAAAATAGTCAGAAATCAGTGATGAAGCCGCGGGCGTCATCGTCGATTCGCCGAGGCCGACGCCGACCCTCGCGAGGAACAGGCTGATCAAGGATCGGCTGCATCCGGAGACCACGGTTATCAAACTCCACACGCTGATGTCCGCACCGAGCAATAACGTACGTCGATACCGATCGACGGCGTAGCCAACGGGAATGGCCGCGAGGGTGTAAAGGTCGGCAAAGGCGAAGCCTTGAAGAGGTCCCATCTGCGTGTCGGAGAGCTGCAGGTCTGTCCTGACGTCGTCGACCAGCAGGCCAATCGAGATCCGGTCAACTATCGAAAGCGCAAATGCGACGAGCAGTATCGCCGTGACGTACCAGGCATATGCCGGGCGGCGCCAATACGGACTCGACTCCGACGGAGAGCCGCCCTCAGCCGCCACCAGGGAAGCACTCGATGCGGCCACTGGTCTCACAGGACGCCTGCATTTGCACTCCCAGTTGCATTGCGTTCACGCAAACGCGCGGCGTGTCGCTCGCTGGGTGCCCTATAGAATGCTAAATCACGCTTTGGGTCGGCCACGTCTGACATGTGAGTGCGGAATTTCTTGATTGCCGTGGTGGTGCGGCATGTCGCCGTGATTGTGAGCATGATCGTCCGGGAACTCGAAGTCCGCCGGATGGTTATGGTTGCCCGTTCTCACCCACCTATACAGATCCGGCTTCCACCGCTGTATACGGCTCGCGGCACGCTCGCGGTTCTCCTCGGCCGTCGTCCAGGGGTTGAAGTGGAAATGGTTGTACAGCTGCGTGTCGGTGCGCCCGAGCGCGAGCGTGCCCAGCTTGCTGCGGAAGGCGCCGTGGTTGATGTACGGCGGACGCCAGAAATAGCCGCCGGTCGGCAAGTCGCCGAACTGCATCATCCAGGAGGTGCCCCAGATGTGGTAGGACTCCTCGCAGCAGTCGTGGTAGCTGATGTTGTCCTGCCAGAAGTTCGGTGTCATGCAGTACAGGAACGTGAATCCCTGAGTGCGCTCATCGAACTTGAGTACCTTGACCAGGCAGCCCGGCGCGGTCGCCGGGTAGCGCTCACCTTTCACCCAGCTCATATCTTCATATGCGTTCAACATCGTCAGGGCACGGCGCTCGGCACGCGGGTGGTCAGAGTCCGATTCGACGAAGCTCGGTTCGCCATAGTTGTAGTACATGAGGCACTGCGCTCCCCGCGGCGCGCCGATCGCCGGCATCGCCACGCCCGCCGGCACGCACATGTAGAAGCCCGGACCCTGCAATTTGCCGCCGATGTTGAGGGAGCCGGTGAGCACGAAGAGCTCGAGCTCCGCATAGCTCAGGCCCGGTGGCTGGCTGTACCCCGGCTCGAACATCACCTTGAGTGAGCAGGCGCCGCTATCCGTGTCGAGTGACAGCGTCTTGTAACGCACGCCCTTGGGGAAGCCAGGCAGGGTCATCTTCTTCCAGGGAACATCGGTCTCGACGTACGGCTCGATATGTGGACGTGTCATTTCGGCCTCCCTCCATGCGGTCGTCCGCATCTATCAGCGTTCAAGCTCGACTAGTTCGTAGTGAGTCATCATGTAGCCAGCTACGCGACCCCTCACAAAGATGTTGTCCTCATCCGCGGTCACCCAGAGATGGTAGGGCGGATGCGCAAGCGGATCAGTATCCTCACCGACAAACTGAAAATGCCGTGTATCGAAGGTACCGGCCTTTACGGTGATGGTCTCGTCGCCAACGTATTCAAGCCAGATCTGGTGCCCCGAGATCATCGGCGGCGTTGCCCCGCGATGGTCCAGAGACGTCAGGAAGCTTCGCATGCGCCGCTTGGCGGGTCCGGCGGAGCGGTCGAAGTCACAGGTGTTGTATCCGTCCGCAGCGAGCGGATGGGTCCCAAACCAGTCATAGTGGCCACCCGTGTCGACTCTTTGCGAAACACGGCCAATTGCCGGGCCGTAACTCTCGCAGTCGATAGCACCGGCGCCCATGCGAAAGAAGCCAGCTCCCATGAATCGTTCCCCCACCGTCAGGCGGACGAGCACATCGAGCGGACGATTGTTGGCGTCAACGGAATACACGACGTCCCGGACAGTCGACGGGGCATCGTCTATTTCACAATGCGCAGTGAGCGTCCGGCATCCATCTGAATGTCGGACCCAGATGAAGTGCTCGCGACCGCGCTCTCGATCCAGGCGTTCGGTCTTCTTGGAGGTGTAGAGAATTGTTCCGCGAATGGTTCGGTATGCCACAGCGTTGCTCCCTGGCAGTGACCTCGAATGTGCTGTCACGTTGCGTCAGTATAGCCCCGAGCGCACTTCGCGGCGGCGCAGGAGCCACGGTGGCCGGTCGTTTATTCGGCGGTAGAAGACGAACGTCCTGGATCCCGCAGCGGTTACACGCAACGCTAGACCCGGAGTCAGTTCGTCGAAGGCGTAGATGGCCCCGCGTGCCGGCAGTAGCATGCGCCGGATGCGCGCGGCCGTGAAAGCAAATCGTCTCGAGTCCGTCGGCTTCTTCCCCAAGGCCCGGTTCGACGTGGCTGGCATTGCTACGCTATTACTACGCGGCACCTCAATCACCATGGACGCCTATATACACCAACGGAAGCGGTGTTGCGGCTGTTGAAGGGCGAGGAACTCGATGCGCTGTCGAGTGACCCGAAGGTGACGGCGGCGACGTTGTCACAGTGGCGCGAGGTGTGCCTGTCGAACGGGCTGGCGGGCCTGAAGATCCGCGAGGTCGACGGCCGGGACGAATAGATCGCAGCGCTCGATCTGTCGATCTCGCGGGCGATTACCACGGTGTACGAGAGCAAAGTCGGCCCTTTAGCGCCGGGAAAGTCGACGTCGTGAGACACGACGCGTCGGCTTCCCTGGGTCGGATCGTGCCGCTGGCGCGGGTCTGCACACTCACGGGCGTGGCCCGTTCGCGCGTCTATGCGCAGCGTTCGGCGACGGTGATCGCTTTTTCGCGTCGCTGTAGGCCGAAGACGGCCTACAGCGACGAGCAACTGGCAGAGGCGATCCGGGCGGTGCTGGCCAGCTCGCCTTGGACGGGCCGAAGGGTATCGCAAGATGTAGGTCAAGCTGCGCTACCGGGCATCCGCGGCCGCAAGGCGCGGTCGCGCACGTACCGATCGTACAGGTATTCCGCGTCAACCCAGGATCGCTTCTAAAGACGCTGGGCATCTGCGCGATGGTCTTCGTCGGCTACTTGCTCGTCTATGTCTATCTCACGATCTACATGCAGCAGCAGGCGCACATGTCACGCGCGGCCGTGACCTTGTCGACTTCGCTGACCATACTCATGGCGATCGTCGCGCTCCCCTGTTTTAGCCTGCTGTCCGACCGCATTGGCCGCCGCCCTGTCATCGCCGGTTCCGGAATCGGTTTGCTGATCCTGCCCCTGCCGATGTTCGGACTTATCAACAGCGGGTCAATCGGTTTGGCCGTGCTGGCCCAGGTCGTACTTGGCCTGTGCGTGGCTGCCATCATGGGAGTGCCATGGGCGGCTATCGTCGAACTGTTCTACGGCCGTACGCTACAGCGGCGTAGGCTTCGCCTACACTCTCGCCGCAGCCCTGGTCGGCGGTACGACGCCGTACATAGCTGCGTGGCTGACACACGCCACCGGCAACGTCAACGCGCCTGCCTATCCGCTCATGGCGTCGGCTGCCGTAACCTTACTCACGCTGCTCGCGATGCACGAGACTTCTGGGCGAGGTCTGCCTGTGTGACGCAGCGGGTCAGCCTGCGCTAGCCGAGCGGTCGATCACGTCTGATGTAACGGCCAAACCCGGCCGGGCCGACGATCGCGCCGTCGGCCATCACCGTCACGCCCCGGACGATGGTCCGCTTCGGCCAGCCCCTCATATTCCAGCCATCGTAGAGGCTATAGTCGGAATAGGAGCCGAGTTCCTCGGCGCGCACGGTCCGCTCGAGATCGAGGTCCACGAGCGTCAGGTCGGCATCCTCGCCAATCCGCACGTGGCCCTTGCCGGGCACACGAAAGATCTCCGCCGGCGAAGAGCAAACGAGCTGTGCGATGCGCTGCAGCGACAGTCGTCCCTTGTGATAGCCCTCGCTGAGGAGAACGGGGAGGATGGTCGCGGTCCCAGGAAACCCCTGCGACGCCTGCCATATCCCCTTCTCCTTGGTGACGCGCTTGCGGGGCACATGGTCCGACGCCACGACATCGATGGTCCCATCCGCGAGCCCCGCCCAAAGCGCGTCGACATCCTCCTGAGTGCGGAACGGTGGATTGGCCTTTCCAAGGCTGCCGATTGGCGCATCCAGGGTATGCGTCAGGTAATGCGGGCACGTTTCCGCGTACACGCGATCGTAGCGCTTCCGCCAGCGCCTCACCTCATCCAGCGCAAGCCGGGAACTCAGGTGCGGAATGTAGATCGTCGCGCCGTGGTGTTCCGCGAAGTACAGTGCTCGCGCGACATTCTCGGACTCGGTGAACGGCGGCTTCGACAGGCACCAGTCGCGCAGTGTGGACAGGCCCGCGGCCTGGAACCTGCGTCGGATGCGGTTGACCACCTCGATGTTCTCGGTATGCAGCACCACCGTGACGCCCCTAATCCGCGCCGCTTCCGCGAGCAGGTCGTAAAGGTAGCCGTCGTCGGTACCGTCTAGCCCGAGATAGCGGCCCTCCTCGCCCTTGAAGTTCATGAAGTACTTGAAGGAGGTGACCCCGTAGTCGCGTACGTACGACTCGAGCTCGATCAGATGCTGCTCGCTTGCGGTGCTGAAGTGGAACCCGAAGTCGACGTGCACTCGTGGCGTCGCATGGGCCAGCTCCTTCTGGAACACGTCCGCGTAGCCCTCGTTGTTGAGGAAATAGCCGACGATGGTCGTGAAGCCGCCCTGGGCTGCGTAGATAGTCTCGGTCGTGTACTCCGTGATTGGCTCGGCGAAGCCGAAATGCACGTGACAGTCGACCAGACCGGGAAAGACGTGCAGACCGGTCGCGTCAATGACCTCGCGGGCAACGCCGTCGCCGCGACCAGGCGCCAGGATGGCGGCGATGCGCCCGTCCCGGATCGCTACGTCGGCATGGATCGGATCGGTGTAGGTCTGTACCAGCGTGCCGCCAGTCACGAGTGTGTCGAACTTCATCGGGTCTCCTGATCACGACGCCGCCGCGTCCGCGACACGGCCTCAGCCAGTCTCACCTGGCGGCGCGGCAAGCAACTCGTGCAAGGAGCCCGGGCGGAAAGTCCCCGGCTCGGCGTGCAGCAGGCACAGCGTCGCGCGCAATGCCTGCTCGTCCACCCCGCGTGAAATCACTATGAGGCGCGAGCGCTGGTCATCATCGGGCCATTTTGGCAGGACCAGCGGTTTCGCGAAGACCGTCTGCACACCCTGCACCAGGACAGGCCGGCCGGTCTCGGCGATCAGTAGGATACCCTTGCAGCGCAGGATTCGCGGTCCGAAGAACTCGCGCAACGCATCACACCAGGCAGCGAGGCCCGCCCAGTGGATCTTGCCCTCGATGACGAAGGTGTCGGCGCGCACCCCGTCGGTGTGCGTGTGCCCGGCAGCACCTACCGCGGTGTAGCCGGCCCCTGCAGCCAGCGCGGCGCCGAGCAGGGATGCCGGCAGCACATCGCCCTCCCGAACGGTCACGATCGGCGCAACGCGGTTGAGGGCCCGCAACCGCTCGAGCAGGGCCGGCGGGCACACGCCACCGGTCTGGTCCACCTTGGTCACCAGAAGCCGGTCGGCCAGCCACACCTGCTGGCGGCATTCCACGTACTGCTCGAGCTCCGCCTTCCCGAAGACCGCGTCGACCGTGGCCACGAGCCCGTCGAGACTGTAGTAGTGGGTGACAAGGTTGTCGCGCAGCAGCGACTGCAGAATCGGGGCGGGATCCGCGAGCCCGGTCGTCTCGACGATGAGTCGCCGGAACGCAGGCAGCTCGCCGATGGCCCGCCGGGCTTGGAGATCGGCGAGGGTTTCCTTGAAGGAATCGAGTATGGTGCAACACAGACACCCGGAGTCGAGGAGCAGCACGTTGTCGCACACGCCGGCCACGAGGAGCTGGTCGATGCCGATCTCGCCTAACTCGTTGACCACCACAGCCGTGTCGGTGAGGTCGGCGTTCCGCAGCAGACGGTTGAGGAGAGTACTCTTGCCGCTGCCGAGGAATCCGGTCAACACCGTCACCGGGACTTTTGCGTGACTCTCCACAGCTATGATTCTCGCCGATCCATGGGTTTGCCGGCAGCGGGACGCGATGCAATACTGCCCGGGATTACCGGGGGGCAGTAGTGCCATCCGCGTACAGCCGGGATGAACAGGCCATGCGCCCTTGGGACGGCATCATCAGCGAGGACGAGCAGCGCGCCTATCGCGCGGCGGGTTTCGGCCGACCGTCAGGCCTCGGCCACCGCCCGGCCCTGCTGATCATCGACGTGCAATACCGGACCGTCGGCACGGAACCGAAGCCCTTCTGGGAATCGATCAAGGAATTCCCGACGAGCTGCGGCGACGTCGGTTGGCAGGCGGTACATTCGATCGTGCCGCTGCTCGAACAATTCAGGGCGCGTAACTGGCCCGTGCTCTATCCGCATGTTGCGCCGAAACAGGCGTACGACGGCGGGCGCCTGGCGGCGAAGGTACCGGCAATCATGACCGTGCCGGCCAGGGGCTATGAGTTCGTCCGCGAGATCGCCCCGCGCGACAACGACGTCCTGCTCCCAAAGAAGCACCCGAGTGCGTTCTTTGCTACGGCACTGGCGAGCCACCTGATCGACTTCGGCGTCGATACGCTCGTAGTCACCGGTTGCACGACCAGTGGTTGCGTGCGCGGCACGGTCGTCGACGCCTTCTCGTATAACTTCCGCGTGATCCTCCCCGAGGAATGCGTGTACGACCGAAGCAGGGTCTCGCACGCGGTGAACCTGTTCGACATGTCGGAGAAGTACGCCGACGTTGCACCACTGGCCGAGGTGATCGACCGTCTTCACGGACTGGGCGCGTAACGGTCCTGCGCGGCGCGCGGGGGCGTGTCCGATGATGCGGTTCCAGGAGGCGTTTACCGAAACCTGCTAATTGGTGCGCTGTCATGCGTATAACTGCTGGAAAGCGAGGTCTGGTCCAGCATTTAGAGAACCGCAGGGAGCGGACATTGGAGTCAGTTTCGGCCTTACGTTAATTCGCTGAATCGCCTGATCGTCGTTGCTCTTTTTTGCACAGGAAACCGCACCAATTAGCAGGCTTCGGAAAACAGCCCCCACTTCTGTGCCGCTACAGATCAGTAGCCGGCGGGATCGTCGCTGGCGCGTCGGCCGTTCACGTCGCTTCGGCTCCCGTCGATACCCTGGCTCGGCGCGTGAACTGTGGCGCCGACGGTGGCTCGAGCGAGGTCTCGGCCAAGCAGCGGCCTTTGAGTTCGTTGATTGATTCGAACCCGCGGTCGAACAGCTTGACAGCGCCACGCTCCTTCGCGAGTTGGGCACGCAGCTCCTTGGTGGCGCCGCCGTCAACTGTGCCGTCGGCGCCCAGCACAACGCCATAGCGCCTCGCGCCCGCAACGGTCACAAGGCCTGCGTCGACGTCGAAGGCAACCTTGGCCGGGTCGCGTTCGAGCGGATCGCCGCAGCCTCCGCCGCCCCAGGTGTCGAAGTACAGCAGGTCACCCGGTTCGACCTTGATGCGGTCGCACTTGGACGGCAGCGGCTCCTCAGTGCCGTCGGAGCGCACCAGCGTCTTTCTACTGCGCGCGCCCGGCAGCCCGCCATTGACGCCCCACGGATAGGTCAGCCAACGGTCGTCGTGGATCGAGATCTCGCCGGGCTCGAGGATCCGGTAGCCGATCCGCAGCGCGTTGCCGCCGCGGTTCTTGCCTGGGCCACCGCTATCCGGCAGCGTTTCGTAAACGTCAATCCGTAGTGGAAAATAGCTCTCCAGGAACTCGTTCGGCACGTTGGTGAACGACGGCCACAGCGAGTGGCCATCCGGGCCGTCGCCGAACGGTTTGCCCGGGATTCCGCCGAAGCTGATCTGGTAGAGCTGGTACCACTCGCCACTGGCGCGGTATCCGGAGTACATAAAATGCGGACTGTCGGAGAAGCCGGCCGCGCACATGAACGCCGGGTTTCCCTGGCCGAGCAAGCCACCGAGGATGTCAAAGATCCGCCCGAGTGCATGCGTGCGGCACGACAGTGCGGCCGGCTTCAGCGGCTTGAGGAGCGTGCCGGGCGGGATCTTCACTTCCATTAGGTCGTAGAAGCCATCGTTAAATAGGATCTGTGGGTCGAACACCATGATCATGTAAACGCCGGCGAACATCTTGAACATCTCTTCGTTCAACAGAAAGTTGATCGAGCCAATGGACTGCGGGTCGGTGCCGGTAAAGTCGAAGATACACGTGTCACCCTCACGCCACATGCTGCAGGCGATCTTGTATGGACCCATGCCCATGCCGTCGTCGCAGACATAGTCCTCGAAGTATTGCTTCTTCTCAGGGATCGTGCGGCGAATCAGCTCGCGCATCGCGCGCTTGTTGCGCTCCAGCATCTCGTCCATCGCCGAGTGGAACACGTCGTCGCCGAAGCGCGTCGCGAGCTCAGTGCAGCGAATGCCGGCAGTCCTGAGCGCCGCGACGATCGCGTTGAAGTCCGACAGGTTCCACATGGGCAGCCGGCAGTTGTGCAGGATGATCCGCAGCACGTCCTCCTGAAGCTTGCCCGCGCGGTAGATTTTCACGGGCGGCACGACTACGCCTTCTTCATAGATGACCCGAGCATCGGTCGGCAGTGACCCGGGCACCTTGCCTCCGACGTCGGTCATGTGGCCAAACATCGCCGACCAGGCGATGACCCGCCCGCCCTTGTAGATCGGCATCAGCGTTAGCCAGTCATTGGCATGGCTGATCGCACCGTTGACCGAGTACGGGTCGGTGGTCAGAAAGATGTCGCCTTCCTCGATCGTACCGTCGTAGCCCTGCATGAACCCCCCGATGAATGAACCGAATTGGCCCACCACCATTTTTCCTTCGAGGTTGGCGATCATCGGGAACTCGTCGTGCTGCTCGCGAATGCCGGGCGACATCGCGGTCCGGAACAGCACCGTATCCATCTCGTAGCGCGCATTGCGCAGCGCGCTTTCGATAATGTCGATCGTCACCGAGTCGACCTTGACCTTCTTCATCTTCTTCGCATTGCGCTGAATGATTTTGGCGGGCATGTGCGAGACTCCAAATCCTGTTGCGGGGATGCCGGTGCGGGGCCGTGAGCTGGGCGGTTACCGGCCCTTGGGCTTCGCCCTCGCTGCGGCCTTGGCTTTCGGCCGCACCGCCCTCTTTGCCGGCTTTGGTTTGAAGCCGTTTGGATAGATCAGGATATTGCCGTACTTGTCGACGACCCCCGTGTGACGCGGCAGAATCACGGTGGTCGAGTCCATCTCCATGATGACCGCCGGGCCGACGATCCGGTTGCCGGCCTTGAGCTTGTCGCGATCGTAGACGGTCGCCGTGACGTCCTTGGCGTCCATGTAGGCCTTCTGCCGGCCGACCGCGGCGGCCTTCGGATCCGCGCCACCCTTTGCGAACACCGGCCGCTCGATGTCGATGCCGCGGCCCTGCACGAACGCGCGTAAGTTCACGAGCTCGTGCTCGAGGGGCAGCGCGAACGTAAAAAGTCGTTTATGTTCCGCATCGAACGGCTCGGAGATCGCCTTAAGCCCGCGCTTCTCGAGGTCTTTCAGGTCGACATTGATCGCAAGCAGCAGCCCCTGTCCGTGGTAGCGGATGTCGACCTGATAGCCAATCCGCATGTCGGCGCGCGACACATTCTCGCGCTCCAGTGAGCGCGCCGCGTCGTCCGCCAGCTCGGCAAGCACTTTATGCACGTCTTTCGCGCTCGTGTCGCTGAATTTGCGGATAAACGTGCGTGCCGATTCGTCGCGGACCGCCGTGGTGGCATCGCCGAGTGCGCACAGCACGCCCGGCCCTGGTGGGATGATCGCCGGCCAGGAGCCGAGAAGCCGTGACAGCGCATTGGCGTGCAGCGGCCCTGCGCCGCCGAACGCAATCAGCGCGTACTCACGCGGATCATGCCCCTGCTCGATCGACACGAGGCGCAGCGCGCCGACCATGTTCTCGTTGACGATATTGTAGATGCCGAGTGCCGCATCCTTGACGTTCTTGCCGAGCGCGTCGCCGATCTTCTTGACCGCCGTATGCGCGAGCCCGCGGTTAAGCTCCATGTCGCCACCGAGGCGCTGCTGTTCCGGGAGGTAGCCGAGCACGAGGTTGGCGTCGGTGACGGTCGGCTCGGTGCCGCCGCGGCCGTACGCGGCGGGGCCCGGGTCGGCCCCCGCCGACTGCGGGCCGACACGCAGCGCTTTGGTAAGTTCGGGCACGTGTGCGATTGAACCGCCGCCGGCGCCGACCGTGCGAATGTCGACTGACGAGGCGCGCACTGTGACGTCGCCGACCGTCGTCTCGCGCCGCAGGCGCGGCTCGCCGTTCATGATCAGGGCGACGTCGGTCGAGGTGCCGCCAACGTCGATGCTCAGCAGGTTCGGGAAACCGGCCTGTACCGCGACCCACAACGCACCGGTGACGCCGCCGGCGGGGCCGGACATCAGCAGGTTGACTGGGTATTCCTCGCTCGATTTAGCCGAAGCGAGGCCGCCATCCGAGCGCAGAATGTGGAGCTTGACGTTCTTGTTCTTGGCGTCGAGCTTGGCCTTGAGGTTGTGGATGTACTTCTGAACGCGGGGCCGCACGTAGGAGTTCGCGACTGTCGTCACGGTGCGCTCGTACTCCTGCATCTCCGGCACCACTTCTGAGGACAGCGACACTGGAATGCCCGGCAGCACTTCATGCGCGATCTCCTTGATGCGCTGCTCGTGCTTGTCGTTCGCGTAGGCATTAATCAGTGACACCGTCAGCGCCTCGATCTTCCTGGTCTTCAGCGTGTGCAGCGCCTGGCGCAGCTGTACCTCGTCAAGCGGCTGGACGATGTCGCCTTTGGCGCTGACACGCTCGTTGGCCTCAATCGTGCAGCTGAGCGGCGCCAGCGGCAGTGATTTGTTGTAAATGACCCAGCCGCCGAGGCCGCCTGGCACGAAGCTACGGGCAATCTGCAGCACCTGCCGGTAGCCCTTGGTCGTCACGAGGCCACAGCGCGCTCCGGTGCCGGTCAGCACCGTGTTGGTGGCAATCGTGGTGCCATGCATGATGTGGTCGATCGCCCCCGCGTCGATCCCCGCCCGCTTGCACACACGCGTCAGACCCTTCAGCACTCCGACCGACTGGTCGGCGGGAGTGCTCGGAACTTTCGCGGTCCAGATCTGGCCATTCGACTCATTGACGAGCAGTAGGTCGGTGAAGGTTCCACCGACATCCACTCCCAATCGATAGCTCATGCGTGCACCTGCATTGGTCAGTTCGAATAAATGTGATCGGTACGTTACCCGTGCGCATCATCACGCGCTCGCGCGTGCCGAAGGAAAGCCGCCGGCCTTGACGAGCAGGCCCGGGACCGGACGACCGAGCCGGTCCTCGAGCCAGCGGCCGGTGGCGATCAGCGCGTCGAGATCGACGTGGGTCTCGATCCCCATGCGGCTCAGCATGTAGAGCAGGTCTTCGGTCGGTATGTTGCCCGTCGCCGCCGGCGCGAACGGGCAGCCACCGATGCCGCCGATGCTGGCGTCGAGCGTCGCGACGCCCGCCTCGACCGCGGCGTAGGCGTTCGCGAGCCCCGTGTTGCGTGTGTTGTGGAAGTGACAGCGCAGCGGCAGCCCCGGGAGCTTCTCGCGCAGCCAGCCGAGGAGCTCGGTCACCTGGCTCGGAACGCCCACGCCGATCGTGTCCGCGAGCGAAAGCTCGAACGGCTCCGCCGCGGCGACCCGCTCGGCCACCTCCACGACTCGCTCCACGGGGATCTCGCCCTCGAACGGGCAGCCGAAGGCCGCCGCCACCGTGACCTGGGCGCGGATCCCTGCCGCGCGCGCCGCGCGCGCGATGCCGGTCCACGCCGCGATCGACTCCTCGGTCGTTGCCCCTTGGTTGCGCTGGTTGAAGGTGTCGCTCGCGACCACCGCCATGCCGATCTCGTTGCAGCCGGCCGCCTGTGCGCGCTCGAAGCCGCGGCGGTTGAGAACGAGGCCGATATAGTAGACGCCGGCGCGCTTCGGCAACGCCTTCAGCACGTCCTCGGCATCGGCCATCTGCGGGACCCGCTTTGGATTGACGAAGCTCGCGACCTCGATGCGCCGGAGGCCCGCGCCGACGGCTCGTTCGATGAACTCGACCTTATTGGCGGTCGACAGCACAGTCGGCTCGTTCTGCAGCCCGTCGCGCGGGCCGACTTCGAGGATCTCGACGGACCTCGGTAGGCGGTGGCTCACGGTTGGGTCCTCCGGAATCCCGTGAGGTTGGGAATAGCCAATTGTATACACGAAGCGTCGACGAACCTAACCGCCGGCACCGCGTGACATTGACCCCCGCCGCAGCCGATTGTATACAACGAGGCGCGACGCAGCCGATCCGGAGTGCTGGCTTTGATTGCCGCAGGCAACCTTCGTGATTGATCCCGAGTTCAAGAACGGCCCGCTTACGGACCTCCGGGTCCTCGAGCTTGGCACCCTGCTCGCCGGTCCGTTCTGCGGGCAGCTGCTCGGCGACCTCGGGGCCGAGGTGATCAAGATCGAGCCGCCGAACCAGGGCGATCCGATGCGCGCCTGGGGGCGGCAGCAGGACGCGGAGCCATCGCTGTGGTGGTCGGTCGTGGCGCGCAACAAGAAGGCGATCACGCTCGACCTGCGCCAAGGCGATGGCCAGCAGCTGCTCAGGGACCTGGTGGCGAAGGCGGACTTCCTGCTCGAGAACTTTCGGCCGGGCACGCTCGAGAAGTGGGGCCTCGGCTGGGACGCGCTCTCGGCAATCAACCCGCGGCTCATCATGATCCGGGTCTCGGGCTTCGGCCAGACGGGCCCGAGAGCCAAGGACCCCGGTTTCGGCGCCATCGGCGAGGCGATGGGCGGCCTGCGGTATGTCGTCGGCGATCCCTCGACCCCGCCATCGCGGATGGGAATCAGTATCGGCGACTCCCTCGCCGCGACCTTCGCCTGCGTCGGCGCGCTGTCCGCGCTCCATTACCGCGAGAAGACGGGCCGCGGGCAGATCGTCGACTCGGCGATCTACGAGGCCGTCCTCAGCATGATGGAGTCGCTGATCAC
>Ga0209415_10012686_pt1 | contig 14003 bp, 10 predicted proteins | sample PeaSoiSIISIP2007_FD_187696 | JGI IMG/M metagenome (GOLD analysis project Ga0209415, IMG submission 187696) | Peat soil microbial communities from Weissenstadt, Germany - SII-SIP-2007 (SPAdes) (version 2) | ecosystem: Environmental > Terrestrial > Soil > Wetlands > Peat | place: Germany... | reverse complement strand
ATGCCGGCACGTCCCCGCCGCTCCCGGGGAGGACCCTCCACTTCCACACGAGGTACTCGTGGTCGTCGTCGGCGTAGAGCGGACCTGTCACCAGCTCCACCTCCTGACCGACGTGCAGGGCGGCGATGTCGACACCCGGCTCGAGCTGACCGAGGACGACGAGGCGCTCGGCGGCCAGCTCGACCGCGGCGATCGCGTACGGCACGAAAGGGTCGGACGACACGTACGGCGGCGGCGGCTGGTAGCGGTTGTCGGTGAACGACCAGATCCGGCCCCGGCGGCTGAGCTCGACCTCCTCGAACTCGCGGCCCCGGCAGTCCGGGTTGCGGCAGTACGCCTCCTCCCGGGGGAAGAAGTACGTCCCGCACGCCGTGCACCGGGTCCCGAGCAGCGCCGGGGCGTCCCCGGTCGTGAACCACCCCTCCACTGCGGGCACGCGTTCCTTGACCGTGGTCACCGTCCGATCGTAACGGACGGCCGGCGTCGGGCGTCCCGGAGGGCAGGCCGACGGGCAGGGTCGGACGTCCCTGTTCATCGGCGGGACGAGGGCTTACGCTGGTCACAGCAGCGAGGACGCAGGAGGTGTCCGAATGCAGCGAGAGGAAGGCCGGCTCCGCGAGCCGGCGGCGGAACATCGCCGCCGCACCCGACGGGCCGAGCGCCACTTGACCAGCCAGGCGATCCACACCTTGGAGGATGACGACCTCGACACGGTCGTCCCCGTGAAGAGCGTGCACGACGTGGGTCGCAAGACATCGCCGCCGCCGAAGGCGCGGAAGCCGGGGCGGCGGGCCGGGTTCAAGGTCTGGAAGACCTCGTACTGGAAGCGGCGCAAGGCCGCCCGACGCGAGAGGGTGCGGACCGAGCGGCTGCTCCTCGAGGAGGAGTGAGCCCAGAGGAGGTGGGCCCAGAGGAGGTGGGCCCAGAGGAGGTGGGCCCGGAGGAAGTGGGCCCAGCGACGTAGGCCCGGCGGTCGGCGCGGGGGCCTCGGGTACGCTCGGGGCCCCCATGGACCTGACCGAGCCCTCGTGGACCTGACCGAGTCCGGGGCAGAGCAGGCCTTCCGCGTCGACGTCCGGGCGTGGCTGGCCGCCCACAAGCCGCCGCTGCCGATGCCGCCGGGCGACAGCGCGGAGGGCTTCCCCGTCCACCGCGCGTGGGAGCAGGAGCTCTTCGACGCGGGCTGGGCCGTCGTGTCGTGGCCCGAGGCCTACGGGGGCCGCGACGCGTCGCTGTGGGAGTGGCTGATCTTCGAGGAGGAGTACTACGCCGCCGGGCTCCCGCAGCGGGTCGGCCAGAACGGCATCTTCCTCCTCGCCCCCACGCTGTTCGAGTTCGGCACGGACGACCAGAGGGAGCGCATCCTCCGGCGGATGGCCCGGCTCGAGGACGTGTGGTGCCAGGGGTGGTCGGAGCCCGACGCGGGCAGCGACCTCGCCGGCATCAAGAGCAGGGCGACGCGCGACGAGGCCGCCGGTGGGTGGCGCCTGACGGGGCAGAAGACCTGGACGACGCGGGGCGCGTTCTGCACCCACCTCTTCGGCCTGTTCCGCACCGACCCCGAGGCCGAGCGCCACCGCGGCATGACCTACTTCCTCGTCGACCTGCGGGCGGCAGGCGTGACGGTGCGACCGGTGGACAAGCTCGACGGTGACGCCGGCTTCGCCGAGGTGTTCTTCGAGGACGTGTTCGTGCCCGACGCGGACGTGCTCGGCGGTGTGAACCGGGGTTGGGAGGTGGCGATGGCCACCACGGGGTCCGAGCGCGGGCTGTCGCTGCGCTCACCCGGGCGCTTCGCCGCGGTCGTCGCCCGCCTGATCGCGCTCTACCGCGAGCGCGCCGCGGCCGGAGCCGTCGACGACCCCACGCTGCGGCTCGAGGTCGCAGACTGCTGGATGGAGGCGGAGGCGTACCGCCTGGCGACGGACATGACCGTCACCCGACTCGCGGCCGGCGAGCGGCCGGGGCCCGAGTCGAGCCTCAACAAGGTGTGGTGGTCGGAGATGGACATCCATCTGCACGAGACCGCGCTGCGACTGCTCGGCGATCGGGGCGACCTGGAGGGCCAGTGGTCGAGGGGCTACCAGTTCGCCCTGGCCGGGCCGATCTACGCCGGCACCAACGAGATCCAGCGCAACGTGATCGCCGAGCGCGTGCTCGGGATGCCGCGGAAGTAGTCCGGCGTGGAGTTCGGGTTCTCCGACGAGCAGCTCGCGTTCCGCGACGCTGTGCGCGACCTCCTCCGCGACGCCTGCCCGCCCGCGGCCGTGCGCGCGGCATGGGCACCGGGGCACGCCGGCTTCGACGCCGATCTGTGGCTGCAGCTCGGCTCGATGGGCGTGTTGGGCATCGTCGCACCGGAGGGCGCGGGCGGCCTCGGGCTCACCGAGGTCGATCTCGTGCTGCTGCTCGAGGAGACCGGCCGGGTCGCGCTCCCGGGCCCGGTCGTCGAGCACGCCGCGGTCGGCGTGCCGCTGCTGGCGTCGGCGGGCTCCGCGTCGGTGGGTCCGGCGATCGGTGGCGGGGTCGCGGTCACGTTCTCCGACGACGCGGCGCGCATCGGGTGGGGCGCGGTCGCCGATGTCGTGCTGGTCGGCGCGGGCGACACTGTGCGCGTCGTCGACGTGCTCGCCTCGACGCCGCTCGAGTCGGTCGACCGGTCGCGGCGCGACGTGGCGGCGCCGGCCGCGACGGGGCCGGTGCTCGCCGTGCCGGCCGGCGCCGCCGCCCTCGCAATCGACCGAGCCGTGCTCGGCTCGTCGGCCCAGCAGTGCGGCCTCGCGGCGCGGATGATCGAGATGACCGTCGACTACACGACCACGCGCCGCCAGTTCGGTGTGCCGATCGGGAGCTACCAGGCGGTCAAGCACCATCTCGCCGACGCGTTGCTGCTGCTCGAGCACGCCCGGCCGGCGGTCTACCGCGCCGCATGGTCGTGCGCGGTCGGTGCGTCGACGCGCGGCCGGGATGTGTCGATGGCCAAGGTGATGGCCGATCGGGCCGCGGCCGGTGCGGCGCGCGCCGCGCTCCAGTGCCACGGCGCGATCGGCTACACGTGGGAGCACGACCTGCACCTCTGGATGAAGCGGGTCTGGGTGTTGGAGCGGCTGTGGGGCACGACCTCCGCCCACCGCGCCCGCGTGGCGGATGCGGTCGTCGGAGGCGCGTGACCGCCGGGGATCAGCTACCCGTGGGCGGAGTCGGCTCGAGCGCCTCGGCCATCCCCAGGGCGTAGCGCACCGCGCCCGGGCTGGCGACGTCGCAGACGCCGACGACGCCGTTGACGGTGTGCGCCTCGTCGGGGCAGAAGTGCGTCCCGTCGGGAGCGCGGACGATGACCTGGCCCTCCCAGCAGCCCTGTGCCGCGTGCTCCCACGACTCGCACGGCAGGAACTGGGAGAACGTCCCTTCGGGGCCCTCGACCGGCGCACCGGCGTCGACGACGCCGACACCGGGGTACTCGCCCGCCAGCGATCGCCAGAGGGCGTTGATCTGGGGGACCAACGAGGGGTGGTCCACCGCCGGGGCGAGGGCGAATACCGGCCGCACCCCCGCACCCAGCAGCGACGTGACGTACGTCGTCGCGTCCCGCTGGTAGTCGGCCACCGTCTCGTCCGCCGACGGCGCCATCCCGTCGGGTCGCATGCACGCGGTGAAGTTGTTGCCGGTGAACTCGATGACCGCGACGGTGGGACGCTCCGCGGCGGGCCGGGCGACCAACTCCGCCAGGTCGCCCAGCCAGTCGCACGGAGCCGTCCCGCCGGCCACGTGCAGCTCTGCCGCATAGCCGGAGAGGGCGGCGATATAGACGAAGTCGGCACCAGCCTCGTCGGCCAGCGAGTCGCCGAATACGGCGACGGTGCGGGTGTTGCCGATCCGCCACTCCGTCGCCGCGGCCGGCGCCGGCCGGCGGGCCATCGGCGCGAGGACGCCGACCGCGAGCGCGCCCGCGACCGCGGCCGTACACACCCGATGCCACCTGCCGTCCATGTCCTGGTTGTCGGCCGTCGCTCACGGGCACCTTGGCGGGGGAACAATTGCCGCGAACCAGCCGCAGGACGGCGCCACCACACTGGGGGTGACTCGACCTCCGTCGGTGGGCTGCTGTATCACTGAAGCCCGCCATGACGCGCCCGCCGTCCCGTTCCTCCCGCCTCACCCACCTACCGGCGCTCGACGGGCTCAGGGGTGTCGCCGTCATTGCCGTGCTGTGCTTCCACGGCGGGTTCTCGTGGGCCAAGGGCGGCTTCCTCGGCGTGTCGATGTTCTTCACGCTGTCGGGGTTCCTGATCACGAGCCTGCTCGTGCGGGAGTGGGGGACCGACCGCCACATCGACCTGCGCGCGTTCTGGTCGCGGCGCTTCCGCCGCCTGATGCCGGCCGCGCTGGCGACGCTCGTGGGCGTCTGCGTGCTGGCGTGGTGGCTCGGCACGCACGCGGAGTTGCACAGCCTGCGGCTCGACGTGTGGGCTGCGGTGGCGTACGTCGCCAACTGGCGGTTCATCTTCGCCGGCCGCTCGTACGCCGACCTCTTCTCGGCCCCGAGCCCGGTGCAGCACTTCTGGTCGCTGGCGGTGGAGGAGCAGTTCTACTTCGTCTACCCGCTCATCGCTTTCGGCGCGCTGCGCCTCGGCGGTCGTCGCATGCTCGCCGCGGTGCTCACGGTGGGCACGGGGGCGTCGCTGCTCTGGGCGTGGCATCTGCGCGGCGGTCTCGACCGCGTGTACTACGGGACCGATACGCGAGGCGCCGAGCTCCTGGTCGGCGGCCTGCTCGCCTTGTGGTGGACGGCGCGGCCGAGCTCGCAGGAGCGGCCGGCGACGCGTGTGCGGCGCTTGGCGGTCGGTGCCATCGGGGTGATCGGGCTGGCCGGCACCGCGGTGCTGTGGCCGACGGTGTCGCAGACGTCGAGCTTCGTCACGCGCGGGCTGCTGCCCCTGCAGGCCGCGCTCTCCGTCGCGATCATCGCCGCGGCGGCCCGCCCGGGCCCCGTCTCGTCGCTGTTGGCATGGCGTCCACTGGCCGCGGTCGGGCTCGTCAGCTACGGCGTGTACCTGTACCACTGGCCGATCTTCCTCGTCCTCACGCCGGCGCGCACCCACCTGGCGCAGGTTCCGCTCTTCGGGCTGCGCCTGGCGGTGACGGGGGCGGTCGCGCTCGCCAGCTACCGGTGGCTCGAGCAGCCGATCCGCCGCCGCAAGGTGCTCCTGGACTGGAAGGTGTTCCCCGCCGCACTCGGGGCGGCGGTGACGGTCGTGGTCGTCGCGGCGGTGGTGACGGTGTCGATCCCGCCGAGCACGATCGCCTACGCCGACGTGTCGGTCACCGGCCACGTCGCGACCGTCGAGCACCTGACCAGCGGCTCGGCGTCGGGCGCGGCCGCGCCGGCGGCCGTGGCGGGACCCGCGCCCGCGAACGTCGCGGGAGGCGCGCCGGTGTCGACCTCCACCTCGACCTCTGTGCCGGCCGGGCCGGTGCCGTCCACGGTGATGATCGTCGGCGATTCGGGGATGTTCGACATGTCGGCCGCGCTCTCCGCGCTGTACGGCCACATGGGGACGGCGACCGTCGTCAACGCGTCGTGGCCCGGGTTCGGCCTGACGCGCAACCCCGCGGGCTGGCACCACGACTGGCCCGCGCTGGTGGCCGCCAACCGGCCTCAGGTGGTGTTCGTGATGCTCGGGGGATGGGACTGGGCGTGGGTGCAGTCCCACGGCGTCGCCGCCTACGAGGGCGTGCTCGACGACGCCGCCCATGTCCTGACCGCGACGGGCGCGAAGATCCTCTGGCTCGGCGAGCCTCCGGGCGGCAACGCCCGCCCCGACCAGATCGACCCGCTGTTCGAGCAGTACGCGGCCGCGCACCCGTCGACGTCGGCGTTCGCCGACCCGGCGCCGGTGCTGCGTGCGTTCGACGGCCAGGCCCCGCGGTGGCTGCCCGCCCCCGACGGCCACCTCCAGCTCCTGCGCAAGCCCGACGGGTGGCACTTCTGCCCGGACGGCGCGGTCCGGGTCGCCGACCTGGCGGCGTCTGCGGCGGCCCGGGACGGTTGGTCGGCGGCACCGGTGACGGGATGGGAACAGGGGGCGTGGCGGACCGACCACCGGTTCAACGACCCGCCGGGCGGGTGCGATCCGACCCGACCCGGGAACGCGCCCCCGTCCTGACGGGCGCCCCGGCGGTACCCTGACCGGCCGTGCGCGCCGATCTCGAGTGGGGGACCGTACCGGGGCTCGTCATCGGGGCGGCCGAGCGCTTCGGGGACGCCGAGGCCCTCGTCGACGGTGAGCTGCGGCTGAGCTATGCGGGCTTGGCCGAGCTGGCCGAGGCCAGCACCCGGTCGGTCATCGCGGCCGGGCTCCAGCCGGGCGAGCGCGCCGCCATCTGGGCGCCCAACATCCACGAGTGGATCGCCGCCGCGCTCGGCGTGCAGGGGGCCGGAGGGATCCTCGTACCGCTGAACACGCGGTTCAAGGGCCGCGAGGCCGCCGACATCATCGGTCGCAGCGGGGCGCGGATCCTCTTCTGCGTCAACGGCTTCCTCGGCAACGACTACCCGGCCCTGCTCGCGGGCGCGGGCGTCGACCTGCCGCAGCTCACCCGGACCGTGATCCTCCGGGGGGAGGTGCCCGACGGCGCGGTCGGGTGGGGCGACTGGCTGGCCGCCGGTCGCGACGTGGCGCCGGCCGAGGCGCGCCGGCGGACCGCGGCGGTCACGAGCGCGGATCTGTCCGACATCATCTTCACGTCGGGCACGACGGGCCGACCCAAGGGCGCGATGTCGACGCACGCGCAGACGCTGCGTGTGTTCGATGCCTGGTCGCAGATCATCGGGTTGCGGGAGGGGGACCGCTACCTGATCGTCAACCCGTTCTTCCACACGTTCGGGTACAAGGCCGGCTGGGTGGCGTGCCTGCTGCGGGGGGCGACGATCATCCCGTTGGCGGTCTTCGACGTCGGCGAGGCGATGGCTCGGGTCGCGTCGGAGCAGGTCACCGTGCTGCCCGGTCCGCCGACGTTGTTCCAGAGCATCCTCGATTCACCCGTGCGGTCCGAGTACGACCTGTCGAGCCTGCGCCTGGCCGTGACCGGCGCCGCGGTGATCCCGGTGGAACTGATCAAGCGGATGCGCTCGGAGCTGACGTTCGAGGCCATCGTGACCGGCTACGGCCTGACCGAGTCCACGGGGACGGTGACCATGTGCCGCCCCGAGGACGACCCGACGACGATCGCGGAGACGTCGGGGCGGGCCATACCCGACGTGGAGTGCAAGGTGGTCGACGACGCCGGCGTCGAGGTGCCGCGGGGCGAGCCGGGCGAGATCGTCACGCGCGGCTACCACGTGATGTCGGGATACCTCGACGATCCCGCGGCGACGGCGGAGGCGATCGACGCCGACGGGTGGTTGCACACCGGCGACATCGGCGTGATGGACGAGCGCGGCTACCTGCGGATCACCGACCGGAAGAAGGACCTGTTCATCGTCGGCGGGTTCAACGCCTACCCGGCCGAGATCGAGAACATGCTGCTGCGGCACCCGTCGATCTCGCAGGTCGCCGTCGTCGGCATGCCCGACGCGCGGATGGGGGAGGTGGGCGCCGCGTTCGTCGTCCTCCGTCCGGGCGCGCACGCCTCGCCCGACGAGATCCTCGCGTGGGCGTCGGACGAGATGGCCAACTTCAAGGTGCCGCGTCGCGTCGAGATCGTCGACGCCCTCCCGCTCAACGCCAGCGGCAAGGTCCTGAAGACCGAGCTGCGCTCGCGCCTGCAGGGCTAGTCCGCCGGCGCGGCGCCCGATCACATCGTGTCGGGGCCTTTCACGCCTCCGTTGACCCAGAGCGTCTGACCCGAGCAGTAGCTCGACGCGTCGGACGCGAGGAACAGCACCGGATAGGCGATCTCGTCGGGCTGGCCGATGCGGCCGATCGCATTCCCCGGGCCCAGGATGAAGTCCACCGGCTTGTCGGCGTGCGTGGTCGACCGGCCGTAGCCTTCGGTCTGCACCGCGCCGCACGCCACCGCGTTGACCCGGACGCCCTTCGGCGTCCACGCCGCGGCGAGCGACCGGGTGAGGCTGTTAATGCCGGCCTTGGCCGCGCCGTACGGCGCGACGTTGGGAAGGGCGAGGAAGCTGGCGCCCGACGAGATGTTGACGATCGCCCCGCGGCCGCGCTCGACCATGCGCGGGCCGGCGTGGCGCGACATGAACCACGCTCCGCTCAGGTTCTGGTCGATGATCTGGTGCCACTCGGCCGCGGTCCACTGGTCGGGCGGCTTGTTGATGCTGCCGCCGGCGTTGTTGACGAGGATGTCGACGTGGCCGAGGGTCCGGACCGCGGCGTCGACCAGCTCCGCGCACGCCGCCTCGTCGGTGACGTCGGTGGGCACGACGAGCACGTGCCGCCCCAACGCCGTGATCGCCTCGGCCGTGCGGTCGAGCAGCTCGGCCCGCCGCCCGGCGAGGACGAGGTCCGCGCCGTACTCCGCGAGCAGCAGCGCCGTGGCCTTGCCGATGCCCGTCCCGGCGCCCGTGACGATCGCCACCCGGCCGTCGACGGCGAACATGTCCCCCCGCATCCGATCCCCCTGTCGCAGTCCCGGGGCAGCTTCGCACGCCGTCTCGCCGGCGATGATCCGGGGCCCTAGCCGGCGTGGGGGCGAAGCGCCGCGAGGTCGAGGCCCGGGAGGAGCGGCAGCGAGCGGAGCCGTTGTCCTGACGCGGCGTAGACGGCGTTGGCGACGGCCGGCGCGACCGCGATGAGCGGCGTCTCACCGGCGCCGGCGGATGGCAGGTCCGGGCGGTCCACGACGACGACGTCGATCGCCGGCACGTCGCCGAACCGCGGCACCCTGTAGCCGGCGAGCGAGGGATCGGCGACGCGACCGTGGTCGAGGACGACCCGCTCGAAGAGCGCCCCGCCCAGGGCCATCACCGTGCCTCCCTCGATCTGGTTGGCGACGGTGTCGGGGTTGACCACCGCGCCGCATTCGTAGGCCGTCACGAGCCGCGTGACGCGCAGGCCGTCGTGGTCGAGGTGCACCTCGGCGCAGGTCGCGACCCGGGCACCTTTCTCGAGCCCGGCGGCGAAGCCGACGCCACCGGACGCGTCCACCGGGCCTCCAGGCCAGCCGAAGCGATCGGCGGCGGCCCGCACGACGGCCGCCAGACGGTCGTCCTCGAGGTGCGCGAGCCGGTACGTCACCGGGTCGGCGCCCAGCAGCGTGGCCAGCTCGTCGATGTGGGCTTCGCGGGCGAAGGTGTTGGCGGTCGCGGCGAGCGCCCGGTAGGAGCCCTGGCGGAGCGGGGACGCGGCCGGCTGGTAGCGCAGGCGCCGGTTGGGGGCCGCATAGGGGAAGGCGAGACCCGCCGAGCCGGCGTTGACGTCGATCATGTCCCAGGCGATCAGTGAGCCGTCGGCATCGAGGGCGGACCGCACGTCGATGACGGCCATCGGACGCACCGTCCCCCAGACGAACTCCTCGGCCCGGCTCCAGTGGACTTTGACGGGCCGGCCGGTGCGGCGTGCGATGGATGCCGCCTCGATCGCGACCTCACCGCCGTGCTTGCCGCCGAAGCCTCCGCCGGTGGGGGGGACGATCACCCGTACGTCCTGCTCGTCGATCCCGAGTGCGCCGGCGAGCCGCGCGCGGACGCCGAAGGGCACCTGCGTGCCGGTCCAGACCGTCACCCGGTTGTCGGCCCACTCGGCCACCGCGGCGCTGGTCTCGAGCGGAACGTGGGCGAGGTAGGCCGTCGTGTAGGTCGCGTCCACCCGGAAGGTCCCGGCGGCGAGGGCTGCGTCCACGTCCCCGACCGTCTCGTCGACGGCGCGTTCCCAGCCCTCCCCCGCGACCGGATGCGAACGGAGGTGGTCGACCACGTCGTCGGGTCCGGGCGCGAGTGGTGTCCAGGTCGCGACCATCGCCGCCACGGCTCGCCGGGCGGTCATCGGATTGTCGGCCACGGCTGCGACCATCCCGTCCCCGCGGACGATCGTCGCGCCCGGGACGGCCTCGGCCGGCGTCACGTCCGCAGTGCACAGCTCCGATCCGGGTGCCGGGGGACGGAGGACCGCGGCGTGGAGCATGCCCGGGCGCTCGAGGTCCGACACGAACCGTCGAGCGCCGGTCACCGCGTCCCGGCTGTCGGGGCGATGGCCCGCCCGACCGGCGAATCGCCACGCGCTCGGCGCGACGAGCAGCGGCTCATCGGTCAGGACCGAGATCAGCCGGGCGCCGGCGACGAGCTGCCCGTAGGCGACGTCGGCGTCCCGCGGTCCGCGGCGCGCGGCACGCTCGCGTCCGGTGACGCCTTCGAAGGACCCGTCCGAGCGCTCCCCGGCCATGCCGAGGAGGACCTGGCGCGCTCCCGCTGCCGCCCGGCGCAGCGCCTCGCCCGCGTCGGGCATCGAACGGCTGCCGAACGTTCCCATGTCGAACGGGCACACGTCGGTGTCACCCGTCACCACGAGGACCCGGTCCGGCGCTACGGCGAGCTCCTCGGCCACGAGGAGCCGGAACGCCGTCGTGTTGTCCTGGCCGACGTCGACCTTCCCGCTGAAGGCGGTCACCGCACCCGACCCGCCGGCGACGTGCACCCACGCACCTCCCCCGGTCGCCCAGACGCCGGGCGGTGCCGGCTGCGGCGGCCACACGACCACCAGGCCGTCGCCGAGCACACCGAACCAGTCGCGTCCGGCCGGAGCCGACAGGTCCCACGGCCGGTCGGGTCGCGGCAGCGCATCGGCGGGCGGGACCGCGGTGCCAGGCGGCGCGGGGTGGCACGGCGACGATGCGGCGCGGTGGATGGCACGCGTGATGCGCGGATAGCACCCGCATCGGCAGATGCTCTGGTCCATGGCCGCGGCGATGCGGCGATCGTCGGGGTCGGGGTCGGTCGCCAGCAGGGCCACGGCGCGGAGGGCGACGCCCGGCAGGCAGTAGCCGCACTGGCACGCGCCCTCGTCGAGCAGCGCCTGCTGGACGGGGTGGAGCTGGCCGCCCCTCGCCAGCCCCTCGATCGTCGTGATCGACCGTCCGGCGACCTCGTGGAGGTGGAGCTGGCAGGCGAGCACCGCCGCACCGTCCATCAGGACGGTGCACGCGCCGCATTCCCCCTCTCCGCAGCCGGGCTTGGCACCCAGCAGGCCGGGATCGGACCGGAGGGCGCCGAGGAGCGTCCGCGACGGAGGCCCGCCCAGCTCACGCGGCTGGTCGTTGACGAGACACGACGTCACCGCCCTCCCCCGATCCGTCCGGCGCGCCCATGGGCGAGGCGGGCGTGCTCGTGGGCCCGGGTGATGTCGCTCGGCGACACGATGCCGACAAGGTGTCCGCCGTCGAGGACGAGGGCCCGCTGATCGGCGGAGCGGGCCATGCGTCCCACCACCTCGACGAGATCGTCGGCAGGGCTGCACGTGACGACGTCGGCGAGCGGACAGGCCACCTCCCCGACCGTCGTCGTCGCCCGCTGCGACGGCACCACCCGCTTCACCCGGGCGAGCGTGGCCAGTCCGGTCAGCTGGCCGTCGGCGTCGACGAGCGGGAACGTCGAGCACCGGTTCGGATACACCCACTCCTCCAGGAGGCGCTCCACGCTCACTCCGGCAGGCGCGACCAGCGGATGCCGTGTCATGACCGCGCCGACGTCGAGCCCTGCCAGTTCCATACCGAGTACCGATGTGGCGGCCTCGGCGCGTGCCGCGCCGAGGAGGAACCAGCCGAGGAACACGAACCAGAGGCCGCCGAGGGTGGCGCCCGCGAGGAAGTCGAGCAGCCCGAGGACGATCAGGACGTAGCCGAACATCTCGCCCGCCCGCCCGGCGCTGGCCGTGGCCCGCGTCTTGTCGCCGTGGCGACGCCACAGGAGCGCGCGCAGCACCCGACCACCGTCGAGGGGGAACGCCGGCATGAGGTTGAACGCGGCGAGCATGAGGTTGATCCATCCCAGCCAGCCGGTCACCGCCGACAGGAGGGAGGAGGGCTGCCCCACGGCCAACGTGGCCATCCAGAAGGCGATGCCGAGCCCCGCACTCGTGGCCGGACCGGCGACCGCCACCCGCAGTTCGGTGTCGGGCGTCGCCGCGTCACCCTCCAGCCGGCTCACTCCTCCGAACAGCCACAGCACGATCCCGTCGACCACCATGCCGGCCCGCCTGGCGACCACTGCATGTGCCAGCTCGTGGGCGAGGAGGCAGGCGTAGAACACGACGGCGGCGAGCGCGCCCGCCAGCCAGAAGGCGGCGTGGGAGTAGTGGGGCGCGGCACCGGGCAGCTCGGTGTCGGCCAGGCTCCACGCAATCAGCCAGAACACGACCAAGAGGCTCCAGTTGGCGCCGACCCGAATCCCGAAGATGCGACCGAGGTGCACGCTCTCGTTCATGGCGGTTCCGCTCCTTCAGTCGGTCCGGTTGAAGCCGCGTACGGCGACGACCAGGAAGACCAACCCGAACATGGCCGTGATCGCGATCTCAGCGCCCATGGGGAGCTTGGTCCCGAACAGCTCGACGCCGGTCGGGAAGCGCGCTTTGGCGGCTGCCGGCATGTGCTGGGCGGCGAACACGACGTGGCGCAGCGGGTCGACCGCGTACGTGAGCGGGTTGATCCGGGTGAGCGCGCTCAGCCACACCGGGAGTCCGTTCACGGGGAACATCGCTCCGGACAGGAACAGCATCGGGAGCAGCACGAGCTGCATCACGACCTGGAAGCTCTCCATCTTCTCGATGCGACTGGCGACGAACACGCCGAAGCCGGTGAGCGCCACGGCCATGAGCAGCTCGAGGCCGATGACCTCGAGCACGAGAAGGGGAGTGAGGTGCACCCCGATCACCGGGGCGAGGGCCAGCATGATCGTGCCCTGCACCGTCGCCACCGTCGCGCCACCCGCGGTCTTTCCGAGCACGAGCGACACCCGGCTCACAGGTGCGACGAGCATCTCGCGGAGGAAGCCGAACTCGCGGTCCCAGACGATCGACACCGCGCTGAAGATCGCCGTGGACACCACGCTCATCGAGACCACGCCGGGGAACACGAACTTCTTGAAGTCGAATCCGGCCGTCGAGCCGACCAGCCCGGACATGCCGTAGCCGAGCACGAACAGGAACAGGATCGGCTGGGCCAGGCTGGTCAGGATGCGGATGCGGGTACGGGTGAAGCGGATCAGCTCCCGCCGCCACACCATCGCCGCGGTGCGCAACTCGTCGCCGAGGTCGCTCTCGTCGTCGGACAGGTCCAGCGCGGGCAGCTCCAGCGTGGTCATCGCCCCTCCTTCATCGGTGGCCTCTCCAGGCCCTCGCCATGCCCGACGCCACCTCACCCGCCTGGTCACGGATCTCGCGGCCGGTGAAGTGCATGAACACGTCGTCGAGCGTCGGGCGGTGGACGTGCACGGTTCGAACGGCCACCCCCACCTCGGAGATCAGCGCCGGGACCGCGGCCTCTCCGTCGTCGGCGAAGACGAGCAGTCCGGCCGCCGTCGCCTTGGCCGTGCGGCCCGCGGCCGCCAACGCCGCGAGGGCGGCACCGTCATCGGCCGTCTGCAACTCCACGGTGTCCGCGCCGACGACGCCTTTGAGCTCGTCCGGCGTGCCCATCGCGACGATGACGCCGTGGTCGATGATGGCGAGCCTTCCCGCGTACTCCGCCTCGTCCATGTAGTGCGTGGTCAGGAAGACCGTCACACCCTCCTCTTCGCGCAGCCGGAGGATGTCCTCCCAGATCAGCGCCCGGGTCTGCGGGTCGAGACCGACGGTCGGCTCGTCGAGGAACAGCACCTTCGGCGTGTGGAGCAGTGCCCGGGCGATCTCGAGGCGTCTCGCCATCCCTCCGGAGAACGTCGATACCAGGTCGCGACGCCGGTCCGAGAGGCCCACCAGCTCGAGCACCCGGCCGATACGGCGGTTGACCTCGGAACCGGGCACGCGGTACATCACCGCGTGGAAGCGGAGGTTCTCCTCGGCAGTGAGCTGCACGTCGAGGGTCTGCTCCTGGAACACGAGCCCGAT
>Ga0209415_10012684_pt1 | contig 14005 bp, 16 predicted proteins | sample PeaSoiSIISIP2007_FD_187696 | JGI IMG/M metagenome (GOLD analysis project Ga0209415, IMG submission 187696) | Peat soil microbial communities from Weissenstadt, Germany - SII-SIP-2007 (SPAdes) (version 2) | ecosystem: Environmental > Terrestrial > Soil > Wetlands > Peat | place: Germany... | reverse complement strand
GTCTGAACTTTATGCTGTAAAGCGGACAGATCGTGTGTGAATAAAACCGGACATCTTGACTTGTTAGCAACACGGCCCATCGCAACCGTCAGTTGGTTCTGAAACTATCTCCAAAAGATGGACGGGAGTAAAGCAATCGGGCAGCGGGGGTCGTTCGCAATGTTGGCGTGCTTCTCGATGCCGTTCACCACCCCGTAACCCATGTTTAAGGAGACGATCGAATAGCGGAGGTGCGATAGCGATCCGAGGCCGCTGCGATTCATCATGGGACTGATCACACCATCCTGCGTGGGTATCGCAAACCCCTCCCTAAGCTTACTCTCCTGCTGTTGCCAGGATTTTATGTAGAGGATCGTCTGCGGCCCGCAGATTCCATCGATCGAGAGAGGCGCTCCGGCAGGAATTTGATACTCCTTCGAGTCCTCCATAACTGCCCGCAGAAAGAACTGGACAAGCGCAACGTCGTCGCGCAGATTGGGGCAACCGGCGCCTACCGCCTTGTCAATCGTGTAAAGCAATTTGATCATGCTGGTAGGCTTACTAAACAAATATACTCTGGCCATAACGTGCGATTATACGCGCGCGCTGGCGACGCCCGCAAGATAGGTGCATTACGCACTCCTTCGTGCCAGGAACCTTCATTTGATCCAGATATTCGTGCTTACGCCGCCGAGTTCCAGAATGATGCGATTGCCGGCGACCGAGGCCGTGTTCCAAATCGGATCCATCCCCGGAGCCAACTGGTCATCGAACTCGTAGACGGGTACAGCGCCTCCCATGGGACGCTTGGTTTCGGCATCAAGTCTCAACGCTTCCAGCCACCTCAGGTTCCCGCTGCCTCCATGAGCCGTCAGGATGTAGAGCAGATCGCCGCGAGCCGACCAGAACGCGAAGTGGAACGAATCCGAAACCGGTGTGATCGGCACCCAGTCGAATGAGCCGAGAAGCTTTTCCTGCCAGACTGGCGCAACGAACGTCTGCCACTGATGCTCCCCCACCCTCGCAGCGAAGCTGACCCAGCGGCCGTCCGGCGAAAGCCTCGGGCCGGAGAGATCTTCACCCGCCCACACGATGCGGTTCACTTGGTGCGTCGTCAGATCGAGCATGTCGAGATGAGTGATCGGCGGCGAGTCGTTCCAAAGAAGCAATTTCTTTCCATCCGGCGAGAGTCCACGCGGCATCCCGCAGGTCTCGCACAGCGCCGTGGACCAGAACCGCCACCAGCTTATGGATTTCATCCGAACGTTCAGCTCCTTGGTTCCCTCCGCGTACACGTAACTCGCGCCGTCCGGTGCGAGCACCGAATAGAACCCATCGCGCAGGACTTTCTCTTTTTCTCCGTCCTTAAGGACCAGCGAAAAGCGGTCGCCGTCTTCAGCGCTGTACAACACCTTCGACCCAGCGGCGGACTCCTGGCCTTTGCGAGTGGGCGATGAAGTGAGCGGCTGAGGTGGTCCAGTGAGATGCTCACCCGTCGAATCGAGCGGGAGCGCCCACAGATTCATGTCCACTCGCGTTCGGGCGAACACCAGTTTTCCCGCGGCGAACGAAGCTCCAGAATCGCCTTGAGCATCGTCGGTGGCGCGCACGGCCTTACCCAGAACCTCGCCGGCGGAACCGATTTGGGCCTTCCACAACGTCCGCGTTTCGCCTTGAAGACCGCTGAAGACGATCCAATCTCCCGGCAGCCACGCATTGGCGGACACCGAGTTGAACCCTTGCGCCCGCAGGGCGGAGACTATTGACGTTTTGCGGGGCTCCCCTCCCGCGGCCTGAGCGATCCACCATTCCGCTTCGCGCTCATCGCGATTCTTCGCCGTGACCAAAATGCGCACGCCGTCAGGCGACCAGACCGGCGCGTACGAGTTCTCGATCGCGGGCAGCACCTCCGCGGCGGGACCGCCCCCCAAAGGACGCTGGTACAGCTTGCCTCCGTTTCCGTAAAGCAGCGTCTTCCCGTCGGGCGAGATTTTCGCCGAAACCGCATTCTCGACGATCAGTTCCGGTGTGCCGCCGGAAACCGGCTCGCGATAGATTCCTTGTGGCACTCGCGTCGAAGTAAAGTAGACGCTCTTGCCGTCGGGGGAGAATTCGGGGTCGTAATTCTGCGACGCGTCGTCGGTCAGCCGCAGGGGCGCGGTCGATCCATTGACCCGGCGAACCCAGATCTGAGCGCTGGCGCGTCCATCAGCGCTGGCCGCGAACGCCACTTCTGAGCCGTCGCGTGACAGCGTCGGAGATCTTGCGACCCAGCTTGCGCTGGTAATCTGCCTCTCGTCGCTCGCCGGGGGTGGCGCGGAACAGGACGCCAGCAGACAGACCGGCAAGATAACCCTCCATCGCCGCATGCTCCTTATATCGGCGGCATGCGGGTCGCGGATTACAGCTGCTTCGATTCTGGACTATCTTCGATCGGGAAGCGCGAAAACGTACAGCGCGTTGCCCGTCGCGGGATAGCGCAGCTCCGCCGCGACCACGGCGGGCACATTGCGCGGGCTGCCTCCACCGTTGCTGGTGGTCACCGCGAGATACTGTTTGCCGCCCGCGGTGAACGTCAGCGGGAAGCCTTGCACTGCCGCCGGTAGCCGAGTCTCCCACAGAATGCGCCCGGTGCCGGCGTCGAAGGCGCGGAACATGCGGTCCAGGTCGCCCGCGAACGCCACTCCTCCGGCCGTCGAGACCACGCCGGTAAGGAACGGCGCGCGCTGTTCGTATTTCCAGATCTCGCGCATTGTCCGCACATCGTACGCCGCCAGCTTTCCGATGTTGCCGTTCGTCCCCGGCATCTCAAAGAAGCGCCGCAGGGCGCCGTTGCCGCTCCCGCCGCCTGCGACTTTCTCGATCGCTTGCCCGTTCATTTCCAGGCAGCTCTGGCTCAACGGAATAATCAGCCGATTCCCCGGCGCATAGTAAGTCATCGACGGCCAGTTTTTGCCGCCTTCCGTCGACGGGCATGCCGTCACCCACTCCCCGACGCGCTGCTCCACGATATCGTTGCGGTAGTGCGGCTCCCCCGTGCCCGGGTCGATGGAATCGTAAATGTTCTGGTACACCATCTCCTTGTGACCGAGATATTTTCCGGTCTTGCGGTCGAGCTTCCATAGGATGCCGGCCTTGCCCGCGCTAAAGACGTAGTTCTGACCTTGATCGTCCACCAGCACGCGTTCGAAAACTTCGTCCAAGTCCAGCGTCTCGCCGGGCGCGTAGCTGTGATACCACGCCAGCTTCCCGGTATCGGCATTGAGCGCCAGCGTGGAGTTGGCATACAGCGTTGCGCCGTTGCCGGACCCGCGGCTCACGCGCATCCACGGTTTGGCTTGCGCCGTCCCCCAGTAGATCAGGTTCAACTCCGGATCGTAGCTTCCGGTGATCCACTGCTCCACGCCCGCCCGGAAGGTGTTCGCGAGCCCTCCCCAAGTGTCGCCTCCGGGTTCGCCTTCCAGCGCCACCGTTCGAAAGCGCCACGCTTCTTTGCCGGTCTTAGCGTCGTAAGCGCCGATGAAGCATTTCTCTTCCCGATACACCGCGCAGGAGTCGCGCCCCAGTCCTTGAATCAGCCGGCCTTTCACCGCGATTGGACCGCTGCTGGCGGCGTAATCGCCTTTGGAGCGGTCGCCCATGGTGGTATCCCAGACCACCTTGCCGTTGCGCGCGTCGAAGGCCATCAGATGCGCCTCGCCCGTGGCCACGAAGATCTTGTCGTCGTAAATTGCGATGCCGCGCATGGCTGGAGCGGTGGGATTGGAGCCGTAGCGATTCTCCCAGATCAATTCACCAGTCTTGGCGTCGAGAGCCTGCAACACCATGCCGGCGTTGTTTACGTACAGCACGCCGTTGTGCACGATGGGCGCGGGCTGATTCCCGTTGCTCGCGCCCTCCTGCATGGCCCAACTCCATACCAAATGCAACTCGTTGACATTCTGCGCGGTGATCTGGTTCAGGGGGCTGTAATAGTTGGCCTTGTAATCGCGGCGAATCATGAGCCAGTCGCCGGGATCGGGATTGCGCAGCATGGCGTCGGTGACGGGAACGTAGTTCTTGACTTCACCCGCCACAGTGATTCCACGAGGCGCCTGCGGGGCCGTATTCTCTTGTTTGCCCTGCGTGGCCGGAGGCGCAGGCGCGCCTGCCTGTAAGTACGCCGCACGCTGACCCGACGCGACGCTACGGATTGAAACGCTCGAATCCGCGTTGAGCGCACGCTCGCCGGGCCGTGCGCTGTTGGCGTCGAGGATAAACGCCGCAAGATTAATATAGGTCTGGTCCGAAAGCGACCCATTCGAGCCAGGCGGCATGGTCGCGCGCATGAAGCCGATCAAGTCGCCCGCGGTTTTGTCGCCCCATTGACCCATGAAGTTCGCGCCGGCCAGTTGCGGCCCTTCTCGTCCGGATAGATCCGGCGCGTGGCACGACGCGCAGTTGGTTTGATACGCCGCGCGTCCCGCCGAAGCCTGCTCGGCCGTGTACGGTCCCGCTTGTTGTTGACCGACGAGTTGAGAGACAACTATCACACCACAGGCGGCGACGATCGCCACCCCCAGCGTTATTCGAGTCTTCACTGCTATCTCCTGGGCTTCTGCCTTCTCTCGGGGAGGCCCACAAAGGTCCCCGTCGCGTAGGTTACAACATTGCGAACGCTCCCGACAGATCCTTGGACGGCGGAGGGTTGGCCCCAGCGAATCGGCTGCCTCTTTAGCGGGCCTTCCGGATGACCTCGACTGAGCATCCGGCGTGCATCGCCACAGCCTCGGAGACGCTGCCGAGCAGAAATCGGTCTATTCCATGGCGGCCGTGCGATCCCAGCACGATCAGGTCGGCTCCCCATTCAGCAGCCTCGTCGAGAATGATTGTCTTCGGCGTCTCCAGAAGGACCGAAATGGACTCGGATACGTTCAGATCGGCAGCGGATAGAATCTCTCTGGAGCGAGTGATGGCGTCTTGCGCCCGTTTCATCGCTTCAACGCGGACACAGTCAATGAAGGCAGAGTGAATCAGAGGCGGCTGAAGGAATGCTCGCGTGGCGGGCAGAATCAGTTCGACCGCACTGAGAACCCGGATTTCAGTGCCCTTCGTCCACGGGCGTTCCACAATCGATTGAGCTGCCAGTTCCGAGCTTTCGGAGCCATCCGTCGCCAGGAGCACTTTCATGTTTTCCGGATACTGACGTTCCGCGCGCGGTCGCACGACCTCCACCGAGCAAGGAGCGTAACGCAGCACACCTGCTGCAACGTTCCCCAAAAGGAATCGCGTTATTGCCGAGACTCCGTGCGAGCCGACGACCACGAGATCCGCGCCGATACTCCCGGTCCGGTCCAGGATGACAGTCTTAGGATCGCCGGAGAATGTCGCACTCGTCGTCGGGTACCCGTTCGAGCAGAGCCGCCCGGCGGCTCTTTCGACCACCTGTTCCGCTTCGCGAACGGTCTCCTGCGCAGCTTCGGATGTCGTCCACAGGTGCGATGGCTCGACAACGCTCACGACTTCAAAAGACGAACCTGAAGGCCATGCTCGCGCCACGATCTCTCCGAGCGCAACCTGACTTGCCAACGAGGTGTCCATAGCCAATAGGATTTTCATGGATCGTTCCTTTCCAATACCTTTGGAAGTGCACGCCGAGCGCCAAACCGGAGTCGGAAGTAGCTGCGCGTCCGCTCCCTCACGATCACGGCTCTGTTACCGAACCACGCGCGTCCGCAAGTGGTCCAGGAACGCGATCTGTCCGGTCAGCAAGCGCGATCTCGCGTCCTCCACCGTGTACCAACATCCTCGGTCTACCTCGGGTACTTGGATCTGCCGTCCCGAGCGTGGCGGCCACTCGATCGAACAAGTGTTGCTGCGAAGCTTTTCGGGATCGCAATCGCCCTCAAAGGCCCACGCGGTGACGATTTTTCCGCCCGGCTGCTTCAAATCGCCAAGCTCTATAAACGGCTCTCCCGGCACGAAGCCCGTCTCTTCTTCAAATTCGCGCTTCGCCGCTTCCAATGGCTGCTCATGTTCGAGGTATTCGCCTTTCGGGATCGACCACGCTCCAAAATCCTTTTTCGCCCAAAACGGCCCTCCGGGATGCACAAGAAATACCTCGATCTGAGAATTTCGGCGGCGATACATGATGAGGCCGGCGCTTCGCTTTGACATCGTCGCCTCAACGGGAGGCTCTCATGGGAGGCTATAGTTGAGTATGCGCGAACTCACGCGAACGTGGGCGGGCGTCAGTATCGCAACATCGCAACGGCCGCCGCTCCAGACGGCATCCTGTTCCCGGACAACTCAAACACGCCTCCGCGATGGAGCATGGTTTGGACGGCCGAGAGGTTCAGGAGGTCTTCCTTCCCCCAGGTCCGATAGTTTCCCCGCTCGAACACGTCGCTGACTTCCGCGCTTTCGTTCACGTACAGCTGCCGCACGCGGCCGTCGAATGCTGCATTGATTATGGTGTGCGGATCAGTCAAAAGGCGATCCGGCCCCGTACGGTCCGTTATTTCTTTCAATGCCTCTGCCTCGCGCTCGCGCTCTTCGGCGCGCAACAGGGAGCGGGCGTACATTACTGTTTCGGCCTCCTGAGACGAGAGATTCGGGCTTCCGTGGAGGCTCTCTTTGGCCAAGCGCCGATAGGTGTTGACCGCGCGATAGGCGACTAAATCTTCATCCACACCTGCCAGAAGAAGGGGGATCTCAGACTCATGAAGGAGCTTGTGGATGCCGCGGTCCACCAGCTTGTAGAAATCGGCGAGGTGAGCGTGCGCGGTCTCCCGTCCCGATCCGGTGCCGAAGCGGATGCGACGCCTGGCGTCGGCCGAAGCGCCGGAGGCGGACCGATTTTCGAGATCGTGGTCGGGTGGTTCGAATTCCATCGCGGCCTCCAATGTCATCGGCGTCCGCTCGGGAAGTTCGACTGCTTCGGCCTTAGAGGCCGTGCAACGAAAGAGGCTGACCGATTCCTTCGAAAGAGCCAGAATGTAGAATACCCTTGGAGCCCAGCACTCACCCAGCAGGCGCCGGATCGCAAAGCAGCCGGCAACCGTCAGCGAGGGTCTGACAGGCTGCGTTAACTGAAACTGACAGAATACCTCCGGAGAACGCAAGATGACGCAACCCAAGTGCGATCCAATGGACCACCCTGAATCCTCAGCCAGATGCTCCAGGGGCGCCACGAGGTCCATGCCCACGGCCTTCGGAACCCTCCGCTCGCCAAATTGCTGGGCGATACTTTGGAGGCTCGCCTTAAGAAAGGCGGCGCCGGACTCGGCGCGTTCTCCCGGGTGGTAGGGCGGCAGCACGAGAGTTATGCAAGGGCCGGGCGACTGAAGCACCTCGTTCAGCTTCCCCAACTCCAGCAGTTCAGGTAAGTGCAACTTTTCGATGGCCATATACTCTCCCTTTTTCTGAATGTGCAATTTGGGGTCCATTGGCGTCCATGGGTTCAGTTTGGACGGCAAAGCAATTTCGATTTGGCGCCCTGTCCCGCCCGGTCGCGAATAAGCGTTAAAGAGCGCAGGTCGCCGCCATTTCTGCGCACAATAGCTCAATCGCTGGCGACGCTCAAGCCGTAATCGGGACGCAAGTTCTCGGTGGGAGGAGTAGAATCAACCAGAGTGAAGGAGCGCTTTCGTGCAAACACCCAGGCATACGCCCAGTTCAGCGCGGACCAGTTGGCTCGCGGGAGCCGCCGCGGTGAGCATCATTCTCGGCGGCCAAGCGGCCTCCGCGAAGGTCATTGATGAAACCGCGAATCTCGCAGGGATGACGCTGCATTATAAGGTCGTCCTTCCCAAGGAGTACGCTGCGGAGAAGACCTATCCAGCCGTGCTCGCATTTCCTCCCGGAGCGCAGACCATGGACATGGTCTTCACCACGCTCGAGCGGAACTGGGCACCGGAGGCGCAGCGGCGCGGCTATATCGTCGTGATTCCCGCGGCGCCGGGCGGGCGGCTGTTTGTCGAAGACGGCGCTCGTGTGTTTCCCGCCTTTCTGGATAAGCTGCTGGGCGATTACAAAATCCGCGATCGGAAATTCTATATCGCCGGAATGTCCAATGGAGGGTTGAGCGCCTTTCATATCGCGGCCTTCTATCCGCAATATTTCCTGGGGGTGACCGGATTCCCCGGCTATCTTCCCGATGCAACGGCGGAACGCGTGAGCGCCCTTGCCAAGCTGTGCATCAACATGCACGTGGGCGAGCTCGACACGGGCTGGCGGAGGAGCATGGAAACGCAGGCCGCGGAGTTTCGGGCCAAGGGATTCGTGGTTCACATCACCGTGGAAAAGGGACAAAGTCACGTGATCGGTACCCTGATGGGAGAAGGCTCGGCGCGGCTCTTTCAAGAGATCGAGGCTTGTTCCAAGTAGGGCCGCCGCTTGGTAGTGCCTGAAAGGTGCGTTGACGGCTGGTCAGTCAATTTGGGAGTTTCGTTCCCACTCTCTCAACGTACGTCACGACCTCTGGGTTTGCCATGTACGGAGCAAGGGCATCCGTAATTCGCTGTCTGAATTGCGATACATTGAGGCCCTCTATTTTCACTCTACCTATGAGCGGAAGGGCTACCGCGCCTTCGCCGTCCACCAGGACCGTTCGCGTTAGGTCACCTTGACCAAATACAGTGACTCGGAGAGTATCACCGCTCTTGATGATGTAAGGGGCACGATTTTGGTTTTGCGCGACCAGCAGAACGGCAAGCCCAAGGAATACTGCGAAGAGGCGAATAGTCATCAGATTCATATCGCCGAGTCTACTTGTTCTGTATTTCCAAAGCAATGGGGTTCATGATAGAAGCTCTGCCAAATCCCATATGTGATCGGTGATTCCAGCTTCCATCGCTGGCGTGACCCGGATGGTTTTGTGCAACCGGCAGAAGTTGTAATAGGCGAAGTACAGCGCGAGCGCGGCCCAGTGATTTTCGAACTTGCGGCTGAATCCATTCGTCAAGCTGCGGGAAGCAAGAGGTCGAAGGTTTTCTTCAACGCACCTTTCAGGCGCTACCCGCCGCTTGCCTCCAGGCCAGCGGCGAATTACCATACTTCCGATGAGAGAACGTTTCTATATTTCCTTCATGGCCGTGGCCTCCTTGCTAACGGCGTGCCTGTGGGCGCCACCCGCCATTGTGCATGCCCAACAGTCTCAAGCGCAGACTAAGAGCAAGGCCGCTCCCGCCGCGCCGGTTGGCCCCGCGCCCCATCTGCCGAGCGGAAGAGTCGACTTCTCCGGACTCTGGCGCCCCGCCGATATTTTTTTGATTGAAGACATTTCCCTGGGTCTCAAGGCAGGCGAGATAGTTCCTCTGAAGCCCGAGGCCGAAGAAATCATGAAGAAGCACTTATCGCGGGACGATCCGGAAGCGAATTGCCTGCCCACAGGCGTTCCGCGGCACGCTCCCTATCCGTGGAAGATCGTCGAGACCCCGCCTTACATCTATTTCCTGTTCGAAGGCAACATCCACAGCTACCGGCAGATTTTCATGGATGGGCGCAAGCATCCCGCCGATGTGAATCCCACCTGGTACGGGCACTCGATCGGGTACTGGGACAAGGACACGCTGGTCGTCGATACGGTCGGGTTCAACACTCTTTTCTGGTTCGATTTTGTCGGGCATCCGCACACCGAGCAGCTTCATACCACCGAACGCTACACCCGGCCGGATCTGGGAACCTTGCACGAGGAAGTCACCATTGACGATCCGGGAGATTACACCAGGCCTTTTACGATCAACGCCTCGCATCGCCTGATGCCGAATGACGAATTGATGGAATATATTTGCCAGGAGAACCAGAAGGACACGGTTCACCTGATCGGCCCGGCGGGGCGTCCGTAGTTCAGTAAATCATCCGGGGCGACCAGTTCTGCATTGCGCGTTTCATCGCCGCATTCCAAAACTCAGGACAACATCGGACTCTGAGTACGTCGCGTTGCGCCGTACTAAGTGAGTTCGTCCGTTCAATTCAGCCCGCCAGCTCTATTGCTTCACAACGGCCAGATTCGCACAATGGCCCATGGAACAACGAACCGAATCCCACGTAAAGTTCAACGAGCCGGTTCTGATCACGGCATTGCACAACGATGACGCCATCTGTACCGGAACATTCGTCGATTTATCTTCAAATGACATGAGGATCAAGTCGAACGCCGACTTGGAGGTTGGAAGCCTACTAAGGCTGGAGGTCGGCGACGATCTGATGATGACCGAAGTGCGCGAATGCGAGCCGGACGAAGGGGAATTCAGCGCTTGCCTGGTGATCCTGTCATGGCTTGAGAAATCGGAGTTGAAGCGGCTTCTGCGGGAAGCCGTCACTGGACCCACGCCCCAGCGCGTCCCAGACGAAAAGCTATTGGCCGTCGCCTGAAAACAATCTGACTAACTAAGGAGAGAAACAATGGACGCATCTACTGTTCGAATCATTTGTGCCGTGCTGGCCATCGTGCTTTTGGGGGTCATCGCGCTACGCCGCAAGAAGAGCCCTGAGGAATAAGGGGCGCCGGCCTATCCGCCACTTCATCGAGAGCGTTATCCGCATGGGCGTGGTGCTTGGCGGCCTCCATCATGGTTATCGCCGGACCGGCGACGATCAATCCGGTATACTTAGCTGAATCAAATGGCCCTGACTGTCCGGAACGCCGAATACTTTTACATCCGAATCGAGGATTCCCGGGACAAGGCGTACGAGCTTCTCGCGCGTCTGGCTTTGGAAGAGGTCAGCTTGCTGGCATTCAGCGCCGTGCCTTTCGGTCCGGATTACGTCGAGCTGACCATCTTCCCGGACCGCAACGACCGGTTCATCGAGCTCGCCAAGAAACTGGGATGGGTGGTGGCGGGCCCGCAACATGCTTTCCTGGTCCAGGGCGACGATCATCTCGGGGCCTTGGCGGACATCCAACGGATGCTGATGGAGGCCGACGTCGAGATTTACGCCTCTAGCGGCGTAACCGATGGCAGCGGCCGCTTTGGATATGTGATTTATTTTCGGGAAGCAGATCATGCGAGAGCCGCGAGGGCGCTGGGAGCTGTCACGCCGCCGCAGCCTGCATAGGGTTCAACCGCACTTGCGCCTGTTCGTAGCCGCCGTGCTTGTGCTGGGGTTGTTCGTTACCGGCACGCCCTGCGGCAACTCCGGGCAGACTAAAGTTACCACGTGGATAGGACGATTGATCGCTCGGCATGCTTGATGCACAGTGGAACCCACTCGCGCGCATTGTTCCACTGATTGCCTTCCGCGTGGCGGTGACGATTCCGCTTGTCATCGGCGCAAGCCCCCTCAAAGCCGAGAATTTCATCAAAGTCGAAGTCGAGGGCAAATCATTTGTGCTCGACACCGATAGCTCGGCGGTACAGCGAAATCTGAAGCCCGCGAATACGCAAGCGGGTGCCGTAAAGCTGCCGGCGTGGCTCTATCCTTCTCCGGGCCAGGCCCCTGTCCGGTCCAATTACGATGCCAATACCGGGATCGCCTCGACCGCATTCGCCTCAGGCGGCACGGTGGATCAGGTGGCCGCGTATTACGGACAGCTCCTGGCGTCGAAAGGGTACACCACCGGCCCTCCAATGGGTCCACCCACAAGCAAGATCGTCTCCGGCAAAGGCGCGGACGCATCCGTTTCGGTGATCGTCAACCCCGCCCGGGCGGGAGGAGTGGAATTCACCGTTACCTACGCTCCGAAGCCGGGCGCTTCGAATCGGAAACATCTCGAAGCCGCTTGGTTCGACCCGGCTCGCGCGCTGCTTTGCCTTCGAGACACCGCGACTGGCGAAGAATACTATCTGGATGCGCCCGGCATCATGGCGGCGAATCTGAATCGGCCCGGGGCCGTGAAATCGGAGGATGCGCCTTACCCTTCCTGGTTTCCAATTTACCCAGGGGCGCAACGGGCTACCGCCAAATTCATTCTTCTAATCGAGCCCACAGCGATGTTTCAGACGCGCGATTCCATACGCGCCGTGTATGATTTCTATCGGACGGCTCTTGAGAGCGCCGGTGCAAAGCTGCTGCAGCAGACGCTGTCGGGTTCCGGAAATCCAGTCAAGGACTTTAGCGCCGATTTTACGGCGCAGAAGGGCGACGATGTCGTCCAGATCAGGATCGAGGAAATCCATGACCCGAATCCGGCGCGGGTGATGAAGGGCGAGAAACTACTCGAAGGGACTGGCATCGGAGTGCGATACTCGGTTCCGAAGCGATGAAGAATGGTGATCCGACTCGGACGTTTTTGTGTACCGCTCCTTGCCGTCGCGGCTCTGTAAGGGTCCAAACCGGGGACATGGGTGACAGTTGATGGAGGTTGAGGTTCTGAGTTCTTTAAAACTGCATGCTAGGAAGCAATGCCGTGGAAAGAGAACAAGACTGTGGACCTCCAACCCCAACTGATTCAGGATTACAACGAGGGGGAGAGCATTGCGGGGCTGGCCGAGATCTCCAGCGTCTTGCGCAAGACGATTTATAAGTGGCTGGAGCGCCATGATGCGGGGCCGGTTTCGGTTACCGTGATGACGCAGAGCGGCACCAGCGCGGTGGTGAACACAACGGCGAGCCTGTACGGTCCGGCGTTCTTCCTGTGGCCGGGAAGTCAGGTGGTGGCCACGCGCCAGGACTGCAGCTATGCGGTTGCGGCGGGCACATTCGCGGGAGTGACCAAGGTTCCGGCCAAGCCGGGCGACGTGCTGATCCTGTGGGCGACGGGATTTGGTCCCACGAATCCGCTGGCGCCGGACGGCGTTGAGGTGTCCGGTACCCAGACCTACTCTACATCGACCCCGCCGATTGTCATGATCGACAACATTCCGGCGACGGTGTACGGGGCCGCGCTGGCGTCCGGCTCAGTGGGCCTGTACCAGATCGCGATCCAGGTGCCTACGACACTAGCCAATGGCAACTGACCGATTCAGGCCCAGATCGGCGGCGTGTCCTCGCCAGCGGGTAGCTGCTGACGGTTCACGACTAGGCGGCGCTTTGCAAGTCAACTCCTGGATGGTTGGGGTATCCGTGCGGCGACTCAATGACTGTACTCGAAAGACAGCGCTAGGCTCCGTCCGCCTTCAGCCCGCGTACCACACGCATCAACTTTTTCGGGTCGACATCCTTGTCCACCACCACGCTGAAGAACGGGAACATCATCTCTTCCCAGCTCATGTCGCCGTAGTAGACCGTGCGGTTGGGATCGGGGTTGAACTTGTTGTTGGCCGAGTTGTCGTAGTGCGCCGTAACTGTTAGGCGGGTTCCCTTGGGGACGTGAATGGGTTTGGCCGGATAGTACGCCAGTTGCCAGCTAAAGTCGTAATGCGGCACGCTGAGGACAGTCTCCGTCTTGCCGTCTGGATACGTCAAAACATAGGTCATGTCTTTGCCGCGCACGTGCATGTGCGGGAACAGGTACACCAAGTCGACGTCGGCGGTGAACTCGGCGATTGCCGGAGGGCTCTCCCAGTTGGGATCGTTAGGTGGAATCGCGAAGCTCTTCGCATCGTTGGGTGAAGAGATCCCGAACGACACATACCGTTGCTGCGGCGCCTCCTTGGCTACCGTCAGTCCGATGCGCGGATGGTCCACGACCTCCTTGCCATTGGGCGTATAGTGCATCTGGAACACAATGTCGGTGCCGGCCCGCAGCATTTTGGCGGCATTGTGGATGCGGTAATCCTGAGCCGCTTGTCCAGGAACGTAGCAGCCCTCAATGCCGTTGCCCTTCCTGACATCTTCCGGAATACCGCGTCCGTTGACCCCTGCGGCCGAGGCCTCGGCATTGCCCTGCTCATCGCGCGGCCGGTCGGCCCATACGGGCGTGTTGTATTTTACGTCGTCGGTGTGAGGGCGGAACACTACGCAGATGTGATGAGTCACATCAACCTGGCTGGGGCGGATTTCCATCGACGTAATCCAGGTGTCCGTGGTGATGCCGCTGGGGACGGTAATGTACATCCACTCCACGACATTGCCACGCGGATGCGCAGGGACAGTGAACGACGGGCCTTCGATGACAATGTCCGGTTGAATTTCCCAGCCATCGGCGGGCCATGTCACGGCC
>Ga0209415_10012683_pt1 | contig 14005 bp, 35 predicted proteins | sample PeaSoiSIISIP2007_FD_187696 | JGI IMG/M metagenome (GOLD analysis project Ga0209415, IMG submission 187696) | Peat soil microbial communities from Weissenstadt, Germany - SII-SIP-2007 (SPAdes) (version 2) | ecosystem: Environmental > Terrestrial > Soil > Wetlands > Peat | place: Germany... | reverse complement strand
GAGCTATAACGAAAGGTAGGTTGAATGCAGTTCCGAAGAAATACGATTCGAATGCTGGGGTGGTTGCTCGCGGGCCTTTGTGTTTGCGTGGGCACCAGGTTTGCCCAGGCCCAGGTTAGCCCGGCGGAAATCACGGACCCGCAGCTCAAAGCTGCTGAGAAGAACTATTACCCTCAGCTTCTCTCTCTCTATCGAGCGATCGGAGCTCTGAAAACGCCATTCCCGTTACGGCTGAGCCCCTTCGTGGGCCTTGACCCCAGTCAGCAGCCCAAAGCCGATTCACGCGGCTTGGCATTCGTTCATTTTCAGGACCAGCTGCTGCTGAAGATCTCGGGAAATTACAACGCCGCATACAGCGCCCAGCGCCTCACTCAAAATCAACGCGCCAGCCAGACGTTTTCTGGGGTGATCGCACCGGTCCTGTCCTTGGTCGCGAAATACATTCCCGAGGATGTCGCGTGCGATGGGATCGGGTTTGAAATCGCCTATCACGTGCGCGCGGCGAGCCAGAATTTTGATTACGAGGGAAAAGAAATTCTGGTGGTCGTCTTTAACCCCGCTGACGCATTTGCTTTTGCCGGTGCCGGGAGCGATTCCGCGCGGCAGGAAATCCTCAATCGTTCGCAACGATCCAGCGTCCGTCAGTCCAAATGATCCCCGCCACGGCTTCAAGGCCGCCCAGAACTCCTGCTCCGTCATGCCCCCGGCTCCTCTCGGAGTGCCCGCACAGACTTGCGAATCAGACGCCCGAAATTCTCCATGTCCCGCACACCCGTCTCGTAGTGCTCGACACCGCACGTTTGGGTATGCGCCGCCTCGTACTTCTCCGCCGCGTCCCACAGGTCCAGCAGGTGCGGGGCGAGGGTGCGGAGGGCAACGATCGCCTGCGCGTTCTCGTCCTTCCAGAAGAACCCGTTGAGCGTTCCGGTTTCATCCTCCATCACGTCGCCACCGATTAGACCGGACTTGGCGGGACCTTCGAGGTATCCGCTCTCAGCCTTCCACGGTCCCGGGGTCGCCCGTTCCAGTAGCACCCGCAGATCGGCCGGGGTCACCGCTTCCGGCCTCGGGTGGTCACGATGTCGCCCCCGCGGCCGCGGTCGACCGATGTGCGCGGCAGGTCCCGCGCGGCGCGTTGGACGGTCGCGGCGACATCGGCCTGCGCGGCCTTGTTGCGCTCGGCCAATCGGTCAGCGTCGAGTTTGTGGTCCCCGCACCAGTCGAACTTGAACATGGCCGGCCACCCGCCGCCGCTCGAGTGCGGCGCGTGCCGGCGGCAGCGGCCGAGGTCCCCCGTCTTGACGACGAAGTACATGCAGGTGTCGCAGGTCATCATCGGCGTGCGGTGTCGCCAGTTATCCTCGGCCATCAGTCACCACCTCCGGGTCTCGTTCTGGGATCGACATCAGATCACGAATCGCGCCCTTCAGGTCGTCGATCGAAGTGGGAACGCGCTTCGGATCACCCTCGTGTTCATTGCAGACCTCGGCCGCAAGACGCAGGACCCGGACAATCTGTGGAGCCGCATAGGTCAGCGCCTTGACGAGCCGCTCCCTCGAAGTGGTCGCAGCACGTTCCAGGTTCTCGTACTCGACAACGGTCATGAAGCCTCCTTTCGGTCTCGGTATAGCCACACCGTGAGCGCGCCGGCGACCAGGATCCGGGCGTGAGCCCGCGCCTCGGCCGCGGTGACGCCATCGACCGGCCGCACCGAGTAGGCGAGCGCAGAGGCGAAGCGACGGAAGTCCTCCGGCAGGTCGCCGTCCTTCAGGCCGAGCAGCGCGAGCGGCGGGGCCGGTGTGTGGAACTCGCCCGGCGCGCGCGCCTCGATCTCATCGAACCAGGTCAGGAAGGCGCGCACGAACTCCGCGACGTCGAGGTCGTGATAGGCGGGTTTCCTGTGCCCGCCGGTGATCAGGACCCGCGCGAAACGATCCGCCGCATCCGGGCTTATGGTGCCACCTCCCGCGGCCGAATGTTCACGCTCAGGATCCGGCCGTTCGTGATCACACGGACGAGGCGGCACCGTCGCAGATCGACGCGCGTCTCGTCCTTGAGGATCTCGATAGTCGTTACTACCTCGAGGTCCGGATGCCCGTGAAACGGGAAAACCTGCACCATCGTCGGCTGCGGGCGCGGGCCGATCCGAAGCCACGATGGAATCGGGATCACGGTGCCGCCTCCCGGCCGGCGCGCCGCTGCTCGGCGAGTGCCTTGCGCTCCGCCATCTTGTCGAGCCGCTGCAGGAGCGCCGCGGACGTGCGGTCCTGCGTCAGAAGCGGCCCACCGCCCACGCCCGTCACCTGCACGGCCCCACTCGTCCACCCGGGTTCCCCGACGCGATCGCGACCGGGCCCCTGCATCAACCACGTCCGCGGGTCTTTCTTGGCGATCGCGATCTCGCGCACCGCCCGCGCATTCGCCCGCGCGGTATCGACCTGCTCCGCGAAATCGGCGTAAAGCGGATCCCCGTCTCGGCCCCGCTTCATCCACTCGTAGAACGTCTTCGGCGTGACGTGGAGCGCGCGCGCCGCCACCCAGTCGAACGTACCAGCATGGATCATCCCGACAACGGTCGCGATGTCCGTCGCGCTTAGCATCGCGAGTTTCGACGGCCGTCCGCCTGGAGATTTGGCCCCCCCCCTTGTGCCGGTAGAAACTCCCGAAACCCTTCGGCGCCGACGGGTCACTGCTCCAACTCCTCGGTCGGGATCGCGATCGGACAATGCCGCCCACTGCGGTAGGGTTCACCATCCCGCACCTGCGGGCACTCGGACCAGGAGCACCCGCCGTCCCGGTCGGCGTGGCACGTCGGCGGTTCCGCAGATTCGAACACCTCGACCGTCCGTGCCGCCTCGGCGGCCGCAGCATCCGTCGCCATCTCGGCCCGCAGGCGCGCCGCCACATCGTCCGGCAGGAAGCGGCCCACCATGCCGAGGAGCTGCGCGTCGAGCGGCAGGAGTTTGCCCTCGTCGGCCGTGCGCGGCAGGGCCCGGAGCGTGGCGAGTTCTTCCGGCGTGATGAACGGGACGGTGAGCGTGAGGGTCCGGTCACCGGGAATCTGCGGCACCGCGTCGAGCGACTTGATCGCCGTCTCGCGGTACTGCTCCATCAGCCGGCACAGGTGACTGAGGCCGAGCAGGCGGTCGGAGATCGGCGCGTCCGGTTTCCCGCACTCGTCCAGCATCGCGCGGTCCATCGGCGAGAGGTCCATATCCACGAGGTCGAAATCGTCGAGCAGCAACTCGACCCGTAGCCGGCGCAGATGGTCCTCGCGGTACCAGTGGATCGCGGTCGTCATCGGCCCTGCCTCCTGCGGGCCCTGCTCTTCGCCGCCGGCTGCGGGACTTCCCCGGTCGGCCCTTCGGCGAGCCGGACCTCGAGACCCATGCGTTCCAGGCGGTCGAGCGAGACCGCGAGGAAGGTCGGCGACAGCTCCATCCCGAGGCAGCGCCGGCCCTCCTGCTCGGCCGCCACGGCCGCGGTCCCGGAGCCGAGGAACAGGTCCAGCACCCACTCGCCGACCCAGGTGTGGCGCCGCATCGGCCGCGCCCAGAGTTCGGGCGGCTTCGCGGTCGGGTGGAGCGCGCCGGCCTCCTCGCGGTCGACCTCCCACACGGTCGTGAGCGCGTGCGTGTTGTCGCCGTCGTGCCGCGGTTTATCGCCCTCGCGCCACCCCATGAGGCACGCCTCGTGCCGCGCCCGCCAGATCGGGAGGTCCCGCTTCGGCCCGCGCTTGAGGTCCGCGAGGGCGGCGACAGCGCCGTCCCGGACCTTGACGAGGAACGCCTCGTACTCGCGACTGCTGGGCGGCGTGTCGCCCTCCCGGAAGCCGACGAGGCACGGCTCGTGCTGCCACGGCCAGTACGAAAAGGTCGGTAGCGCGACGGGCTTCACCCACACGATCTCCTGGTGGTCCAGGATCCCGAGCGAGCGCCACACCCGGTGAATGACGCCGGCCCACTTGTGGGCATGCCAGCAGTACCAAGCCGCGCGGTCGTCCAACACCTCGAGCGCCGCCCGAAAGGTGGCCTCGTAGAAGGCATCGCCGTCCTGCTCCGGGATGTCGTCGTAGAGGGTCGACCAGTCGGTCCCGACCTTGCCGCCGCCGGCCTTCGGGCGGTCGGCGCCCGTGTAGCCGACCAGGTAGGGCGGGTCCGTCACGAACAGGGCCGCCTTCTCGCCGCCGGCGAGCCGCTGGACGTCGGCCAGGGTGCGGGCGTCCCCACACAGGAGCCGGTGCCGGCCGGCCGTCCACAACTGGCCAACAGCCGTACGGTACTTCTTCTGGAGATCGGCCGCCTTGTCGAGCCGCGGCCCGGGGTCGGTAGCCTTGTCGATAGGTCCGGGCGTGATCCGGGCGAGAAGCGCCTGCACGGCCGCATCGTCGGTCTCGACTCGCGCCAGGAGGTCACGCAGGACGGCGACGTCGCGGGTCGCCATCGCGGCGAGCATGAGGTCGGCCTCCTTCTGCGACAGGTCGGTCACGAGCGTCGGTAGCTGGAGGTCCGGGTCCATGTCCTTTCGCAGGTGGCCGTCGATCAGTTCGAGCCGGCCGTCCTTCAGCTTCCGGGCCACGACCGCGCCCGCGAGGCCGACCTGCTCCAGCAGGCCGCGGAGGGCCGAGCGCTGGTCGTCCGGGTGGCGGCGCCAGTTTTTCGGGTTATCCAGCAGCTCCCGGGCCGGCACGCGCCGGAGTTCGAGGATCCGGTCGCGAATGCCGGCGATGCCCGCCGGCGGTGGGTCAGCTGTCGGAGCGGCCTTGCGCGCTCGGGCCATCACGGCACCCCCAGGCGGCGGGCGATCTCGTTCGCGTGGTCCCGCAGCCGGTCGCGGATGAAGGTCCGGATCTCGGCCAGGCAGCCGGCATCGAACACGGTCGCCGACGCCGGCGCGAAGACATAGCGGCGCCACGGCGCATACCAGCGGACCTCGCCGAGCAGCAGGCCAGCCGGGTCGGGCCGGTCGAGCTCTGCCGCGAAGGCTGCGACACCCTCGCCGGCAACGGGTGCGCCCGTATCAGGGTCACCCTCGGTCGCGGCGCGCACTTCCCAGATCGGCGTCTTCCGCGGCGGCCGGAGCGGCAACTGGACGAACGTCAGGTGCGCGCGCTCGGGACCGCCCATTACCGCAGGTCCCGGATCAGCATCCACGGCGCGTCGAGCAAGCCGCAGGCGAAGGTCTTCCCCATCGGGACGAACCAACAGTGGTGCAAGCCGCGCGGTGGACGTCGGCCGATCCGGTAGTAGTAGACCAGGAAGATCGGCGTCTCGGCCGGCGTCATGGCTGTCCCGTCAGGAGCACCTGCGCGAAGTGGAGTGCCGCCTCGGCGACCTTCGCGTGCTCGCGGGCCACTGACGGACAGCGGGTCTCGTGCTCGGCAGCGTCGAGCCGCACCACGGTCGACGTCACGACCGCCGCGTTGTAGCGGTCCTCGTGCCGGCACAGGAGACAGCGCACGATCAGCACCCCTTCGGCCGCGTCCTCATGGGCCGAGAAGTACGGCAGGTCGGCTTCGAGCTCTAGCACCCTCATCGTCGTGTCCCCCTCTCGAGATAGCCGGGCAGCAGGTCATCCGCCGGCCGAGTCCGTTTCGCCACGTAGGCCCGCACCGCCACAAGCACGATCTTGCCGCGCTCGGCGCCCTCGGTCGCGATCCCGAAGGCCGGCAGGGCGGAGCGGTTCGTGCGCGGGTAGACCCGCCGATCCTGCCGCTGGACCACGACGTCGCCGTTGTGGATCCGCGCGCCGGCGGTGCAGAAGCCGATGAGCTGCCGCGTGCGGCGCCGGGTCATGGGCGTTGCCGCCGCAGGGCCCACTCGACGTCATACCCGCAGTAGCAGCACCGAACCTGGAGCCGGACCACGATGCGCTGGACCCGGACGCCGTTCGGGTAGGCGACTTCCCGCGGTTCGGTGGCGCGTGCCGTCTCGATCATCGGCGCCCCGCACTCGGGACAATCCCGCGGCATCCGGTAGACCCGCTCGATCCGGTACGTCATCCCGAGGCCCCCCACCCACCGGGCGGAGCCGGGATCCCAGCGCGCTCGAAGAAGACCTCGAGGTTCCGGCACATCGCGGTCGCGACGGTAGCCGAGTAGCCGCGGTTCTGCGGGTGCTTGAGCGACAGCAAGAGGCAGCCGTGAACGGCCAGCAGGTCGGCGAGCAGCCACTCGGTGTGGAGCGTCGGCAGCGTCAGCTCGTCCGCCGGCGCGAGGTCGAAGTCGACCGACACGCGCCGGGTGAGGTGGTGCTGGTTCGCGTCGGCCCACGCCTTCTGCGCGGCGTTCATGCCTGCAGCTCCCGCGTGATGGCCGGCTCGTCGCCGAGCCACGTCGCGTCGCCACAGATCTGCACCGCCCGGAAATCGCCCTTCGCCCGGATGAAGCAGGCGTCGCAGCAGGTAATCCACCGGGCCGTCCCGCTCGTCCCGTTGGGCCGCATGAACACGATCTGCCCGGTCGGCGGCTTGAAGAAGTACCACGGCCGGTCGGTCGCGTCGGTCTCGTGGTGACCGCACGTCAGCATAAGGTCGCCGTCGCGGGGCTGCTCGACCGTGAACTCGGGGGCGGTCATATGCCGAGCGTCCCCTGCGCGGTCACCGGCACCTCGAGCATGGCGCCCCCGCAACTGCAGATCACGCCGTCGGCCGTGTGGAGCACTTGCGGGTCCGTGGCGACGCGGCCGCAGAAGGCGCAGCGGTAGGTCCGGTACGACGGCTTGCTCGTGGTGATGTCGGCCGGTGGCGCCGGCGCGCGGCGCTTCATCGAAGCGGCCCCGTGTCGGGCTCAGTATCGATCAGCACCGGCACGTCGTCCGAGCGCAGGGCCGCCAGCACGGCCTGCACGCAGGTAATGGCGTCCGCGCGTGAGCCACGGAACACACAGTAGTACTCCCGCAGATCGCCGCCCGCCGAGATCCGGGTCCGAACCCCGATCGTGCGGCCGATCTCGTCGAGCGCCCGCTGGCGCAGGGTCACCGTCATCCGACCAGCGTCCCGCGACCGAGATGGTCGAGGTCCTCGGCGTCGAGTACCGCCTGGACCGCCCGCACCGCAGCAGCCAGGAGCGAGGCGTGCCGGCTGGGGGTCCAGCCTGCCGTCCTCGGGCGGCTATCGGCCAGCGCGGCCCGGATCTGAGGGGGGACCCGCGACCAATGGGCCATGCACATGTCATCCTGCGGGTCGATCCTCGCCCCGCAGCCCGGCACAATGCAGCGGTTCATGGTCATCACCTCCTCTCCGGACGCCCGTCGGTGCAGCGTTGCCGGAAGTATACCCCCCAAAGGTGAAACGTGCGTCACGGCTGTGTGGATCCTCATCCCCGCGGCTGTCCTACGGCCCGGTGCTCGGCGATCACCGCAGCGGCGAGGAAGTTCGGGTCGTCGTTCGTCGGCCACGTCACGCGCTCGCCCCAGAACAGTGTCACCAGGTCCGCGAGCGTGACGGACGTCGCGCTCTCGTACAGAACGTCCGCACCCTGCCACGGCACCCACACCATCGCGTCGACGTTCGCAGCCCGCAGGCCAGCGGGCATCGGCGTCATACCGGCCCAAAACAGCACCAGCAGCCCGGCGAGCACGTTGAACCCGCGCCCGGCCCGGGTCAGGTCATCGTGCTGGCGCAGCGAGGTCACGTCCCGCCGGCGGTCGCGCCAGGTGAAGCGATCCGACTGCGTGGACTTGAGGTCGAACAGCACCCCGCGGCCGTCGCGCCGGAAGCCGACGTAGTCCGGCAGCCCGCCGCCGGTGAAGATCCGCCGGCCCTCGCGGGTCTGGGTCGTGGGCGGGTGCGTGCGGCGAATCCACGCCACCCCCTCCGCCGCGAGCCGGTTGCAGCAGAGATCGACCAGGTTGTGCGCCAGGTCGTGCGTTTTCACGTCGTCCCCGCGAACGGGTGCGGGTTCGCCACAGGGCCCTGCAGGTGGATGATCGCGTCCGATCCCGCGTACCGGAACCGCCATCCCTCCTCGCGCGACCACACGAAGTCGCATCCCGCCGCGTTCGCCTTGGCCTTGGCCTGGATGAGGATCTCGCCCGCCAGCTCGTCTTCGAACTCCTCCGGCGACGCGGGGAACCGACGATGCCGCGCCGCGAACAGCGTCAACGCCGACAGCTCCGCGCGGTGGACCCAATGCAGCCAGTACTCGACGTCGGGGTCGCCATCGCGGCGTTCGGGATGCAGGAGTTTGTACACCGTCCACACCCGCTGCATCGTCTCGTCGAGCGGCGGAAACTCCGCCTTGCCGTCCTTCACAGGCGCGTCCCGCCGCTCACCGTCGCCGAACTCACCTGCCCGCGATCGGCCGGCAGGTGGTCCGCGCCGGCGATGCCGTGATCGGCCCGCACCTCGAGCGCGTCGACCCGGAAGGGTTCCGGCACCGCCGCCGCCGGGTAGGAGTGGGCCCACGCCTCCGGCAGGCCGAGCCGCGCGGTCAGGTAGGCCTCCAGGTCCTCCCGCTTCGGCGCGTGGAACCCGGCCGCCACCTCAACCCGGATCTCGGCCACGAACAGCACCGTCTCGGTCGGTTTCGCCTCGGCCTTCTTCGCGCAGCCGTTCATGATCGTCTCGAGTTCCCGGTCCCGGTCAGCCATCTCGATCCCTCCAAGGTCGAGAGTTATTCGCGTTGTCCCCGCAATTCACAGGTGTTACGGTTAGAAGTGCTTTATTCAACTACAGAGCTAGTAACCGTAGTAACGCCTGTGGACAGTGTGAGTATGTACCCCTCGGCCAGTCGCTGCCGAGGGTTCGGCCTGTGGAATTCTTGGGGGCGGTTATCAACAGGTTTCGAGTCTCCTGTGGACAACGCCCGAGGTCCCCGAGGTTCGATCACCCCGTGGCAGCGTCGGTGCAGGGGTGTGCATCGCGCCATCTCGGCCATTAGGGCGGCCCGGTCCGTAACGCCTCGCCACAGCATCGCGCTGATCCGCCGGTCCGGGTGGTCGTGGTGCTCCGGATTATGCCAGTCGTGGATGCCGAGTCCGCCGCAGAGCGCGCAGCGCGTTCGAGCCTTCACGCCGCGCACAAACGCATAGGCGGCACGAATAGCCGCCTTCGTGGGGTTCCCGGTGGCGCGGCGAGCCTCGCGGAAGGCCTTCCCCATCATGAACGCACCGCCTTCCTGGTGCGTGGCGATCGCGTGTGCGCGAGCACTCCGTCCGGCAGCTCGCGCCGGAGCCGGGCCCGTAGCCGGAGCGCGGCCCGCCGGTCCAGGATCCGGATCTCGAGCGGTTTCGGCGCTGACGTCAGCCGCTCGACGATGCCGGCGGCGGTCAGTTCCCCGAGCGTCCGGTAGACGGTCGCGATCCCGAGCCCGAGTGTGCGGGCCGTGTGCTCGACCGAGATCCGGAGCGTGCCGCCGTCGGGCGGCAGGCGCCGGAACCAGAGGGCGGCGACCGCTAGGTGCTCGAGGTTCACGAGCCCGCTGTCGCGCCGGCGGAACAGGCCGTCCGGCCGGGTGGTCACGGCGTGGTCCCGACGTAGCGGGCGCGGGCCTCATCCCGCATGCAGACCGAGCACGGCAGCCGCCAGCGGCGTTCGCCCCGAACGCGGTATCGGGTCAGGCCGTGGTCGGACGGGTCGCGCTCGAGCCCGGCCTCCTGGTGCGGAGCGACGCGGTTGACGAGCGCCCGAGCCCCGACATGCCGCAGACGGGCGCACGCCGGGGTCGCGTGGATCACGTAGGAGTTCGACCCCGTAACCGTGTAGAGCGTCCGGGCGGTCACGAGACGCCCGCGGCGGTCAGCGCCCGGCGGAGGCGCTTCCCCTTGTCGGTGTCCCACGCCCGCGTCGCGAGCCGCTGCTCGCACTCGGCCAGATAGGCGTCCGTGTAGACGTACTTCGGCCGCCGGTGGCCCTCGGTCCCGACCACCACCTGCGGGGCCGGCAGCCGGCCCGCGCGCACGAGCGCGATCCAGGTCGGGCGCGAGCAGGACAAGCGACTGAAGAACTCGCCGCCGCTCAGAATCGCCGGCGCGGTCGCGGTCGTCGTCATCGGCATCACCTCCAGGTCCATCCTACTCCCCCCTTTCGCAGAGTGTCAAACCGGCACGGTCACCCGAGCGCGCACTGCCGTTCCCACGCGGTCGCCAGTTTCACGATCCGTCGCAGGTCCCGGCGGTTCAGCTGGAACAGGCGCGTCCGGGCCTTGTCGGTGTCCGCGCCGATAGTCGTCGTGATCCCGACCTGCCAGTCCTCCGGGGCCTCGCGTGCGAACGCCCGCACCCGCCGGAGCGCGTTCTGGTCGCCGTCGTCGAGCATACTGGATCGCCTCCTGTTCTTGGGACGCCGGGCCCGCAGCCCCATGCGCGGTTGGTATGCCGGTCGCCGTCAGTCTTTCCCACCGTCGGCGCCGTCGGGGGTCGCGGCCCCGTCGGGCGGTAGGCGAACCCGGCGTCCGACACCAGGATAGCACGGGGTTTCCAGCGGTGTCAACCACGGCAGGAGTGTTCGGCTTGACAAGGCGCGAAAACGGGAGGTAGCATAGCAGGGCAGGCAGGATCGGAGGAGGCAGCCGATGGTCCAGGCCATGACCGTGAACCGCAAGACACGCCGGTGGGGGCCCGCGCAGCGCCGGGCCGCCGACGCGCTGATCGAGCAGGCGCGCCAGCACCCGAACGCCCACATGCGGCTCCAGGATATCGCGCCCGCCGCCGGCGTCAGCTGCGCGGCCGTCGCGCGCGCCCTCCAGCGCCTCGTCGCCAATGCCGAGATCGTCGCCGAGCGCGGCGGTCGCGGGTACCGGGTGCGGCTCCCGTGAGCGCGTCCGTCGAGCCGAACTGCGACCTCGAGGGCGAATCGTCGTTCGTCCGCGTCCACGATGCCGACGGCCAGGTGCGGGACCTCAACCCGCGCCAGTGGTCGAGCGGGGAGTTCGATGCCGGCGAGTGCGAGGTCTGGTTCCTCTGGCATCCCCTGTGGGAGTGGTGGATCCCCGAAGCCCAGACGCGCGGGTGGTACGGCTGCGGCATCATGACCGAGGCCGCCGGGTGAGGGCCGCGGAAGTCGACTGCGGGTGGGTGCGGGGCCGAGCGGCCGGCTGCGTTCGCGTCCGACAGACGGCCGACGCCGCCTGGGAGGTCCGCTGGATCCCGATCCGCGGGGAGATCATCGTCGTGTCGAAGCACTCCACGTTCGAGGCTGCACGGACCGCCGGGTGGGTGGAATATGCCAAGCGGGAAGCATTCAGCGTGATCGGCGACGGTACATGAGGGACGTCAAAGTCTGGAGGTGGGGAAAGGAAATGGGCGATTACGTATGTTGGCGGTGCCGGGGGCGTGTCGCGCCCGGCGATCCGGTGTGTTTCACGGGCCCGCCCAATCTGATCGGCGACATTCCCCGCGAGCCCGCCCATGAGCGGTGCGAGCGGGCCGCGCTACGCGCGCAGCACGACCAGGCCGTTATCTGAAGCCATTCCGAAGAAGGGGGCCACCCCATGAGGAGCAATGCCGCATCCGCAAAGTCGAAGCACCACGTCCTGCAGGGCAGCGGGGAGGTGTGGAACATCCTCGACCACAACGGTGTCGTCGTCGCCACGGCCCACACCGAGGAGCGGGCCGTGCAGATCACCGCGATGTTCGATGGCCAGGTCGAGCACCGGCAGGTGGCGACCGTGGGGAACGGGAGCGTGCCGGCCCTGCTGCCGCTGACCGAGCAGGCGAAGCGCGCGGCCGACCAGTACCGCGAAGCGCTCGCCATCCTGGAGGCCGCGATGAAGCCGGGGCCCGGCGGCGCACCGCCCGTCCTGCGGGCGAAGGTCCACTACTATGACCCGGCCGACATCCGGGGCGGGCGCGAGCGCGAACGGCGTCCCGGGGACTCCGAACGCCGCACGCTCGCGCAGCCCGGCAGCACGGTTGTGGCCGCCCTGTTCGGCGGCCGGATCGCGCCGCGGCCCCCGCGGGTCGAGCTGGTTGACGGCCACATCGACGTCATCAGCTGCGCGGACGTGGTCCACCACGAGACCGGCGACGTCATGGCGACCGGGTATGGGTTCGCCAGCACGCGCGAGCCGCGCTACGGGTTCCGGTGGGTGGGCGAGCGCGAGATCCCGTCTCACCTCGACAAGGAACGGCTCGAGCAGCGCAAGCGCGCGAGCGAGCGCGGGACGTGGGTGCAGTACCGGATCCCGAACGTCGACGAGGCGGACCAGTACAACACGGTCCTCAAGATGTCGGCGAAGCGCGCGGCCGTTGCGGCCGCGATCGCGCTCCCGGCGGTGGCCGAGTGCTTCACCCAGGACCTCGAGGAGAAGATCCGGCAGCCGCAGGGCCAGCAGGCGGCGGCCGCGCAGCAGATACAGAGTGCCCCGGCTCCGGCGGCGGCGACCATGCCCGGTTCTCCCCCCCCAGGGGCGACGCCGCCGGCCGGGACCGGGGCCATCGCCCCGGCCGAGCCCGAGATCCCGGAGCGCGAACGCCTCATCGGGTACATCTTCCGGACCGGCAAGGCGCTCCAGATGAAGGAACAGTCCATCCGCGCGCACGCGAAGTCCAAGATCAAGGGCAAGGAAATCGAAGACATGACGGACGAGGAGCTGCGCGTTGTCGCCGGCATGATCGACAGCCTCGTGGCGATCCGGCGGGGCAATACTGAGCGGGCAGGGGCGGCGCGATGAGGGCGGTCCGGAAGTTCCTCATCGCAGCGATCGACGTCCGCCGACTCGAAGACGTCGTGCGGACAGTCGAGCGGGGCGCGGCGATCGACGCGCAGACAATCCCGTTGCCGGCCGGTGCGCGAATCCTCCATGTCGCCCTCCAGCGTGATCAGATCTGCCTGTGGGCCCTGGTCGACCCGGACGCGGAGGTCGCGCCAGTCAAAGCATGGATCATCGGGACCGGCCACCGCGTCGTCGCCGATGAGTGGCGGCACGCCGGGACGGTGCAGATCGGCGACTTCATGTGGCATGTGTTCCTCGAGGCGCAGCCATGAGGATCGCGGTCGAAGTCATCGGGGAACATGCCACGGTCCAGGTCATCACGGGCGAGCCGGAGCCGAAGCCGGTCGTCCACCCGGCGACCGAGCAGGAGCAAATCGTCTACGTCGTGTTGCACAGAGGGCTCTTCCACAGCGTGTGGGCGAACTCCGATACCGCCGACCAGGAGGCGGGTTCGCTCACGAGAGAGGTCCGGGTCCAGCGCTGGGCCGTCTACCGGGGGAACCGGGCATGACGCCGTCGCCGGAAGTCCTCGCCCGCGCCCGGCACCAGCTGTGCGCCGACCTCGACGCCGCCTACGACGGGTTCCTCGCGGATCCGCGGCGCGAGACCGCCGAGCGGCCCGCCGCACTCGCCGCGTGGGTGGAGCGCCGGCGCCGGTGTCAGGCGCGCTACCAGCTCGCCCTTCAGGGAATCGAAGCGCCACCGAACGAGGCCCCGCGGTCGGCCTGAAGGCCGGCGGGGTCGTGCGGTCCGGGGGAGGCCGTCCCGCATAGTCCGGGACGAGAGGGGGATGTGGATGATCGACCGCTAGGCCAGGCAGGGCCCAGCAGGCAAGATCAAAAGGGGGAATCGGAATGATGAAGCGCTTCGCGATCCTGACATTGGCGCTCGGTCTCGCGGTCAGCGTGCCGCTGTTCGCGCAACATGCGGCGTTCGCCTCCGGCCACGAGGGTGGCGGCGTCAATCAGGGGAGCGGGAACGGCAACGGCAACGGCAACAACGATCGTGGTAGCCACGACGGGAACGGCAACGGAAACTTCAACGGCGGGAACGTGAACGTTGCGGGCGGTTCCCACGGTGGGAGCGGTGGCGGCACCGTTGACCAGGGCAGCGGGAACGGAAACAGCAATGGCAATAACGACCGCGGCTCGGGCGACGGGAACGGCAACGGCAACGGCAACGGTGGCAACGTGGACGTTACCGGTGGCCGGTAAGTAGGCAGGTGAATCGCGGGGGCCGGAGGTTGAGTTCTCCGGCCCCTGACAAACTTGGTAACTTGATTGAGGGGGGCACGGTATGGGTAAGCGGTTTGCAGTTTTTGTGTTTGTGGTGCTGGTGGCTATTGGGATG
>Ga0209415_10012682_pt1 | contig 14006 bp, 14 predicted proteins | sample PeaSoiSIISIP2007_FD_187696 | JGI IMG/M metagenome (GOLD analysis project Ga0209415, IMG submission 187696) | Peat soil microbial communities from Weissenstadt, Germany - SII-SIP-2007 (SPAdes) (version 2) | ecosystem: Environmental > Terrestrial > Soil > Wetlands > Peat | place: Germany... | reverse complement strand
GTGATGTTCTCGATCGACCGGAAGGGTCCGTGCACGGTCTACGCGCGCGACGTCGTCCCCCTCGGGGACGCGACCCTGGCGATCCTCGAACCGGAGATCCCGATCGTGCGGTTGGGCGCGCGGCAGGCCCTGTTGGCCTACGCGACGGCGGTCGTCGGCACGGCCCGCGAGCACGCGAAGTGGCAGGTCGCCCAGGGCGTTGGCATGTACCCCCGTCCCCACGTCAAGATCGCAAAGAAGCCCGAGTGCTCCGACGCCTGCCTCAAACGCACCGCCGCGTCCTGCCCCGTGAACATCCTCGACTTCTCCGGGGGCAAGCTCTCCGTCACGGACGAACTGAAGTGCATCGACTGCGGCGCCTGCGAGAAGGCGTGCGAGCACGGCTCCATCAAGGTCACCCCCGACACGGAGGACTTCTTCCTCCGGTTCGAAACGGACGGGTCGCTCACGCCACGGGAGGCGCTCCGGTTCGCCCTCAAGGACCTCAAGCGCCGCTTCGAGGAGCTGCGCGAGGCGATCCAGGCGATCGCGTAGGCCGCCCGGCGCTCGTCCAGTCGTACCGCAGGATCGCGGCGATCCCGCCCAGCCCTTCGAGCTTGGCTCCGTTCTCCCCCTCGACCCGAACGACGAAGAGGCGGGCCCGCGCGCTCCGCGCGCGGTCGAGCACCGGCAGGACCTCGGGGTCCGTCAAGAGACGCTCCGAGACGAGCAGGGTCTCGACGGCGCCCGCATCGACCGCCTCCCCGACCTCGACGCGCCCCACCGCCGCCCGGGTGCCGGTGGCGAGCGAGCGGACCAGCCGCTCGACGAACTCCGCCTCTTCCGCTGCGACACTTCCCCGCAATACTTCGGTGGCCCGCCCCGACTTGAGGAGCTCGTCGACCCCCACTCGGCCGGACTCGGCGGTCGAGTAGACCTTGACCTTCGCGGCGACCGCCGGATCCTCCTCGTGGAGGCGGCGGGCGAGCTCCTCCTTGAGGAATCCCGGTCCCGCGATGATCACCGCGTGCGCCGCCGGGCCCTCCCGCCGCAAGAGGGCGACGAGCTCGTCGGCGTACGTCTTCCGGTCCTTCTCGCCTTGGCCTCCTTCGAACCGCTTGCCGGCGATCGTGCGACGTAGGTCGGCGACCGGTTCGATGGCCCGACCGCGCAGACGCAACAGGGACGAGTCGCCCCAGTCGACGGCCGCGAGGAGGATGGTCGGCTCGCCGGTCCCGGCGAGACCTTCCTCGAGGAGCGTGCGGTCGCCCGCGGACGTCGACCGCTTGAGGACCGTGACCTCGTCCCCTTCCGTCAGGTCGAGCGTGTGGTGCCGGCCGATGTCGAAGGGTCCTTCCCGGATCGGTCCGGTGATCCGCACGTGCTTGGAGAACCCGTGGAACTCGACCTGTTCCACCTCGAGGACGATCCAGACCCGGCGACGGACCCGCTCCGCGCCCGGCACGTCGGCGGGCGCCTCGGGGTCGCGCCGGGTGGTCGAGCCTCCCGCGACGTCGCCCGGCCGCACGAACCGTGCGATGCGCCACAGGTCGCTCGGGCTCTCAAGCCGGAGGCGGAGGAGCCCCGTGGCCGCGTCGCGGTGGAGAAGGCGCAAGATCGGCTCCGGAGGTCTCCCGACAGGCCCATCCCATAAGCGGCTTTCGATGGGCCGCCCGCCGTTTCGATAGGCTTAACTCGGAGGGGACGGTCCCCGCCCCACCGGGTGGAGGCACCTCCTGAGCGGTCGGTACGCGGAACTGTTCCGCCAGCGCTCGTTCAGCTCGTTCCTGACGGCCGGGGCGCTGCAGTTCGCTGCCCCGGGCACCGCTTCGGTGATCCTGTTCTTCTCGGTCGCGGTCGCGTATCCCGCCGACCATCGGGCGAGCTATGCCGCGCTCGCGCTCGCGCTCCTCGGCCTCTCCTCGACCGTCCCGACGCTCATCGCCGCGTTCTATTCCGGCGCGCTCGCGGACCGCTACGACCGGGGGAAGCTGATGCGGCTCGTCAACCTCGTCGGGGTCGTTGCGACGGCCGGCCTGGCCACGCTCTTCGTCTTCCAGCCCGCGGGCCGTATCGACCTTCCGGGTCCACCGGGGTTCTACATCCCCTACTGGATCCTGCTCATCTACCCCCTGTGGGCCGCGGTCATCGTCTCCTCGACGATCTTCCGTCCGGCGTTCAATACGTCCGTCCCCCGGGTCGTCCGCCGGGAGTTGCTCAGTCGGGCCAACGGTGCCATCTACGCGATCGCGGGGGGGGTCAGTGCGGCCGGAACGGTCGGGGTCGGGATCCTGCTCACCGTTGCCCCGGCCGCCTATGCCTTCGCGATCCCGTTCGCCCTGTTCTTCGTCACCCAGGTCGCGCTCGCCGGTGTGGACATCGACCTGTCCGTCAAACGGACCGGCCCGGTGCGCTCGCTCCTGCGGGATGCGCGCAACGGGTTCGGCTACCTGGCACGGCACCGCGCGCTCCTTCAGATCACCGTCGCGGCACTCGTGATCAACTTCCTGGTCGCCCTCGCGACCGTGGAGCTCGCGCTCTACGTGACCAGCTGGCTCGGGCTGACCCAGGGGATCTGGTACGGGGCGATGGTCGCGGCCGCCACGGTCGGCGCCTCGGTGGGATTCGTCCTGGTCGCGAACGCGCGGTTCGAACCCCGCGCCGGCCGCTGGCTGATCGCGCTGACATGCGCCCTCGGGGCCTCGCTCTTCGCGCTCGCGCTCGTGCACTCGATCTGGCTCGCACTCCCCATCATCTTCCTCTTCGGAACGATCCCGGGGATGTTCACGACGATCTTCCTGTCGACCATCCAGTCGAACGTCCCGGACGAAGTGATGGGGCGTGTGTTCTCCGCGGACGAGGTGGGGAGCTACGCCCTCGTTCCCGTAGGTCAGTTCTCCGGCGGGGAATTGACCGTCGCCGTCGGGGTGCAGGGGACGTACTTGTTCGCCGGTGGGACGATCCTCGTGTTCGGGGTGTTCATGTTCGCGGTGTTCGGTTCGCTGCGGAACCTCTCGTACCAGGGGGCTCCGCCCGCGACGGCTCACTGAGGGGTTCTCCGGGAGCGACCGGGATAGACGCCCGGGAGTACCAGGAGTGCTCCGGCCCGAGCGAACGGACGAACCCAAGGTGCTCGTAGAGGTGGACCGCCCGGGAATTGCCCTCGGTCACGTTGAGGACGGCGACGGTCTCGCCGCGCGCCCGCAGGGCATGGAGGTTCGCCGCCACGAGGGCCCGGCCGATGCCGGAGCCTTGGACAGAACGCTCGACCATGACGCTGATGAGGAGGGGCCCGTAGGGCGCTCGGACCACGAGGGATGCACCGAGGGGGCGACCACCGGACTCGGCGAGGGAGGAAGCCCACCCGAGGAACTCCCCATAGTGGGCGGTCATCATCTCGTGGACCGCTCGGGTCGCATCGACCATCGGATCGGGGTCGGTGAGGTAGAGGTACACGTCGAAGGTCCCCTCGAACGCGGCGCGGTGCAGGGCCGCAACGGCCGGCTCATCCTCGGTCCGAACCGGCCGGATCTCGACGCCGTCCGGCGTCCGAATGGGCGGGAGCTCGCTACCGGGGGGCCAACGCATCTCGGACCGCGCGAACCGCTCGAACCCGTGAAGGCGCATGAGGGTCGTCTCCTCCGCGTCGGAGAGACCGACCAGACCTCCCGGTACGAACACCGCGGGCCCGGCCTGTTCCTTGAGCCCTCGCAAGAAGGCATCGTAGCCCGCAGGACGGCCGAACTCGGGTCGGAGGTAGAGCACCTGCACGGTGATGCCGGACGGATGGCCGGTCTCCCAGAGCGTCACTCCAACCGGCTGCCCCTCGAGCCGGCAGAGGCGTCCTTCGGTCATGTCGCCCGAGCGGATCCGCCCGGTGACGGAGGCAACGTGGGGTTCGGCGTCGGCCGCGGGACCCGAGCGAGTGAATGCCGCCCGGATCGCTTCCCGGGCCAGATCGATCGCCGCCGGGACATCGGCGGATAGGGGAACCAGCTCGACGGCGACGATGGGGGGCACCCTGGTAAGCGCAGAGGCACCCCGTTCATGGGTTCGTCGCCTCCCCGCAGGAGGGCTCGCTCGCCGGGGCATGATATAGCCCGTCGGATTCCGTTCTCCGAGGCCGTCGACATGAAGATCCAGTTTCAAGCCAGCGTAGACCCCGACGATGTAGCCGACGCGTTCATCCTCGCTTTCTTGACCCGTCGCCAGGGAGGGGCCGTGACCGCGGACCAGATATGGAAGGGATTACAGTCTCGAGGCTTTGTGCCCACCGACGGGCGCCCGAGCTCGTCGAACGACATGGACTCGGGAGCGGCGGTCGCGGAGATCGCTCAACGCCTCGAGAAGTGGCTCAAGGAAGGATTGATCGGAGGCGACGAAGAACCGGAGTCCATCACCGGCGACCGACATTTTTGGGCCATCGGCAAACCCCTGACCAAAGGGTGAGCCGGTAGATCCTTGATATCGGGTTCCGGAACCTGCGACCAGCGCGCGTCGTCCTTAGGTGGTGGAGAGCATGTCCGACCCTGACGCAGGGCATCGTTTCGACCACGTCGTCGTCGCGATGTTCGAGAACCGGTCGTTCGACAATCTCCTCGGCTATCTGTATTCACCGGGCGAGGTAGCCTCGTTCGAGGGGGTGGTCGGTCGGAACCTGACCAACCCCATCCCCGCCTACGCTCCCGGGGCCGACCGAGGGAGCGTTCCGGTGCACACCAGCCTCGTGATGGACAGCCCCGATCCAGATCCCGGCGAGGAGCACCCCCACACGAATACGCAACTGTTCGGGACGGTCCTCCCCGAGACCAACCGGTTCGTCAAGTCAGAGAAGATGCAGCCGCCGTTCAACGCCCCGTCCGACCCGGCAGCGGTACCCACGATGAACGGCTTCGTCACCGACTACATCGATTCGTTCCGTGCGGAAGTGGGCCGGTTCCCGCGCTACGACGAGTTTGCCCAGATCATGTCCTCCCACACCCCGGCGGAGCTCCCCGTCCTCTCGACCCTCGCGCGGGAGTTCGCCTGCTTCGACCATTGGTTCTGCGAGGTTCCGTCGCAGACGTTCCCGAACCGCTCGTTCTTCCACGCCGCTACCTCGTCGGGGTTCGTCGTCAACGAGCCGATCGGAAACTTCCCCCTGCGGAACGATGCCGAGACGATCTTCGAGCGGCTCGAGGCCGCCCATGTGAGCTGGAAGGTGTACTTCGACCCGATCCAGTTGGTCTCATTGACCGGACTTGTCCACGCGCGACGCCTCTTCCCGTTCTTCCGCACTCATTTCCGCTCGATGAACGAGTTCTTCCGTGACGCGGCGAGCGGAAAACTGCCCGGCTACTCGTTCATCGAGCCCAGCCTGATCCCCCCCCACAGCGACATGCACCCGCCGGCGACCGCCCGCCTCCGGCACGCCCTGTTCTTCCTGCCCCGCCCCTCCTCGATCGCCGGCGGCGAGGCGCTCCTGGCGCAGATCTACAACGCGGTCCGCACGTCGGCGACGCCGGGAGGTTCCACCTATCTGAACACCCTCCTTCTTGTCACCTTTGACGAGCACGGCGGGACCTATGATCATGTCCCGCCTCCTCGCGTCCCTCCGCCGGATCCGACGGAACCGGCAGGTCAGATGGGGTTCCGCTTCGACCGCGCGGGGGTGCGGATCCCGACCATCGCGATCTCGGCGTGGGTCGACCGCCGCACCGTCGTGAACCAGGAGTATCGGAGCACGTCGGTCATCCGCACGCTCCGTGAACGTTGGTCCCTTGGACCTCCCCTCACGCGACGAGACGCGGACGCCCCGGACATCGCTCCCGTCCTCTCACGCCGGACCCCCCGGCCCCACGAGGATTGGCCGACGTTCGACGTCCCGCCTCCCCGGCGGCGGCCCACCCTGATCGACTCCCTGCTTCGACCGCTCCCGACGCTCGGGCAGCACATCTTCGCGGCCGCGCTCGCTCACGAGGAGTCCAAGACCGGAGAGGCGTCCACGATCGACCTGCATCGGGTCTCCCACTGGAGAGCGCGACGGCACGTGCGACGACTCCAGCATACGGTGTTCCCCCAAGTGACCGGGCGATCTCCCCCTCCTCCTTGACCCGGAAGGGGCGTTCACCGCTTCCTCCTCGTGGGGAGGCGGCTCGAGAGGTCGTGGAGACTCGGCAGGGGGGCGGGGATTCCGAATCCCCGATCGCGCTCTCATCGCCCGGGTTCATTCATTCATTCATTCATTCCTGCTAGGTCGCTACCGGGGGACGCAATGCGGCCTTCTTCCGACGTCCCGAGAACGTGGCCGATAAGCTGACGGGAAGGCCTACCAGGAAAAGACCAACGCCTTCGACCACGAAGATGCCCGGGGGTGAACTCCACTGGCATCCGGTATCGGCTGGACCCGGAGGCGGCGTCTCGCATCCAGAGGCCATGATCCCCAAGGTCCCGAAGATCGCGAGCAACAATCCAACCGCGGCCATCGCCAGTCCGAGCGCAAGCGCGACGGAGGACAACGTCAGGGGCCGGGGAGGAGGGCGGGGGGCATCCATCAGACGAACTCTACCCGCCACTTACTATAGACGCGACCTTCCGACGCGACGACAAGCTCTGACCGACAGGATCTCCCCCTATGGGACCCCACCCGAACCGGAGTCGCGGTGGGTACCGGAAGGAGTCGCAAAGCATCCGGCTCCTCTCAAACTGGGCAGATTCATTCCCGGTAAAATCACAGGGGGGCCGAATAAAATCACGCCGAGGCTCGCCCGGGGAATAAAACCCCAAAGCCCCGACGGCCGGCGGGGTTCAAATACCAGCAAGACGATATGTCAATCGTCAGACAAAGAAAGGGGTCTTGTCTGACAGACATGGTCGACACTTCCGAGCGGGTGACCGTCAGGATCCCGCAGGAGCTCATCGAGAAGTTGAAGCAGATCCAGGAGGTTCGCGGATCTCCCACGATCTCCGACACGATCCGCGAGGGGCTCGAGCAGTACATCGCGCTCCACCTTCCGCCGCAGAACGTCCGAAAGGTCGTCGTCGAGCTCTCCCGGCAGGACAACAGCCGCCTCGAAGCGTTCGTCCGCGAGGGCAACTCCGTGAGCGTCGACGATGCCGTGCGCTCGGCCGTTCGCGAGTATATTCGCGGCCGCCTCGAGCAGGTCGGAACGGCCCGAACCCATCGACGTGAGGGGGAGGCGCTCACCACCGAGGGCTCCCCACCGCCCTGACGGCGGGGGTGAGCAATTGGCGAACTCCCTGGACGTCGACTCGTGGGCCTCCCTAGCGGTCACCCCGTCGATCGCGGTCGTCGGTCTCGGCGGGGCCGGAAGCGAGGCCGTCTCCGACCTCCTCGCGCTCGGCATTCCCGGCGTTCGGGCCTTCGCGGTGAACACGGACGCGAACCACCTGCTCCGGACCGGCGTCGAGGAGCGCATCCTGCTCGGCCACCGGGAGCTCCGGGGTCGCGGCAGCGGGGGAGACCGCGACGCGGTTCTCCGTGGGGCCGAGGAGGGTAAGGAAGAGCTCCTGCGTCGGCTCCGCCCGTTCGAGATCGTGTTCCTCCTCGCCGGCCTCGGAGGAGGGACGGGGAGCGCGCTGCTCCCGTTCCTCTCCCGAGAGCTCCGGCAGACGGACACCTTGCCGATCCCGGTCGCCTTCCTTCCGTTCCAGATCGAACTCGACACGAACACCGGTCGGCGGGAAAACGTCGAAGCGACCGTCGCCGACCTCGAGGGAATGGGCGGGTTCCTCCTCGTACTCGCTAACGAGAAGCTACGGCGCTTCGAATCGCTTCCCATCCACCGCGTCTTCCAGGTTCGGAACGCCTACGTCCACTCCCTCGTGACGAGCCTGGTCGACATGGTCGAGAACCCGTCCCAGATCTCGGTCGACTTCTCCAGCTTGAAGAACCACCTCCGGGCCTCTGACCTCTCGACCCTCGTCGTAGGGGAATACCACTTTTCCGAGCCCGAGCGTCTCGTCCAGGAGGCCCTGAACGAGACCCTATTGGACTACCGGATCGCCGAACGACCCTCGGTGCTGGTCCACCTCGATGGAGGGTCGAACATGACGCTCGGGACCCTGGACCGTGTCCTGCGGGCCCTGCGCCACCGGCTCGGGGAGCCCGAGCGGCTCGTCCTCGGGACGAGGACCCGTGGGGAACCGAGCGAGGTCGTCCGCCTCACGGCCGTGGTGGGGGGGCTCCGACCCCGTACCGTCCGTGACGCCCTCACACCGAAGGACCCGGGCCCTCTGGTCGCTCACTGAGCCGGACCGCGGGTCGGTGAACGGCCTCCCGCGCGTCCAGGGCGGCGTGCACCAGGTCGATGACCTGGGATGTGCGAAGGCTGCGCGGCCCCACCGAGAGCTGGGGGACCCCCGAGTTCTGGAGCAGAGCCGTTTCGGATTCGCTCGGGTCGTACGGGTCGGAGATGACGGCGGCGATCGACCCGTCCGGGGGATCCCAACCGGTGATCGGCTGACCTCCTTCGGTGAGCCAGACGGCCCCGGGGAGGTGGAGGAACTCGGCGAGCGCCGCCGGCGGGTCGACGGGCCCGACGCGGAGTCCCGGGGAGGATTCGAGCGCCTGGGGGTATCCGGCCGACCGCACCAGCGCATTCTTCAGCAGCGCGGCGGTCGAGCGCTCGTCCGGGTTCAGGTATCGGACCCGGGCGCCTACGACGTCGACCCGTCGCGCGACCGGCGGGGGCTGGACCACGAAGAGGATCGTGACCTCGGTGTCTCGTCGCAGATCGTTGGAGAGCGTGAACGCCGTCGATACGGCCCGGGCGACCTCGTCCATCCGGCCCGCCCCGCCGGCGAGGTCGTTCAGTGTGAACGCCCCGTTCGGGGGAACGCGGTGGGCCAGGAGAAGGAAGCGGCGCACGGCGGGGCGAGGCGCCCCGGCGCTAAAGCTCTCGGACCCGGCTCGGAGCCGCCGCGTGCCGGCGGGGCTTGGAGGCCGAGGGAACGCGCGGGGGGGGCATCGGGTTCTGCTTGCGTTCGAGCCAGATCTCGTCCCCGAGCTCGTGGTAGACGGCGTGGGCGGCCAGGCCGGTGCCGTGCTCCCCATGGGGAAGCAGGAACCCGCCCGATCGATTGGCATTCGAGGAGTAGACGACCTCCTGCTCTCCCGCGGCGGCCATCGCGGCCGACTCCTCGCGGGCCAGGTCGAAGATGCGATCCTTGCGGAACATCCAGTAGTGGATCCGCCACTCGCGGCCGTCGTACAGGGTCGTCTCGTCCCGCTCGGTCTCGAGGATCCCTGTGTCCTCGAGCATGTAGAACGTGTCGCGGTCGTCCGGTTCGAGGACGTTGTCGATGATCCGCTCGTTGAAGCCGAAGAAGTTCAGCACGTGGGCGGCGATCGAGCGCGCGTCCTCCGAGCGCATGCCCTCATGGCCGACCGACCGCCGGATCGCCTTGGCCAGGGAGTCGAAGTCGACCGGGCCGGCGATATCCGAAAGGACCACGTCGGTCGGAATCCCGGACCGGGTCGTCGAAATGTCCGCCGCCGTCCGTAGGGGGACCGGGTTCCGCAGGGTGTACTGCTTTACCGGGATCTTCGACTGCGAACCCCCGACGTTGCGCATAGGATTCAATTCGAAGGTATGCTATAAATAACTTAGGAAACGAGCCAGTTCGGAGATATACTCCGCAGCCCGGGATGGGCCGTCCGACCCATGCCGCCCGGATGGTACAGGGCCCCCCGGGGGGATGAATCCTTCGATTCCCCGCTCCGGGTCGTCGGACCTCTACCCCCTCCCTACCCGGCGTTCTCGCCCGACCCTTTGGAGGATCCGGACCGCCGGGCGCCACTCGGTCTGCTCGATCTGCCTCTCCCGTTCCGGGAGGTCGGCCATGCCGCTCGGAAAGGGGTAGAGCGCGTTCGTTACGTAGACGGCGGCAAACGGGCCGCTGGACGGCCCGGTGTAGGTCTTCCCCTCGTCCGCGACCGAACGGAACTCGTAGAAATCGGGGGCCGGGGCGAACCAGACCAGGCCGTCGCCCGTGCCCCGACCGGCCCGCGGGCCCCGCTGGAGGACCCGGAGTCCCAGGTACTCGGTCAAGGCATTCGGTAGGGTGAATATCCGTCGATCGCCCGGGCGGGCCGAGGCAATGAGACGACCTCGCACGGTCTCGACCGCGAGCGCTTCCCGTGCCCTATGGGTGGAGACGACCCGCGCGATCTGCGGCCCGCGCGCGAGGAAGGAGATCGTGCGGCTGGAATCATGGTCCGCCCCCTCTTCGGGATGATAGCCGATCAGCTCGGCGACGTCCTTCGGCAACTGGAGCGTCAGCCAGGACGGATGGGATGCCCAAACGACGACGAACTCCATGGGGGAGTGACCCGGGTAAGGGTTCTCATTAGAAAACTGTTCCCCGAGGGACCTCACCGTTCAGCGCGTGCGGGCAGGTGGAGGATGGCCGAGACCAGCGCAAGGAAATCCGTGGTATCGAGAGCCAGGTCGGCGGTCTTCCGCACCGCCGGGGACCGGGCGTTCAGCGCGATGCCCCCGCCGACGAGCGGGAAGATCGCGGCGTCCGGCCGGGCGTCCCCCACGTGGACCACTTCCTTGGGGTTTACCCCGTGCCGGGCGACGAGGGCGGCGAGGCCCCCGGGCTTGTCGGCTCCGACGCCGACGGGGCGACCGATGCTCGGCTCGGTCGGCTGGGTGCCCCGGAAGCCTCCGGCGTCGTCGAACCCGGCGAACGCGCAGTACCAGTCCGTGACGTAGGGAGGATTGTGGGTCAGCAGGGCGACCGACATCCCCTCCGCGTGGAGGCGCCGGACCCCCTCGGGGATCCCCGAGAGGCGGGGGGTCGCCGCCAGGGCTTGCTCGACCTCGTAGACGGTATGGCCCTCCGCGAGGGAAACGAGCTCCGAGATCGTCTCATCCTCCCCGGCCTCGTGGGCCCGGATACGCGCCATCGCCCGTTCGTAGCGCTCGACGCGTCCGAACCGCTCTGCGATGACCCGCCAGCCGTGCACGAGGGTCAGGGTGCCGTCGATGTCGACGGTGATCAGACGCCAGGGACCCCGGACCATCGTACCTCTAGGAACGGCTGCCGATGCCCATCCAGATGCCGCCCAACCAGAGCAGCAACATTCCGGCCCCCGCCACGGGGAGGATGGTAGAGAACTTGCCGGGCGCGGTCGGGAGCAGGACCGAGAGGAGGAACAGGCCCACGAAGGTCAGGAGGAGACCGATGCCGATCTTCGAGGCCTTGGACAGTGGGGCACGACGTCGGCGCCCCAAGGCGGGAGGAGTGCTCGCCATCCCGCCGGTCGAGAACCGTCGGAAGATAACGTGCCCGGGCGCCTAGGGGAGAGATCTTTCCTCTTCCGGCAACAGGGACCGGGGGGGCAAGGCCGACCCGATGGGCGGCTGCCGGGCTGCCTCTTCTGCGGCGCGACGCTCGATCGTGACCTGCCGGATGAACGGGCGAGCCCCGATCGGGGAGAGGAAGGTCGTCACCAGACCGACCCCGGCCACGATCGTGAAGACCTGGATCGTGAAGATGTGGAGGGTGAGCAGGATCGTCGCCATCGCCAGCTCCACCGCTCCCCGGCTGGTCAGGAGCCATCCGGCGGCCAGCGACTCCTGGCGGGACCAGCGGAGGGTGCGGGTCACCACCGCCCCCATCCCGAGCTTGGACGTCAAGGCAAAGAGGCAAAGGCCTACGAAGAGGATGATCGCGATCGGGGTGGAGAAGAGGGTCCGGAAGTCGGTGTTGAAGCCGACGAGGGCGAAGAAGAGCGGGATGAAGAACCCCCAGGTCACCGCCTCGAACAGGAAGGTGAGCGACCGGTGCTCCCGGGAGCCCGCACTCTCGGGCGTGACGAGCAGTCCCGCGTAGAACGCCCCGACGACGAAGGTAAGCCCGAGGAACTGCGAATAGAGGGCGGCGCCGAGCCCGATCGTGATCAGTAGGGCGAACCCGGCCTCCCGGGAGCGCCACGTGTCACGGAACCACACCACCAGTCGATCCCAGAGGCGGATCTGCCGCAGGGCCCGCAGTGCGACATGGATCGTGAGGACGGTCGCCAGGAAGAGAGCGACCGTGGCGACCGAGATCGCGATGGCCTTGAACGAACCCGCCGTGCTGGTCGAGATGCTCAAGAGGATCGCGAAAGCCGTGACCGCCGAGAGCTCGTTGATGACCGACGCATTCAGTAGGAACGTCCCGAAGCGGGTCTGCATGAGGCCGAACTCCCGCAGCATGATCGCGAGGACGGGGAGGGCCGTGATCGAGATCGTGAGCGCGATGAACAACTGGGTGGTCGTATCGAACCCTGGATAGAGGACGACGACGACGGCGGCCCCGCCCAAGAACGGGACGAGAAAGATCGTGATTCCCAAGAGGACGGAGGAGATTCCCGTATCCCAGATCTGATCCGGGCTGACGGAAAGGCCAGCCATCAGGAGGACGAAAAAGGTCGCCACCGTCTGCAGGCCGGTGAACGAGCTGGCCGTCCCCGATATCCCCAAGAACGACCCGAGGAGCGTGGGGCCGAGGAGGACCCCGACCAGGAGCTGGCCCACCAGCGCCACCTGACCGAACCGTGTGAAGATCTCTCCGACGACGACGGCGAGGGCGATGAGGAGGAAGAGCGCGATGAGGAAGGAGGTCGTCGCGTCCGTCATCGTCTCTCCTTTGAATCCGGGGTATATAGGGGACCGTTCGAAGTCGCATGCCCGAGCACGATGCCCCGCGCCCGCGAGCCCCGGGAGCCGCCGACGACCCGTGGGCCATCGCCGAACGACGCAGCCGTGCCGTCGAGGAACCACTGGACGTCCTCCTGCTCACTCGGGACCCCTTCCCCCTTCTCGAGGTCCGCAACCCCCTCCACCGCACCTCTTACCATGTGATGCTCCCGGCCTTTCCCGACCGGACGATCGCGCTCTGCACTTGTTCCGACTTTGCCCGACGAGGTCTCGGGACCTGCAAGCACATCGAGGCGGGGGGGCGGTGGTTGGAGCGACATCCCTCCGCTCCGGCGACCCTCCCGGACCATCCATTCGATCCGGCCCCGGTCTGGGAGGATATCGACCGACGCCTGGACTCCGGCCCCTCTTCGCGCGTGCCCGAGAGCCTGCGGTGGAGGGAGGCGGGCGAGGTGCTCTACGAGCGGTCGGGGCCGCCGTACTTGCCGAAAGAAGAGAAGAAGGAAGAGGTTGGGCGCGGGGGCAAGGGGCGGTCTAAGCCGAGCCCATCCCGGGGGCGCCCTTGAGCGCCCGCACTCGGTAGTACTCGGGGTCCACGATGACCTCCCCGTTGATTCCCATCGTCTCGATGGTCTTCAGCTGGGGGAAGGCGCCACCCTGGGCCTTCGCGCGCTGCCAGTCGGGGATCGGGATCGAGAACTTCTTTTCGACCTCGGTCCGGTAGATCGGGCCCGAGTTGTACGAGCAGAAGGGGATGACCCGTCCGTCGGGGACCGCGTAGTGGATGTCGCAGCGCATCAGGCGCTGGATATCGTAGTCGTACGCGTCCTGGAAGTGCATGTTGCCGATGTAGAGCGTCCTCCAGGTGAACTTCGCGACGGCTTCCTTGTTCCCCTCGGTGAAGATCGAGGCGATGACCTTCACGCAGTTCTTCTCGGACAGGCCTTCCGGCGCCTTCGAGAAGTCGAAGTACTTCGAGACGTCGTGGAGGAGACGAGCTCCCGCCACGGCCGTCCGGACCCGCGCGAAGCGCGAGTCGCGGTACTTCTCGATCATCGACTCGACGTTCTCGAAGAACCCGTCCACGTCCATGAACCGCGGGAGCGGGGTGATCTTCTGTCCGTCCTTCGAGATGAAGGCGAACGTGGCGCAGCCGCAACCCGGGTGGGTCGTGAGCGTCATCTTCTCTTCGCCGTGGATGATGCTGACGAGCTCCGAGATCGGGGCGACCGACGGCACGGGGAAGAAGTCCGACTTCTCGAACGGTCCCTCCGTGCAGAGGATGCGCACCAGGTCCGACTGGGTGAACCGCATCTGGAAGCGGTCCTTGTCCGGGATACGGGCCGTCAGGGCGACCGGCTGGAAGTTGACGCC